>Ga0181522_10000808_pt1 | contig 20953 bp, 19 predicted proteins | sample PEATcosm2014_Bin_27_FD_121103 | JGI IMG/M metagenome (GOLD analysis project Ga0181522, IMG submission 121103) | Peatland microbial communities from MTU Mesocosm Facility, Houghton, MI, USA - PEATcosm2014_Bin05_10_metaG | ecosystem: Environmental > Terrestrial > Soil > Wetlands > Peat | place... | reverse complement strand
GTCTATGGCCGGCTCGGCGACACCTTCGGCCGCCGCCTGATGATGTTCGTGGCGCTCGGCATCTTCATGGTTGGTTCTGTCCTTTGCGCGGTCGCGCCTAATATCGAGGCGCTCACCGCGTTTCGGCTGCTGCAGGGTTTTGGCGGCGGCGGACTGATGACGCTGTCGCAAGCGCTGATCGGCGAAGCGATTCCGCCGCGCGAGCGCGGCCGCTATCAGGGCTATCTTGCCGCCGTCGCGGTCAGCTCCAACACCTTCGGCCCGGTCGCCGGCGGCTATCTCACCCAAGCATTTGGCTGGCGCTCAATCTTCCTCATCAACATTCCGCTTGGCCTGATCGCCACCCTGTTCGTGTTCCGCATTCCACCGCGCCAGGGCGACCGCCGCCGCACCACATTCGATTCGCCAGGACTAATCCTTTTCATCCTGTTCGTTGGCCCGGTCATCCTGGCGCTCGAACAGGTGCAGCGCATGGAATTGAGCTCGTTACCGCTGGCGCTCGGACTTCTTTCATTTGGCCTTGTCGCGCTCGGCCTGCTCGTCTGGCAGGAGCGGCTCACCGCGGCGCCGCTCATTCCGCCACGGTTGTTCCGGCAGGCTTCGATCTGGCGCAGCGACGCCATGGCGGCCTGCCACGGCGCGGCGCTGGTGTCGTTGATCACGTTTCTGCCGATCTATCTGCGCGCGGTGCGCGGTGCGTCGCCGGGCGAAACCGGCCTGATATTGCTGCCACTCACCGCGGGTATCGGTATCGGCTCGATGATCACCGGGCAGCTGGTGACGCGGACCGGATATACCGCGATCTTTCCAACCTGTGGGCTGATCGCTGCGACCGTCGGCCTGTTGTTTCTTGCCTTCTGGATCCCGCATCTGAGCAGTGGAGACCTCGCCTGGGTGTTTTGCACCATCGCGCTGTTCATGGGCACGGTGATGGGCGTCGTTCAGGTCACGGTGCAGGCGGTGTCCGGGCCATTATTGCTCGGCACCGGCGCCGCCACGGTGCAGTTCTCGCGCTCGGTCGGTGCTGCCTTTGGTACCGCAACCGTAGCCGCGATCCTGTTCTCGATCCTTGCCGCCACCGACCGCGAGACGGCCACGTTGTTCGGCAAGATCATCGAGCAAGGGCCGGAAGCGATCGCGGCGCTCGATCCGGCGCGGCAGGCGATCGTGCATGCCCAGATCGGTGATGCCTTCCGCGCCGCTTTTCTCACCATCGCCGGCTTTACCGGTGTGGGCTCGCTGCTCGCCTGGTCACTGCCGCTGCGGCGGTTGTAGCGGCTCGGTGGCGCCGGCATTGCGGCGCGCCGCGGCATCTCGCAAGATACCGAAAGAAAAGCGGCTGGACTGGAAATGACGTGACCAAAATCGTCCTGACGCGGCACGGGCACGTCGAAGGCATCAAGCCCGAGCGGTTCCGCGGCCGCGAGCCGCTCGATCTCACCGCGCTTGGACGGGCGCAGGCGCAAGCCGTGGCGCAACGGATCGCCGACCATTGGCGTCCGAGCCTGATCTATACCAGCCCGATGGGGCGCTGCATCGAAACCGCAAGCGCAATCGCTAGGGCCTGTGGCATTACCGCCAAGATCTGCGACGATCTCAACGATATCGATTACGGGGCCTGGCAGTTCAAAACTTTCACCGATGCCAAAGCGCAAAATCCGGCGCTGTTCGCCGCGTGGTTTGCGACACCGCAGCTGGCGCGTTTCCCGAACGGAGAATCGTTGCAGGATCTCGCCGCCCGCGCCGCCAATGCAATTCGCATGGTGCTGGCGCGTCATCCCGACGAGACTGTCGTGCTGGTCGGCCATGACAGCGTGAACCGCGCACTCCTTCTCGGATTTTTCGATCTGCCGCTGTCGGGCTATTGGCGCATCGGCCAGGAACCATGCTGCTTGAACGAAATCGACGTAACAGGTGACGCGGTTTGCGTGCGGCGGATGAACGAAACTCAACACCTCGACGCCGTCGTCGCGGAGCAGGACATGCGATGATGCAGCGGCGCGGACCGGCGAGAGCGCGATGAGCTTCGTAGGCCGCTCGGTCCCGCGCCTCGAGGATCTGCCGCTGGTCACCGGACAAGGCCGCTTCGCCGGCGACATTTTGTTTGCGCATCAATTATACATGCGCGTGGTTCGTTCCGCGCACGCGCATGGCCATATCGTCGCCATCGACACTGCGGCGGCGCGCGCGGCGCCGGGCGTCGCCGCGGTGTGGACCTCAGCCGATGTCGCCGAAATCCCGCCGATCGATTTCCGGCTCACTCGTATCGAAGGGCTCGAGCCTTACCGCCAGCCGATCCTCGCGCGCGAACGTGTACGCTATGTCGGCGAGCCGGTCGCTGTCGTATTCGCCAACGACGCTTACACCGCCGAAGATGCCGGCGACCTGGTGACGGTCGAGATCGAGACTCTACCGGAACTTCTCGCCGCCGATGCGCCGCCGGGCGAATTCGACGCCGGCCATTCGACCGAAGCCGCGACCGTGCGCAAAGGTTATGGCGACGTGGCGGCGGCGTTTGCCGCCGCGCATACGATCGTCGAACTCGAATTGAAGCTCGGCCGGCACAGCGGCGTGCCGCTGGAAACCCGCGGCGCCATTGCGCATTACGACACTGGGCGCGACATGCTCGCGCTCTACGGCGCCGCCAAAGTGCCGCACTGGAACCGCGATGCGCTCGCCCGCATGCTCGGCCGCGCCAATTCCGCCGTGCATCTGCACGAAGGCCATACCGGCGGCGGCTTCGGCGTGCGCGGCGAACTCTATCCCGAAGACGTGCTCGCCTGTCTCGGCGCGCTGCGGCTTGGACGCGTGGTGAAATGGATCGAAGACCGCCGCGAGCATCTGCTCGCCACCAATCACTCGCGGCAGCAGCATTACCGCGTGCGCGCCGCGGCGGACGAAACCGGCCGGCTCCTCGCCATCGACGGCGAATTTTTTCACGACCAGGGCGCCTATGTGCGCACCCATGCCGCGACCGTGCCCGACCTCGCCGCCACGATGCTGCTCGGGCCCTATCGGGTCGCCGCCTATCGCATGGCGGGACACATCCGGCTCACCAACAAGACGCCGTGCGGCACCTACCGCGCGCCGGGACGCTTCGAAAGCAGTTTTGTGCGCGAGCGGCTTCTTGATACGATCGCCGCGCGCTTGCAGCTCGATCCGGTTGAAGTCCGGCGCCGCAATCTCATCGCCTCAGCCGAAATGCCCTATGCCCGCGCGCTCGACACGCTCGGCACCGAAATGACTTATGATTCCGGTGATTACAGCAGGCTCCTCGACAAGGCGCTAGCCGTAACCGGTTGGCAAGAGTTGCGCGCGGATTTGCGGCGCCGGCGTGCCGCCGGCGAAACGGTCGGCGCGGGCCTTGTCATGTTCGTCGAGAAGAGCGGGCTCGGTCCCTATGACGGCGTGCGCGCCACGATCGATACCAGCGGCACCGTCGAAATCGTCACGGGGGCGACGTCGGTGGGCCAGGGCATGGAAACTGTGCTGGCGCAAATCTGCGCCGACGCGCTCGGCGTCGATTACCACAATGTGCGGCTGGTGCACGGCCAGACCGACCGCATCGCTTACGGCATGGGCACGTTTGCGTCGCGGGTCACGGTCATGACCGGCGAGGCGACGCGGCGCGCCGCGGTGGCGCTACGTGGCAAGGCGATTGCCACCGCGGCAGGTCTGTTACAGACCGCACCCGACGCGCTCGACATTATCGACGGCAAAGTGGTTCGCAAGAACGCCGCGCAAGGCGGGCCGTCGATCTCGCTCGGCGACGTCGCGCGCGCGCTTAACCCCGGTTCGAAACTCGTCGGCGAGGCGGCGCCGGGCCTGTCCGCCGAAGGCTTCTTCGAATCGCAGCACATGAATTATCCCTACGGCATCCACTTTGCCGTGGTGCGCATCGACCGCGACACCGGCGGCATCGCGGTGGAGCGCTATTTCGTCGCCTATGACATCGGCAAGGCGGTCAATCCGATGCTGATCGACGGCCAGATTGCCGGCGGTGTCGCGCAAGGCATCGGCGGCGCGCTGTTCGAGGAATTTCTTTACGACGCGCGCGGCGAACCCCTCTGCGTCAATTTCGCCGACTATCTGATGCCGACGGCGCGCGAGATTCCGGCGATCGGCGTGCTGATCACCGAAGACGCGCCGAGCCCGCTCAACACGCTCGGCATCAAGGGCGCCGGCGAAGGCGGCGCCAATGCGGTCGGCGCCGCCATCGCCGCGGCAATCGACGACGCGCTCGGCCAGCCCGGCGCGGTCACCGAGCTTCCGGTCACGCCGCAGCGGCTGCGCGCAATGCTACACTTGCAGCGCGCACGCTAGCGTTTTCTTACTTGTTCCGCGCCGCCGAGGCGAACGCGGTCTTGACCGCGGCGTTGAGAGTCGGATCTGACGCCGACAGATCGGTGCCGATGCTGGAGATCTTATCGATCATCGCGGCTTGTTCGGCATCCGGAAGCCGCGTCAGTTCGCCGCCGCTATCGGTCCAGGTCTTACGCGACGCGGCAAAGAAGTCCTTCACGAAGGGCACGACGCCGGTGGAGACCGATGCTGCGTCGTCGTGAATGATCTTCTGCAAGTCTGGCGGCAGCCCTTCGAGCCATTTTTTGCTCATGACGATGATCGAGTTCAGATAGGGCTGGTCGCTCTCGAGCACGTATTTCGCCGCGTCCGCATAATGGAAGGTCGTGAACACGGTGATGGTGGCAATGCCGCCGTCAATGGCGCCTTGCTGCAACGCCGGCAGCACATCGGCCAATGTCATCGCTACTGGCGAGGCGTCCATCCGCTTGATCATTTCGAGTTGGAATGGCGAAGCCAGCACGCGGATCTTCATTCCCTTGAGATCCGCGAGATTGTGAACCGGCTTGCGTGAGGCGATCGAAGACGGTCCGATCGGCGCAATCCCGACCCCGGTCAGTCCCTTGTCCGCGCCCAGTCCCAGCATCATGTCGCGCACCGGCGGATCGTTGATGACGCGTACGTCCTGATCTTCGCTGGTGAACAGGCCGGGCGCGCTCAGCGCCTGGTAACGCTCGTCGACGCCGACCAGAAACTCGGGCGGTCCGATCCAGCCCTGAATCGATCCGAATTGTACGCCCTCGATCTGGCGCGGAATGGCGCCGAGCTGGCTCGCCGGATAAATCTCTGCCTTGATGCGCCCGCCGGAATCCTTCTCGACCGCCGCCGCGAAGCCTTTGAGCCATTCGTGCTGGGTGTCGTTGATCGTGGCGGTGCTGAGCTTCATGACGATCGGACTGGCGGTCTGCGCGGCCGCAGGCGGCGCCAATCCAATCACTGCCGCCGTCAGCGCAACAGCAAGCGTTGCGCCAGCGGCGCCGGTGTTAGTTCCCCTCATGGTTCCCTCCCTGGCTTCGACAACGCGTCAAAGAAGCCGCGTTGCAAAGCCCGATCAGCGTGCCATAGCAAGCCGAGCGCGCATAGAAGCCGATTTGCCGCGCCTGATGATGCTGCTCTAAAATCGCCGGGTCGTGAGGCTGGTATGGGCCACGTACGGTTGACGCTGCGGATCGATTTCGGCTCGGACCGGGCTCTCGGCCCCGGCAAGATTCGGCTCCTTGAAGCGATCGGCAAGACCGGTTCGATCTCGCAGGCGGGTCGGTCGCTCGGCATGTCCTACCGGCGCGCCTGGCTTCTCGTTGACGACCTGAACTCCTGCTTCAGCGAACAGGTCGTCGCCAAGAAGCCGGGAGGCGCGCGCGGCGGCGGCGCGGCGCTCACGCCATTCGGCCGCGAGCTGATTGAAAAATACCGCTCCGTTGAAACCCGGGCCAAAAGCGCGGCCAAGCGTCAATTGCGCGATCTGGAAGCTGCTCTTCGTGCCACCCGGCCGAAACGGCATCTAAAAACCTCGATCGCGGCCGCCACTGCGCGGTGACGGCCTTACGTCCGAAGGTTTGGCGGCCTGTATAATCGCAGCCAATGGAGATTCGCGCGCATCACGTCAAATGGGGAGCATTGCTGGCAACAGCCGCCGGCATTATCGCCGGACTTTATTTTCTGCTGGCCTATATCGTGCTGCCGCTGACCTGGCGGCATTACGAACATCAGCGTGCGCTCGCCGACGCCACCATGCTCACGCGCACCGCGAGCGGCATTCCAGGCGATCCGATCAATGTCGGCCTCGTCGGCTCGCGCGAAGATGTGCTGTGCGCGATGAATGCCGCCGGCTGGTATCCGGCCGATCCGATCACTCTGCGTTCGAGCATCGAGATCGTCGGCAGCGTGCTACTCAACCGTCCCTATCTGGAAGCGCCAGTCAGTCATCTCTATTACAACGGCCGGCGACAGGATCTGGCTTTCGAGAAGCCGGTCGGCAAGAGCGCGGACCGGCGTCACCACGTCCGTTTCTGGCGCGCGCTCGAACATGGCCAGGAAGGCCGCGCAGTGTGGCTCGGCGCGGCGACGTTCGACCGCGGCGTCGGTTTCAGTCATGATGACGCGCGCGTCACCCATCACATCGCGCCGAATATCGACGCCGACCGCGATCTGCTCATCGCCGATCTCGAAGCCGCGCACGTGGTGCAAACCGTCTATGAGATCACCGGTATCGGTCCGACGCTCGATGGGCGTAACGGCGAAGGCGATCTCTATTACACGGACGGCGACGCCAAAATTTCGGTTCTTGTGCCGGGCTGCAATCAACGCAGCAAGGCTGTCGCCGTGCTCGAAAATCCGCCTTTGGTGGCGTTGAAGAATCTGGCCTGGGATGCGGTCGAAAAAGCCATTTTGCCGGAAGTGGCGGCGGCGCCGAGAAATTGAGGCGTCAAAACTCGGCAGCAATGAGGTGGGTCACTTTCGGCGTGCCTTCCAGCGCGAATTGCTCGACCGCTTCCTGCACGACGCGATCGGCATTGGTAACGCGCTCGTGCTGACGCAAATGCTCCATCCACGATTCCACAAGAAAGGTCTCGACCATGCGGCCTTCCTCGGCGGCGTCCTCGAACACGCCCCAGGCATAGGCGCCGTCGCGCCGCCGCTCATGTTCGAGCTTGGTCAGCGCTTCGAGGAAGGCTTCGCGGTCGGCAGGCCTGATGCGATATTCAACCGTCACCAGGACTGGCCCGCGGTCATGCGCGATATCCTGGGTCGTGATCGGCGTAGGCCAGTGCATCGACGGCGTGAGATCGATGCCGGCGCCGGTTTGCAGCTTCCAGCGCCACGTCAGCGGGATGGCAATGACAGCGCCAGCCGCGGCCAGAAAATGCGCGTCAGGCAGCCCGATCAAATCGCCGGCCTCGCCCCAGGCGGCGCTGCCGAGCGTGAGGCAGCCGAAGAATACAGTGGTGTAGAACGCAAGACCGCGCGCACGCACCCAATCCGGCAATGCGACCTGGGCCGAAACCGACAGCGTCGCCAGCGTGGCAATCCACGACGCGCCGGCGATCAGGCTCGCGGCGAGCGCGACAAGCGGCTCGTGGGAAATGCCGTAAAGCACCATCGCCACCGCTTGCAAGAAAACGCCGAGCGCCATGAGCCGGTCGGGGCCGATTTTTCCTTTCAGCCACGGCAGAAATAAAGCGCCACCCACCGCACCGACGCTGATGACGGCGAGAATTACGCCGTAAAGTTCGGGCCCACCCGCAATCTGCTGGCGCGCGACGAGCGGCAACAGCGCCCAATAGGCGCTGGCAAAGGGGAAAAATCCGACGGCGCGGATCAGCGTGGCGCGCAAATGCGAATTGTGCCGCGCATAGCGAAGACCGGCGAGGACTGCCTGGCCAAAGCGTTCGGCCGGCAACAGCGTGCCCCCAGCCTTACGCGGCCGCCACCACAATAGAGAGCCCACGATCGCGAGATTGGCCCCTGCATTGGCCCAGAACGGCACGACAATGCCGTAGGTGGAAATAGCGAAACCGCCGAGCGCCGGACCGAATGCGCGCGAAATATTCACGCCGAGACTGTTGGCCGCGATCGCCGGCGGCAGATCGGATCTGGGAACGAGTTGCGGCACGACCGCCTGCCAGGCCGGCACAGTCAAGGCGCCGGCGGCGCCGATCAAAAATGTGAACAGCAACAGATTACAGGGCGTCGCCAGGCCGAAACCGATGATCGCCGCATAGACTGCGGACACCGCGGTGGTCAGCGACTCAAATACAATCAGAAATTTCCGCTTGTCGAAAATATCGGCGAGCGCACCGGCCGGGATCGCGAACAGGAAGATCGGCAGCGATGCCGCAGCCTGCACCAGCGACACGATCAGAGGATCCGGATTAAGACTTGTCATCAACCATGCCGAGGCGGCGCTGTACATCCACCAGCCGACATTGGAAACGAGCGTCGCCGTCCAGATCACCGCGAAAGCGGGATGGCGGAACGGCGCCGCGAAAGCGAGCGGACCTTGTGCCGCCGTGCCGGCGGGCGCGCTCATTGCGGCGGCTTGTGCGCGAGCCAGCGTCTGTTCTCGGTCGCGGCGAACAGCTCGGCGAGCGCGGCATCAACGGCGGCAGGCTCCTCGCTGGTGATAGTATGGCCGGAGCGCGGAATGACAAGCAATGCGGCGGTCGGTGCGGCGCGCTTGAGAAACAAGCTGCCGTCGAGGCAGGTCTCGTCCTCATCCCCGACGATAACGAGAAGCGGTACGGAAAATTTTTTCAACTCCGCCTGGAGATCCCACAGCGTCGGGCGCCTGGCCTGAAGCATCGTCATGGTCAGCGCGTGGCCTTGCGGCGAATGCTCACTGAGCAAGCGCACGAACTCCGCATAGCCGCGCGGATCCTTGTATTTTTGCGGATGGCGCGTCGCGCTGTCGGCATAGATGGCCGCCGCCTTCGCCATGGTGTTCTCGCTGAACAGTTTGGCGTTCTCGGCGGCTTGTTCGCGCATCGCCTGCCGCGCCGCCGGATCGGGCAGCGAGCCCCAGCCGCAGCCGGCCGCGGTCACCGAAATGCAGCGCTGCGGATGCCGGATTCCGACGTGAAGCGCCGTATAGGCGCCCATGGAGTGGCCGACGATATGCGCCTTGTCGACGCCGAGCGCGTCCATCAAGGCTAAGACATCGCCGCGGGCGATATCCTGCCCGTAACGCGCCGGATCGTCGGGGACGTCGGAGGGCGGATATCCGCGCTGGCTATAGGTGATGCAGCGATGGGAGCGGCCGAAACACCGCATCTGCGGCTCCCAGGTGCGGTAGTCGCCGGCAAATTCATGGATGAAAACCACCGGAACGCCGGCGCCCGATTCTTCATAGTAGAGACTGATGCCGTCTGTGGTTTTGATCTTGGGCATGCTTTCGCTCGCCATCGCGGCCAGCCAATTTTCAGGCATGCTACAGGGTTCGTGCTGGCGAACGCAAAGGGCCGCCCTATCGGGCGGCCCTTCCGCGTGCCACATACAGCGCCTGAGAAAACGGGGTTTGTGGATCAAGCCATCCAGAACGGCTTGTGCATTTCGCGATGCGCGTCGCAGCGGGTAATACCGATGTCGCGCAGCGTAGCGTCGCTGAGACTTTCCAATTCGCAGCGTGAATACGAACGGCGCTGCCATTCGGCGATGCCGCGCTTGACCTGATTCCAACTGAACAGACGGTGAGTGCGGAATGTAGTGGTTGCGTTGCTTCTCATGGCTCGCTCCATACCCGGCAGCTAATTCATAATTGCTTTGTAGCGTGGGTTTGCGCTGCGGCGTGTGATCGCCAGCACAGTCTGGCGCTTTTCCAATAAGACATTGATAATATTATATTTTTGATAATATTATATTTTTGGGACCAAAATCGTGCTTGTTGCAGCGCCTTATGTACCGCGCAGTCCGGCGTCACGCAGCTTTCGGTTGGCGTGAGGGGACAATTTCGCAAATCCGAGTCACTGGCTCGGGCAACAAAGCACCGGTTCGGTCGTAGCCCATGGCGCGCAACACGCCGGTCGCAGGGCACATCGCCACCGCGAGCCGCGTATAGGGATTGAGCACCGGTTCGCGCACCCACTCGAAGCCCGGCGCCGACACTTCGCCTTCCCATGCTTTGAGCGATTCACGCCGCGCGCCGCTATAGCTAGCCGCGTCTTCAAACGAACTGGTGAGGAAACGCCGCGTTCCGATGCGGCCTTCCCAGCCCGGCCGGCACGGCACCCAATCGTTGGCGGCGCTGGTATCGTCGTCGCGCGTAATGAAGTCGGTTTCGGTGCGTTCGACCACGCACCGCTCATTGGCCGCGCAGCCGACCAATATGTAGATCACCGGTCGCGCCACTGGCGTCCGTTCCAGCATGCGCCGCGCGGCAGCAAAGTCCGCGCACGTTTCAAAAGCCTGACGCAGCAACTGGTCCGGCGGCATCAGGTCGACCGAACGCCAGATCGCACGCGCGTTACGGATAAAATCATAGCCGCGCAGCCAACGATGCTCGGTGCGCCGCCGCAACGGCGCCTGGTTGACGCACGCGGCAAAGCGCGCCGGCGCCATCGCGGTGAGCGCGCCGACATAACCGGGCCAGGTGACGCTGTAAAAATCCCCACAATTGCCGCGCATATGTACCACCTCGACATAGCGGCCAAGCCCAAGAAACGGCCAATCCAGCGTACGTATGATCCAGGGCAGCCCATTTTCCTCGGTAGCGCGTGACGTACAGCACCATTGATACGATGCGTTGAGAAGCCAGACGCCGGAGAAATCGAGCGTCTCGGCGATGCGCTCGATTTCGTCCACATACGGGGAACGCGAGCGCTCAAGCCAATGCCGCGACGCCCAATCGAACGTCGGCACCAACGGTAGCATCGCCCGCGGCAGAAACCCGAGACACGCATCGCGCAACGCGCGCGCCTGCCGTGCGCTCTGGCCGGCGTGGCGCGGCGGGCCGCCGTCGCGGATGTCGGTGACGGGAATATCGCTCAACACGGCTGTCGCTCGACTCTCATTTTCGCAAATCTAGCAGAATGGCGCCGGATACAGGATAATCGGCGCGACGATAGAACGGGAGGATTGTGATGGAACTGAGAACGACGCGCCGGATCGTGACCGGCCATGATGCGAGCGGCAAAGCGGTCGTGCTGTTCGATGGCCCCGAGCAGGCCAATCAGCGCGGTCACAACGGCATAACCATGCTCTGGGTGACGACCGAGTTTCCGGTCAATGTCACGGTTTCCGGCGACATGGCAAAGACGCCGGTCGGCGTTCCGCCGCCCGCGAACGGCACCATCTTCCGCATCGTCGATTTCGCGTCAGCGGCGCCGAACGCGCCGCCGGTCGATCACAACCAAGTCCTCATTTCCATGGGCATCGATCCGGCGACGCAAGGCTATGCGCGGCATGTCCATACCCACCGCACCCGGACCATCGACTATGCCGTCGTGATCGACGGCGAGATTGACATGCTGCTCGACGACAGCGAAATCCACGTCAAAGCCGGCGACGTGCTGGTGCAGCAGAGCACCAATCATGCTTGGGTCAATAGTGGCACCAAGCCATGCCGCATTGCCTTCATTTTGATCGACGGCAAAACTCCGCCAGCCTGGAGCCAAGGCTGGACTAAATAGCGTTGGCGCCGTGTCGATTGCGGCATGGTTGTGCCGCCGCTACAATTCAATATTAGAGATTGAGAAAGCGAAACGGATTAAATGCGTCGAATCTGCATTATTATTGCGCTCGCCGTTGTTGCACTGGCATCCACGGACCGGATTCCAGCCCTGGGGCAGACGGGTTCGGAGCACAACGGCGTCGATACATCCGACAACGAAAATCAAAAATGCTACCGCAATTTCAGCGACGGCCAATACTCTTCCGCCGTTACCGCCTGCACGCGGGCGATCAACTTCAATTCCGACGATGAATGGGCCTATGTCGAGCGCTGCACCGCCTATGACGCGCTGGGAAACTACACGGCAGCCCTGCCCGACTGCACACGTGCGATTGGGCTCAATCCCAGGGACGAAAACGCCTACGCCATGCGCTGCGATATCCAGGGCAATCTGGGCAACTATGGCGGCGCGCTCGCCGATTGTAATCAGGCGATCGCGCTCAACGGCAATAATGCCGTCACTTTCGTCTCGCGCTGCTCGGTATTCAACGATATGGGGACCTATAGCGCCGCGATCACCGATTGCACGCAGGCAATCACGCTCGATCCGAAACTTGGAAGCGCCTACGTCAATCGCGGCATCGCCCATGACGGCCAGCACGCCTACGATCAGGCCATCGCCGATTACAACCAGGCGATCGCGCTCAATCCCAAAGACAATGTCGCTTATTTCAGCCGCGGCAATGCCTACAAATACGAGGGCGACTACACCCACGCGCTCGCCGACTATACGACGGCGATCAATCTCAACTCCAAAGACGCCGACAGTTACAACGGCCGCTGCTACACCAGGGCCATTCTCGGCCAGGCTCAGGCCGCTTTGGCCGATTGCGACCAGGCCCTGCAATTGCGCCCCAACGATGCCAACACGCTGGACAGCCGCGGCTACACCTATTTCAAGCTCGGCCAATTCGATCGCGCCATTGCCGATTACAATGCCGCGCTGAAACTTAATCCGCACCTGGCGCCCGCGCTCTATGGCCGCGGCGTCGCGGAGATCAGAAGCGGTAATTCCGCCGGCAATGCCGACATCGCCGCAGCCAAGGCAATCCAGCCCGATATCGCCGCCGCGATGGCCGCGCTCGGCGTTTCCTGACTTTTCGGAATCCGGATTATTCCGCCGCTTCCTGCCGGCGCTGCAACAGCGGCACGATGCGCGCCCGCTCGCCAGCCTTGGCGACGACGACACTGCCTTCCGGCACGGTGATCCAGTTTTTGTCGCGGTCGGTCGGCTCCGACACGATCACAATGCCGCGCTCCGTTTCCCGGTAGTAGAGCGTATTGGCGTTGTCGTTTACCGCGAAGCGGAAGCCGTAAAGATCCTGCCCGTTAGCGAGTGCCGCGGTGAAGCGGAAGCGGTCGCCCGGATCGCTTTGATTGACAAACTCAGTGAGCGTGGCAAGGACTTTTTCCGCGGCGACAAGCGGCTCCTCCATCCCGGCGCCGATCATGGCGAGAAAGATCGCCTCCGAGTCCGTCGTGCCGATGCGCGACGAATAGAGGCTGTCGGGGATAAGCGCTTCGACGGGACGGCGCCAGCGGTTCCAGTTGCCGAGCATACCGTTATGCATGAACATCCACTTCCCGGATGCGAACGGATGGCAATTGACGCGGCTGATGGCGGTGCCGGTCGCGGCGCGGACATGAGCGAAGAACAGGTGCGATTGCAAATGCCGGCACAAGTAGCGGAGATTCTCGTCCGACCAGGCCGGCCTGATCTCGCGGTAAAGCCCCGGCTCCGGGTGATGGCTGTACCAGCCAAGCCCAAAGCCGTCGCCATTGACGCTGGCGGCAGATTCGAGCGCCCGGATGCTCTGTGAGACCAATGAATGCGACGGCTCGGTCACGTAGTGTTCGAGCGCCGTGGTCTCACCGCGATATGCGATCCAACGGCACATAAGGTTGCCTTCGCCTATGCGTTCAGCACTTCACGCCGCCACAGTAGCGTCGCGAATCCAGCGGGTCACCCCTCGCAGGGCAGTTTCCGCCCCATCATATTGATTTTCTGTAAAAATACGCAATTGTGCGTCGGCCGAGGTTCCTTCCAGGATAATCGTCCGGCAGCGGCTGACCTCATCCATGCAGGACAGCGCCTCGGCATCCGCGGCAACAAGGCCAAGTACGTCTTCGAGCATCTCCCCGACAACAACGGCGCCGGATCGCGTCGCGAATGTGCCCTGCGCGCCGTAGCGCTGGGCGCGCCATTTGTTCTCGACCGCGATCGCGCGGTCGACGGCGTCGAGCCCGGCATTGTGCTCCGAATGCGCATAGAGAAAGCGCGCCAGCACGCGATAGAGCGCGGCGACAGCGATGGTATCGTCGAGCCGGGTGCAACAATCCGGCGCGCGCAGTTCGAGCGTCGGATATTTGAGCGACGGGCGGATCGCCCACCACAAATGACTCGCATCCGCCATCGCGCCGGAATGCACCATGGCATCGACGTAGGCGGCGTAGTCCGCCTCGCCGCGGAATAGTTCGGGCAAGCCGGTGCGCGGCAACTCGTCATAGGCCGCCAGCCGATAGCCTTTCAGGCCGGTCGCGCGGCGCTGCCAGAACGGCGACGAGGTCGACAGTGCGATGAACAGCGGCAGATAGGGCAGCATCCGCGACATCACGTCGACGCGCCGCCCGGGATCCGGAAATTCGACGTGAACGTGCATGCCGCACAGCATGTTGCGCTGACCGATCATTTGCAGATCGTCCATCACTTTCGCGTAGCGGTCCTTCGGGCTCTGTACCGACTCCCGCCATAACGCCAGCGGATGCGTGCCGCAGGCGAGAATCGAAAGCCCGTGCTCGGCGGCGGCGGCGGCGGCGTTTTGGCGAAGCCGCAGCAGTTCGAGCCGCGCTTTGGCGGCCTCGCAATGCGGCTCGGTCGCGACCTCGATCTGGGCTTGCAGAAATTCCCTGCCGATGTGGCCGGTGGTGCCGAAATCGGCCGTGCGAAACAACGCGTCCGGCGTCTCCGTCGGCGCTTCGAACGTTTCCGCGTCGGCGAGGAAATATTCTTCCTCGATACCGAATTGAAACCGGCCACCGGCGGCGAACAGGCGCGCGCGCTCGCCCGCGGGCAGAAGCGTGCGCAGGGTGAAGCGTTGCTGTTGCGGATTGAATCTGAATTCCATCGCTTGCCGATGCCTCTTCAGATTTGTGTCGGGACTGTGTGGGGATTGTGCGGCCGTTAGTAAAAACGCCGCAGAACGCCGCAAGTTCCACACAGTGCGGCGCGAAATTATGCGAGCAAGCGGCGTACCGCAGACGCCCATGCCGCCAATTTTTTCTCGCGGATCGTAGCGTCCATTTGCGGCGAAAAACGCCGCTCCAATCGCCAACGATCGAGGAAGCGATCGGGCTCCGGAAAAAAGCCGGCTTGCAAACCGGCAAGATAGGCGGCGCCGAGCACGGTCGTTTCCTTGATTTGCGGGCGATCGACCGTGCTGCCGATAATGTTGGCGAGCCGTTGCATGCACCAGTCGGAATTCGCCATGCCACCGTCGACACGCAAGGTCTTCAGCGCGCTGTCGGCGGTGCGCCAATCGGCCTTCATGGCGGCGAGAAGATCGGCGGTCTGAAAGCACACGCTCTCGAGCGCGGCATGCGCCAGTTCGCGCGGGCCTGTTGCGCGCGTCAGGCCAAACAAGGCACCGCGCACATCGGGCCGCCAATGGGGTGCGCCAAGCCCGACAAAGGCCGGAACGAGAATGACCTCCTGCGTCGGGTCGGCGGCTTGGGCGAGATCGCCCGTTTCCGCCGCGGTCTGCACCACATGCAGACCGTCGCGCAGCCATTGCACGGCGGCGCCGGCGACGAAGATCGAGCCTTCGAGGGCGTAGCTGCGCACTCCGCCAAGCTGATAGGCAATAGTGGTGAGAAGCCTGTTGTTCGACGCGACCGGTGTTTGGCCGGTATTGAGCAGCACAAAGCACCCGGTGCCGTAAGTGGATTTGACCATTCCCGGCGTAAAACAGGCTTGCCCAATCAACGCCGCCTGCTGGTCTCCTGCTATCCCGTAAATGGGAATCGCCGCGCCGAACAATTCCGGATCGGTTTTGCCGAAAGCGGCGGAGCAATCGAATACGTCCGGCAGCACCGATTTGGGCACGCCCAGCAATTTCAGAAGCTGATCGTCCCACTGCCCGTTATGGATGTCGAACAACAGCGTTCGCGAGGCATTGGTTGCATCAGTGGCATGGACCTTACCGCCGGTGAGCCGCCACAGCAGAAAAGAATCCACCGTGCCAAACGCGAGTTCGCCACGCGCGGCTTTCTGAGCGGCGTCTGGCACGTTTTGCAGCAGCCAGGCGAGCTTGGTGCCAGAAAAATACGGATCGAGCAAAAGTCCGGTCTTGGCCGCAAATAACGGTTCATGTCCGGTGCTTTTCAATCGTGCGCACAAATCCGCAGTGCGGCGATCCTGCCAGACGATGGCGCGATGAAGCGCGCGCCCGCTGCCGCGATCCCACAGCAACGTGGTCTCGCGCTGATTGGTGATGCCGATCGCAACGACATCGCGCGCGGTGGCGCTGGCCGCACGCAGCGCCTCGCGGCAGGTTTCGACGGTCGTGCGCCACAAATCCTCAGGTTCATGCTCGACCTCGCCATCGGCCGGGAAATGCTGCGGGAACTCACGCTGCGCGACTGCGGCAATCGAAGTATCGGCGCGAAACAGCATCGCGCGCGTCGAAGTCGTACCCTGATCGATCGCCAAAACGCAGGACGGCAAGCGTTACCCCCTACTCTTCCAAGTCTTTCGGCTTGGCTCGCACGAAACCGCGGGAGCGTTCGCGCACGCAACGTTGCAGATCGCCAAGATTCTGATGCATTTGCTCGAGCCCGAAGCCGAGCGCGAACAGGTTTTCAGCCTCGTCGGTAGAGAGCTTCAGCGTCAAGCCCTCATCGCGGGTTGCCGTGACTTCCGACGAATAAGCGCGAAGTGCCGCCGTCACCGCATCAAGCGGCGGCGGCCCGCCCCGCGTATCGAGCGCTCTCGCGCTGACGTGCAAAAAGTCGCTGATCGTCTCGCCAAGCCTCGTCAGCGGCAGCCCCAACCGCTTGACGAAAATATCCGGCAGCGGCATCGCGGCCGCACGGCCGATAATGACGAGGTCGTGGCGCAATCGCAGCAGGGTTCGCGATAGCGGCCCGGGATCGGGCTCACCGGTCAGGCTGATGAACGGCTCGTGCTTGGCCTCGGCGACGATCGCCTGGAAGCCGCTGACAGCGCCGCCGATTTCATTCTGAAGCCGGCTCGTCTCGATCGGATCCATCTTATGCGTAAAGCCCGACAGTATTTTTGGCAGGGTTTGTGCCAATTGGTCGAGGATACGGACCGCTGCCTTGATGCCCAGGCGGTGCGCGCGCTCGGGAAACACCAAGAGCGATACCGCTAACGCAACGAGGCCGCCCAACGTAACTTCGGCAAAACGGATCACCGCCGATTCGATCGGACCTTCGCCAAGCTGACCTGAGATCAAAAGCACGAGCACCGCCGAAAACGGCGCGACGCGAAAATTGGGATTGAATGCCGCCGCTAGCGCCAAGGGCGCAATCGTCAGCACCAGCAACGCGCCCTGCGCGATCACCGTCTCATGCGGTATGAGAATGCCCACGATACCAGCGAAGGCGGCGCCGCCGAGCGTACCGATCATATATTCGATGGTGGCGCGGAACGAGCCGCCGGCGCTCATCTGCATGACAACGATCGCAGTAAGGATCACCCACAAGCCATGCAGGGGGAAATTGAGAGCTTGCGCGAGCGTGAAGGCCAACAAGCCGGCAGTTGTCGTGCGGACGCAAAAGCGCAATTCCGCGGCGTAAGCGGCGATCGAGTTCGGGATATGCAGGCGCCTCATCGCCGTGACGCGACGATAATCGGTTTGTCCTTACGCAAGGCGGCCATGGTCTGCCTATCCAGGTTCAAGTGGGCCTGCACCAGCTCGGGCGGCGTGAGCGCCATCCATTGATTGAGCGATACATCCATGAACCGCGGACTGCGGAACATTTCGAGGAACAGCAGCGGCTCATTTCCGGTGTTCTCGACGTAATGCGCCATCGAGAACGGCACATAACCGACATCACCGGCCTGATAGTCGAAGGTCCGCGCCTTGCCGCCCGACGCAAACACGGTCATGCGGGCGTGCCCCGAAATGTAGTACTGCCATTCGTCATTGAGGTGCCAGTGCAATTCGCGCATCGCGCCGGGCTCGACATGCACAAGCGCGGCCGCGATGCTGCTCGCAGCGGGAAAATTCGTGGAGTCGGTGATGCGCACCCAGCCACCGTCAGTCACGATCGGTTTCTGCGCCAACATGCGATGGCTGAACGTGTGGGGCACTGCGCCAGCTGCCGAGCGCACTGCGTCGGAGGCCATGGGACCGGGTATCCGCCCCGGAAAGATATACCGGGTGTGTTCGATATCGACTGGCAGATTGTCGAAGGCGGCGGCGCTCACGCCGAAATTCTTGGCCAACACCGTGCGCGGAATATGAGTAAACAGGTCCGTGATCAGAAAGGTTTCGTTCTCGGAGAAATTGCCGTTGTCGAACACCAGGAGGAATTCGCAGCCTTCCTCCAGGCCCTGGATGGAATGCGGAATGACGGAAGGGAAATTCCACAGGTCGCCGACGCCGACGTAATCGATGAAGGTGCGGCCCAATTCGTCCACGGCGGTGATGCGAGCGCGGCCGGCGAGCATGTAGGCCCATTCGACTTCCTTGTGCCAATGCATCTCGCGGATGCCGCCCGGCTTTAGGCGCATATTGACGCCGGCAAGCTCGGTAGCGACCGGCAATTCACGCACCGTCACCTCGCGCGCCCAGCCGCCCTCCAGCAAACGATTTCGTGCGGCGGCGAAGGAGAACTTCAGGTTAGGGATCGTTCCGGAATCCGTATCGGGCGAGGCCAATAGGTCGGGATTTTCGCGCTCCAGCGGAATATTGCGCGGTCCCATAATCGGCGCGCCAAGGTTGCCACGGATCGGCTGCGGGCCGGCATCATCATTCTGTGCTGTGTTAGACATGAGCGATGTCCTTTCCGGTATGCGAATCTCTACCGCAGCCTTGGAGGCGCCCGCGCAGAGCTACAACGGGTGTCGTTCTCCCTCTATATTGCAACGCCGAGACGCAATCCGTGAGCCGGCTTGTGAACAATTTGCGGAGTAGCGGCAATGAACGGCAATGGCTTGATCACTATTCCAAGCGCGCGCAGCGCCAAGGAAACAATCGACCGTATTGAATCCGACATAAGATCCAAGGGCATGACGATTTTTGCCCGGATCGACCATGCCGCAGGCGCCAAGGAGATGGGCTTGCCCCTGCTCCCGACGTTATTGCTGATTTTTGGCAATGCCAAAGGCGGGACGCCGCTGATGCAGGATAAGCAAACTATTGGCATCGATTTGCCGCTCAAAGCGTTAGCTTGGGAGGACGCATCGGGCAAAAGCTGGCTCTCATACAACGATTTGGAGTGGCTGGCGAAACGTCATGGGCTGGACGCCAAGGTTGACAATGTTGTTAAGGGACTCGCGGCCGCACTTGGCGGTATCGTGCAAAAGGCCGCCGCCTGACGCGGCGCCATCCATTTTACCCCCTGGGATCGCGATGGGCGCAGATTCTTGCATCGCGGTTTCGACGTCTAACGGTCAAAGCTGAAGGAGATTCCCCATGAATGACGCCAAATCATTACGCACCGCCCCGCTGCAAACCCCGACGGATCTTGAATCCAACGCCGTCCGGGACCTATCGGGCGCGCTCAATATCCTGCTCGCGGATACGTTCTGCCTCTACCTGAAGACCAAGAATTTTCACTGGCACGTCTCGGGTCCGCATTTCCGCGACTATCACCTGCTGCTCGACGAGCAAGGCGACCAGATTTTCGCGATGACCGACGATATCGCCGAACGGGTCCGCAAGATCGGCGGCACCACCATACACTCGATCGGCCATATCGGACGGCTGCAGCGCATCCCCGATAATGACGCCGACTATGTGACGCCGGACGACATGCTTGCCGAACTGCGCGAGGACAATAAACGCCTGGTCGCCAGCATGCGCGAAACCCACGATCTGTGCGACGAACATGGCGACGTCGCCACCGCAAGCCTGCTCGAAAACTGGATCGACGAAGCCGAACGCCGCGTCTGGTTTTTGTTTGAGACTTCGCGCAAAGGCTGATCCCCGCCGCATTGCGGCCTGTCGCCCGCCGCCGGCCAATGCGCTTGTGCCGCGCCATCACCGTGGCCGGCGCAGCGCCCGGGCGATTTCAACGTCTGCGCGAACGATGTTATCCTCGCACCTGACAGCGAATGAGGGCATTTTTGCCCCCACGATGTCGGGGCGGTGGGGGATGTCAGGGCGGTAAGGATGAAGATACTTCTCGTCGACGATCATGCGTTGATCCGCGACGCTTTGCAGGGCCTGCTCAAGAAACTCCAGCGCGGCGCGACCGTGTTCGAGGCTTCGGACAACCGGCAGGCAATGGAGACGATTGCGAGCCATCCCGACATCGGCCTCGTCCTGCTCGATCTAAATTTGCCGGATCGCGACGGCTTTTCGGTGCTGGCGGAATTGCGCGAGCGCTTCCCCGCCATGGCAATCGTGGTGCTGTCAGCCGTGCAGGAGCGCGCCAAGGTGCTCAAGGCGCTCGACCTCGGAGCCGTCGGCTATATTCCAAAGTCGGCGCGGCGCGAGGTCATGATGAGCGCGCTCAAGCTTGTATTTGCCGGGGGTGTTTATATCCCTCCAGAAATTCTTGCGCGCGAAGAACTCTCGCATACCGTAGCAATTACGCCGAACAGTGACCGTCCTATCGTGTCGCCTTCCGAAGTCGGACTGTCAGGGCGGCAGCTCGAAGTGCTCGCGCTTTTGATGCAAGGCAAGAATAACAAGATCATTTGCCGCAGCCTCGGTTTGGCCGAGCCGACGGTCAAAAATCACGTCACCGCGATTTTGAAGGCGCTGAAGGTGACGAACCGCACCGAAGCGGTCATTGCCGTCAACGAGCTCGGCTGGAAGCTGCCAGTTGCCGCAAAGACGGTTTAAGCTCCCAAGGCGTCCGATCGTCAATTCTTGGTCGTGTGCTCGCTGTGAATGATCGCGGCTTGGACGCGCCTGGTCGCCTGATTGAACATGGCGCGCAGCGCCATCGGATCGACCGGCTTGTGCAGAAGATAATAGCCCTTGGCCTTCGCCTGACGCAGCGGTTCCGAATCGGTATCGCCGCTGATGAGAAACGCAGGGATTTGCGCCGACAAAGCGCTGCGCAAACGCTCGATGGTTTCCGGTCCGGTCGCGCCGTCGGCGAGATGATAATCGGAGATGATCAGATCCGGCGCCTGCTCCTGTCCGGTAAGCGCTTTGAGCACGTTGCTGTCTGTGTCCCCGGCAATGACGTGGCAGCCCCAGCTGCGAAGAATGCCGCCCATGCCTT
>Ga0181522_10000806_pt1 | contig 20982 bp, 14 predicted proteins | sample PEATcosm2014_Bin_27_FD_121103 | JGI IMG/M metagenome (GOLD analysis project Ga0181522, IMG submission 121103) | Peatland microbial communities from MTU Mesocosm Facility, Houghton, MI, USA - PEATcosm2014_Bin05_10_metaG | ecosystem: Environmental > Terrestrial > Soil > Wetlands > Peat | place... | reverse complement strand
TCCCTGCCCTGCTATCGGTCAGCGTCGGCATCTTCGGCGCTCTTGTCGCAGTGGCGATCGCCGGACTGAGCTTCGACGTCTACGCGCAGATAGGGCTTGTGGCCCTGATCGCGCTGGCCGCAAAAAACGGCATCCTGATTGTTGCATTTGCTGTCGAACAGCGCGGCCTCGGCAAGGATGCCACGTCAGCCGCCGTTGCCGCGGCGGCGCTACGGTTCCGCCCGGTGATGATGACAAGTTTTGCCTTCATCTTCGGGCTGTTTCCTCTCGTCATTGCCCATGGCGCCGGCGCCGTGACGCGCCATGCGGTCGGCACGCCGGTGTTCGGCGGCATGATCGCTGCTTCCGCGTTCGGAATTTTCCTGATCCCGCTTCTCTTCATCAATGCCGAACGGCTGCGTCACTGGGACAGGAAAGAAAAATGAAAACGGCCGGGCCATGATGACCCGGCCGTCCCATCGGCGCATTTCACCCCGCGCGGTTAGCCCCACTCAATTGGGCCAGCATTTCTTGCCTTCCGGACCGAGATGGTATCCGGGCGGGCAGGCGCCAGCATTTGCCATCGGATGGCAGCGGCCCTCGGGCCCGCGCCACCAACCCGGGCCGCAGCCTTCCGCGACCTTCACCACCAGGCCGTCGTTCGGCGTGGCGAGCGGAATGGGGGTAAATCCGGCGGCACTCGCGGCTGTCGCAAGACCAAAAACCAGAGCGGCGCTCAATACAATCTTTCTAACCATCGGCATGTTCCTTCCCGGCTGTTTTGCGCCACCAAGGGGGTGGCGGCGACGCCGATAAAGCAATCGCGCGATGAACGCCCGCTGAACGGTCTTTGCAAAATGGAACCCGTGGTGGACCATGCTTGCTGAACGGCGGTAACATATTCCGTAAACACAGTCGCGAATAACCCGGGGCGTGCCATTGGGCGAGGCGAATTTCCATCATCTGCTGATCGCCGACGATCATCCCTTGTTCCGCGGCGCGCTGCGCGAGGCGGTCAACGGTCTGTTCGATCGAGTCCACATCGGTGAGGCAGGCACCTTCGAGGAGGTGATCGAACTTCTCGAGCGTGGTGGTGCCGTCGTCGATCTGATCCTGCTCGATCTGCGGATGCCTGGCGCCCGCGGCTTTTCCGGCCTGATGTATTTGCGCGCACAATATCCCAGCCTGCCGATTGTCGTGGTGTCGGCCAATGATGACCCCGCCGTGATCCGTCGCTGCATGGAATTCGGCGCATCCGGCTTCATTCCGAAAACGCTCGGCGTCGAAGCGCTGCGGGGCGCCATCGCGCGGGTATTGCAGGGTGAAGTCTGGACGCCGCCCGACGTCGATCTGGCGCGCGATGCCGATCCCGAAGGCGCCGCGACGATCGCCCGGCTTGCCACCCTTACGCCACAGCAGGTTCGTGTATTGATGATGTTGTCAGGTGGCTTGCTCAACAAGCAGATCGCCTATGAGCTTGGCGTGTCGGAGGCGACGGTGAAGGCCCATGTTTCGGCGATCCTGCAAAAGCTCGGCGTCGAGAGCCGCACCCAGGCCGTCATCGCTGCGGGCAAGATCGAAGCCGGCCAGTGGCCGCAATACACGTCTCCGCGCTAGCGAAGATGCGGCCCGCGTCAGGCGTGACGCGTGGCAGTTGCCAAATAGGCGTGCTCTAGCCGGTTCGGCAGATCAGCCTCGTCGGTTTTGGCTTCCAGCACGATCGAGCCGCGCGCTAGCGCGTAGACGCGGTCGGCGAGGGCCAGTGCTTTTTCGATCAATTGCTCGACTAGCAGCACCGCTGTGCCTGTCTCGCGCAGACGCCGCACCACGACGAGCACGCGATCGACCAGAACCGGCGACAGGCCGGCGGAAGGCTCATCCAACATCAACAACCGCGGCCGCCGCACCAATCCTTGGGCCACCGCCAGTATCTGCTGCTGGCCGCCGGACAACGCCGCTGCACGTTCATGACGCTTGGCCGCAATCTCAGGAAAGAGATCGAGCACTTCCTCGACGCGCCCAGCACGTTCGCCGCGCGGCAGATCGTAGGCCGCCAATAAGAGGTTATCGAGCACCGCGAGCTGCGTGAACACGCGGTGTCCCTCGACGACATGGACGAGTCCGGCCTTAACGGTATCGCGCGGGGTCGAACCGACGAGATCGCGGCCGCCGAAATGCACGCTTCCTGACCAGGGCAGCAAGCCCGACACTGCGCGCAATAAAGTGGTTTTACCCGCACCGTTAGGGCCAAGCAGCGCCACCACTTCGCCCGCGCCGATCGTCAGATTGATGCCGCGTAGCACGCCGATCTTGCCATAGCCGGAGGAAAGCCCGGCCACCTCGAGCAAAGGTTCAGCCGCCGAGATAGGCACTGACCACCTCCCGATGCGAACGGATTTCTGCCGGTGTTCCGGCCGCCAGCATCTTGCCGAGATTGAGCACGGTGATGTGGTGGCAGATGTCGAAAATCAGATCGGCATGGTGCTCGACAAGCAGCACGCCGGTGCCGGCGCGGGCAATCCCGAGCACGAGCGCGCCGAGACGCGCGATCTCGTCGGCCGATAGTCCGGCCGCCGGCTCATCGAGCAGCAGGAATGCCGGACGCAGCATCAGCGCGCGGGCGATCTCGGTGAAGCGCAGTTCACTGTGCTGCAAACGGTCGGCGCGCACCGGCGCGAGCCGCTCCAGGCCGACCGCGGCCAAAGCCAGCGTCGCGGTGTCGCGCAGCATGGTCTCGTCGCGCCGATGGCGCGGCAGTGAGAGCAGGGATTCAACGAACGTGCCCTCGCCGTCGATGGTGCCGCCGATCATGACGTTCTCCAGCACCGACGCGGCGCCGACAATGCGGGGCGTCTGGAACGTTCGCGCAATCCGCATCTGTGCGCGCCGGTGGCGGGCCAGCACCGGCAGCGCGATGCCGTTTAGCCGCACCGCGCCGCGTTGTTGCGCGTAATAACCGGAGATAACGTTTAGCGTGGTGGTCTTGCCGCTGCCGTTCGGGCCGATCAATCCATGCACCTGGCCGAGACGGATTTCGAGATCGAGACCGTCGATCGCCTGTACGCCGCCGAAGCTGAGCACCACTTGTTCGAGCGTCAAGGCGCCGGCGTCGCTCGGTGCACCAAGCAGGCGCGGCAGCAATTCGGGCCGCGGCACGATCGCGCGTCCGGTCTCGAGCGGACGGCGGTTCTTGAAATCCAGGATGTCGGCAATGCCACCCGGGATCGCCAGCACGATGACGAGGAGGAGCACCGCGTAAAGAAAAGTCGACCACGCTACCAACGGCGCGGCGAATTCCGGCAACACCGTCAACAGAATGGTGCCAAGCAGAGGCCCGAGAATGGAGCCGCGCCCGCCGATCAGGATGGCGATGAAGAACAACACCGACAGATCGAGCGTGAACGCATCCGGCGTAATGTAGGATTGCAATGAAGCGAACAGCCCGCCGGCCACAGCGCCGACGGCGCCGCTGAACAGGAACACCACCGTCAACAGCGCGGGCTTGGAAATGCCGCTGGCTTCTGCCGCGACCTCGGCGTCGCGGATTGCGGTGAGCGCGCGGCCGAAGCGGCTTGCCGCAATATTCGCCGTCATCCAGGTGCAGAGAGCCGCTAGCCCGAAGCAGAAATAATAAAATCCCCACTTGGACGCGAACGGCGGCGGAAAAATCGGTCCGGCGATACCGACGCCGCCGCCGGTCACGCTCTGCCAGGCCAGCGCCACTTGGGTGACGATAGTGGCGAAACCGAGCGTGGTGATGGCGAAATAGAACGTGCGCAGCCGCAGCGCGGGTAAGCCGACGATCAGCCCGAAAACCGCACCGAAGACCGCCGAGATCGCGAGCGCCAAATAGGGTGACAACGGCGCCATCACATTGCCGGCCGTCAGCACGCTGGTAGTGTAGGCGCCGAGCGTGAGCAGCGCCACCCAGCCGATGGCGATCTGGCCGGCGAAACCGACCACCAGATTGAGGCCGGACACCAGCACCCAATAGACGCAGGCGCGGGTGGCGATCACGCCCCAATAGCCGCCGCCGAACAGCGGGAACGTGACGCCAAGCGCGAATAACGTCAGGAATGGGAGCGCTGCGCCGACAATGTTCGCTGTACCAAGCGCATTGGCGCGGCTCGGGAGCAACTGTGCGGCTGGCGTTTCCATCAAACGCGGCGGGGCAAGGATGCGCCGGCAAGCCCCTCGGGCCGCGCCAAGAGTACGAGAATGAATACAGTAAAGACCGCGACCGAGGCGAAGATACCGCCGACAAGAAAATTGGCGGCCTGTTGAAACAGGCCAAGCAGAAGCCCAGCAATCACGGCGCCGCGGTTGTTGCCCATCCCGCCCAGTGCGACCGGTACGAAACCGTAAAAGGTCAGCATCGGCGCGTTGCCGAAGAAGGCGAGCAGCATCTCGCCGCCGGCAAAGCCCGCGAGCGCGCCGATGACGCCGGCAAGCGCATAGCTCGCCATTCGCAAGCCGCGTTCCGGCAGACCGAGCGCGCGCGCGGCGAAACTGTCTTCGGCGATCGCTAGGAAAGCGTGGCCGACCAGCGTGTGGCGATAGAGCAATTCAAGGCCGACGATCACCACCACGCAGGCGAGCATCGGCAGCCAGAACTGTTGATCGAAATTGACGCGGGCGAGATCGAATAGTCGCGGAAAAGGGCGCGCGTCGGTGCCCCATTCGATCGCGGTGAACTCCTGGACAATTAACGCCAGCGCCAAAGTGGAGAGCACGTAAAGATGCTGGTCCAGGCTTTTGAGCACTGGCCGCACGGCAACGATCTCGGTGACGATACCGAGGATAGCGCCGCCGGCCAGTGCGAGTGCAAAGCCAACAACGACCGGCAACCCCATACGCGCAATGAACAGCGAGCCAAGCACGCCGCCCAACATCCCGAGCGTGCCAGCGGTGAAGCTGAACACGCGCGAGGCCGAGAACATCACGTTATAGGTGATGCCGATCAGTGCGTAGATGCAGCCGATCGCCAACCCCGACAGGACGATCGATTCGACCATTGGCTCAAGCGGCGTAACCGGGAGCCACGTTGAACGCGCCGTCCTTGAGCGAGTTGGCCTCGACCATCACCACTTCGTCGTCCGGATAGCCGTTGTGCCGATCTGGCGTGAAGGAGATGTCCCCGTAAACGCCCGGGAAACTCTTCATCTGGTTGAAATAGCCGACGATCTTCTCCGGCTCTGTACCAACGGCCTTGATGGCCTGGGCGAACATATAGGGGCTGTCGTAGCCAACCCCGACCCACCACAACAGCGTATCGCTCAAGTCGACCTTCGCGCTCCTCAGCCGATCAAGGAAGGCCGTGGTGCGATCCGGCAACTTGCCGCCGGGCCCGTAGCAGACCGGTTTGAAATTGTTGGGATAGACCTTGGCCCAGTATTCGGGCTTCTCCAGCAGGGCTTTGGTCTGGCCGGAGCCGAGCGTGGTCTGCCCGCAGATCGGCACATCCCAAGCCATGTCGCCGCGTGTATTGATGACGCGGGACAGGAAGCCGGCATTCACGCTCCAGGGCATGATCGCTTCCGCGCCTGCTGATTGCATGCGCAACAGTTCGGGCTTGAGATCCGGATTGGCGGCATCGACGTTGCCTTGATAGACGACGTCTGCGCCTCTGGCTTTGAGCATCGGCACATAGGCGTTCACCGACGCGGTGCCGTAGCCGGTCGTGTCGCTGATCACCGCGATTTTCTTCTTGTTGAGCACTTCCACCACATAACGGTTGGCGGCGCCGCCGATCTGCTGATTGGTCGGCGCGTTGCGGAAGCACATCGGATATTTCTGCGGATCGGTCAGGCTGTCGACCCAGCACGGATGGACTTGCAGCGTGCTCGAGCGTGCGAGCAGCGGCACGACGGCGAGCGATTCGCCGGAATTGAGCGGGCCGAAGACGACGTTGACCTGCTGGTTGGTCAGCTCGGCGGCTGCATTCACCGCCTTGGTCGGGTCGCTCTGGGTGTCGCGGACGATCAGTTCGATCTGCCGGCCGTTGATACCGCCGGCGGCGTTGAGCTCCTGCACCGCTAACTGGGTGCCACGGCTGATGCCGACGCCGGTGGACGATGAGGGACCGGTGAGCGCCGGTAGATAGCCGATGCGAATTGGATCGGAATTGGCGATCGCGGGTTTGGCAAGACCGCTTGCGAGAGCGGCGGCGCCGGCAGACGCCAGCGCTTGACGACGGGTGATCGGCATTTGGGTTTTCTCCCTGGGCTGGTCTTCGATTTACTCCCGAAGCTTGTCGTTTTTCTTGGTTTTATGAGACACATTATAGCGTTGGCGCGAAGGCGCGGAAAGCGGCCTTTGGCCGCCGTGAAATCGCAGACTCGAAAGTCGATTGGCTGGCCACTTTTGTGGGCAGGGCGACGTTCTACTCCGCCGCGACGCGCTGTACACGCCACTGCGTGATCAGCGCACGTAGTGACGCCGGCTTGATCGGCTTGTTGAGCAGGTGCGCCCCTTCGGCACGGGCTTTCTCGCGCACATGCAGCGAGCGGTCGGCGGTGATGACGATCGCCGGCACATGGCGACCGAGCCGCCGGCGCAATTCTCCAATGGCCGTGACGCCGTTACCGCCGTCGAGATGGTAGTCGACCAGCAGTCCATCCGGTTCGGTGCCGCTCGTTGCGATCGCGGCCAGCGCTTCGGCGAGGTCGGCCGCCTTGAGCGTGCGGCAACCCCAGCCGCCGAGCAGAGTTTCCATGCCATCGAGAATTGCGCGCTCGTTGTCGATGCAAAGCACGACGGTGCCGTCGAGCCGGCGGACGTCGAGGCGTTGCAGAGCGCGGAGTTTTGGCGCGGCGGCAATGGCGCTCGCCCGCGGCACTTCGATCGAAAAGCGCGAGCCACGGCCGACATTGGATTTCAGCGTCACCTTGCATTCGAGCACGCGGGCAATACGCTCGACGATCGACAGGCCCAAACCCACGCCGCGCGCCGCCCGCGCGCCCTGGTCGAGACGGTGAAACTCCTTGAACACGACGCGGCGCTTGCCGTGCGGAATGCCGATGCCGGTATCGTAAACCTCGACGCGCAACAGCTCGCCGCGGCGCCGGCAGCCGACCAGCACGCTGCCCCTCGGCGTATATTTGATCGCATTGGAAATCAGATTTTGCAGAAGCCGGCGCAGGAGCCGCCGGTCCGAGCGGATGGTTTGCGCGCACGGCATGAATTTAAGATCGAGTCCACGCTCACGAGCGAGTGGCGCGAATTCGACCTCGAGCCGGTGCAGCAATTCGTCGATACGGAAATCCGAGAATTCCGGCTTCATCGCGCCGGTATCGAGCCGAGAAATGTCGAGCAACGCGGTGAAAATTTCCTCGACCGCCTCGAGCGAGGCGTCGATATTGGCGACGAGATCGGCGCCTTCGCCGGCGCCCTGCCGTTCGGAGAGACTCGTCACATAGAGTCGTGCAGCGTTGAGCGGCTGGAGAATGTCGTGACTCGCGGCGGCAACGAACCGGGTCTTCGACACGTTGGCGTCGTCGGCTTCAGCCTTGGCGCGCTCGAGCTCGCCATTCAATCGTGTCAGCTCGCCGGTGCGCTCGCGTACGCGGCGCTCCAGCGTGGCATTGGCGCGCTCCAGCGCCTCGGCCGCCTTCACGCTCGGCGTGATGTCGGTGAAAGTCGTGACCAGACCGCCGTCGGGCATGCGGTTCGAGCGCACTTCGATGACGAGGCCGCGCTCGGCGAAGCGCTCGAGGAATGGCTCGGCCTCGGAAGCGTATTTGGCGATGCGTTCGGCGACGAATTCGTCGACGGTCCTGGCGTTGCGCTCGTTATATTGCGCGATATGCCGCAAAATATCTTCGAGAGCGATGCCGACGCGGGTCAATTCGTGCGGTAGGTCGAAAATTTCGCCGAATTGCCGGTTCCAGCAGACAAGCGTCAGCTCCTTGTCGAATACGGCGATGCCCTGGCGCACGTGATCGAGCGCGGTCTGCAAAATCTCACGGTTGTAGTGGATCGCGGCACTGGCGTCGTCGAGGAGTTTTAGTGCTGCCTTGGTCGAAACGGTGCGCTTTCTCAAGACCAGCGACAGCACAAGCCGCGACGATGCAGCCCCGATCGCCGAAGCCAGCAGATATTCCGCATATTGCAGCAGCTGGAAATCGGCCTCGGCGGCCGGTTCAGCGCTGATTCGGCGTGTCGCCGCAAAGCTTGCAAAGGATTCACGGGTGCGCTCCTCGCCGAGATAGCGGGCGACGGTCGCAATCAATTCGCCGACGGTGACCGAGGCCCGGCGGAGCCGGAAACTTGGCGCGATCGGTGTCAATGTAGAGGGCACGAACATATCTGCCTGTACCCGCTCGATCGCGCTCGGGCGCCGCGTTAGCGAGCAGCCGAGGTAGCAGGCAAGGTTGACGGCAAGGCTTAGCAGAACGCCGTGGACCAGTGGCGGCAGGCCGATGCCGAACAGTGCCTGCGGCCGTAGATAAGCGATTCCCCACGGGCCGTAAGTCAGGATATGGGCGTTGACGATGCCGGCGTCGGAAATGCTGGGAAGCAGCAGCGTATAGAACCAGACCAAAATGCCGGCGCTCATGCCGGCGATGGCACCGAGTGCGGTGCTGCGGCGCCAAACCAGCCCGCCGAAGAATGCCGGCGCTAATTGCGCAATTGCGGCAAACGACAATAGCCCGATTGAGGCGAGCTGCGCGTCGCCTGCGGACCGATAGTAGATGTAAGCCAACAGCAAAATGACAAAGATCGCGATCCGGCGCGTGGTCAAAAGCTCGCCGCCGGCATCGCGCGGCTCGCCTGCATGCGCGGCGCGGCGCTTGAGCACCAGTGGCACGACGATGTCGTTCGACACCATGATGGCGAGCGCGACCGATTCGACGATCACCATCGCGGTCGCCGCCGAAAGTCCGCCGATGAAGGCGATCAACGTGATGGCCTGCGAATGCGCCGCGAGCGGCAGCGCGACGACGAACATGTCACTGTCGATCCGGCCGGCCGGGAACGTGAGCAGGCCGGCCATCGCGATTGGCAGCACGAACAGGTTTATCAGCACCAGATAAAGCGGGAACAGCCAGGCGGCGCGGCGAATTTCGGCTTCACGGTGGTTTTCCACGACGCTGACATGGAATTGCCGCGGCAGCAGCAGGATCGCGAACAGCGACAGCGCCGTCATGGCGCAGAACGAGGACCATTGCGGCGTACGCGTCAGGACTGCGGCAGTCTGCGGATCTTCGACCGCGCGCGTCAAGAGCGCGAACGGGCCGTGGAACATGACGAAGGTCACGAACACGCCGACGACAAGGAAGGCAGCAAGCTTGATGATGGATTCTGTTGCTATAGCGAGCATCAGTCCGTCCTGATGCTCGGTGGCGTCGATGTGGCGGGTGCCGAACAATACGGCGAAGGTCGCCATGGCGAAGGCGACGAACAGCGCTACGTCGCCGAGAAGCGGCGGCGCGGCGCCGCTTGGGGAGGCGATCGCAAGAATGGTCGAGACCGAAGCCGACACGGCTTTCAGTTGCAGCGCGATATAGGGGATCATGCCGATAATGGCGATCAGCGCCACCGTCGCTGCGACTGCCTGGCTCTTGCCGTAGCGCGCGGCGATGAAATCGGCGATCGAAGTGATGTTCTGGCTCTTGGCGAGCCGTGCGATGCGGATAAGCAGCGGGAAGCCAAGCCCCAGCATCAGCATTGGGCCGATATAGATCGTCAGGAAATCGAAGCCGGCGCGCGAGGCAAGTCCGACCGAGCCGAAGAACGTCCATGACGTGCAATAGATGGCGAGCGACAGCGGGTAGATCAAAAGCCGCGAGGATGCGCCACGCGCGATGCGCATGCGGTCGCCGTAGCTCGCAACCACGAACAACAGGCCGATATAGGCGAGTGCAATGGCGACGACGACCCAGCCCTGCAACATGACCTTACCCCAACGGCATCGGCGCTTTGGGTCTGTGAGTGCTCGATTTTGCGCAAGGTCACCACAGTTTGGCGGGGGTGTCTATCGGGCGGGAAAGACGTCACTTCCGGCTCTCTCCAGTAAATGAGGAGGTGTTTGACGGCGTAAGCTTCAGCGGTCATTCATGCCGCTTCAATGCCGCTGAAATTTCCTCCGTCCCGCACGCTGCTCGAAACGGCTGAAACGCTCGCGATTGGGCTTGCCGGCGCGTTGGCCTTCGTTCTTTTGCGCATGCCTGCGGCGCTGATTTCCGGTTCAGTGGTTGCGGTGGCGGCTGCGGCGCTGATGGGCCGTCCGATGCGGGTACCGCTTGGACTGGCGCGCGTCTGTTACGTCATCGTCGGCACGCTTCTCGGCACCGTGGTGACGCCGGAAACGCTGCACGGCATCACCACCTGGCCGGCGAGCATTATCATCGTGATGGTAGGCTCGATCGCCATGACTGTGGCCACCATGAGCTACCTGCGCATCGTGCACCGCTGGGATCCCCTTTCGGCGCTGCTTGGCGCCAGCCCGGGCGCCATGGCGCAAGGCATCGCACTTGCCTCCGAGCTTGGCGGCGATCTGCGCGGCATCGCCATCGTGCAGACCATGCGCGTGCTTCTCCTTGTCGTCGGCTTACCGAACGGGTTGGAACTGTTTGGGCTTGTCGTGCCGTCAATGCCGGTCGCGCGCGGACCGGCCGATTTCGCCGTGCTCGGCGAGATGGTTTTACTCGCCGCTGTGTCGGCCACGTGCGCGATAGCGTTTTTGCGCCTGCGATTTCCTGGCGGGTTGCTGTTCGGCGCCATGACCGGATCGGCGATCCTGCATGGAACAGGCTTTATCCATGCGGCGTTGCCGGTGTGGCTCGGCGGCGCATGCGTCGTGACGCTCGGCGCACTGGTCGGTTCGCGCTTCGCCAACACACCGCCGCGCATGCTGATAGGCTATCTCGGCGCCGCGCTCGGCTCGTTTGCAGTGGCGATGTCGGTCGCCACGATCTTCATTTTGATCGATGCGCATGTCGTACCGATCTCGATCGCCAATATTGTGATCGCTTTTTCACCCGGCGCTCAGGACACGATGATGGTGTTGGCGCTGGCTCTGCATCTCGACCCAGTCTATGTCGGCGCGCATCATCTGGCGCGCTTTCTGGTCGTCACGATCTCGGTCGCGCTGGCGGCGCGGCGGATCGGGCCGCGGAAGTTCGATAGGCCGTAATGCGCAGGTTTACTCGGCCGCCAACGCGCGTTCTTTGAACGGCAGATTGAGTCGGTGCCAGACATCGACCATGGCCTCGGCAAGCCGGTCGATTAGCGCATCGTCGTGATAGGGGCTCGGCGTGATGCGCAGACGCTCGGTTCCCTTGGGAACGGTCGGATAATTGATCGGCTGGATGTAGATGCCGTGATCGGTGAGCAATAGATCGCTCGCCGTCTTGCACAACTCAGGATCGCCGACAAAGACCGGCACGATATGCGTCGGATTGGCCATCACCGGCAGGCCCGAGGCGGAGAGAACGGCCTTGGTCCGGCCGGCACGATCCTGATGCCGCTCGCGCTCCCAATTTGAGGTTTTCAGATGCCGGATCGCGGCGGTCGCCGCGGCGCAGACCGAGGGCGGCAGTGCGGTGGTGAAAATGAAACCGGGGGCATAGGAACGCACTGCGTCGATCAGGGCCGAGGAGCCCGCGATATAGCCGCCGAGACAGCCGAACGCCTTGGCGAGCGTGCCTTCTATGACGTCGATGCGGCTCATAGCGCCGTCGCGTTCGGCAATGCCGCCGCCGCGCGGGCCGTACATACCGACCGCATGCACTTCGTCGATATAGGTCATCGCGCCGTAGCGCGCCGCGAGATCGCAGATGTGATTCACATGCGCGACGTCGCCGTCCATGGAATAAAGGCTTTCGAACACGATGAGCTTCGGCCCCGCCGGATCGGCCGCCGCCAGAAGCTCCTCGAGATGCGCCATGTCGTTATGGCGAAAGATCTGCTTCTCGCAATGCGCCTGGCGCACGCCCTCGATCATCGAATTATGGTTCCAGGCGTCGGACAGGATCAGGCAGTTCGGCATCAGCCGAGCAATTGTTGAAATGCCGGTCTCGTTGGAGACATATCCCGAGGTGAAGACCAGCGCCGTTTCCTTGCCGTGCAAGTCGGCGAGTTCGCGCTCGAGCTCGACCAGTGGATGATTGTTGCCGGCGATGTTGCGGGTGCCGCCGGCACCGGTACCCATGCGGGTCGCAGTCTCCACCATCGCACCAACCACTTTCGGATGCTGGCCCATGCCGAGGTAGTCGTTGGAACACCAGATCACGACGTCCTTCGGACCCTCCGGCGAATGCCACACGGCGTTGGGAAAGCGCCCGGCTATTCGTTCGAGGTCGGCGAAGACCCGGTAGCGGCGCTCGCCACGCAAGCGGGCCAGGGCGCTGTTGAAAAAGCCCTGATAATCGATGTCCGGTCGGTTTTTCGGATAAGTCATCGGCAAACGTCTCCGGCGGCCTCGCCGGTATTTGCGTTCCTTGGGAACGGTTTTGCAGCCCCTTTTTAGAAGCGTTCCAGGCCGCTTGTCGAGGTCATAGCGGGCGGTCGGTTGCCGCGCGATTGATCCTGCTCAATTTCTCGGAAGACAACTATGTCTTATTCGCCGACAGCTCTGGGCAGATCTTGTCTGGGCAGATCTTGTCTGGGCAGGTCTTGTCTGAGTAGGTCTTGTCTGAGTAGGTCTTGCGCCGACAGGATGACGGTTGGCGCAGGGCTGCCCGCGTCTCTGAGCCACGGACTCCACGGATCGGGTGGCACCAGGCCTTCGGTGACCGATACCGGTACGATGCGGTAGTCTTCGGTAATGCGGCCGATCATCACCGGTTTGTAGAGATGATGGGTCTTGGCATCCATCTGCACCGAGAAGCCGCTCGGAGCGGTGATGCGCCTGCCGCCGAGTGCGTCGCGCACTTTGTCTACTTCCGTAGTACCGGCGGCCTCGACCGCGTCGGCCCACAGATGAAAGCCGATCCAGGTCGCCTCCATGGGATCGTTGGTCATGGCGTCCGGCCTGCCGGTGAAGCGGCGCCATTCGGAAATGAAGGCGCGGTTCTCCGGCGTGTCGAAGGCGTGCAGATAATTCCAGGCGACGAGATGTCCGGCGACCTTGAGCCCCTTGAGCGCGACCAGTTCGGCCTCGTTGATCGACAGCGACATGACCGGGATTTCGGTCGCGAAGATTCCCTGATGTGCCAATTCGCGGAAGAAATGCACGTTGGCGTCGCCCGAAATCGTCGCCACGATCGCGGTACGGCTGCCACGGGCGAAGCGCTGGATTTCCTCGACGATGGCGCGCCAGTCAGACTGGCCGATGGCGGTGTAGCGCTCGCAGATTTCCGAAACGCCGTGGCTCGCCAGGTAGCCCTTCAGCACGGCATTGGTGATGCGCGGATAAATGTAATCGGTACCGACCAGAAAGAACCGGTTGATACCTTCGCCGCGCAGATAATTGACCGCGGGGATAGCCTGCTGCGGCGGCGTCGCGCCGGTATAGAAAATGTTGCGCGAGGATTCCTCGCCTTCGTACTGGCTCGGATAGAACAGGAGCACATTGTCGCGTTCGACGATCGGCAGCACTTCCTTGCGCGACGCTGAACTCCAGCAGCCGAAGATGGCCGCGACCTTGTCGTGATGGATGAGCTTGCGGGTAAGTTCCGGATAGGCTTTCGGATCGGAATACGGATTGACGATCACCGGCTCGAGCGGGCGGCCCAGCAATCCGCCGCGCGCGTTCTGCCGCTCGATCAGCATCACGAGCAATTCCTGCAACGGGCGCTCGCTCGCGGTCATGGTGCCGGACAGCGAATGCAGAATTCCGATTCTGATCGAGCCGAATTCGAGGTCGGAGAAATAGCGCGTCACGGCGTCGACCAGCCATTGCGAACGGCCGAGCAGATCCTCCGCGGTGGCGAGCACGCCGTTACCCGCTTCCTCGACGCTGGAAGCAATAGTCGAAATTTCCGGCAGCACGCCAGCCACTGCGCCGGCAACCTGCTCGGCCCGGTTGCCGATGCGATTGACCTCCTCGGCCTGGTGATCGAGGATTCCGGTCAATTGCCGGTTGGCGTCGCTCATCGTTGTCACGCTCGACGACACGCCCGCGATGGCCTCCACGGTTTCGTTCACCGCGTGCTGGATGTCGTGAACCTGCGCGCTGATATCGCCGGTCGCTTTTGCGGTCTGCTGCGCCAGCGTCTTCACCTCGGATGCGACGACGGCGAAACCCTTGCCGGCGGCGCCGGCCCGCGCCGCTTCGATGGTGGCGTTTAGCGCAAGCAGCGACGTCTGTGAAGCAATCGCCTCGATCAGCTTGACCACGGCGCCGATGCGCTCTGCCGCGGCGGCGAGGCTGCGCACAGTGAAATCGGTGTGGCTGAGATCGGCGATGGTACGGTCGGTGGCGTCCTTTGCGGCGGCAGCCTCGACGGTGCACTCCGTAATCAGAGTGAGCAAGCCGCGCGCCGCATCGGCCACCGCGGCGACGTCGCGGCTGGCACAGGTCGCAGCCTCGACCGCATGCGTCGCTCGCGCCGACATATCCTTGTTGCGCTGACCGAGATTGGCGGTAGTGACGCGAATCTCCTCGCCGGCGGCCTGGAAGGTGACCGTGAGTTCGTCGATGGTGCCGCGGAAGCGCTGGGTGAAAAAGCCGCGGCTGGCATGGCGAAGACGGGACTCGGCCTCGCGGCTGCGATGATCGACCGCCATCGCGTCGGCGTCGATCAAGGCCTGGCGCATGGTCTCCGCCGCGACGGCGCTGTCGGCAAGCGCGCCGCCATGGATGCGCTCTGGCAGTGTGGCATAACGGTCGCCGCCGGCGATCTGGGCGATAGTGCCGATGACCTTGTGCAGCGTCTGTTCGCATCGCCACGCCGCGGCGACCGCGCCGATCAATGCGGTGGCAAGCCCGATAAACAGGCTTCCGGTGCCCCAAGTGACGACAACGGCGAGGGTACCGGCGAGGATGAAGGGCAGGACGATCCAGGCCGGCAGCGGGTTCTTATGAAAATCAGCGGCCATTTTCGGCTGACGTCGGCTGACGGTGGGAAAAATTCTGGAGAACATGGAGGAAATTGCGCATATTCGATTACTAAATCGTTTCCTAATGCTGCATTGCACGGCATGAATTATCGGCACATCCGCTTAAATAATGAGCGGCAGCCGATAGGCGGTCCAGCGACGACAGGGACATGACCGAGAGATGTCAGAAACGACCGGGCTAAATCACGGACTCACCGACTACGGTGATCGCGATTTCTCGCGCTATCTGCGCCGTTCGTTCGCGCTGTCGATGGGCTATTCGCGCACGATGCTGGACAAGCCGGTGGTCGGGATCGCCTATACCGGTTCGGACTTCAACAATTGCCATCGTCACTTTCCGGAATTGCTGGCGGCGGTGAAACGCGGCGTGCTCGCGGCCGGCGCCTTGCCACTTGAATTTCCGACCATCTCGCTCGGCGAAGTCTTTCTCACGCCGACCAGCCTGAAATACCGCAACCTGATGGCGATCGACACCGAGGAGATGATCCGGGCGCAGCCAATGGATGCGGTGGTGCTGATGGGTGGCTGCGACAAGACCGTGCCGGCGCAACTGATGGGCGCGGTCTCCGCCGGCCGTCCCGCCGTCGCGCTTATCGCCGGGCCGATGATGACCGGGCGTTATCATGGCGAGAGGCTCGGCGCCTGCACCGATTGCCGGCGGTTTTGGGCGCGCTATCGCGCCGGCGACATCGTTGCCGACGAAATCTCCGATGTCGAAGGCAACCTCGCGGTGACGGCGGGCACCTGCGCGGTGATGGGCACCGCCTCGACCATGGCCTGCCTTACCGAGGCGCTCGGCTTGTGCCTGCCCGGCACCGCCGCGATCCCGGCGGTGCATGCCGACCGGTTGCGCGCCGCGGAAGCGACCGGCGCCGCAGCAGTGAAGCTGATCGGATCGAAGCTCGCGCCGACACAAATCATCAACACAAAATCAGTCGAGAATGCGCTGCGTGTTCTTCTCGCGCTGGGCGGCTCGACCAACGCGGTCATCCATCTCACCGCCATCGCGGGACGCGCCGGAGTGAAAGTCTCACTGGAACAGCTCAACACGCTTTCGGATTCCACGCCGGTGCTGGTCAATCTCAAGCCGGCTGGCAACGGCTATATGGAGGATTTCTGCGCCGCCGGCGGCATGGGCGCGCTGCTTCGCGAACTAAAGCCGCTCCTTCATCTTGACGCCATGACAGTGACCGGCGAGACACTCGGCGAACGGCTAGCCGATGACGCTTCCGATTACGTCGATAGAACAATCATTGCCGAGCGCGGCAAGCCGCTTGAGCCGGCCGGCGGGCTCGTGGCGCTGTTCGGCAATCTGGCGCCCGCCGGCGCGATCCTCAAGCGCTCGGCAGCCGATGCTAAGCTGTTCGAACACGAGGGCAGGGCAGTGGTGTTCTCATCGCTCGAAGATCTCGCGGCGCGGATCGACGATCCGAAGCTCGACGTCGATCCGGCTGATATTCTGGTGTTGCAGAATGCCGGGCCGCACGCACCGGCCTGCATGCCGGAAGCCGGCTATCTGCCGATCCCGAAGAAGCTCGCGCAGAAGGGCATCAAGGACATGATCCGCATCTCCGATGCGCGCATGAGCGGCACCGCCTTCGGCACCATCGTGCTCCATGTTACGCCCGACGCCGCATCCGGCGGACCGCTTGGCCTTGTCCGCAATGGCGACCGCATCCGGCTATCGGTGAAGAACCGCAGCATCACGCTTCTGGTCGATGATGCCGAATTGAAAAAGCGCGCGGCTGCGGCCAAATTGCAAACGAAAATTCCCGAGCGCGGGTATTCCAAGCTATTCGCCGAGCAGATCACCGGCGCCGACGAAGGCTGCGATTTCAAGTTTTTGATGGCGCGCTGATCAGCAGCGCGCCACTGCAATCTCCAGCGGGAAATCGTCGACCACGTCGTGGCCTTTATCGGTGACGATAAACGTGTGGCCGAGAAAGATACCGAATAATCCATCCGGCGTGATTGGATTGGGCTCGACCATGATCACCATGCCGGGCTTGAGCACTTCCTCGAATTTTTCCGCTGCTACATGCTCAGCCGCTACATGCGGCTGGTCGGTCACAAGATCGATGCCGTGGCACTGCGTCGGCCGCGATTGATAGCCGTTGTCCCGGAAGAATTTGCTGGCCTGGCGCATCGCTTCGGCGGGCCTGCCCGGTGCGATTTCGGCGACGATGCGGCGGTAGCCGGGCAGCGCGATCTCTTCCCAGAATTTTCGCACCATGCCGGTCGGCTCGCCAAGGCAGATCGGCGAACCGATTTGCGCGGTATAGCCGCGATAGCCGGCGGCAAGCTCCATATTGATGATGTCGCCTTTTTGCAGCACGCGTGCCGACGGCCGTGGATTGCCGAAAATCTGCGCCGGGCCCGCCATCGGCGTCGAACCGATGATGAGGAAATCGATATCGCCGCCGCCGTCGAGGATTGCGGCGCCGGCCGCGGCGCGCAGCTCATATTCTTTTGCGCCCGGTTTTGCGCGCGCGACCATCGCCTCCATCGCGCGCTGGCACAGCAGGCCGGCCTTGCGCACGCAGTCAAGCTCCTCGGCACCGTGGATCGATAGCAGTTCGTGGAGAAAGCCCTTGGTGAAAACCAGTTCGGCGTTGGGCAGGTTGTCGCGCAGCACGTTGTATTGGTTGACGGGCAGGTAATCGCCATGGCGCGGATCGATCTCCATCAGGCCGATGCGGCCGCGCTCGAGCTTTAATTCGCGCAGCCGCTCCACCATAACGTCGGCGTAGCGTCCATTGCGGCTGTGGCGCACGTCCTTCACCGCGACTTCAACCTGGCGGCGCACCGCTTCGGCATGTGTGCCGCCCATCGAATAGATCATGGTCGGCTCGCCATCGAGCGGCACCAGCACGTAGCTTGCCAGCGCGTGCCACTCCCAATGTCCGGTCAGCCACAACATACCGCCGCCGAAGCTCCAGTGGCTTGGGCCGCCGGGCACGATAATCGCGTCGAGCTTGTGCTCGCGCATTTTCGCCCGCAGCGCCGCGTAGCGCCGCGCGTATTCAGCCGGTGAGAACTGCTCCCACACCGCGTCGCGGTAATAGGGCGTGTCGCGCATATTGGCGAACGGCAGCGACTGATCGAGCTTGCCGCGCACTTGCTCCCATGGTTGCGGCCCGATGCGCGGCGGACGGATTTGCGTGTTCATGATTTTTGTTTCCTCTCCGAACGCATTGAATTACGCCCGCACGCCGAACCGCTTGAGCCGCGGCAGGACTTCGTCGCAGAAATACGGCACTTCGTCGAGAAAATTGACGAATGACAGGCCGATGCCGAGCACGCCGGCGCGGCTGATGACGGCAAGCTCCTCGGCGATGCGATCGGGCGTGCCGACGAACGGATAGCCGCCGACCGAGGTGGCGGCGAAATGGCGGCGCTTGGCGTAATACTCTTCCGGCGGCATGGTTTGCGGCGTCATGCTCTTGTTCGCCAGCATGCCGTCGATGGCCTCCCAATCGGCATTGTCGATATTGACGTGCTGATAATACTCGTCGGCTTCCTTCTGCGTCGGCCGGCAGATCACCTGGCCGACGGTGAACACTTCGATGTCGCGGCCGAGATCTTTCGCGGCAGTCTTGACTTCAGCCACCTTGGCGGCGCTGCCAGCCAACGAGCTGCGCGAGGCGGCCGTCGCCACGAAGAAGGCGTCGCAATTGCGCAGCGCATAGGCCTGGCCGACTGTGGACGAGCCGGCATTCATCAACAGCGGCCGCGTATCGCCGTAGGGTTTTGGAAACGCGCGCACCTTTTGCATCTGTAAAAATTTGCCGCCGTAGTCGAACGTGCCGTCGCGCTCCCACGCCGCCTTGACGACCTCGATCCATTCCTGCGCATAGTCGTAGCGCACGTCATGCTCGCGCTGCTTGACGCCGAACATGTCGAATTCGCCCTCATTCCAGCCGACCACGATGTTGACGCCGACGCGGCCCTCGCCGATGTGGTCGGCGGTGACGAATTCCTTGGCGGCGATCAGCGGATGAAACAGCGGCGCGTGAACCGTGCCGAACACGGTCATGCGTTTGGTGGCGCAAAGCAGACCCACCGCCCAAGTGATGGTTTCAAGCGAGCGCCCGTGAAAATCTGTGTCGCCGCCGTAACCTTTCCAGCGCGCAATCGGCAGCATGAAATCGAGACCGGCCTCGTCGGCGAGCTTCGCCAGCGCGAGACAATCCGGCCAGCTTGCGGACCAGCGTTCAGGGACTTTGGTGGCGGTGCGCCCGGACGAACAGTTGGCGCCAAACAGGCCGATCTTGAGGGCATTGCCGTTATACATGGCGATGCGGTCCTTCATGGACGCGTTGGGAGCCAGCATCGCGTTTCCTCCTGCCTTGCCGGTTCTTGGCTGGTCCGGGCAATTTATCATCCCTTAAGGCATTGCTTAAAATTTAACCGAATTCAAACCACGGCGATGGCATAAGCCCTTGGGGCGACGGGGGCAAAAATGACCACGCAACGAGTGTCGAATTGGCTCCGTGGGCTCGTGCAGCCCGCGCCTATCCTCGGCATGGCGATGATCGCCATGTTCTGGACCGGGTTTGGCTACCTCCTCCTCGATCATCACGGCAGTTTGGCCGCGCCGGAACAGCGGCGCGCCGTGTTCCTCCCCGTCGTGATCGTGTTCACGCTGCTCGAACTCGTCACCATCATTGTGAGCATTCGCCGGCAGTCGTCGCTCGTCGAGACTAATCTGCGTTTCAACACCGCGCTGGAAAACATGACGCATGGCCTGTGCATGTTCGATGGCGCGAAGCGCCTGGTCATTTACAACGACCGCTACGCCAGCCTTTACCGCCTGCCACCGGATTTGTTGAGACGCGGAACGACGCACGAAGCGATCATCGCGCATCGCGTCATGAACGGTATCCTCAAGGGCGACAAGAACGCCGGCGCAGTGGGCAAGAAGCTCGGCGCGCTGGGGCAACATTCATCCAACAAAATCTCCAGCCGTATCGACGAGCTTGCCGATGGACGTCTCATTCGCGTCACCCGTCAGCCGATGCCCCGCGGCGGCTGGGTGGCGACGCACGAGGACATCACCGAGCGTCATCAGCTCGAAAACCAGCGCGACACCATGCTGGCGCAAGAAAGCCGCAGACTGCTGACGGAAAGCGCGATCGCATCGTTTCGCGAACGCGTCGAGCAAGTACTTGGCGTCGTCAGCGATGGCACCGATGCGATGAAATCGACCGCCGAAGCGTTGATCGTCTCGTCGCACGAGACCACGCGGCATGCCGATGGTGCGTTGCGCGAATCCAACGATGCCTCGGCCAATGTCACAATCGTTGCCGGTTCGGCGGAAGAGCTCTCGGAGTCGATCGCGGAAATCAACTCCCAGCTCGGGCAAAGCACCGACCTGGTGTCGAATGCGTTGGCCAAGGCGCGGGCGTCGAACGGCCAATATGCCGGGCTGGCGCAGGCAGCGGAGAAGATTGGCGACGTGGTCAAGCTCATCCGCAACATCGCCGGCCAAACCAATCTTCTGGCGCTCAACGCCACCATCGAAGCGGCGCGCGCCGGCGAGGCCGGCCGCGGATTCGCCGTGGTGGCCGCCGAAGTGAAGTCGCTTGCCGTGGAAACCGCCAAAGCCACCGAAGAGATCGCGCGCCACATCCTGGCGGTGCAGGAATCGACGGGCGGAGCAGTTGAGGTCGTACGCAGCATCGAACAGCACATGGGCGAGATCTCGACGCGGGTATTGCGCGCCGCTGCCTCGATCCTGGAGCAAAATGCAGCGACGTCGGAAATCAGCCGCAACGCTGTGAATGCGGCGCGCGGCACGAGCCTCGTCGTTTCCGCTCTCGACAAGGTGTCCGAGGCCGCGATCGGAACGCGCGCGGCGGCGGGGACCGTGCTCAACGCGTCGAACTCGGTGGATGCTTCGGTCGGCAATCTGCGCGCCGAGATCGAGAGCTTTCTTAAAAAGGTCGCGGTTTAGATTGTTGATGTGAGCATGATCCCATCCGAAAGCCGGCCCCC
>Ga0181522_10000805_pt1 | contig 20986 bp, 19 predicted proteins | sample PEATcosm2014_Bin_27_FD_121103 | JGI IMG/M metagenome (GOLD analysis project Ga0181522, IMG submission 121103) | Peatland microbial communities from MTU Mesocosm Facility, Houghton, MI, USA - PEATcosm2014_Bin05_10_metaG | ecosystem: Environmental > Terrestrial > Soil > Wetlands > Peat | place... | reverse complement strand
AGACTAGTGTCAGGAGATAGCATGAATAAAGCTGATCTGGTTGACCGGATCGCCGAGGCCTGTAGTATTTCGAAGGCGCAGGCGACGACCGCAATCGACACCACCGTGGACAGCGTCACTGCTGCCCTTCGCAAAGGGGACCGCGTAGCTTTGATCGGTTTCGGCACATTTTCTGTCTCGCAGCGCAAGGCCCGCAACGGCCGAAACCCGCAGACGGGTGCCACCATCAAGATAGCCGCTCGCCGAGTCGCCAAATTCACTCCCGGTAACGAACTCAAGAAAGTCGTCAATAAAGGTAAGTAAAGGGCCCCAAAACTTTTGGATGTGAGCGAGACGGCAGGGTCAGACCTGCCGTTTTGTTGTTCGGATTATTTCAAGTCGCACCCCGCAACTCGCTTCGACTGAGGCCTCGTGAGGCCCGGTGAGGCCCGTCCGTGCCTTGCTGAATCCTTCCTAACTCCGGTAGAATCAAATGTCTGAATCGAGGTCAGGACCGATATGAAAGCAGCCATTCACCCCCATTACAGCGAGATCAACGTGCATTGCGCGTGCGGGAATACATTTACCACGCGCTCTACGCACAAGGGCACCATCAGCGTGGAAATTTGCGCTGCCTGCCACCCATTCTTCACCGGTAAGCAGAAGCTCATGGACACCGCGGGCCGTATCGAGCGCTTCCGTCGCAAATATTCGAAAAGCGACGCGGGAAAAGCAGAAATAGCCGCGAAGGAAATGGCCGCGAAGAAGTAGCGGGTTCGCCGCGGAAGCGTTGTCCGAAGCCTCCCCCCCGAACGGGAGGCTTTATTTTTTTGCTTGCTCTAACCGCCGGCTGCGATAGCCTAAACAACGAAAGCACGTAAAATCAGACTGTGCAGAAGTTCTGGGACAATTCGGATACGTCTGGCCGGGCGAGGCAGTCGCCCGTTCCGCCGCTCTCCGGCTCTGCACCGGGTCGAGTTTTTCCGACAGCACTCGAGATTGGAAGGATTAGAATCTCGCCCGCCACCGTGCTCGCTCCGATGGCTGGCGTCACCGACACGGTCTTCCGCCGCTTTATCAAAAACCTCGGCGGATGCGGCCTGATCATGACCGAATTCACTTCGGCCGATGGCGTGCTGCGCGACCAGCGCGTTCGCGGACGCTATCTGCACTTCTATGAAGATGAGCATCCGATCTCGGCGCAACTGTTTGGCAGCAGTCCTGCCGTGCTGGCTGATGCCGCGCGGCTGGTGGAAGATCTCGGCTTCGATCTTGTTGATCTAAACTTGGGCTGCCCGGCGAAGAAAGTCGTGAAGTGCAATGGTGGATCTGGTCTGCTTCGCGACCTTCCGCTGATCCGGGAAATTTTCGAAGCCGTGCGCGCCGCCGTGAACATCCCCTTCACTGTCAAATTCCGCGCCGGATGGAGCGACGACGAAATTGTCTGTGTCGAACTGGCGCGTATGGCCGAAAGCTGCGGCCTCGGAGCGGTCGCGTTGCACGCCCGCACTCGCGAACAGGGTTACAGCGGAAATGCACACTGGGAGTGGATCGCCTCGGTCAAGCAGGCGGTGAAGATTCCCGTCGTCGGCAATGGAGACGTACGCTCGCCCGAAGACGCATGCAACGTGGTCGCGCAGACCGGCTGCGATGCGGTCATGATCGGGCGCATGGCTCCCGCGAATCCGTGGATTTTCCGCCAGATCGAGCAGCACGTCAGCGGCAAACCCTACGACGAACCGACTGAAACCGACCGTTACGAGATGATCCGCACTTATTTCCGGATGCTGCTCGAAGAGGAAATGCCCGGAACCGAAGGCAAGATGAAGCAGTTCGCATCTTGGTTCACGCATGGCATTCCGGGCGGGGCTGCGCTGAGGAAGGCGATTTACGACGCAAAGAACGGCTCCGAAATCCTGGCTAGCGTGGAAGACTTCTTTGACAGCAGACTGCGAGTACCGGCCAGATAGAGCCCGGAATTCGGCGCTAGACCGCCTTTAGAGTGAGCCGGCCCCGTTCTCCCCTTTCGACGTATCCCCACGGTACTTCGTGATCGTGCGTGAAAACCGTGAGCCATCCTTCCCGGATCGCTGACGCATAGTACTTCTTCCGGCTCTCAATCGATTGCAACGGGAGCACATCGAACGCCATCACCCAGGTCACGTCGAGATGATGGGAGGTAGGAATCAGATCAGAGATGTAGCACGCTTTCTTGCCGCCGCTCTCGATCAGTACCGCCTGCATGTTTGCCGTGTGCCCCGGGAAAACCTTGACTGAGATGCCGGGCAGAATTTCCCGATCGCCATCGAGGAGCATCATCTGGCCGTTTTCAACCAACGGATCGTAATTCGGACTCATGTAGCTGATGGCATCCCGTTCCAACTGCAGGTGGCCATGCTCCAATTCCTTTTCCTGTACGTAATACCTGGCGTTCGGAAAGGTTGCGGCGATCTGACCCCCGCGCCGGACCGTATTCCAGCCGCAGTGGTCAAAATGCAGGTGCGTGTTAATCACGATGTCGATGTTTTCGGGCCCCAGCCCTGCGGCGTGCAAATTTTCGAGCAATTTGGCCGGCTGCTTGAAAATCTGCACCAAACGATCCGGCAGTTTGTCGCCGATGCCAGTCTCGATCAGGATATTCTTATCGCCAGTGCGCACGAGCAGCGAGTTCGTTCCAGCGTCAAGGCGATTCAGTTCGTCGGGCGTGACCTTTTTTGACCACAACGTCTTGGGGACAACTCCAAAAAAAGCTCCGGCGTCGAGGAAATAGGTTCCGTCGGAGACGATCGTAAGTTCGAAATCGCCGAGGGTGGTTCTATGCATGCAATCAGTCCTGCCTGATCATTCCAACTCTTTATTCCAGAAATCGTCCATCATATGAAACAGCTGAGTGCGCGTGGCCGAGCCAGCAATGCCGTGCGTCTTGTCCGGATACACCATCAGCCGGAACTGCTTTCCCGCTTTGATGAGGGCATCGGTCATCTGGATCGTGTTCTGAAAATGTACATTGTCGTCGCTCGTTCCGTGCACCAGCAGCAACGCTCCGTGAAGATCGCCGGCCGCGCTGACTATCGAATCATCGTAGGCTCCGACATGGTCCCTCGGCAGGCCCATGTAGCGCTCGGTATAGGTTGAATCGTAATCACGCCAGTTGGTGACTGGCGCCACCGAAATACCCGCTTTGAACTTGTCGGAGTGCGTCAGCGCGTAGAGCGTCATCGAGCCGCCATTCGACCATCCCCAGATCGCCGTGCGCGCGGGATCCAGTTGCGGGAACTGGGGATACAATTGCTCGAGCGCGGAGAGTTGGTCTTTCAATTCGATTCCACCAAACTGCAGGCGAGTTGCCGCGGAAAATTTCTTTCCGCGGTTTGGTGTCCCGCGATTGTCAACGGAAAAAATCGCGAAGCCTTCGTTCGCCAGAATCTCGTGAAACAGCGCCGTGGTTCCACCCCAGGCGTCCTGTACGGTCTGGCCCGCCGGACCGCCGTAGATATTCACGATAAGCGGAATTTTCTCGTCCTCATCGACATGGCGCGGAAGAATCAAATAGCCGTACAAGATCGTGCCATCATCGGCTTTGAATTCCAGATTCTTCGGCACGATCGGATCGTAATCCGCCAAGCCACGCCCTTGCCAGATCTTCTGGCAGTTGCCGGCGGTCGCGCACACTGAGATCTTCGGCGGGATGAGCGTGGCAGAATAGGTCTGCACGAAATGCTTGCCGTCGTCGGAGAAACTCGCGGTATAGTTTCCATCCTCCGAGGAAAGGCTATGCATGGCCGAGCCATCCAGCTTGACGGAGAAAAGTTTCTCCTGCCGCGGATCTGCTTGGTTGGCGGTGAATGAAACCGTGCCTGAGGTCTCGTCAACGCCGTCCACTGCGATCACCTCGTAGTCGCCACTTTCCAGCTGACGATCGAGTTTGGCTTCAGCCGCCAGGGGATCCTGCGGGTTGAAACTGTATAGATAGATGTGAGTGTGGCCGTCCCGCCAGCTGGTCCACAAAAAGCGGTCGCCGGATTTCAGGATGCGAAAATCGTCGTTGACGTTGACCCATGCACCGGGCTCCGATTCGGTGAGCACCTTGCGCGATCTGCCCGATTTCACGTCGATGAAATAAAGATCCATCACATCCTGCCTGCGATTGAGAACCTCGGCCCAGGCCCAATCTTCGCGGATCCAGCCGAAACGCGGCACATAGGTCTCCTCATCCTCGGGGAGGGTGATCCAGCGCACCCTGCCGCCATTGCTGCCCACGACGCCCAAGCGCACGCTGGGATTCGGATCCCCGGCTTTCGGATACTTTTCCTGTTCGACGCGGGGATGAGTCGGCAACCAGTCGGTGATGGGGTAGGTGGGCACGCGCGTCTCATTCATCTGCAAAAAAATGATTTCGTGTCCTTCGGGGGACCAGAAGTAATTGCTGCGCACAGCCAGTTCCTCCGCGTACACCCAGTCGACTTCGCCATTCAGAATGTTGTCTTCCTTTTCTTTCGCTGCCACCTTGTCCTTCTCTTTTTCTTTCTCCTCGTGCGTAAGCTGATGTTCGCCCTCCGTTTCCGACACGGGATGGACATAAAGGTTGTGCTTGCGCACGTACGCAAGCCGCTTTCCGTCGGGCGCAAACTTCGGGTCTTCGCTCGGATCGGGAGAGGAGGTAAGTTGCACCGCCGTTCCCGTATCGAGGCTGTAATACCAAAGCTGTCCCTGGGAATCAAAGAGCAAGTGTCTGGAATCAGGCGACCATTGATAGGCGGCGACGCGATAGCGCGTCAATCGTTCTTTCTCGCGCTCGTCATGAATGCTGCTGGTGGGCGGAGCAAGTTGCGATAACTTGAGCGCGCTCACCAGCACATTCCTTTCCCCCGTCGCCGCGTCCACATACCAAAGTTCGCCGTGCTCTCCGGCGTCATCGCGCTGCACGAAAGAAACCTTGGTGCCATCTGGACTCCATTTGATTGTCTCCGGAGCGCGCCCCGTAACTCCCCCTTCGGCGAAGATCTGTTCGATGGTGAGGTGCTTCGGACCGGTCTGAGCCTGGCCGACGGAAAACAACAGCGAGATTTGGATCATTACGAGTAAAAGAAAGTTCTTCACGAACGCACTCCGATTCCGCTTGAGGTAGGAACGAACGCCGCTCAACAGTCGAAACTCAAAAGTGTACAACCTGGACGAGGTTCGCGCACAAGGCGGCAGATGGCAAAGGTTTTTTGAGAACTTACCGGGCTAGAATCGTCTTCATTTCGACGCGCACGGGATGCTCAATTTCGTAGGCTTGGATCTCCGTCTCGTGTTGCAGGGTCAGTCCGATGTCATCCAGGCCGTTCAGGAGACAGTGGCGGGAGAATTCATCCATCGCGAAGGTTGCGCCGAAGCCTTGCCCATCTTCGACTCGCAGAGTTTCGAGATCCACGGTCAGTTTGTAGCCTTCGATTTCTTTCGAGCGACAGATGATTTCCCCGATCTGCCCGTCGCTCAGGCGCACCGTAAGCAAGCCGTTCTTCAAGCTGTTGTTGGCGAAGATGTCGGCAAAGGAAGACGCGATGATCACCCGGAACCCGAAATCCATCAGCGCCCACACCGCATGCTCGCGCGAGGAACCGCAGGCGAAGTTCTTGCCCGCGACCAGGATCGAAGCTTTTCTGTAGCGCGGCGCATGCAGAACGAAATCTTCGATCTTCTTGCCGTCTCCGGAAAAGCGCCAATCGTAAAAAAGAAATTCACCGAAGCCGGTGCGCTCGATGCGCTTCAGAAACTGTTTGGGAATGATCTGATCGGTATCCACGTTCACTTTATCGAGCGGGACAACGACGCCGGTATGCTTGCGAAATGGTTGCATGTTTCGAACCTCCTCTGGCCTGCCACTGAGCGCCGGCGTCCCCGTCCGGCCATGATTCTGTCGGGAGCCGGGATGAATTGGCCCGGACACACCGTCCCTCTACCCTGATCAATTGTGAAATCGCCAGTTTCTTACATCCGTGAAGTGTCCGGCGATCGCGGCTGCGGCCGCCATCATCGGGCTGACGAGATGCGTGCGTCCTCCCCGGCCCTGGCGGCCTTCAAAATTGCGGTTGCTGGTTGACGCGCAGCGTTCTCCCGGTTGCAGGATGTCCGGATTCATCCCTAAACACATCGAACAACCCGACTCGCGCCATTCGAACCCCGCATCCAGAAAAATCTGGTGCAAACCCTCCTGTTCGGCCGCGCGTTTGATCGCTTGCGAGCCCGGTACCACCATGGCACGTACCTTGGAATTGACACGCTGGCCTTTCGCCACGCGCGCGGCCGCGCGCAGGTCTTCGATGCGCGAATTCGTGCACGAGCCGATAAACACGCGGTCGACGGCAATCGACTCTATCGGAGTTCCGGCGGCCAGGCCCATGTAGGCAAGGGCCTGTTCGGCCGCGCGCCGATCGCCTTCTTGTGCGAAGCTGTTCAATTCCGGAACCCTGGCGTTCACGGCGGCGACCATTCCGGGATTCGTACCCCAGGTGACAAAGGGCGCGAGAGAGGCCGCGTCGATTTCGACCACGCGGTCGAATTGCGCTCCGGGATCGCTTGCCAGCGTTTGCCAGTAGGCGACTGCATCCTCCCAATCCCTGCCTTTCGGGGCAAAACGCCGGCCCCTGATGTAGGCAAAGGTGGTTTCATCCGGTGCGATGAGCCCGGCTCGGGCTCCGGCCTCGATGCTCATGTTGCACAGCGTCATGCGCCCTTCCATCGACAGGCCCCGCACGGTTTCACCGGCATACTCGATGACATATCCGGTAGCGCCATCGGTGCCGATCCGTCCAATGATTCCGAGCGCCAGGTCCTTGGCGGTTACGCCTTCCGGGAGTTTCCCCCCGACAAGGATCTGCATCGTCTTCGGCTTTTTCTGCGGCAGGCATTGCGTCGCCAGCACGTGTTCTACCTCGGAGGTGCCGATGCCAAACGCCAGCGACCCAAAGGCTCCATGGGTCGAAGTGTGACTGTCGCCGCAGACGATTGTCATCCCCGGCAACGTGATGCCGAGTTCTGGTCCAATGACGTGCACTATGCCTTGCTCGGCCGAGTCCATGTCGAACAATGGAACCCCGAATTCGCGGCAATTGTTTTGCAGCGCTTCGATCTGTTTCGCGGCAATCGGGTCGGTGATGGGCAATCCACGCGGGGTGGTGGGGATGTTGTGATCGACGGTCGCGACGGTTCGCAGAGGTTGCCGCAAGCGGCGTCCATTGGCGCGCAGACCGTCGAACGCTTGCGGCGAGGTCACTTCATGCACGAGGTGCAAATCGATGTAGAGCAGCGCTGACTGCCCCTCGGGAGCGGCGACCACATGCGCATCCCAGATTTTCTCAAACAGGGTAGGTCGTGACATATCCTTAGTTTCGCCGATCCTTCGCGATCTCTTCAAGGCCGTTAGATTCGCCCCGGCGCGAGCCGGATCCTGCGAACTGGCGATGGTTGATCCTCACGATAGTTTATCAACCCGGTCTGATGCCACGCCTCGGCGCCCCGTGCGGCCTGCAGAAGACTTCGTTTCCGGTTATGATTTAACCATCCCCGAGGAACTGGGCATGATCAACGGCAAACGCATTGCCGTGGTATTACCCGCATACAACGCGGAGAAGACGCTGGAAGCCACGGTGCGGGAGTTGCCCGAACTGGTCGACATCCGCATTCTCGTCGACGATCACAGTTCCGATCGCACGGTCGAAATCGCACACCGGCTCGGCTTGCACTCTTTCGTTCACAATCGCAACTATGGCTATGGGCGCAATCAGCAGACTTGCTATCGCGAAGCTCTGTCGGCTGGCGCCGACGTGGTTATTATGGTGCATCCCGATTATCAGTACACGCCTCTGCTCGTGACTGCCATGGCGAGCATGATCGCTTACGGCGTTTACGACGTCGTTCTCGGCTCCCGCATCATTGGTGGCAGGGCGTTGCGCGGAGGCATGCCGCTCTACAAATACATTGCCAACCGCTTGCTCACCGCTTTTGAGAATATGTTTTTGCGCGTCAAGCTGTCGGAATATCACACCGGTTTTCGCGCCTTCAGCCGTGAGGTGCTCAATCGTCTGCCGCTGCGGGAAAACAGCGATGATTTCGTTTTCGACAACCAGATGCTCGCCCAGTGCGTTTATTTCGGTTTTCGCATCGGCGAGGTGTCTTGCCCCACAAAATACTTCGAGCAAGCTTCTTCCATCAATTTCCGGCGCAGCGTCCGATATGGCTTCGAAGTTTTGCAAACCACGGTTCAATTCGCGCTGCAGCGGGCCGGGATCATTCACATTCCAATCTTCAGCGAAAAGGGAAAGACTCTGGGGTCCGGTTTGGAGCCTTACTACGATGAAGGAATCCAGACCGCGTCCGAGCGTCACTGACGGGCTCACCAGGCGGAACGCGGCAACAACCCGTCAGCGCTTGCGAGACAGGAATCCGAGAATCTTGCTGGCCAGCGCATCCGAGAAGCCGAACCGCGCCTTCGCCCGCGAATAGATATCCACGGCCTCTTTATCCAACCAGATCATGGCGGATTTTAGAGGTCCATCGATCGGACGCGAACGATAGTGTGTGGAACGCGTTTTGACCTCTTCGCCAGTCTCAACCGTGTAGTAATACAACGCGAGACTCTTGCGCGATTCGCCTTCCGGACAACGCAAAGGGTCGGGGAAGCCATGGTAGGAAATCTCATCGGTGCGAAAGATCAGCGCTTCGTTGAATAGCGGCGGTATTTTCACGACGCAGCGGCGCATGTCACGGTCCCAAAGTTCGAGAGCTCCGCCCCATTGCTCGTTCCAGTCGGGACTAAGATAGAGAATGAGATTGACCTGGCGACGCCAGTGCTTGTGGTAGTGATGATTGCTGAAGTCGGTGTGAATATTCAAAAACCCGCCAAACCCCGACTGGTGCAAGCCGCCGCCCTCGAGCATGTCATCCGAAACCAACTCGGGAATGCCCGTCAGTTCGGAAAGCCAGTTCAGGAACGGCGCAGAATTCAGTTCGTCCACCACCTCGCCGAGGAGCGGCGGGAAGAGCGATCGCTTCGCAAGCCCGAGCTTGTTTTCATTGGGATGCTTGTAACGCGTCCAGGCATCGGTCGCCAGGCCGGGAAATTCGCTGGCAATTTCAGCGGCCACGGTCGCGTCAAGAAATTCCCTCAGGTGCACATGCGGATAGGGTTGATTTTCTCGAAACTGCCGCCGCAAGCCGGGCAGTTGTGGGAACCATTTCTCGTAGGGAAATAGCCGGGTTACCAGGTTTACGATCGGATCCGCCATGCTGAGTGTGTAGGCTAACACACGAGAAGGTGCGTTCGCGGCTGGTTTCGATTATCCCTTCAATTTATGCGACAGATCAATTGATGCGACAGACAAGGACGGCCGAATTCTCGTAGGGACATTGCCCGCGCGGGGGATCGGAGTCGGGTGGCCTGGCCTGCTCCACGACCACCCAGGTGACACCGTATTTTTGTCGCAGCCGTTCGAAGTCGTCCTTGCCGAATTGCTTCCAGTTCTTCTGATCCGCCGTTTGTTCCGCCCACTTCACGGAGAGTGGTGGAAACATGGAGGCTGCTCCCTTGTCCTTTTCGAGATCCGCCAGCATGCTGCGCTCGGAGCGCGCGCGAAAGCCATTTTCATCCTCGCCCGCCAACCGCATGTGCTGCGGATCCAGGGCAAAAAGCGCGTCCTCCGGGGTGTTTTGGCGAATCCACTCAAACGCCTGCGCCCACGGATTGCGCGGCTCGACTCCCGGCAATTCGATGTGCTGGCTGGCCGGAAACACTTGCAGCTGCGCAAAGTACATGCCGAAACCAAGCGGAAGGAACAGCGTCAGCCATCGCCACACATGATCCTGCAGTAGGTATTCGCCGAGTAAACCGCCGCCTGCCACGACGAGGATCATGTAGCACAGAGCCATCGAACGCAGCGGCTGAAGCCGGGCAAGGGCTTCAAGGCGCGGCGACGAACCGAGCCCGATCGCCGCTGCCGACGCGACCAGCACAAACGGGACCATCGCCCTCGATACCATTGCCAGGTTCTTCCGGTCGCGCTGGCGCGCCCAATTGGCCAGCCAGGAGAACAGCAGCACTGGCCCGATCACTCCCAACCACTCATACCACTCCCAGCGCAAGACGAAGTGCGAACGTTGCCGCAGCGCAACTTCGTGATACGGGGCGGGCGGAGGATCGAGCGTAATGCCAAAGGGAAGCGCGACGGCGAATCCCAGGAACCGGGGAGGAAATCGCTCGAGCAACCAGAGCCATGCACAAAACAAGATCGCAAAGCTGGCCATCAGCGGATGCACGGCCGCCGCCAACGCCAGCCACAATACCGTGCGACCGTACTTGCGATGCAGCATCTCCGCCAACGCAAACAACCCCGCCAGCGCCGCCAGGTTCCGCGGATTTATGTACTGGTCCATGATGTAAAGTGCTGTCCCGGCGATGGGGAGGGTGAGCATCATGGTCATCAGTACCACGGCTCCCCAGCACGCCCGCTCACCTCCGGTCGATTCTGATTGAAAAAAAGCGGTCGCCAGCCTCCAGCTTGCCACGAGCAACAGGAAAATGGAGGCGAGATGCCACAGGAGATCCGCCCAGGGCAGGGGCAGACGTGTGATCCGAACCGACGAGGCGATCAAATGCGGGTAAAAAGAGTGCTTGGCATGGTCGCTAAAGAATTCGGAGTTTACCGGAAACAAATTTGGATTCAAGATCTTCTGGACGCCGGGCAGGTAAATCTCGGCGTCTTCGGCGTAGGGATGATAGCCGTGGATCAGAAGAGCTAGGGCGGTCAGCAAGAAGAAAGCGGATATCCGGGCCACGATAGGTTTAGAGTTCAGAGTGGGATGATCCCTTTCTCAACGCGTTCGAAGAATTCAACAGAGATCGGTTCGAGAAAACCGGCTCGGCGCTTGCGGGGTCACCCCGACTCTTCGTAGCATCTAATGTAGCGGATGAAAGCCACAACCCAGAACGGCGGCGCCCACCTGGCGCTCGGCGAAATTTTCAGCTTCGCCTGCGAGACGTTCATGAGCAACAAGATCCGCTTCGCTCTTACCGCGCTCGGGATGGTGATCGGAACCGCTTCCTTGATCCTGGTAACCACCATCGGGCTCACCGGCAAGCAATACCTTCTGAACCAGATTCAAGCCATAGGATCGAACTGGATTTATGCCGAGTACGAAAGCGGCGGTGGCCGTATTACGACTTCGGGCAACGACTCGCTGACCCTCGAAGACATGGAAGCCGTCGAGCACGAGGTCAACGGTATTGTCGCTGCTTCGCCGGTGCTTCCGCTGAACGACCGCGTATCCGTAGGCGGCGGCAAAGAGCGCGATCTGCAGATTATAGGGGTTTATCCCGAATATGAGCATATTCGTAACCTGGTCATATTAGATGGCCGTTTCTTCGACAAGGAAGATTCTCAGGCGCATAACAAAGTCGGTCTCATCGGCCCGAAACTGGCGATCCAGCTTTACGGATCCGAGCAGGCCGCCCTCGGAAAGACGGTCAAGCTGAGCGCGTTGCCCTTTACCATCATTGGCATTTTCCGTGAGCGTGTGGATACCTTCGAGCAATCGGAGGTGACCGAAAACACCATGCTGATCCCTTTTACTGTGATGCGTTATTTCCAGGAAACTCCCATGGTGAAGCAAATTTTCTTCTCCGCCGCGGACGCATCCCTGGTAAACCCGATCACAGCCCAGGTGAAACGCGTCATCCAGTCGCGGCACCGGCCGGAATCGGTTTACAGCGTCAGGAATCTCACCGAACTCGTGGCGGTTGCCGACAAAACGGCGACCGCCATGACCATGATCCTGCTGGCCGTGTCGCTCATTGTTTTGCTGGTTAGCGGGATTGGCATCATGAACATCATGCTTGCCACTGTAAGCGCGCGCATTCGCGAGATCGGAATTCGCAAGGCAGTGGGTGCAACCAACCGCGAGATACGTTTCCAGTTTCTCTCCGAAGCCATCCTGATCTCGCTGATTGGCGGCATCCTTGGCATTATCATCGGGCTTGCGATTCCATTCTCTGTCCGGTTCTTCACTGCTTTCAGGATCCCCATCTCCGGACTTTCCGCCATCATCGCGATCGTGGTTTCATCGCTCGTCGGTATTCTGTTCGGAACCGTCCCCGCTATCCGCGCGGCCCAACTCGATCCCGTCGAAAGCCTGCGCTATGAGTAGGAGTGGTCCTTAGCCTGGGGCCGATACTGCGGGATCAAGAATCAATCTGGTAACAAGTGGGAAAAAGGGGGCATTTTTGAGCGGGTACGGCAAATGAAAAAGGGTTCGAGTGGCATAAAATCGGGGAGAGAGGATGGCAGTGGTCCCCGAACACGTCATGGCGTCGGTTCCGAATAGCAGCCCCCGCGCCGTCGTGCTTCTCAGCGGCGGGATGGATTCTTGTGTCTGTGCGGCGCTCGCAGCGCGCGAAACCCGCGTCGCAGCCGTGCAAATTAGCTATGGCCAGCGAACCGAACGGCGCGAGCGGCAATCGTTTGAAAGTATCTGCGATCGTCTTGCAATTCCGGACCGACTGATAGTGCGGAATGAAGCTCTGCGCGCCATCGGGGGATCTGCTCTGACCGATTCGACCATCGCCGTTCCCGAAGCCGGCAACGTCGGCAAAACAGTTCCTGTCACCTATGTTCCTTTCCGTAACGCGCATTTTCTCGCCGTGGCTGTCAGTTGGGCCGAGGTACTCGGCGCGGAAAAAGTTTATATCGGAGCGGTCGAGCCCGACAGTTCGGGCTACCCCGATTGCCGGCCGGAGTATTATCGAGCGTTCAACGAGGTGATCAGGGCGGGTACCAGAGAGGGGGCAATTCGGGTGGTGACGCCTTTGATCGCCATGCGTAAGGCCGAGATTGTGCGCCTTGGTCTTGAACTGGACGCCCCCTTCGATTTAACGTGGTCATGCTATCAGCGCGAAGATCGCGCCTGCGGCGTTTGTGACAGTTGTGTGCTCCGGCTGCGCGCTTTTCACGAGGTTGGTGCGGAGGATCCGATCCCTTATGCCGATGCCGCTGCCGAAAAGCGCTAATTAGCGCTTTGTTTCGAGGACGATTTTTCTGAAGGTGATCTGCCAGGCGATGGCGCTCGAGTTCACCGAAAGTGGATGCCCTCAATCGGGCTGAAGTTGGAGTTGGTCAAATTCAGGTTCAATGCCGGGAGGCAAATCATGAGGAAATATCTAATCCTTCCCCTGCTGCTCGTTCTGGTCGCGGGAATGTGGGCTTCGTTTGCGGTTGCACAAACCACCGGGAGCGTGAAGGGAGTTTGCAAGGATGTGGAGGGCAAGCCGATCACGCAGGCCCAGGTGGAGTGGGTTGGAGTCGAAACCGGTCACAAGTACACTCTCAAAACCAACAACAAGGGTGAATATTTCTCGCTTGGAGTCACCCCCGGCAAGTACAACGTCACGCTGAGCAAGGACGGTAAAGAAATCTATACCTTGAAAAACATCCCCGTGGGCATGGACGAAACGGACCAGGACTTCGACATGAAGAAAGAACAGACGATCGCAGCCCAAGCCCAGGGTATGACGCCCGAAGAAGCCAAAGCGAGGGCGGACGCCGCCGCCAAAGCAGCGGCCGAAAATAAAACCGTCGGAACGTTGAACGACAAGCTCAAAGCGTCGGCTGCCGCTTCCGAGGCGGGCGACTACGAGACCGCCATTGCGACGTTGAATCAAGCGAACGAAATCGACCCGACCCGCGACCTGATCTGGTTCAAGCTGGGCGACGCCTACCGTCTGTCGGCTCCCAAGCAGACTGACCCCGACGAAAAAAAGAAGCGTTATGAGATGGCCGCAACCGATTACCAGAAGGCGATTGACATGCGCAGCGCCTCCCAGACTGGACAGAAAGATCCCGACAACAATGCGAAAATGGCCGCTTACTACAACAATCTTGCCGAAGTCGATTCGAAGTCGGGCAAAATTGATGATGCCGTGTCCAACTACACCAAGGCGGCCCAGCTCGATCCGACGCACGCGGTCATGTATCTGTTCAACGAAGGCGCCGTCCTTACCAATGCGGGCAAGGTCGATGAAGCGATCGTGGCATTCGACAAGGTGATCGCCGCCGATCCGACCAAAGCCGACGCCTACTATTGGAAGGGTGTGAACTTGATCGGCAAGGCGACGCTCAAGGGCGACAAAATGGTTGCGCCCGAAGGTACAGCGGACGCCTTTCGGAAATATCTTGAACTCCAGCCCGACGGAAAGCTGGCGCAGCCAGCCAAGGACATGCTGGCCAGCATTGGCGCCACGGTTGAAACCGGCTACGGAAAGAAGAAACCAGCGAAATAAAGTCCTTCACACTCGAATCGGCCGGAAAGAGCGGGATGTAGATCCGCTCTTTTTCTTGGCGCGGTTTGTCAGTTAGTTACCGAGGTCTATGGCCTAGTCGTTCTTCGCTCTTCCGCGCATCCACGTTACATTCATTGCAGGCTCGTTGGCTTTGCAACGTTTTCCGCGGCAGAATGCCGATGACCTGGAGCGTGTGGAATGGCAGCCCCGGGCAGTTCTTCGATCGCAATCGCCTTTGGCGGCGCCGGCGGAGCTGGTTCAATCTCGACATCCGTGCTGCTCTCGGGCATGTTGCGGAGCTCGGAAAAGGTCAGCGATCTCATTTTCTCGCCGGGGCGATCTCCGCAGGTCGAGATTCATGGGCGACTCACCGCCGTAGAAATGGCCGGAAGTGGCGTGCTTTCGGCGGATGACACGCGCCGCCTCGCAGCCGATTTAATCGGGAGCAACAAACAGGCGATCACCACGCTGCGGGAACAAGGCTCCTGCGATATTTCCTACGGATTGCCGGGGATGGCGCGTTTTCGCGTGAATATCTTTATCCAACGGGGAAGTTGCGCGATCGTGATGCGCGTGATTCCAACCGTTATTCCGAGTTTCAGTTCACTTCATCTGCCCGCGCGGCTCGAAGAAGCGGCAAAGGTTCGCAACGGGATCATCCTTGTGACCGGAGGAACCGGCTTTGGCAAGTCTTCAACGCTGGCGGCTTTGATCGATCGGATCAACAGCGAGCATTGCTATCACATTCTCACCGTCGAAGATCCGATTGAGTTCTTGCACAAGCACAAAAAATCAACCGTTCACCAGCGCGAATTGCACAGCGATGCGCCGAATTTTACGATGGCTCTGCGGGCGGCGCTGCGGCAGGCGCCTCGCATAATCATGGTCAGCGAAATCCGCGACCGCGAGACGCTCGAGATTCTTCTTGAGGCCGCCGAAAACGGCCATCTCATTCTTTCCAGCATGCACACGGTCGATGCATCGAAAACCGTGGAGCGCATCGTCAGCACATTCGCCGCCGCCGAGCAGCAATCGGTGCGAGAACGTCTGGCGAAGACGTTCCGCTACATCATTGCCCAAAGGCTGATCCCGGGAGCGAACGGCGGTGATCGCATTCCCGTGGTCGAGATCCTGAAATCGAATTCCCGCAGTCGGGATTGCGTCGAACAAGGCGAGCGCCCCGGCCGTACGCTGCTCGATGTAATCAAGGCCAGCGAAAGCGAAGGCATGCAGCACTTCGACGGAGAGATCGCAAAACTTGTTCGCGCTGGACTCGTAGATCTGGACACCGGACTCTGCTTTGCCAGCAACGCGACCGTGCTCGAGCAGGAACTGGCGCGGTAGAGTAGTTCTTATTTCCGCCGTCCGATTTTCAAAGCCCAGCCCCCCTCCCTTCGTTTTTTCCGTAGACGATCATTCTTTCCTCGGGGCATCGCTCGGTACCCCCCCCGGGGACACCCTTGGGCGAAGCAATGAACTTCGTGTGCTTTTCAGACCCATGAGCAGGCGCCGGGGTATGATTCTTTATGTCCACGGCATTCACAGGAGTAACCTCGCAGGGGGTGAGCTTTGAAGAAGCGCGACATCTCGTGGAAAAGCATGCTGCCGGCGTGTGTCCGGGAGAGATAGAAACCGTCGAATTACTGGCTGGGTTGCACCGCGTGTTAGCGGAGAGGTTGTTGGCCGACCGGGACACCCCCGCTTTTGCGCGAGCTACTCGCGACGGATACGCTGTGCGTTCTGCAGACGTAGCCGAGGTCCCGGTCGGGCTTGAAGTCACAGGCGAGGTGAAGGCGGGCGACTGGCCCGCGCCGGAATTATGCTCGGTCGGCCGCGGTCAGGCGGTTCGAATCATGACCGGAGCGCCTCTGCCAGCGGGCGCTGACGCAGTCGTGATGGTTGAGCACGCCGCAATTGCCGATCTGCGGGAGAATGTGGTGGAAGTCCGGCGCAGCGTGAACTCGGGCGATAACTTTGTTCCACGCGGAGCGGAGGCGCACGCCGGTGACCTGCTGCTCGATCGAGGGCGACGGCTGGATCAGGCGGGGATTGCAATGGCTGCGGCCGTCGGCAAAGACCGGCTGCAGGTCTTCCGGAAGCCTCGCGTCGCGGTGCTTGCAACCGGTGACGAACTGGTAGAGATTGACAGAACGCCGGGTCCGGCCGAGATTCGCAATTCGAATTCTTACTCTCTTGCGGCGCAAGTTCACGAGGCTGGCGGCGACGCGGTGCGGCTGCCGATCGTTCCCGATGAGCTTCGTCAACTACGCGCTTCGATCGAAGAGGGGTTAGCTTGCGACCTGCTGTTGCTGACGGGCGGCGTCTCCATGGGAAAGTACGATCTCGTGGAGCAGGTTCTGTCAGAGCTGAAAGCTGAATTCTATTTTACGGGGGCAGAGATTCAGCCGGGGCGGCCGGTGGTGTTTGGCTCGTGTGGAGTCGATACTCCGGTTCGCGAAGACAGTCGATCAGCGGCAAACTCGCGGACAGTCGTGTCCGGCGCCCGCAGGAAGTACTTTTTCGGGCTGCCGGGGAATCCGGTTTCTACCATGGTGACGTTTGAGCTCTTTGTGCGGCCGATGATCGAAGCCCTTTCCGGGATGACGCCACAGCCGTTGATCTTTCTCGGCGCGAGGCTGAAGTCAGCGATCCGGACGAAGACAGGCTTGAAGAGATTTCTTCCGGCATTGCTCTCGGGCGAATTTGAGAACGCAGAAGTGGGGCTGGCCCGGTGGCAAGGGTCAGGCGACATCGTCGCACTCTCGCGGTCAAACTGTTACGTAGTGATTCCACCCGACCGCGAACGAATTGAGGCTGGGGAATGGGTATCGTTGCTGATGCGGTCGAGTTGATGCGCTGAATATGCGATGCCGAACGCAGGTACGATAACCGGTTGGGAATGCCGAAAAAACTCTCCCACTACGATGCTCGGGGCCAAGCGCGCATGGTCGATGTCTCCAAAAAGGCTCGAACCACGCGAGAGGCAGAGGCGAGCGCCTTCGTTGCCATGACGTCCGATGTGGTTCGCGCATTGCCTCGGAATCCCAAAGGCGATCCTTTGGAAGTGGCTCGGACAGCCGGGATCATGGCGGCGAAGCGGACGGCGGAGTTGATTCCGATGTGCCATCCCGTGCCTCTGTCGCACATTGCGGTGACGCTACGCCTGCGCGAGAATGGCGTGGCTATTGCCGCAAAAGTAAAGACCACGGCGGAGACCGGCGTGGAGATGGAGGCGCTCGTCGCGGCGAGCGTAGCGGCGCTCACCGTCTATGACATGTGCAAGGCGCTCGATAAAGGCATCGAAATAAGAGAAATAGTGCTGGAACGTAAGTCGGGCGGCAAGAGCGGAGATTTTCATAGAATCCGCAAGCGGAAATAGACGATGTTGACCCAGAGCGACGAAGGTAGCAAGCCGCGTCCGACTCAGGTTGCACAAAATCGACTGCAAACCAACCCGTTTTACCTTCTCATCGTGCGCGCCCAGAACGTAATCATTTGCGGAAACCTTCCTTTAGGCTTGGGCCTTCGAGCCCGTTGTAAAATGGAACGTACTGGATCGTGATTTCGATGACCGACCTCGCATCTCACTACGTCGAAGAGATGAAACGCCAATTCCGCGGCCACAAGCATATGGGCGAAGCCGCCATGGCTCAACTCGAAGACCGCGATTTCTTCGTGACGCTCGATCCAGAGTCAAATTCCATTGCGACGCTGGTCAAGCACATCGCCGGCAACGCACGCTCGCGCTTCACCGACTTTCTGACCAGCGACGGCGAGAAACCGGACCGCTTTCGCGATCAGGAGTTTGAAATCTCGGCGGAAACCACGAGCGAAGAAGTGATGCGCTGGTGGGACGAGGGGTGGTCGCACGTTTTCGCGACGCTTGACTCGCTCCATCCTGAAGACGTGCAACGCACCGTAACCATTCGCCACGAGCCGCACACCGTTCTGCAGGCGCTTAACCGCGCGCTCGCCCATTATGCGCAACACATCGGACAAATCGTCTTCCTCGCCAAGCACGTTCGTTCGTCACATTGGAAAACTCTCAGCATACCGCGAGGAAAATCGGAAACCTACACGGTTGCGGGTCCAAAAACACACGCCCGCGGAACCTATAAAACGTAAACCTCTACCTGATTCCTTTGGACTAAACGAACTCTCGGAAAAACGCCGATGCGTTGCGCCGATGTAGAATAAGCCGTTTGCGCTCATAGATTCCGCGCTCCTAGGGAGGCTTCGATGCCCAGCAAGATCTCCGGCAATATGCTTGCAGTGGTCAAGCCGGAAGCCGCGCCGGGCGCTGAAATCCGCGAAGTTAAAATTCCCGGCTACGGCAACACCGATGTGCTGGTCAAAGTAAAGGTTGCCTCCATCTGTGGCACCGATCTCCACATTTACGAATGGGACCGCTGGGCCCAAGGGCGTATTCATCCTCCATTGATCCCCGGCCACGAATTCTGCGGCGAGGTGGTTGCTTTCGGCGATGAAGTGACCAGCGTCAAGGAAGGCGATTTCGTATCCGCGGAGATGCATGTGGCCTGCGGCAAGTGCTTGCAGTGCCGCACCGGCGAAGCCCACATCTGCCAGAACGTGAAAATCATCGGCGTCGATACCAACGGAGCCTTCGCCGAGTACGTCGTCATCCCCGAGTCAAACATCTGGAAGCTCGATCCCGCCATTCCGCAGGAATACGCTTCCATCCTCGATCCGCTCGGAAATGCCGTGCACAGTGTTCTGGCCGGAGAAATCGCGGCGAAAACGGTAGCCATCACCGGTTGTGGCCCGATAGGGTTGTTCTCAATCGCAGTAGAACGAGCGGTAGGTGCAACCACCATCTTCGCCATCGAAGTCAATGAGCACCGCCGCACACTCGCGACCGAGATGAAGGCCGATTACGCGCTCGATCCGTCAAAGGAAAATGTACGGGCGATCATCGCCGAAAAAACTGGAGGCCTGGGCGTCGACGTGGTCCTCGAAATGGCCGGTCACCCCGATGCCATCCGTACGGCTTTCGATATCGTCCGCCGAGGCGGACGAATCTCCCTCCTGGGCTTGACCTCGAAACCCATTCCGCTCAACTTCTCCGAGGACATCATCTTCAAAGGCATCACGATTCAAGGCATCAATGGCCGCCGCATGTACCAGACTTGGTACCAGATGACGGCGCTCCTGAAAAGCGGACGCCTCAATCTTCATCCCGTAATCACCGACCGAATCCCGATGAAGGATTTTTCCAAAGCCATGGCTCGCCTGAAAACCGGCGAAGCGAGCAAGATTCTCGTCTATCCGAACGGAACCAGATAATCCGAAAACATTTCCCTTGTCAGGGCCTCACCGCGACCATCACAACCGAGTGCGGCGCCAGAGTTCGGCAAAACCTCTGCTCGCGCAGTCCCAGATTCTCCGCTGGCCACAGTCGCAGACCTGGGCACTCAAGTGCGCCGGGTATCCAAGTTCTTCCCATGAAACGCGATCTCCTGCGTGCGTGATTCCCAGATCGAGCAAAACAACCGCCGGCTTATATCCCGCATCGTCTTTGCCCACAGTGCATGGTCGCCATTTTTGGCGGACGCGACGGCCCTCGAGGCCATTACGAAATCGGCTCTCCCTCGTTGCCAGCCAATCGAAGATCCTGAACCGCACCAAAAAGACTCGAGGCTGTAGTAAAACTGTATTGTCGGAGAGGTGGCCGAGTGGTTGATGGCACCGGTCTTGAAAACCGGCGTACCTGAAAGGGTACCGGGGGTTCGAATCCCTCCCTCTCCGCCAGATTTTCGGATCCCAATATAACCGTACCCCTGATGCACACCCTTATCATTATCAGTCAAGTTGTAATCCTGGTTGCGGTACGTGGCCGTTGATGAAAACGTCCGAGGGTCGTGCAGCCAATCGAGAACGTTCAGGTAGGCAACCGGGGCTTGGCTGAATCCGGGCGCACTTCCATAAACGGCTACCAGTTGCGGAACTTCATCAGGCGTTGCTCTGAGTTAGCCGTTTTCGACGCGCTCCTTGATATCCACGTACGCCGCGTCGATCAGCCTGCTCAGCTCCGCGGCGTTTGTGGCCGTTCCAGGTCTCAACTTTACATGGCGCATGAACTTGCCGGTACCTTCGAGCAGGCGCGCGGGATCCGGCAGCGTCGCGCCGTGAAAGAACCCCACATTTACGTGCGAAGTAAATACATTAACGTAGCCGAAGGGCGCGTCTCCCAAACATGCTACCGGGCAACCGTCATGCAAGAGATCGCGGACTTCGTCCCCACATTCTCGCATCACCTCAAACCAGTGATGCGCGATCGCTCCCAATTCGCCTGCATGCTCTTTCATCCATGCATCGATGGCCGGATCCCGCTCAACAGCGCCGTTGAATCGCAGCAATTCCGTTCTCATTCTCATGTCATTCTTGCTCCACTTTCTGTTCGATTTCGCAGGGGCCAAGTCTCGTGCCATACGTCAGAGCCATCGGTCGCCGCGATTATACCGGTGCGAGATTCTGGGCGTGCGATGGGCAAACCGGAAGTAATCATGCGGATCAGTTACCAAGAAGCATGAGTAGTAGAGAGATTGTTAGGCGAGGACCGATATCTGCGAGTGCGGGTTTCGCCATGCGGATGCGCAGACTTAATATTCTCCATCCTCAATGAATGGAAACAGAAGTATGTAAGCTTAGAAAAGCCGGGGTCTGCGATCACATTTT
>Ga0181522_10000804_pt1 | contig 21010 bp, 15 predicted proteins | sample PEATcosm2014_Bin_27_FD_121103 | JGI IMG/M metagenome (GOLD analysis project Ga0181522, IMG submission 121103) | Peatland microbial communities from MTU Mesocosm Facility, Houghton, MI, USA - PEATcosm2014_Bin05_10_metaG | ecosystem: Environmental > Terrestrial > Soil > Wetlands > Peat | place... | reverse complement strand
GGCACCACGGCTTCGGTCGATACCGCTGTTTGCACAACGGCAAACCCCGCCGCGGGCAAGGGGGGTGATTTTATACACTTTGAAACTCGAAAAATGACGATAACTCCTTTAGCATCAACAAATATTGCCCAAAATCTGCCTCGATTTTTTGCGATTTTTTGCGATTTTTGTCCGCAAAATGGCCCCAAATCGGCCTCAAATCGCCCCAATCCGCCCCGTGCGGCCTTCGATACACGATTCACGCCCTGCGGTTGCTGACGCGTCGTAGTTCTAACCACCAACCACGAATCACTAACCACTAACCACTAACCACTAACCACTGACGCTACACCGGCCTCACCCACAGCACCGGTTGGCGAATGGGAAAGTTGCGGAGGATCTCCGGGGTTTTGGGATCGGGCGGCAGCGTGCGCCACAGCGCGATGTACTTCGGCTCGCGATACGCTAGCCCCGCAAACAGCAGGCTGGGCTGCCGGTTGGGCAGGTCGTCGAAATATTCAACATCGTTCGGATAGGGCCACTTGCTCTTGTCCTCGATGTACGGAAACATGAAATCGACGGCCTTCTTGTACTGGTTGCCGTTGGGCAGCGCGAACTGCCAAAGGTTATTCGTCGCGCCGCTCAGCGACAGGCCTGACGCCGACGCAATCACGCACACCATCGCCAGCATGTCGAGATCGAAGAGCGAGTAGCTGTATGGCTTGGAACGCTTGAGCTCCAGCGGAAAGCTTCCGTCTGCCGCCATCTGATCGGGCAGCAGATGGTCGCGGAAGCGCTCCCGGCACAGCGACATTGCATTTTCGTTGCCGATATAGGCCGCGAACGCCGCTGCCTGCACGGTCCAGCAGGTTCCGTGATTGTTCTTGGCCGCTTCTTCCGCCTGTCCGTTGTCGGATGCGCGCATCCACAGCAAGTACTCCGTGAACCACTCGCGCACTCCGGCGGACTCGGCCGGCGTCATGGCCTGCGCAACCTCGAGATGCCGCGCGGCGCGCGTCACTTCCACCAGGTGCAGCGTGTCGATGATGCCGTAACTCCGGCCTGGCGCAACACCTTGCACCGCCTGCGCATACTGGAGCGAGGGATTCATGCGCGTGTCCGCATCGAGAAACCAGGCGCGCAGGTGCACAGCCGCGCGCTCCGCGTAGCGCTTGTCCTGTGTGATGAGCCACGCCGCCGTAAGCGCAGGCACGATCAGGCTAAGCCGGATCAGCGCCATGCGGTGATCGTTGAAGTTTTGCGGATCGGAATATCCGTCGCGCTCGATGTACGGGCCGTTGGGATTCTTGGGGTCCGGCCACCAGTAATCCGCCTCGGAAAAGTAGTCGTGCTTACCGCCTTTGCTGCGCGTCGATGACGACGCCGTGATCGTGATCGGCGGCGCCGTCAGGTACTCGTTGGCCGCGCGCAGAATTCGCTCCCGGTCGATCGCTTCAATCTCGCTGAGCGTAATGAGTGGTCCGCTCGCCGGCGCGGGAAGAGAAGGCGCGGCAAGCGCTCTGCTTCGCGTGGCGGCAAGGGTAGCGGCGGCGGAAAGGCAAAAGCTCCGGCGATCCATCCTTTCCACCTTCGCGGAATCGCCCGATATTTGTCCAGTCGCTCTCTAAGGTAATGTTCCGCGAGAAGTACCCACTCCCCAACAGGAAAGCCCATCCTATAGTCTTGAAAAAGAGCGAGGCCTCCCCATGGCTACCGAAGCCCGCAATTCGGACTTCGTTCGACCGTCATTCGCTGATCCGCATTCCGGCCGCATCGTTCTTCTCGCCGACGATCTCACCGGCGCCTGCGATGCCGGCGCGGCCTTTCTCCGCACCGGGCGCACGGTGCGCGTCTGGTTCGGCTGCAGTGTCGAGTTTTCGACCCCGGAGTCGGTGCAGGCCTTCAACACCAGTTCACGTGCGCTTTCCCCGCGTCGCGCAGCCCGTGCTGTCTCTCTCGCCTGCGCGGCTCTTGCCAGCGATCCGAATTCGCTGTTCTTTAAGAAAATCGATTCCGCCGCGCGCGGTCCGCTCGCCGATGAGCTGCTCGCAGCACATCGCGCGCTTGGAACACGCGCCATTCTCTTCGCTCCCGCTTTTCCCGCCGCCGGCCGCACCGTTCGCGAAGGAATCCTGGAGATCGAGGATGCGGCCGGAAAGCATGCGACGATTCGCCTCGATCGGCTTTTTCCGATCATGACACGCGGTCGGATCTTCCACATCTCCCATGCCCGCGAGCTTGCGCCCGCAGTGGACTCTGGCAAGACCGTGTTGATCTGCGACAGCTCGACGGATGCCGATCTTGATGCTCTGGCCCGCGCCGCGGAGAATCTCCCCGGCCTGCTCTACGCGGGTTCGGCCGGCCTTGCTCAGGCGCTCGCCAGACTGGCTACTGCGCGCCCGATGACAGCGCTCGTCCCTCATACGTCGCGCACCCTGATCATCACCGGAACCTCGCATCCGGTCACCAAGCTCCAGCTTGAGACGCTCGGTTCGGTTGACGACGATCGCGTTCGCGTTCTCCGCCTCCGCCTTCAATTCGGCGCTACTGCCCGCATTCGCTCAGCGTTCCGCTCGTTCGCTCCTCAGGCGCTCATTCTCACCGGCGGCGAAACGGCGGAACTTGCTGTTCGCGCCCTCGATGCCAACTCTTTTATCCTCCAGGGGGAGTTCATGCCGGGCATTCCGTGGGGCGTCGTTCAGGGCGGGGATGCACACGGATGCACTGTGGTCACAAAGTCCGGCGGCTTCGGCTCGCCGAACGCGCTCAACGAAATTCTTGCCGCGCTACGAGGTCAAGCATGAACAGGCTGGCACGCATCGCAATCAGCATCGGAGACCCGGCCGGCATCGGCGCCGAAATTGCGCTCAAGGCTCTCCACGATGAAAGTGTCGCCTCGCTCGCGCATTGGCTTCTTATCGCCGATTCGGCCGCGCTGAACGCAGCTCGCGGCATTTGCGGCATTGACCCCGCATCGTTGCCCTGCACGCTGGTCGACGTAGGCGCGCTTGCCGCCGGTCACGTCATCGAGTTCGGCCAGCTTCGTGCCGCATATGGTCTTGCGGCGATTGCCTATGTTCGCCGTGCGGTCGAACTCTGCATGAAGGCCGAGGCCGACGCCATGGTTACTGGACCGCTCAATAAGGAGGCCGTCACGCTTTCCGGCCAGGCTTTCTCCGGCCACACCGAGTACATCGCGGAATTGACGGGCGCGCGAGAGCCGCGCATGCTGCTCTACTCAGAGAAGCTGGCGACAGTGCACGTCAGCACGCATATCGCTCTCGAGCAGGCGTGCCGCCTTGACCGGGCGCACATCGTTCGCACCATCCAGCTTGGCAACGATGCAATGCTTTGGATGCGCCGCCGCGCGCCGCGCATCGCAGTCTGCGGCCTCAACCCCCACGCCGGCGAGCACGGACTATTTGGCCGGCAGGACGCTGAAATCGTCGCTCCCGCTATTGCGGAAGCTCGCTCCCTGGGCATCGATTGCTCAGGCCCCCACTCGCCCGACACGATTTTCGTCCGCGCTTTGCGGGGCGAATTCGATCTCATCGTGGCCATGTACCACGATCAGGGCCACATTCCCATGAAGCTGATCGATTTCGAAGGCGGCGTCAACGTTTCGCTCGGACTTCCGATTATCCGCACCTCCGTCGATCACGGCACCGCCTTCGATATTGCCGGGCGCAACCAGGCCGACGCTGCGAATATGAAGGCCGCAATGCGTCTTGCGGTGCGCATGGCCGAGGGCAAACTCGAACTCTCAGCCGAATCGCCTGCGGATGGCGTGACGCTCGATCCAGCTCACGCCGGGGGCGCGCGTTTCTCGTTCTAGGATCTCCGAGAATCTGCCAATCGGAGTTTCCATGCAGGCAAAACAAAAGGGGGATGCACAGGCATCCCCCTTGTTTTCCGGGCGCGATCTCAGAACCGGTACACCACGCCGAGTGTCCCGCGCGCGTTCCAGGTGCGATTCGTTGAGTTGCCCAATTGCGGAGTGTTATTGGGCAGGGAGAACGATGCGGCGACGCGGTCGCCGGTTAATTGCACGGCCAAATTGTGGCCCAGGGTATAGGACATGCCTCCGCCGAATCCGCCTGCAAAAGAGATGCTGGGCGTCATCTGCTCGCCCCCGGTATGCTCTCCGCCCACTTCGGCGAAGACGATTCCGCTGAGGTTCTCAAAAAGCGCTGCGTGCAGTGCAGGCCCTACCATGAACGTGTAGATCGACGGGTCGCCGGGATTCGGGAGTCCTGCATGGCCAGTCCCCTTCTTGTAGTAGTCCACGGATCCCATGAGTTGAAAATATTTCCCCCAATCACGGCCTACTGTAAGTTTTTCGCCGAGCAATCCGCTGTACGAAACAGGCACCTGCCTGAGGCGGGTATAGGCAAGGCCCGCGAATACCTCGTATTTGTAGGGTGCGGCCTGGGTCGGGCCGGGCGCCGCCTCCGGGTTTACCTGTCCGGTGGCCCTTACAGGCGCGAGCGCGGCCGGAACCGCGGCTAAAAGCAAGAACAACAACGTCCTCTTCAACTTGTAATGCTCCTCAATCGGTACCGCGCGCAAGCGAACCATCCCGGATGCGGATATGGGCTCCGGAGGAGGCAACTGGCTGGTTTCCGGTACCTACCTAGACTATCCTCTCCCCCTGCCTTTCACGAAGTCCATCGGCGCCGGAAGTGAATTGCAGGCTCCCGAATCTTGGACTGAAATTCGCGGAAAATGGCGCTGCATTCATCCTTTCTCCAGATACCAGGGAATATTAATCACCACGATGCGCCGGTTACCCTTCATCAGCAGAACCACCTTCAGCAGATCCGAGCGCCGATTGTGCAGCAATCCTTCCCACCAGCGGCGCACAACCAGCTCCGGGATCAGCACGCAAACCTTGCAGTTCTCACGCTCGCGCTCCACTTTCAGCACATAGTCCACGATCGGGTAAAGCACGTAGCGGTAGGGCGATTTGAGCGTCACCAGCTTGGGAATGCAACGGCCGGCCGCTTTCAACGGCGTCACAATGTCCTTGTCCCACTCATCGCAAAATGGGTCAGGATCGTCGCTGGTCTGAACGTGTACGCAGTGAATGTCGCACGACATCGAAAGCGCGAACGAAAGCGCCTTCTCGCTGATGCGGCTCCAGCGGTCCACCGGCACCACAACAATGGGCTCGATCACTTCGGCGGGAATAAAGGGCCGGTCAAGATCGATTTCGCGATTCACACGCACGTAGTGGTGATTGACTGCGCGCATGAACAGGATCATCACCACCACCAGCAGCGCAGTGATCCACGCGCCTTCCGCGAATTTGGCAACCAGCACCACCAGTGTCGTGATGCCCGTAGCTACCGCGCCCAGGCCGTTCACGAGGATGCGCGCCCGCTGCCCGCCCTCCCGCATCCAGTGCACGACCATCCCGGCTTGCGACAGCGTGAAAGCCATGAACGCGCCAATGGCGTAAAGCGGGATCAGCCGATCCGTCACACCGCCAAACAGGGTCAGAAGCAGGGCAGTCAACGCGACCAGCACATAGATGCCCCACGAATACAGCAGCCGCCGCCCGCGAATGAGAAAAACGTGCGGCATATAGTTGTCCAGCGCAATGGCCCGCGTAAGCCGCGGAAAATCGGCAAATGCGGTGTTCGCGCTCAACGCCAGCACCAGCAGTACAGAACCGATGGTGAGGTAATAAAACCACCCGTGTCCCATCACCGCGCGCGTCAGCATCGAGAGCACGCTCTCGTAGCCGGGCTTGCCGGGATCGGTGGCCGTAATGCCATAAGCACGGCACAAAAGCGCAATGCCCGCCAGCATGACGATCAGCAGCGCGATGATGATGGTCAGCGTTGTCTTGGCGTTCTTGCGAGTCGGCTCGCGGAAGGCCGTCACGCCGTTGCTCACCGCCTCAACGCCCGTCATCGCTGTGCAACCTGAAGAGAAAACCTTCAGGATCAGCCACCAGCTCACCAGCGCGGTCGCCGGAGGAATCGCGGGCAGTGGCGTCACCGGCAACGGATGCCCCGCCGCGTGCACCACCTGCCATCCGCCCACTGCAATCACGATCAGCAGCGTTCCCGTAAACAGATAGGTCGGAATCATGAACACGACGCCCGTGTCGTGCACGCCGCGCATATTCACGATGGTCAGAATCGCCAGCACAAGCAGACAAATCTCCAGCGTGTGCGGCTGCAGGCTGGGCACAGCCGAAATCAGCGCGCCCACGCCCGCCGAAATGCCCACCGACGCGGTCAGCACGTAATCGATCATCAGCGCCGCCGCCGCCAGCAGCCCAGCGCCCTCACCCAGATTCTGGCTGGCCACGGTATACGAGCCGCCGCCGTGTGGATACGCCTCGATCGTCTGCCGGTAACTGAAATACACAATCACCAGCAGGATCACGATGGCCAGGCTTACGGGCACGATGTACTTCACGCCCATCAGGCCCAGCGGAATCAGCAGCGTCAGCGCCGCTTCCGGCCCGTACGCCGCCGAGCTCAGCGCGTCCAGCCCGAAGACCGGAATTCCGGCTATGGGTCCAATGCACTCGGCGCGCGCGGCGGTGGTAGGCAGCGGCCGCCCAAATAGCAAATTCAAAAAACGTGTGTAGGTACCCATAAGGAATGAACCGGCGATCGTGGACTCACTGCCGGGAAGGCCGCCGATGCCAGTGTCTCATGGCGCAGCAAGCGAAGGTGGCAATCGTCCGGCGCAGATGCCACGAGGCAGGTTTTTGTTCCTTTGCGCCTTCTTGTCTTATCGTGTCTCAGCCGCTGTCGCCGCGGGCAGCGTGAACAGGAATCGGCTTCCCTTGCCCACTTCGCTCTCCGCCCAGATGCGGCCGCCGTGCTGCTCCACAATGCTGCGGCACAGCGCCAGTCCCAGCCCTGTTCCGCCCAGCGCGCGGGAATCCGAGGCATCACCCTGCTCGAATCGATCGAAGATACGCTCCAACTTCTCCGGATCGATGCCACGCCCCTGGTCTTCGACCATAAAACAGACCGCTCCGGCTTCTGAGGTGCTGGCGCCCGGTGCGACTCCATCCACATCCCACGCCGCCAGCCGGATGGCCGTGCCCGGCGGCGAGAACTTGATGGCGTTGCCCACCAGTTCATTCAGGACCTGCAAGACCCGCCCCTCGTCTGCGAAGACCGGCGCGGCATTCACTTCGAATTGGAACTCAATGCGTGCCTGCGTAGCCGCGTTGTGAGCGACATCGGCCGCCCGCCGCAGCAGCGTCATCGGATCCACCGGCTCAGGATTCAGCGGCAGCCTGCCTCTTTCTCCGCGGTCGAAGTCCAGAATGTCGTTCACCAGCCGGACCAGCCGGTCGCAGTTCCCGATCGCCAAATCGATCATCTGGCGCTGCTTCTCCGGCCGCTTGTCCAGCGTGCCCGACTGAATCAATCCCAACGATGCACGCAGCGATGTGAGTGGTGTCTTCAATTCATGGCTCACCGTTGAGATAAACTCGTCTTTCATCTTCTCCAGCCGCCGCCGCTCGCTCACATCCTGGAAGGCCACCACCATTCCACACACCTGACCTTCCTCAAGCAGGGGCGTGGCGCTGTACTCGACTGGAACTGCCGTTCCGTCCTGCCGCCAGAACACTTCGTCCCGCATGCGGATCGGTTCACTCCGCCGCAGCGCCTGCAAAATCGGGCTCGTCGAACGCGAATACGGAGTCCCGTCCGCGTGGCTGTGGTGGATGAGCTCGTGCAGATCGCGGCCGACAAGCCGCTCAGCCGTGTATCCCAATATCCTGGCCCCGGCTTCGTTGATGAAGCTCACCTTTCCGTTGAGATCCATACCGAAGATGCCGTCGTCCACCGCCTCCAGGATCAACTCGCGCTGCCGCGTAGCCATGTGCAGCGCCTCTTCGGCCTCAAATTGTTCGGTCACATCCATGCCGTGGTTCAACACGAACGGTCGCTCGCCTGGCATTTGCATGCGCCGGCTGCGCACCGCGATGCGCCGGTATACGCCATCGCTGCGCCTCAGCGGCAATGCACCCTGCCACTCTTCCGCGCTCTCCAGAGTGTTCAGGCAATCCTGGAACGCCGCTGCGCCCTCGGCGTCGGACAGCTCCGTCACAAACCGCCCAATCAGCGCCTCGGCGCGGTATCCCAGTGTCTCGGCCGTGAACGCGTTCAGCGAAGTCAGCCGCCCCTCCATTGAGCAGGTAAAAACAAAGCCCAGGCTGTTCTCGACCACCTCGCGATAGCGGGCTTCGCTCTTGAGCAGCGTCTTCTCCATCTCGCGCTGGTCCGTCACGTCCTGCCCGCTCACAATCAAATACTGGATCTCTCCGTTCGGGCCCAGCAGCGGGCGCAGGGTCCAGCTCACGCGCCGGACTTCGCCCCCGGCCGCCCTCCAAAACGTCTCATGGGTTCCTGAAGCCTGCCCGGTCGCCGCCTCGCGCAGTTTGCCCGCCGCCCATCCACGATCGTCCGGCTCCAGAAATTCATCCACAAACGGCCGGCCCACGGAATGCGCCAGGCTCAATCCCGTCAGTTGCGCGCAGGGATAGTTGATTCGCACAACTCGGCCCGCTGTATCCAGAACCGCCACCAGCGCGGGAATCGAGTCCAACGTGGCGGCTACAAAGCAACGTTCGATCGCCAGCGCGCGCTCGGTTCGCTGCCGCTGCCGCTGCGCTTGCTCCTGCAGCCGGATTCGGTTGTACAGCTCCAGTCGCGTCACCGCCTGGCGGCCAAGAATCTCCAGCAGCGTCAGATGTTCCAGTTTGAATTGATCCGGCCTTCGCGACAGTACGGCCATCGTGCCGATCATGTGCTCGTCGCTGCTGAAGAGCGGAACAGCCGCGTAAGAAAGGCAGGAACCGGCGCCGGCGAGTGGAATGCCTTCGGGAGGAAAACGCGGATCATGGCTGGCGTCCGCGATCAGCAGCGGCTCACTCTTCTCCATCATCCACTGGCATGCGGTGCTGGCGCGCGGCTGGTCTGTCGCCCTGAACCCGAACCGCGCCTTGAACCACAGCCGATTGAAGTCCATCCAGCCGATGTAACCGTATTCGGCGTCGCACAACACTGCGGCGAGCTCAACGAGCTCGTCGAGTGCGGGATCGGGGTTGCGATCGAAGATGCCTATCTCCGGACGCGCCACCGCCTCCTGGTTCTCTGCACCATGCGAACCGACCATCGCGTTCATATAAATAGATATTCCTAAAGCTCAGTATCAAAGAGATTGACAAACTTGACTCTTCCACTATCCGGCCAGATGAAGGAAAAAGCTGTACCACTGAAGTACCCGAAATCTCTTGCTCCACTCGATTCGATTGGCGATTACTATAGACACTCTTCGATCGTTACTTGGCGTAATTCGCCAGGAACTTCATCGAAAACGTCACTGCCCGCTTTCCACTGATCACTGATTCGGCAGCTTGCAACAATCGCCTGCTGCCGGGGGCTCGTTGGCGCCCGCATCTAGAACCACTTTCCAGCTTCCGTCAGGCTCTTTACGCCACATTGTGATATACCGTCCGCTCGTCACCACAGGATTTCCGTTCGCGTCCTTGCTGTGACCCTCATAATGGCCCCACGTGTAGCCCATGTCCCCGGAAGGCCCCATCATCGCGTCTGTTGGCGTCCAGATCAGTTGATAGTCTTTGGGTGACCAATTGGCAGATTTGACAATCGCAACTTTTCCGATCAGTGGCGCCGCTCCGTTGCCCAGCGCCACGCCGTCATCGGCAAACCACGATGCGAATGCCGCGCCGCCCCGCTCCGCCACATCCTTGGCAAAACGCGCCTCGAGGTCGTAGAGAACCATTTTGCCCGGCTTTACCGTCGAGTCAGCCAAAGGATTGGGCGTTTGCGACTGTATCCCAGGCTCCAGCATCTGCGCCCATGCCGCGTTCGAGCCTGTCCCCGCCAACCCCGCAATCAATAGGAAGGATGAAAGAAGATTTCGCATTGCAGCCACGTTCCTGCCCTCCAGTGGACTTGAAGTCTATGCGCCAATCCTACAACGCTGAACTTCGCTGCCACATTGATTTGCGTCACGTCCTTCCACTCACTCGGGCCCGTCCGCCAAAACGCGACTACGGGTGACTTACCGGTTGGCTTTCCGAGGGCTCGGCAGCAGTGTCCGGGGCGGGTGGAGTGGCGCCGCTCGGCCCACTCCCGTTTGAAACGATGTGCGCCTCCACGCTGAACAGGTGGTATTGCGTGAACGCTACATCGTTCAACTGCGTCTGCACGGTCACTGCCGGGACGTCCGAAATACCTCCCCGCGCCGTGGCGCTGGTCATCGGAAGCTCCGAGAAAGCCACGCCCCTCACCGGACAGACATAGCTGCGCCCGCCGATCGTCACCGGCGCATACTCCACCATAAGCGCAGTTTGCATGCCATTGTACGGCGGCTCCAGATCTGCCACCGCGGTCAGCCGCAGGATCTCGCCAGTTGCCGGGTCAATTTCGATCTCCCCGTGGTAGGCGGGATAGAGATCCTCGACCCTACCCCCGTTGACGATTCCCACCCTGTAATTGGCCTGGCTCTTCGCGACGGTATAACGAAACTCTGCCACCGGCTCGCTCGCGCGCTGTTCCCATCGCAGCCAGGTCACCTGGCTTTGCATCGCGTCGCCTATCACCATACCCAGAATCGGCCCAAACTCTCCCCTCGTGGTGAGCCACAACTGCTCTTCCCCCTCTTTTTTCTGTTTCCCGGTATCCTCGTCAACCACCTCATGCCCATCGCGGAAGGTCACAGTCCTGCTGGTTTCGCCGGCGATGTGCAGCGCCTTGAATTCGGCTGGGGCAGACACACCCTCGGTCCCCATTGGCATTCTGCCCAATCGGGTTCCCATTGCTACCGGCGCCATGGAATTAACTGCATGCTGCGGAAGCGTGTCCTCAAAGTGCGTGGTCTCGCGTGTCGCGTAAAAGTCCGGCAAACGCGAGATCGTCGTTTTTACGTATTGCACTGCCATCCATAGCATCCGCTGTTGGGTTTCGCTGTCCGGCGGCGGATCGCGAAGCACGTCGCTCTCGGGTGGACTCAGAAAGGCCGTCTCGTCGACCAGTTTCATCAGCGTCTCGCGCGTGCGGCTCCCAGGGAGGTCCGTTTCCCAGCGTGTCAGCCGCGCCAGGCTTACCCGCTCCGTAAGTTGGATTTCGTCAAGCTCCCCCGCCACTTTTCCATCCGGCTTGCCGCGAAGCTTGAACAGCAATTGCTCCATCTGGTCGATGGAAATGGTTTTAGCTGCCATTGCCGGCCAGGCAATTCCCCAAAGAAGCAGCAATAGGCCGCATTTCCGCATCCGCGTCTTGTCCCTCCCACTGCGGCACAAGTATAGACGCTTTCCAATTACCGCCGCCGCACTCTCACTCCAAACCTCAAAGAAATCCCGGCGTCTAATCCAACAAAGCCTCGCTCTGTCGCGAAGGTATACTGAACGCAGGCGATCCCCGGGTTCTCTTCCCGGAACTACAGACCCCGTTTCAGGGGCGCTTTCGAGCCGGTTACTTTTCCCTGGATTCCCGGTCGTGTTGCTTTTCCCCGGGGGAAGGAAGTGCATGGGAACACTGCTGGAGTCCATCCATTCTCCCGCCGACCTCAAACGCCTCGATAACGCGCAAATGGCTTCGCTTGCCGAGGAGATCCGCACCTTCCTCATCCAGACACTTTCAAAAACAGGTGGCCATCTCGGCCCCAATCTAGGAGTCGTCGAGCTTACCCTCGCCCTGCACGCCGTCTTCTCTACGCCTGAAGACAAGATTCTCTTTGACGTCAGCCATCAGGCCTACATTCACAAAATCCTCACCGGTCGCCTCGACCGCTTTGGGACCATACGCCAACCGGGCGGTCTCAACGGCTTCATGCTGCGCACCGAAAGCGAGCACGACTGCTATGGCGCGGGTCACGCCGGAACCGCGCTCTCCGCCGGTCTGGGTATGGCAGTCGCACGCGATCTCGCCGGTGGCCACGAGAATGTGATCGCCGTCGCAGGCGACGCCGCCTTCACCAACGGCATCACTTTTGAGGCGCTCAACAACATCGCCGTCCAAACCAAGCGCATGATCGTGGTCCTCAACGACAACGAGTGGTCCATCGACCGCAACGTCGGCGCCGTGGCCCGCTATTTCCACCGCATCGTGACCAACGAGCACTATCAGCATATGCACGATCGCGCCACGCGCCTCATTGAGCGCTTCGGCGGCAAGACTGCAATCAAGGTTGTTCGCCGCGCCGAGGAAGCTGCAAAAAGCATGTTGTGGCCCTCCATCCTCTTTGAGGAGTTCGGCCTGGAGTATTTCGGCCCCATCGACGGACACAACCTTCCGCTGCTGGTCGAGACCTTCAAATTCCTCAAGTCCCTCGACCACCCCGTCCTGCTCCACATCCTCACGCAAAAGGGCCGCGGCTTTCAGCCGGCCCTTGACGGCCAGAAGAAGTTTCACGGCCTCGGGCCCTACGACCCTGAGACCGGCAAGACTCCCGATGGCTCGGCCACGTACGCTGAGGTCTTCGCTAACACCCTTGCCGATCTCGCCTCAAAAGACCCGCGCATCGTCGCCATTACCGCCGCCATGCCTAACGGCACCGGCCTCGATCACTTCCGGCCTCGCCACCCCAAACGCTATTTCGACGTGGGTATCGCGGAGGAGCACGCCGTCGTCTTTGCCGCGGGAATGGCCACACGCGGCTATCGCCCCGTCTGCGCCATCTACTCCACCTTCCTGCAACGCGCCTTCGATCCCGTCGTCCACGACGTGTGTTTGCAAAAGCTGCCCGTGCTCTTTTGCATGGACCGCGCCGGGCTCTCCGGCGACGACGGCCCCACGCATCACGGCCTCTTCGACATCGCTTATCTGCGCGGCATTCCCGAGATCGTCCTTATGGCTCCGAAGGACGAAGACGAACTGGCCGATATGCTCAAGACTGCGATTGACCTGCCCGGCCCCAGCGCAATCCGCTATCCGCGCGGTACCGTTGCCGGCGTGACTCGCAAGCCCGAGCCGCAGTCACTCCCCGTTGGTAAGGCAGAAGTCCTCTCCGACGGCTCCGATGTCGCCATCATGGGTCTCGGCCCCATGATCACGATGGCGCAGTCGCTGGCTGCAACCCTCGAGGCCGACGGCTATTCTGCCGCCGTCATCAATCCCCGCTTCATCAAGCCGCTCGACCGCGAAGTTCTCGCGCACTATGCTTCGCGCGTGGCCGCTTTCGTCACTTTCGAGGATCACGCCAAAATGGGTGGCTTTGGCACCGCTGTCGTTGAAGCTCTCGATGAGATGGGCCTATCCATTCCCGTCGTCCGCGTTGGCTGGCCCGATCAATTCATCGAGCATGGCAAGGTTGATGCACTCCGGGCCCGCTACGGGCTTACTGTTGAAGCAGCTCTCGCCCAGGTTCTGCCGCTTCTCAAGCGCCGCCGCCGACCTACTCTCGTCGCCTCCTGAGCCAAATCCACTCCAGAGGCTGAAGTGGCAGAATCTGCATTCCCGTCCTCGCATCTTGGCGGCCGAAGTCGGCTGCACGCTCATTCCCGGGCCTTCTGCTCGGATCGTAGATCGAATTCAAGACGAGATATCCACCGGAATCTCTAAGGATTCTCCAAGAGCCGCCGATGAGAGAAATATCATGAGTTCTTCTCGGTCGGGAGAAACGCAGTGTCGGTAAGACTTCCATTGCAGGGCTTCGCTTTGGCCATTTTGGCGCCGGCCGTCGCCATCGGATCGATCCATGCGGCCACTGCCAGCGCCTCTATCAGCGTATCCGCGACGGTTCAGGCCTCCTGCGTAGCATCGACAGTAATGGTCGACTGTAACAACTCCGTTCCGTACAACATCAGCCTGAGTGCGGCAGTGGTGCAAGACGGCAATCTCGCAACCCGGCCGATGCTCGGTTCTGCTTTCGAACTTCTGGGCTCTGCGCTCAATTCGAATCCACGAGGCATTGCCAACCGGGGCCTGGTTTCCAGCAACGGTAGATTTGCCGGGATAGGCAGCGACTCTAACTGCTTGCTCGCCATTCATGACCAGATCCCATCAGCGCAGTGCACGATGCCCGGCGCATACCCCGATACGATGATTGTCGTCGTGACATATTAGGCGATCGCACCTGCGCCGGAAGCGCGTCCTCGGGATCATTGCCAACACCTCGATAAATCGCCCGCGCACAAGAAGCAGAATCATTGCGTCCGGTCGTCGTCGTTGGCGTTGATTCAACCTCCTATTTATTACCTTGGTACATTCCCGTAAGTAACCCAAAGGTATTATTGAAGCCGATTTTTGCAACGGATATTGTCCCAATAACGCTCAATGACAGATTGTCGGGCGAGGGCATTGCTGAGATACTGCCCGCGCCTGCGCATTCACCGTTCTTGCGAGCAAGTTTGCAACGAACACAGGAGACCTGTGTTCGGTACTCGGCGGCAATTGATCTTAGAGCTCTGCTGGTTTGTGGTCCGCTCTCATTCAGTATTGCCTGATTCAGATAAGAACTGATCCCGTCCGACTCATCCTCGAACGGCCGTCGACTTCACTTTCAAACGATTCATGGATCAGGAGTAAGTGTCATGAGGTTCTCAAACCCCCTGAAATACACACTGCCCGCCGCCGTTCTCGGATTTCTGGCGCTGGGTCTGACCCCCACATCCGCCGTTGCGCAGGCCAACCCGGCAACCACAACGTTCCAGGTTTCCGCAACCGTACTTAAAGACTGCATTGTCTCTGCCACCGCTCTCGCCTTCGGAAACTACACCGGAGCGGTCAACACCAACACTTCCACTGTCACGGTCACCTGCACCAACTCCACAACCTACACTGTCGGCCTTGATGCAGGACTGGGCGGCGGCACCGTTACCACGCGGCAAATGAAAAATGGCACGGTCAAGCTTAACTATGGACTTTTCTCGGACGCCGCATGGACAACCAACTGGGGTAACACCTCCGCAACGAACTGGGTAAGCGGGACGGGCAATGGTGCTGCCCAGCCGCTCACGGTGTACGGTCAGATCCCCGCGGCACAATACGTGACACCGGGTTCTTACGCCGACACCATCACTGTTTCCGTCACCTATTAACTGTTGTTTGCAACATTTGCAGTCGGGATCCCCATGACTTTGCGAAACTCATTCCGTCGAATGGCGGCGGCCCTGGCGCTCGCCGGCGCAGCCGTCATTCTCCTTTTCTCAGTTCCGGGGGCAACGGCGCAGTCGTTGTCTGTTCTTCCCGTCAACGTTCTCTTTGCGCCCGGGCAGAAGGCTTCGTCCCTGACAGTGGCAAACACGGGGACGGCCGAAACCGCAATTCAGATTCGCGCATACGCCTGGAATCAGAAGGATGGCGACGATCAACTGAGTGACTCGGACGCGGTTGTACTGAGCCCTCCGATTGCCAGAATGGCTCCAGGGGCCTCTCAGGTGATCCGCCTCATTCTCCGCCAGGCGCCGCAGGGCCGTGAGGCAACCTACCGCATTCTCATCGACCAGATTCCACCTCCGGCTGAGCCGGGGATTGTGCATATGGTGCTGCGCCTGTCGATTCCAATTTTTGCCCAGCCGTCGACGCGCGCGGTTTCGCATGTGCAGTTTCACCTTGAGACCGATTCCGGAAAGCTCGTCCTCGTGGGAATCAACGATGGCCTTAGCCATGAACTGATTCACGATATCGTGCTAACGACCAGCGACGGTCGAAAGTTGAAGGAAGAGTCCGGCGCTTCACCCTACATTCTCGCCGGCGCCACTCGGCGTTGGCCCATCGCCGCGCAAGGCCCCCTGCCGCTGCGAGGCGAAACCCTGCGGTTGACAGCCCACACGGACGCCGGTGTCATCGAGCAGCAGGTCGACTTTGGCACGGCGCCATGATCGTCGAGGTCCAATGGCCAGGTGGCTTGGCTGTGCTGAGATCGTTTTTATAGTGATGGCCGCCGTGCCTCAACTGGCCGCGGCCACCGGCCCCGCCGTCTCCTCAACGGCTCCCGCAGCTTCAGCCCCGGCTGTTGCCGCGGACACAGACGAAACACTGTTTCTGGATGTTCAGGTCAACGGTCATTTCATCGGCAAGATCGGCGAATTCACCTTGCGGCACGGCATGCTGATGGCGCGGCCAGACGAACTCCGCGATCTCGGCTTCCGCGTTCCTGTGTCTCGCGCCTCGAAAGCCGGAGCTCTCATTGCCTTGTCTGACTTGCCCGGATTGGCCTATGTTCTCGATGAAAAAAACCAGGTGGTTCAAGTGACAGCCGCTGATAGTGCCTTGCTTCCGACAGTTTTGCAACCCTATGGAAGAGGAGCGCTCGAAGGTCGTCGAGTGATCGAAAGCGGTACAGGCATGACACTCAATTACGACACCGTGGGCACATTCTCCGGCGGCCAAAGTGGAGGCAGCGGCTCTATGGAAATAACAGCCTTTTCGCCTCGCGGCATCCTCAGTTCCGAATGGCTTGGCTATGGCGGCGCAACTGCGGGTCCCTCCGGCGCAAACACGGCCGTCCGTCTCGACTCGGCTTATACCTTCGCCGACGTCAATACGCTGCGCCGGTATTCTGTCGGCGATTACATCAACGGCGGTCTTGCCTGGACACGTCCCATCCATCTCGAGGGCGTCCAGATCGTCTCCGATTTCAGCATGCGCCCCGACCTCGTGACGTTTCCAATGCCGTCAATCGCAGGCTCGGCCGCTGTTCCCTCCACCGTGAACGTGCTCGCGGACGGTAACCTTGCCGTTTCCAGCCAGGTCTCCGCTGGCCCCTTCGAGATCCCACAGCTTCCTGTGGTCCAGGGCGCAGGCACGATCTCGATGACGGTGACGGATGCAATGGGCCATCAAGTGACCTTGTCGCAGCCTTTCTACGCCAGCTCCACGATGCTGGCCCCTGGACTCCAGACCTACGCCGTGCAGTCTGGCCTGGTGCGCCGCAACTGGGGATCAGCAAGCTACGACTACGGAAAGCTTGCAGGCGCCGCCATCTATCGCCGCGGTCTAACCCCGAAATTCACGTTCGAAGGCAGCGTCGAGGGCACACCGGGGGCGTTCATGGCGGGCGCGGGCGGTGTCGTGCAGGTCGGCAATCTTGGGATAGTCAACTTCGCCATTGCGCCCAGCGTCGGTTCCGGACAAGCCGGAGTTCAATTCTCCGCAGGAGCTCAACGCATCGGCAGAGTCTTTAGCCTGGGCGGCGCCGCGATCATGGCGGACCGCAACTACAGGGATGTCGCGTCGATGAACGGAAGCGGGGTACCGCGGAAGCAGCTCAGCGCATTCACTGGCTTGTCTCCCCGGCGGTTCGGCTCCGGTGGCTTGGCCTACGCGGCGGTCGACATGGACGCTTCACCCACATCGCTCCAGTCAATCGTCACCCCTGCCCAACACTCCCAGGTCGTTTCTGCCAACTACTCCCTCCAGATCCACCACGCGTATGTCTATGCCACGGAGTTTCGCGACCTCGTGAACAAGGGCGCCAGCGGGCTGCAAGTTGGACTGTCCATCCCCTTTGGAAGGCGCAACTCGATCACCGCCAGTGGGTCGTCGAATGGCTCGGCGCAGATTCAGGTGCAACAGCCGGCGCCCATGATCGGCGATTGGGGCTACCAGGCCTTTCTGTCCGTTGACGGTACGACCCATCTATTCGCGCAAGTGCAGCACAAGTCGCCCGTAGGCCTATTTACGGCTGGCGTCGACAACGACGACGGTTTGACCACTGTGCGTCTGGAATCGCAAGGCGCAGTCTCGCTCGTTGACCACGGCCTGTTCCCTTCCAACACAATCTATGACAGCTTCGCCATTGTGGACACCAATCCCGTGGCACATGTCCATGTGTTGCAGGAGAATCGTGACGTCGGTACAACCGACTCCTCGGGGCGGCTGCTGGTACCGGATATGCGATCGTTCGATCTCAACCGCATCGCCATTGAGCCCACAGACATTCCGCCTGAAGCCACCATCGACACCGCCACGCGCGAATTGCGCCCCCAGGATCGCTCCGGTGTCGTCGTCAGATTTCCGATTAAATTCAGCCATGGCGCATTGCTGAAATTGGCTGATGCCTCCGGGGTGGCGGTCCCGCTGGGCAGCACCGCAACCTTGCGCGCTACCGGAACCGTTGTCCCAGTCGGCTACGACGGCGACGCTTACGTTGAGGATCTCAGCCCCCACAACGAACTTCTGATCGAATTCCCGGACGGGCGGCGCTGCACGGCCGCCTTCGACTACAAATCAATCGCTGGAGATATTCCTCTGATTGGGCCGCTTCGCTGTGTCGAGAAAAAGCCATGATGCGCAAACATGCGTTTACGGTGTTTCTTCTATTCGCTTTCGCCGCCTGGCCGGCCGCGGCACAAACCTGCACGCTCACTGACACTTCTATGATCTTCGGTGTCTACACCGGCGCATTGCTTAACGGCACTTCCACGGGAACGGTCACTTGCGCCGGCTCTTGGGACATTCCCCTCAACGCCGGAACGGGAGCGGGCGCAACCGAAACCGTTCGTAAGATGACAGGCCCGGGCGGCGCCGAGTTGAGCTACGAGGTATTTCAGGATGCCGCGCGGACCATCAATTGGGGCAACACGACCGGCACCGAGCTGACCGGAACAGGCAACGCGAATATTACCTTCTATGGCCAGATCCCGGCGGGGCAATACGTCGTTCCCGGTACGTACACCGATACGCTTGCTACCGACACGACGAATTTCTCCGTCAGTGTGACAGTGGCCAAAGACTGCGGGGTTACGGCAACCAATCTCGCATTCGGCAACTACACGGGCGTGCTCGTTGACTCCACATCGACGATTTCCGTCACGTGCACCAACACCACGACATACAATGTCGGCCTCAGTGCCGGACTGGCCACCGGCGCCACCGTGACCAACCGCAGTATGGCTGGCCCTGGCTCGGCATTGCTGCACTACAGTCTTTTCAGCAACGCCGGTTATACCACCAACTGGGGTAACACCGTTGGCACCAATACTGTGGCCGGTACGGGAAATGGAGTTGTCCAATCCCTCACTGTCTACGGCCAGATTCCGGCGGGGCAGCACTCCACGCCCGGCTCTTATACCGACACAATTACCGTTTCCGTCACCTATTGACCCTTTCTCACTCGCTCACCCATTTATCCTCCTCAATATATGTCCCGTCTCATCCGGATACCGCGCTGGCCGCGCCGTTGGTTTCTGTGGATTGCCGCGGGCCTGGTCTTGCGCCTCCTCTTCATTTGGTTCCCGCGACCCGGCGACGACGACACCCTCGATTACCTTCAGTTGGGCCACAATCTGCTGCATTACGGCATCTACGGCATGGGCTCCGGCGCTGATCTTTCTCCCACCACCTATCGCCTGCCCGCTTATCCCATCTTTCTCGCCACGTTCGAATTCCTTTTCGCGCGCTTCTGGCCCAACACCTGGCTCAATGCCGTTTTTCTCTTCCAGACCATCGTGGATCTCACTTCCGGCCTTCTGCTTGCGGCCTTTGCGCGACGCCATCTCTCCGATCGCGCCGCGGAGGTTGCTCTTGCGCTGGCCATGCTCTGCCCTTTTACCGCCGCCTATGCAGGAATCGCGATGACCGAGTGCTTTTCCGTCTTCGCGATTTCTCTCGGCCTATATGCTGCCGGCCGCGCCCTGGCCGCTCAGGCCGCAGGAAGCCGCGACTACCGTGCGTTGATCCTGGCCGGCCTCGCTTCGGCTTTCGCGGCGCTTTTGCGTCCTGACGGCATTCTCCTCTTCGCATCCATCGGATTTGCCCTCTTCCTCTACTCCCTTCGCACCCGGCCCGGCACGAAAATCAAACGGCCGCATCTCCGGCGTAACCTCGCCACCCTTTTCATCTTCTGCGCCGCTGCTCTGCTGCCTCTCGTCCCCTGGACCGTGCGCAACTGGATGGACTTCCATGTCTTTCAGCCGCTCGCGCCGCGCTACGCCGATCCGGGCGAGCCGTCGATCGCCGGTTCGCGCCGCTGGCTCCGCACCTGGACCATGGAGTACATCAATACCGCCAACGTCTGCTGGAACTTTCCTGGAGACACCATCGATCTCGCCGACCTTCCAGCGCGCGCCTTTGATTCCCCGCGGCAGCGCGCGCAAACCCTTGCGCTCATCGCCGAGTACAACCAGACCGAAACGCTGCCGCCTTCGCTCGACGCCCGCTTCGGTGCTCTCGCCGATCAGCGTATTCACGACCATCCATTCCGCTATTACTTCACTCTTCCCCTGCTGCGCGACGCCGATATGCTGCTTCGCCCCAGAACCATCGAGTACGACCTCGATGTTTTCTGGTGGCGATGGAGCGACCACCCCGCACAATCTGCCTGGGCAATCCTCCTTGGCCTCATCAATCTCTTCTACGTTGCCGTTGCCGCCTGGGCCTTCGTCCGCCGCCGGGTTCCCTGGCCCTGGATGCTGGGCTCATATTTGATTCTGCGATTCATCGTCCTCGGCGCTATGGAGAATCCTGAACCGCGGTACACCATCCAGTGTTTCCCCATCTTGATCGTCGCCGCTGCGGCCGCACTCGCCCATTCCCACGCGTTGGCTCGCCGGCTTGCCGGCTCATCGACCCATGAAGTCCACTCGCTCCGCTAACCCTGCTGTTTTTACCCCTTTATGCGACAATCCTCTTCAGACTGTCTCTTTCATGCGACTGCTTCACTTTTTCCCGGGTCTGGTCGTGATCGGTTGCGCTCTGGCCTCGGTTCCGGCCCAATCTCAACCGGAGCCCACGCCGTCCTCCGTATCGCTGGTTCTCGTCGGCGGCACTGTCGTCGACGTCACAGCCTGGGGCGACTCCGCGCGCGACATTGCCGGAGCAATTGTCGTCATCCGCGACGGCCGCATTACCGATGTTGGCTTGCCCGACCAGATTTCCATCCCAAAAGACGCCCGCATCGTTGATTGCACCGGCAAATTCCTTATCCCCGGGCTCGTCGACGGCTTTGCAGGCATGAACTCCCAAGCCCAGGCCAATGCCAACCTCTACATGGGTGTGACTACCGTCGTGGCCCGCGCTGACTCGGAACATGGCTTCATCGACACCGGCGCTCAGCCCAGCCCGCACATCTATCCCGT
>Ga0181522_10000799_pt1 | contig 21106 bp, 17 predicted proteins | sample PEATcosm2014_Bin_27_FD_121103 | JGI IMG/M metagenome (GOLD analysis project Ga0181522, IMG submission 121103) | Peatland microbial communities from MTU Mesocosm Facility, Houghton, MI, USA - PEATcosm2014_Bin05_10_metaG | ecosystem: Environmental > Terrestrial > Soil > Wetlands > Peat | place... | reverse complement strand
TCGGGATGATCGATATCCGGCGGAGTTGTGGCCAGCACTTCGGCAATCACTCTACTGATCTTGCCCAGCGATTGTGCGAATTCAGGATATTTCGTCGAATCTTTTTGCGACAACGCCGCAATTGCCTGTGCCGATTTATTGTCATCTTGATAGAGCGTGAGTGCGCGTCCATCGGGCGAGAGCGCAGTCACGCAAGTGTCGGGAGTGATGAATCTCACGTCGTGCTTTTCCAGTTGCATGTCGCGGACGACGCTGGGAAGCAGCGGGCCGGCACTATGCGACAGAGTCGAGCAGCGGAAGCCGGGGTGGAATTCATCAGTAATTGCAGCGCCGCCGACTTGCGGACGGCGTTCGAGCACCAGCGGTTTGAATCCCGCTTTGGCTAGGTAGAATGCCGTGATCAGGCCGTTGTGGCCGCCGCCGATGATGACAACGTCACGCTTGGCGTCCGGCATTTAGGCTGCTCCCTTGTCTTTGAGAATCTCGAGAGCCGCAAGCCTGCCGGGTGCGCCCATGATGCCGCCGCCGGGATGAGTCGCCGATCCGCACATGTAAAGGTTTTGAATGGGCGTGCGAAAGCGCGCGTAACCCGGCGCCGGGCGCAGGAAAAAAAGTTGTTCGAGCGACAACTCTCCCTGAAAGATGTTGCCTTCGCTTAATCCCCATTCGCGTTCGAGATCGAGAGGCGTGACCACTTGGCGGTGCAGAATAATGTCTTTGATGTTTGGCGCGTATTCGGCAATCGTATTGATGACCGTATCGCCGAACGCCTCTTTTTCGGTGTCCCAGTGCAAGCCAGGGCGCAGTTTGTAGGGAGCGTATTGCACAAAGCATGACATGACGTGCTTGCCCGGAGGCGCGACCGACGGATCGGTGAGTGAAGGAATCACCATGTCAATATAGGGGCGTCGAGAGAAGTTGCCGTATTTGGCGTCGTCATAGGCGCGCTCCATGTATTCGACCGACGGCGAAATCGACATCGCGCCGCGCAGGTGTGCCCCGGGGCCAGGCATGCACTTGAAATTCGGCAATGCATCGAGCGCGAGATTCACTTTGCCGGAAGAGCCGCGGTATTTGAAGCGGTTAATGTCCTCCAGAAAATCTGACGGCAGATGCTGCGCCTCGATGAACCGGTTGAAGGTTTGCCGAGGATCAACACTAGACGAAATTACGTCGGCGTAGATTTCGTCTCCGTTCGCGAGGACCACGCCCTTTGCCTTGCCGTCTTTCACGATGATTTTCGCGATGCCGGCTTGCGTCCGAATTTCAACTCCGGCTTCGCGGGCTGCGTCGGCGATAGCATTTGAGATAGCGCCGGTGCCGCCGCGGGCGAATCCCCAGGCGCGGAATGCGCCATCGATTTCTCCCATGTAGTGATGGAGCAAAACATACGCAGTTCCGGGCGAACGAACGCCGAGGAATGTGCCGATAATCCCCGACGCCGACATGGTCGCCTTGAGCACATCAGTCTCAAACCATTGGTCAAGAAAATCGATGGCGGACATGGTCATTAGCTGGACTTGGTTGTATTTGTCGTAGCTCGACATACCCTGGAAGCGGCGCCCGATGAATAGCAGCTTCATCAGTTCGCGCGGGTTCAGCGTGTTGGGATCGGGCGGCACCATGCTTAGAATCGGCTTTACGAATCGGCACATGGCCTGCATCGCCTTGCCGAATTCGTCGTAGGCTTCGGCGTCGACGCGCGAGTGGCGGGCAATTTCGCGATGGGTCTTGCCGTGGTCGTTTACCCGCCATAGATAGTCGCCATTGGGCATGGGCGTGAACGTGCCATCGAGCGGGAGAATTTCAAGGCCGTGTCGCGGAAGGTCGAGGTCACGAATAATTTCCGGACGCAGCAGCGAGACTACGTAAGAACACACGGAGAACTTGAAACCAGGAAAGACTTCTTCGGTACAGGCAGCTCCGCCGAGAACATGGCGGCGCTCGAGCACCAGAACTTTCTTGCCGGCGCGCGCCAGGTAGGCGGCATTGACCAGTCCGTTGTGGCCGCCGCCGATTACGATCACGTCGTAAGAACCAGCCATCAGCTTCCAGCTCCTAGCTTGAATAGGTGAATTTCAGGAAACGCAATCATACTCGCGAAGGAATGCGAGGGCGGAAGGATTAGAGCCCGCTAGGAAGGACGGTCCATTGAATGAGGCGGCGCATGTGGCGACCATTGTAGCGTAGTGCGAGGCGATTGTCGCGCGCGCGGCGGTAGGCGGTGACCTAGCAATACGTCGTCATTCCGAAGCCCCGCGCTTTCACCAGTGGGGCGAGGAATCTCCCATAGAACGGCCGCGTGCGGGGAGATCCTTCGCTCCGCCTGAAAAACGGCTCCGCTCAGGATGACACCTTCGAAGAATTTCACTCTCGCATTTGCTCGCACCGCCGCAGAATCTGCTTGTGATGGTGCCATCCGTGCACCGCATGAAACTTTCTCCAATGCGGCGCGCTCAACGGCCCTAGAATCGGATGATCCAGAACACGCGTACCGCTTCCAAAACGAGACTCGGCCTGGGCGATCATTGCATCCATCTCTTGCAGTTTTCGGCCGATCTCGTTTCGCACTATTTCCGCCGAAAGCCCTCTTGGCTGCGCCTGTGGAGGAGCTTTTCTGCCCTCCGGCATATGAGAAAAACCGATCACCACCAAAGTTCGCAAACGATGCTTCATAGACACATGCGTCGCCAGCGGCTTGCCTGCAGCGATCAATCGTTCGAACCCTTTGGTCGTCCCGGTGTAGGTGAGGTAGAGATGCTCGAGAATTTCCGCGACGCTCCATTTGCCGGGGGGATGCCACTGGATCTGTTCGTTCGACAGGCGTTCGACTGCCAGTTCCAGCGCGGATTTTAGATGTCCAAGGCCCGAATCCATTGCACTACTCTTTTATGGCGATGCGCTTCGGTTAGAATGTCGCGATAACCAATAACGCCATTTATAACAGAGGCATCTGATGACGACTGTAAGTTATTTGCGTGGCGGAGCAGGCAAGAGAGCAATCGCTGTTTCCTGGCTGATGGTTTTCTCATTGCTCTCCGCCTGCAACTCGAATCCGCCGAAGCCTACAGAGACCAAACCTGAGGTCAAAGCGCCGGAAGCGCTTACCGGCCGCGCCGCCTTCTACAAAACTTTTATCGCCGCGCGCAACTACGCCGCCGATGTGAAGCCGTTCCGCATCGAGTCCACACCCACCAGCGAAGACAACGGAAACGATGGCAAGGCTACGATCTGGAGGGTCAGTTATGCTTCCGCCCTGCAACACGGAGTTAAGCCTTACATCTGGTCGGGCAGCAATTTGCCCGACGCCCCTTCGCGCGGGGTCTCGCCGGGAAATGAAGATGTGTACAATCCCAGCAACGCTTCCACGCAGGTTTTTGACCCGCCGTTCCTGAAGATCGATTCCGATCAGGCATTCACCGAGGCGCAAAAGCATGGCGGCGACAAAGTTTTAGAAAAGGATTCGTCCGTACCCGTCATCTACATCTGCGATTGGAACCACAACACCAACGAATTAATCTGGCACGTAATTTATGGCGCTTCGCGAGACAGTGCGAAGTTGACCGTGGCCGTCAATGCCTCGACGGGCGAGTTTATCCGGGTGGAAAAATAGCGCGGCATAAAATCCGCGTGGTCATGGGAAGACGTCTTCAGTCGGCTGCCACTGTGCTGTCCACTTCTTCCGCTGCTGGGCGCCGTGGGGCCCGATTAGAAGGCAGGCCGGCGTCGCGAATCTTATAGAGCAGGGCGCGGTAGCTGATGTTCAAGGCGCGCGCGGCACTCTTGCGATTCCAGTGGTGGTGCTGCAGTACTTTAAGGATGATTTTGCGCTCCAGCTCCCGCACCGCCTGACGCGTGATTTTCTTCAGGGAAATGGGACCCTCCACTGAAATATCGGCGCTGAAGAAATCCTGCTCCGGCGGCCGCATATCTCCCGAGACCGATTCTTCTGTCCCGAGAATCACGTAACGCTTCATCAGATTTTCCAGTTCGCGCACGTTGCCCGGCCAGTGGTATTTCTTCATGGTATTCATCAAATCGGCCGAGGGCATGGTCGCCCGCGCGTTGAACTTGCGGTTGTAATAGTCGATGAAGTAGCTGACGAGCTGTGGAATGTCGGCAGCGCGGTCGCGCAGCGCGGGCATGTGCAGGTTCACCACGTTGATGCGGTAGAAAAGATCGGCGCGGAAATTTCCCGCCGCGATTTCTTCTTCCAGCTTGCGGTTCGTGGCGCAGACCACGCGCACTTCCACTTTCTTATCTTCCTGCGCGCCGATGCGGCAGAACTGGCCGTCCTGCAAAAGCTGCAACAGCTTGGATTGCAGCGCCATGTCGAGCTCGGAAATTTCGTCAAGAAAGAGCGTGCCGCGGTGCGCCATTTCCACGCGTCCGGGCTTCATGCCGTAGGCGCCGGTGAATGCACCTTTTTCGTAACCGAATAATTCGCTCTCCAGCAGTGTCCCTGGAATTGCAGGGCAATTTACTTTTACCCATGGCCCGGCCTTCCACGGCGAGGAGGCGTGAATCATGCGCGCGATAATGTCTTTGCCAGTTCCGCTTTCTCCCTGAATCAAAACTGGAACATTGGCGCCGGCGATTTTGGCCAAGCGCTCACGAAGTGCCCGCATGGCGTCAGTACTGCCGAAAATAACCGATTCGGACGGCATTTCTCCCAACGGCTGGATGAGCGCGCTGACTGGATTTGAAGTACTCATAAGAGACACCTGATTTCGCAGCAGAGGGAGTGCCCTCTCATGTGCATCCGGAGAGCCAAACTCGGGGAGAGCCTTTTCGGGCTACAACAGCCTAGCCTATGTAGTTGAGCAAGCGCAGCTTACCAAAGACTGCGTGCGGTTAAGGCCAGTAACTGGCTGGCATCAATATAACTGGAACGAAGATGAAAAGGGTGAGAAAAGATTTTCACACTACAGAAGCAAGTTTCCTTCGTGACTTAACCGGAGGGTGAGATTCTGCCAGCGCCCTGGAGAACTTAACCCCGATCAGGTTAAAGCCCTCCCCATGTTGGGTGCGCAGAACCTTCGCCTTCAGGCTGCGCACGACAGAGGGCAAACTGGCGATCGCTGCCACAGGAGCGCTGGGGATTTCCAGCGAAACCAGGCTGCTGGCGGCCAATGAGCGGCGCACCGCGAGCAGCATGCCGCCCGCGGAAACATTCATAGCGGTGGCAAATTCCAGGATCTCCTTCTCTGATTCATTGTTGCTGCGCACGAAAATGGGAATCGCCAGGGGCAATCGTGGCCATCTCCGGCGTTCTGCCTCCAAATTCCCGTCATTCACTTGCACGCACACCCCTTCCCGGCCAGATTAACCATCATTTCGAGCACCTTAGGTGCCAAATCGTGCTGTTGCCGGTGAATCCTGACCGAAAGCCGGTCGATACTCGGAAAGAGCGGATAAAACCGGACGATGGAAGTACAAAGCCGTGTAAGTCCTGAATTTTCAGGTTCCTGCTTCCATGGCGGATGCAGGCGGCAGGGGTGCAGAATCTCAAAACAATACTGGCAAGTTGCATATTTTTGCCACACTTGGGTAATCAGGTTTCATTTTTCGTTGACATGAAAACTGGCCTGACTTACGATTTTGGTACAGCATTCTTCTACCAACCAGTCGAGTGCATCCCCCCTTTGCCCGAGACCGGCGCGTCCCTTATGGCGACTTCGCAAAAGAACTTGTGTGCTCCCGATACCGAAGGAACGACGGGCCCAGATGCCTCCGACGTGCTGGCTGAAGCCATACCACTTGCTGCCGATCTGCCACAGGCCTATTCCGAACTGCAGCAAAGATTCCAGCGAACCACCAATGCTCTCGGCTCGGCAGCACACGATTTGAAGACGCCGTTGGCGATTCTGAACGGTTATGTGGAACTGCTGCAGAGCGAGAAGTTGGGCCCGCTGAACGCGAGGCAGCGCGAAGTTCTGAAAGACATGCAGGCCAGCGGAAAACGTCTGCAGCAGTTTATTCAGGATTTCCTCACTTACAGTGCACTCGAAACCGGCGGCCTCAAGATGCGCTTCGAGGTGGGCAATATCAACCAATGTTTGTCTGATGTCTGCCGGCTGTGGTCCGCGCGTTTTCAGGAAAAAGGATTGGCTCTCTACTTTCTGCCCAACGATAAGCTGCCCAAATTCCCCTTCGACTCACCCAAGCTCGAGCGCGTGATCTCCAACCTGCTGGAAAATTCATTCAAATTTGTTCCGCCCGGAGGGACCGTGTGGCTGCACGCCGAGCCTTATATGTGGGAGCGCCGTGCGGCATCACAGGCGGCATCGGCCGTGGAGCGGCGCCGGCTCGATGTTTCCCAGCCGAACTCGGTGAAGGTAAGTGTGTCGGACACCGGGCCTGGCATTCCCGCGGAATTTCATCAGGAAGTGTTTGACGATTTCTTCCGCTTGCCCACCAACGACAACCAGGAAGGCATGGGATTGGGGCTGGCGATTGTTCGCCGCCTGGTGCAGGGCATGGGCGGAAAAGTTTGGGTAGAAAGCGATCCCAGCTCGGGGTGTAAATTCTCGTTCTTGATTCCCTATAAACCTTCTTCCACGATCGCCGGCAAAGGAAAAAAATAGATGACCGAAACGGCCAGGATACTTCTAGTCGACGACGAACCGGCGATGCTGCGCTACATCCGCACGCTGCTGGAAGTTGACGACTATAAGGTCGAAACCGCCTCGACCGGCGAAGAGGCGCTCAAACGCATGGAGAAAGGCTTGGAGCCGGATTTGGTTTTGCTCGACGTGCTCATGCCGGGCATCGACGGCCTGGAAACCCTCGAGCAATTGCGCCAGAAGAAGCCGGGTCTAAAAGTGGTCATGCTCTCCTGTGTGAACGACACGAAAAAGGTCGTTCAGGCCATGCGGCTGGGCGCGCAGGATTACTTGACCAAACCGTTTCAAAAAGCCGAACTCGATGCCGTCATCGATCAGTGCATTGGCCAGGGCAAAATGGTCGTGAGCGGCGACGCCGAAGACGTTGGCGACGACATTTTTTTCATCGCGGCCAGCTCGTCGATGCGCAAGATTCGCTCGCAGGCGGCCCTGGTGGCGCACGTGGATATCCCCGTACTACTGCTTGGCGAAAGCGGCACCGGCAAGGAAGTTCTGGCCCGCTTGATTCACAAGCTCTCGCCGCGCGCCCATCGTACGTTCTTGAAAGTGAACTGCGCCGCTGTTCCTGGCGATCTGCTGGAAAGCGAACTGTTCGGCTATGAGCCCGGAGCGTTCACCGGGGCCACGCACTCCAAGCCGGGCAAGTTTGAGCTGTGCAACAAAGGCACGATACTGCTGGATGAAATCGGCGAGATGCCTCCCATGTTGCAGGCCAAGCTGCTGCACGTCTTGCAGGACCAGCAATTCTCCCGTCTGGGCAGCCGCTCCGTGATCAGGGTCGATGTGCGCATTCTGGCGGCGACCAATATCGATATTCCGCAGGCGCTGGCCGCCAAGCGGCTGCGCGAAGATCTTTATTACCGGCTGAACGCCTTTACTCTGCAGCTACCGCCTCTGCGCGAGCGCAAAGAAGAAATCCCCATCCTCTTGAAACATTTCATGTCTCGCATGGCGGAGCGTTACGCGCGCCCACCGCTGCCACTGTCTCCGGCCCTGCTGGAAGCCTGTCAGGCTTATTCGTGGCCGGGAAATCTGCGTGAGCTTAATAACTTCCTCAAGCGTTATTTGATTTTGGGCGACGAAACTCTGGCCGCAGCCGAATTGCAGCCCCGCAATGACGGCACTGGCGGTGCGGTATCGGCCAATGGAAAAAGCGACGCCGCCTCCGGTGGATTGAAATCGCTGGCGCGCAGCGCCAAAGACGAGGCGGAAGGCGAAGCCATTCGCCAGGCGCTCGAACAAACCAACTGGAACCGCAAACAGGCGGCCGCACTGCTGCAGATCAGCTACAAAGCCCTGCTATATAAGATCCGGCAATACGGGATTGCGGAAGCCGGCAGCCACCACAAACTTTCGGCGGGCGCGTAGCAACTTCGCCCATGCAAGTTCATAGATCCTTCGCTTCGCTCAGGATGACACTTCTACGGCGTCACCGTCAGGGTAAACGGCACACTCTGGGTAAATGTTCCTGAGGTGGCGTTCACCGTCAGCGGATAGGTGCCGGAAGGTGTTCCGCTCACCGTAGGCTGCGGTGTGACGTGGCTGCAGGAGGGTTGCAGAAATACCAGCGCAAGCACCACAAACGCCGCCAGCCATCCTAGTAAGCGCCTGCGACGGCTGCCCGCGCCCCAAATCGCCAGCCCCGGGATCATCAACCATAAGGCATACACCGAGCGCCTGCCCAAGCGAAGCTGCGCTGGCGTAACCGGCTGTGCAGTGGTCGTAATATTCAGAACAGTCGCTTGTGGTCCGTTCAACACCAGCGACCTCGAGGTGAAATTGCAAGTCGCTCCCACGGGCACAGAACCGCCGCAACTTAATCCTACGGTAGCTCCATAAATCGGCAACGGAGACACAACAACGCTGTAGCTCGCCGGCAAACCCGCGGTCACGGTTTGCGATGATGGGCTGATCTGCATGGTGTAACCCCCGGCGTTGAAGCTCGCCGTAGCCGTGTTGTTGGAGCCGATATTGTTGGCCGAGGTGGCAGTGGCCGTAACGCTGTAGCTGGTCAACTGCCCGACGAGCGGCGTAACCGAGAAAACGATGCTCGCGGTCGCCCCTGACTGCAAAGCTGGAATCTCGCAGACCACGCTGCTCCCGCTGGGCGTAGCGCAGGTGCCGGAGGCCACGCTGGCGCTGTCGAACGTTGCCGGTTGCGAAACCAACCCTGTCACGGTCACATTTGAAGCGGGGTCCGGGCCTTGGTTGAGCACGGTATAGGTAATCGTCACTGCGTTGCCCGCGCTCACCACGCCGGTTGGAGAAACCACCGGCGCAATGCAGACCTGGGAAATGCACAGGCTGGTTGCCGTCCCCCATTTCACGACGAAGGCGTCCGGGGGGGTGCCGTTGAGAGTTCCCTGCAGTGGATTAGCCAGTGGGAAGCTAGGCGTCGCAGGAGGGCCGGGTGAAGTCGTCTGACCGACAAAGTACACGTTCTCGCTGGGATCGACCGCGATGCCAGTGCCGGAATCAACGCCAGTGCCGCCGAAATACGTGACGTACGATCCGCCGGTCTGGCCGGTAGTTGTGGTGGTGTTGATTTCAGCGTAGAAGGCGTTCTGCACGCCGTTGAGCGAACTTTGCAACACGCAGGGCGGGATTGCGCACGTCAGGGTGACGGGAAAGGGGGGTGGGTTAGTAACAAAGGAATTGGTTCCAGAGTTCGTGGCGCCGGTGACCACGACATCGTCGAGCGTAGTGCTCGATGTATCCAATACCGCGATCGCAGAGCCGCTGTCGTTTCCTCCTCCGCCGAGGTATGTGAAATAAGTCAGCGCAACATCATTCGGGGTTCCCGTCGTGCTCACCGTAGGATTCGTAAACCGCGCGACATATGCGTCGTAGTTCGCCGGTGACGAAGGAAGTGACGTCGGGGCACCCGTACAAGACGGCAAGGTAGCCGAGGGAGTGTCTAAGCATCCCTGGTAAGGCGCTACTCCGGTCGGGAAATTAAAGGGAGGGGAATCGGAATTAGTCTCTCCGGTCAGATAGATGTTGGCTGCGCCCGAATCGATCGCGACTCCAGTGCCCGTCTCGTTGACGGTGCCGCCAAGATAAGTCGAAAACAATAATTGCGCTCCCTGCGCGGCATTGGGATTGATTTTCGCCAGGAACGCGTCGGTGGGATACGCTCCACTTGCAAGCGTGGCCGGTGGCATACACGGGTTGGAGGTGCCAAGCACGGTTGGGGGAACAGTGTCGAGGCAGGGCTGATAGGCGTTGAGAATGGGAAAGTCGGTTCCCACTGGGCTGCTGTCGCCGTAAGGTCCGTTGCCGCTGTTGTAGAAGTTGGTGGTACCGGTGAAATACATGTCGCCGATGTTGTCGACCGCGATGCCTCCTCCCACAGCGACTGCGCCTGCCGGCGTTCCTGCGCCGAAATAGGTGGAGTAGGCCACGCTCGAAGTCCCCGGCAGGTTCGTATCGATTTTGGTGACGAAGAATTGAATCGCCGACAGGGGCAACGCCTGAAACGGGAAGCTGGAGGCGGGAAAAACTATGTTGAGGCTCGACGCGTTATTGGACGTCGTAGATCCAGTGACGTAGGCATTTCCGGTCAGGTCGATGGTCATGCCGCTGGCCACATCGTTGCCGTTGCCGGAAAGATAAGTCGCGTAGGTCTGAGCGTCCCCGGCAGCATTCAGCACGCTGACGAAAACCGAGGAGCACGTGATTCCCGTACAGGGCGCGCCTTTGAGCGCTGTCGCCGTTGTTCCGTTCTGATAGCCGTTGCTGGTGGTTGGGAAGTTTGTCGAAGTGGTGTTGCCGGCGATGTAGGTCAAACCGCCCGAGTCCACGCCAATGCCGACGCTGTTATCGGTTCCGTTGCCGCCAAGAAATGTCAGGTAGGAGACCGAAGGCTGAGCCGGGTTGATCTTGGTCACGAAGACGTTTCCTACGGAACCGATTGCGGTTCCCGCTACCGGGAAGCCCGTCGAATTCGTCGTCGAGCCGGCAACGTAGATATAGCCATCGCCATTCACTGCTACCGAAGGGGATGTCTCCGTGCCCGCGCCGCCGAAATAGGTTGAGAAATCGAGAATTGGATCGATGACCAGCTCGCGGCTGCGATCATACTGGCCGACAGCAAAGCCAACGCGATTGCTGCCACGAAGGACGAAGCGCCCCGTAACTGGCTGTTTGCGATCTCCATCACGCTGGTAGATCTGCGGAGCCTGCAGGCGCAGACCGCTCGCATTGCCACCTACAAAAACCAAATCGCCGCCGCGCACCTCGACCTTGCCGGCGCCATCAAACTGCAGCATAGCTTGCCGGGGATCGGCCCCGGGCGCGACGCGAAAGTCGTATTCCAGCCGTCCCTGATTTCCATAGAAAACCAGATCGATTCCGGGATAAACGCTGGCGTAACGAACTTGCGCGAACTGCGGAATATCTGTGTGCCACTTTTTCGGATCGTTGCCGATGAGGTAGTTGGTTTTGCCGGGAAGCAACTCGGAACCGGTTGCGGCTGCCGCGGGATTTGCCCCAGCAAGGTTCAAGCGCACATGTGCTTCACGCCGAGAGCCTGCTTGCCCCTTCCGTGACGAAGCGGTCACAAACGAAAGCGTGGCGCCCGCCGGGTCAAGATAGAGGCCGTATCCAGCGCCGCGCGCGAGAAATTTTATATTGGAATCGGCTTGCCCCTGGTTCGGCTCAAACATCAGCGGCAACCGGCCAAGAATGCGTTGCGCATTCGGCTTAGGGGGCAGTGGATCCCTGCTAGCCGGGTCCAATGCCAGCCGGGCTGGGCGCAGAAAAGACGCGACAGAATTCACGGGCTGGAGAGCTGGCGCCTGGGCCATCGCCTGCCGAATCGATTTACGAAACGAGCCCCCAAGTAAGGCCGAACCGGCCAGAAGCAGAGCCAGCACCGCCGCAAAAAGCCCTACTGTAATACCGCCTCGATGCCGCCTCAATGTAATTGCCGAAGCTCCCGACCCACCGCCATTACCCATTAACTTTTTCCTCCGATTCGCGCCCATCATTTGGAGAGACATGACCTGGAGAGAATAGAAACGGCGCGAGCCACTCCTATCCCGTCGCCGGCGAACACCGCCCGCAGAACATTTATTTAGAACTGGCGGAAAACAAACAACTACTTAAACATCCGGCGCTTGGACAAGTCAAGCGATGCGGCGCCCATTACTCCATTTCCACAGCGAGACTCGTTCTGATATTTTGCTTCTCGCCGTACTGGGAGGTGTTTGCGTCAGGCAGGTACGCCTGGGCATGTCAGATGCGGCGGAAGACAAGAAAAGATGCCGCGCGTGGCACTAAAGTGCGGTGAACAATTTTATCGACCATCCCCTCCATTTACCTAAACAATTTCTGGAGTCTTTTTGCTCTTGCAAATAGCCAGTAAAGGGATAGAGTACTCGTAGTCAGACCTGCCGGCAGGGCGGTGGGCTGATCCCTCTCCCAGCCTGAAAGTCGATTCCGTACTACTTGTCGATGGCAGTGATGTCATTCGAAATGGGCGCTCTTGCCCACCACGCACAACATGCAATCGGGCTTCGAGGAACGGCGAATGATGCGGCGTTTCGATATGCGCCTGCCCGCCATCGTGCGCCTCGACGCCGAGAATGAGTTCCAAACTGAAACTCAGAACGTCAGCGCCAGGGGAGTTTTTTTCTATCTCACGCAGCCCCTGGCTCCGGGCACGCGCTGCGAAGTCACGCTCACTTTTCCGCCTCACATTACCTTGACCGACGCGGTGCGCGTGCGCTTTACCGCCCGCGTCATTCGCGTGGAAACGCCGCTGCCATCTGCCCGCGTGGGCACAGCGGCCATGATTGAAGACTACGAATTTCTGCGCTCGAGTGGCAGTTCGGATTTTCTGACTGCGCTGCAGAGAGGGATGACGAACTGAAACAGAATTCGGACTTCGACAATCGTTCCCACCGAAAAAAAGGGGCCAAGCAACCGCTCGGCCCCATTGCGTGAGAATCTTACGAAAATCTAGTTAAACGTCTTTCTCAGCGTTCCCACTGAAACGTGCGGCCAACCAAGAAGTACGCTCTTCGGTAGCGCCTTGAGAATCTCGAAGTTCAAGACCACCATCTGCGCATACTGCAACTGCATGAATGTCGGATCCGTCGGGTGGGTAACTTTCTCAATCCAGAAAGTGGCATAAACCAGGGCTGTTTGCGCGTTCGGCCCCAGGCTGCCTGCCGGATTGCCGCCCAACAAGAACAGGATGTTCTCAATTCCGCCGGCACCGTTCGGCACGTTAACCGGGGTGGTCGCCGCCCCAGGCTGGCTGTTAGGCTGTGTGAAGAAAGTAATTTCCGCCTGCGTGGCAATGTTCAGTACGGTCCCAGAAAAACTGTGGCCCGCCTGTTTCTGCTGCGTGATTACATTCTGCAGCAGCGTAATCGGATCGTTGACGACAGCCTGGTTGACCCCCGGCGGTGGAGGACTGGTCCGGGTGTTGGCTGCGGAAGCCGCGATGGTGAGATCGTATTGCGTGAACGGCCCCGGAGGATTGGGCGCGGTCCCCTTTTCCGACGATAGAGCGGCGTTGAGAACTGTCGGGGTTTGCGGCGCTGGAGGAATCGCAAGCGGGGGAATTGGGAACGGAGTGCTGTTGAACGACGGGAATACAGAGCCGTTGTAGAGTACGTTGCCGTTGGCAAGGACCGGATCGCCTTCAAACGAACTGGCGATGCCTTGAGCCAATAGTGAATTGCCATGCGGGATGTTACCCATGCGGGCAATCAGGTCTTGGCCTTTCGGCGCTGTTTCTGGGGGATAGTTCGTGTTCGGTTGACGGATCCAGATGCCGGGTTCAATGTGAAGCGCCCCGCCGGTTTGCGCGTCATGAATCTTCTGCAGGTAGGTTAATCCGTTGAGTTTGAGATCCCGTGGCGGCGCTGGAGGGGCCGGGTTAGGCCCGAAAATGCGGTTCGGGATGGGCGAGCCGATGGGATCGAATTTCAGTGTCTCGTCGGTGTCGCTCAGTTGAAGGAACAAATTGGTTCCTTGCACAAAGTCAGGTCGTGCGATGAGATTGAATCCATGCCCTTCCCAGGTTCCCGCGAGCTCAGCCAATAGGCCGAGGTCGCTCAAAACAGTTTGGTTATCTGGGCTATTGCGAATATCGGATACGTTCGGTACGGTTGCCATCTGTCTTTCCTCCTTAATTGTTATTTGGTCCCGAGTTTCGTGCGTCGATCCGCCGGAATCTGAATCGAGGCGTGGCCATTGGTTTCGTTGTAAAAGCCAATTGGCGCCAACTTCGACGCAGGACCGGAGCGGACGGGGGCACAGATAGAACTTAGCCGGGGAAGAAAGCGAGGTGCGCACGACACTCTACCTTGTGCATCTGCTTGCTGGTCAGTATTTGTGGGGCTTGTTACGAAACCAGAACGGAAGCCGGAGTTTACACCAGAAACTAATAGAATTGGCAGGCATCGACTTATCTGTTGTTGCCCAACGAATTTACAAAACACGGACAGCAAAAGTCCTTGTTACCTATTCAAGCTGATGTTCCGTTTCGGAATTTTCCACAGCGAAAAACGACGGAAGTGGGTGCGCGCACATACTCTTTATGGTCTAAGCTGCAAGCTAAGAATCATGCGCTCCCTACTGCTAGCGATGCCTAATAGTACCTTGATGTTCGCAGTCAGCATAGGTGGGCTGAGCGTAGCCTGCCCAACCCGCACCACTCGAACGCGTGCTACGAAAACCAGTCCTCTGATCTCGCTCCCACTGTGGCTCCAGGACGGACCTCCTCTTCCAAGAAGCTACCGTCCGACATCTCGTGACCTAAGTGCCTTTTTGCTGGGCTGATACTCCGGTACCCTTATGCCAATTCACCCGCACCCGCGCATCCTATGCACATGTAACCCGTCTGCACTGGAGACACCATGCGAATCATAATTACCTGGTCAAACGGAACAAAAGAAGAACTCGAAGTCTCAGAGCCCGAAGGAGCGACGCTACTAAGCGCCAGTTGTAGCGCGCAGCCCGATACGGCTCTGCGTCAACGCCGCGACGGTCGCTGGGAGTGCTTCAGCGTCAACCGCGGGAGGGCGTTAGTGGGCTATTGCCTGTCGCCTGAAATGACAGCGCTGGTTTCGCAAGGTCACCCAGTCGCCGGGTTGAGCTGGGACTCCATCTGGAGTGATCCGGAGAACCATGATGTGGCCACGGCGGTCGCGCGCTGTCCGTGGATAACACAGGCTGATTGGGAGACCGACCGGCTGCAGCGGGAGAAAAACGCCCACAGGTTTCATTCCGATGGACATGGCTCAGAACAAGAAGCAATCGATTGCTACCAGCAATTCCTGTCGGACTTTGGAGTGCAAGAACCCCTGTGACGAAATTCTCAGGGACGGTGCTTTCCTGATTCACTTTTCCGCTCGCGCAATTTGGCATACCGAAGCAGCAGCGTGCCAATATAAAAAAGGTGAATCAGCCATGTCGCTGTATAGGCGGCGTAGAGATATTTGACAGAGTTCATCTCATACTCCTGCTGACAGGAATTTTTGTTCCCAAGCTTCCGGCGGAAGAATCTGAACCTCTCAGCGACTCCATCGCCTCAGCCTCATCCACCTCGCGCCGCAGTTCTTCCAGGTGATATCGCGACCAGCAGACCAGGAAGGCGAAGCAGAGGAACGCCGTCCAGTTGAGCAACAGGACATGCAACATGCGCGGGTCCATCGAGCCGCCGCCGCCAATCACCGGCTGTGGATGCTGCGTGCGGAAAAACCAGATGGAAAAATAAACCAGCGGAACGTCCAGCGCCCCGAAAACAGCCAGCACTGCCGCCAGTTTCTGCGTTTGCGCGCTGTCGGAAAAACGGCGCAGCACCAGATAGCTCACGTAAATCAGCCAAAGTACCAGCGTCGAAGTAAGACGAATATCTCCCGGAGCCCACCAGATGCCCCACACCGGTCGCGCCCAGATGGGCCCGGTCACCAAAACGATGGTGCAGAAGACAACACCCACTTCCGCCGCGGTCAACGCGACCATGTCTAGCTTTTCTCCGGGGAACAGTTTTCCCACCAGAAAATAAAGGCCGGCGATCAGCAGAGCCGTGGTCGCGACGGAACTGGGATACATGCCCGTGGGCAACTGCGCCGCAACTTGTGGAATGAATGGAGCGACGAATCCGATAAGACCAACGACGATAACGATCCAGTTCACCGCCCGCTTCGTCGACGGCTTCGCGCTGGCCAGAAATTGTACCGACGCGACAAAGTTGATGAAGAACAACAGAAAGGCGGTCCACGCCGAGGGCACGTGATAGTAAATGATGCGGTAGACATCGCCCTGCAGGGCGTCAGTAGGCGCAACAAACATCGCCTTGTAAAACGCGTAGGCGAGCAGGATTGCCGTCAAGACCGCGAGAAATGGGAACGCCCGTTTCATTCCGCCTGCAACACTGTTTCGAACAACCCCAGACAAGCTGTAGTAAACACTACATCATAAGTAAGAAGCAACACGATGTAGAAGTGCGCGGAATTTTCGCCAGTAAGGATATTCGTGGTCGCCGCCACCATGGCGACCACGGCGGGAATGGAAACGGGAAACAAGAGTAACGGCAACATTAATTCACGGCTGCGGGTGCGCAAAGACATGGCGGCGAAGAAAGTTCCGTTCACTACCAGCGCCCAGGTTCCCAGCAAGGCCACCGGAATCAGCTGCCACGCCGGGCCCAGAACGTGCAGGTTATAGAAGACGACGAACAACGGCGCCATCAGGGCTTCGAGCACGCTGACAAAAATAAAATTGCCCAGCGCCTTTGCCACAAATAATGCAGTTGCTGGAGCGGGAGATACCCGGTAGCCATCGAGCACCTGATTGCGCAGCTCGCGCGCCCAGGTCTGATTGAGAGCGACTACGGCGGCGAATAAGAATGCCACCCAGACTAATCCGCCAACGATGTGCCGCGATTCTTCCGCCAGCGGATCGAAAGAAAACACGAAGATAACGACTACCAGCAGAGAGAAAAACAACATCGCGTTGAGCGCGTCTTTCGAGCGCCATTCCAGGCGAATGTCTTTCGCGAGCGTGGCCAGCATGATCGGCCAGAAGTTCATGCTTTCTCCGCTGGTGGTGGCAGAGGGTCCAATTGCGCGGTGCGATTTACGATCTGCCCGGCTTGCATCCAGATAAATTCATCGGCAACGCCTTCCAGCAGTGAGGCCTGGTGGGTGACTACAAAAATTGTTTTCCCTGCGTCGCGCATGTGCTTGAGCAAGCCGGCCATCTCCCGCGCGGAGTGAACGTCGACATTGGAAAACGGTTCGTCGAGCAGCAGAATTGTCGGATCATGCAGAATGGCTCGAGCCAGCGACATGCGCTGCCGCATGCCTTGCGAGTACTGGCCCACAGGACGCCCCAAATCCGCGTCCAGCCCGACCGCCCGAATTACTTGTTGACAGCGCTCATCTCCGGCGATGCCGTAGAGCCGCGCGACATATCGCAGGTTCTCCATACCGCTCATCTCGTCGTAAAGCAGCGACGGATGCGCCATGTAGCCGAGGTCGCGGCAGGCTTCTTGCGGAGTTTTACCCAGAATCGAGATCGTACCCCGCGTGGGATGCGCCAATCCCGCCAAGCCGCGGAGCAGAGTAGTTTTCCCCGCGCCGTTGTCGCCGAGGATCGCATAAAACTTGCCCGCCCCAAATTCCGTGGTGACCCCGCGCAGCGCGGCGAACCGGCCAAACTGCTTGATGAGTCCATTGACGACAACGATGGGGGCGCCTGTAGGCACTGTAGGCGGATTCGTCACAAGCAATAGAGCGCCGCGAGGATTGGTCTGGCCCCGCAGCACTGCAGAGAATCTATGGGTTTTCGTGACTTTTTGCAAAAGCAGGCGAGCCGACGGGGCACACGACGGCGCAAGTAAACGCGGGGCCGCTGGCACGGCCCCGCATTTCCTGCGATTCAGACTCGCCCTTGGGTTAAGGCCGCAAGCGGTGTTGGGTTCCGTGCGACAGCCCATTGCGGGCGCCGCTCCCAACTGGAACGAGCGCCGGTGTGCAGGTATCGCTCCCACTCATCACCTGGGTGCCAACGTTGTAATAGGTGTTGGTTCCCAGCGAGCCTGAAGCGCTTGGCCCCTCTAGCACCCCCGCGCAGCTTCCTGAAATCGTGTTGCCGGAGACACTGCTTCCCGTCTCGCTCCCAAAACACGTATCGTCAAGGTGAACGCCAGACTCGTCTGCCCCGTTGATCTTGTTCGTGTTCACAGTAGCATTATTGGCGCACACATCAATGGCATCGTACAGATGAGTCGCCGAGATGGTGTTGCCGGTGACCGAGGCATCGTCACCAGTCCCGCTAAATATACCGCAACCGCTACAGCCCTCGATAGCGATCCCGTACTGGGTGTTGGACACTTGGTTGTTGGTGATGACGATGCCCTCGGATCCATAACCCACCAGGATTCCCGCGGCAGCGTCTCCGGTATCGCCGAATATATCCGGACCCCAGATGTCTGCCCCCACGGTGTTGGAAGTGATGGTGCCGACGGCGCCCAGGATCACCTCAATCGAATTCTCCGCCGCACCGGACCACGGGCCGTTGCCGACTACGGTATTGTTGCTGACGGTCACGGTCGCGGTCAGGGGCGAGCCTGTTTCGCGTGCCATGATGCCGTTTTTCTGGAAATTGGAGACATTGTTGTAGCTGATCGTTACCGTGGAGTTTTCGCCGGTTGAGGGATTGGGACCGGTGGTGGTAGTTTCGCTGTCGACGTAAATGCCGTAGCCATCCTGGTCGCCTGTAGCCGACGTGATGTCATTGAGGACATAGCAGCGAGTGACGGTGCCCGAGGCATTCTGAAAGAAGACCCCGATGGGATCTGCCGCGCCGTTGTTGGATGCGTCCATTGTCAAATACTCGATGGTGGCGGTGGTGTTTTGCACGAGGATCTGCGCCTGCACATTGCCTGGATCATCGAGCACGTTCGAGGTGGCGTTGGAAACCATACCGCCCATCGGGGAAGCAATTACGGAAGCATTGGAACCGTTGTAGGTGACTCCTTTGAGGGTGATTCTCTTTCCGATGATCTGCACCTGCTCGGGATAGGTACCTGGGCAGACGAGAATCGTCGTAGTCCCCGACCCGGGCGCGGCGGTCACAGCCGACTGAATCGTCGTGAAATGTGTGTAGGACGGCTCGCAGCCAGCCGGACCCACCGCGAGTGTTCCTGCAAACATCGGTGTAGCCGCAACAAGCATGCTGGCGGCCAGAATGCAGCAAATCGTATGTATCATTTTGTTCATGGGTGCTCCTCCTTAGGCAAGGCAAGCTAACGTGAAATTCAAATGCGCAGGCCAGCACGACGATTCGCGTAGGGCTGCATAGAACCTCTTCGGAAGTTTTGGATTTTCTTTCCGGTATTGCGCCTGGGGACGAGTTCCAGATGGGGAACTCGCCGGAAACCTTATCCCAGCGCGGCAACTAAGTCAATAACAATTTAGAAAAATCGCTGTTAGGGATAGGCACGACCAAGCCAGAGAGATAGAAAAGGGAACTGCGGATATTCTTGTCAATTCGTCTCTGCCGTTTTGCTTGGAGAGCGAAGCTAACGGCCGAGTGAACTTATTATTTTTTGATTAGCCGTCACGGCCCGCACGAGCCGAGCCCTAATTCGGAGCCACGCCCGACGCGCTGCCCGGCGTTGCCTGCGTCATATTCTTCGGTGCCGACGCAGGTGAGGGTGCACCCGGCTGCTGCGGAGCGTATTTCGACGCGCACTTGGCCTGCAGTTGCTTGGCGTGGAACACGCCATCGTGTCCAAAATTGCCGTCGGCCAGCGCCTGCGAATCGTCCTTAAACGTATCGGGAGGCGCTTCGGTTCCGGAGTAGTCCACGGACAAAAGTTGGTCCTGCTCCATCAGAACGAACTGCACGTGAGTACCGGTTCGTTTGATCGAACCCGGCTGCACGTTACCCGCAACCCGCAAGCGCTTGCTGTAAGCCCCATTGCCCATCTTGTGCAGTTCACTGATAGTCACGTAATAACTTTTGCTGTCCTGCACCCCGGTGTACGCGAGATAGCCGAGGAGAAAAAGAATGGCTACCGTGGCCGAGCCAAATTTCAGATAGGTTTTCGCTTGACTGGACATAAACGCTACCCCAACGAACCCTTATGAAACTGTATGCTTCCCGACGTGCAGAATCAAGATTCCAAAAAGTCGGGTAGTGGGCTACTTTGATTTTGTCATTCCGAGCGCCTTTTCTCTGGCGCGAGGAATCCGCTTCTCCAGTGGTGGACCACTAAGACCGCCGTCAAAGTAGCTCACTACCGAAAGGTCGCCCGCCGGCTAAACGGGTGCTGCCGTTTTCCTGGCCGGATTGAAGAAAGGCATCGCAGTCACGGTTACATTCGTCTTCAATCGGATCGCCTCGATGGTGATCTCCATTTGCAGCTGCGTGCCGAGTTTCGCATGCTCCGTTTCCACGCTGGCCAGCGCAATCATCTTTTTCAGAATTGGAGACCAACTGGTCGTCGTCGCTTTTCCGACCTGTTTGTCACCGGAATAAACCGGCACGGGGACGCGCGAGGCCTGGCTGGGCGCAGCTGGCGTGAGCCCGTAGCCTTCATAAAGCGCTTCCACTTCGGTCCAATCCACTTCCACGCCGACGAACTGCCGCGCCACACCATTCTTCGCGTCGCGTTCCAACGCCCGTTTGCCGATGAAGTTCTCTTTTTCCAGATGAACCATCTTGCCGAAGCCCAATTCGTAGGGAGAAAATTTCTGCGCTGGAATCAGGGCCTTTTTCGAACTCGTGTAATCGACTTCAATCAGCAACAATCCAGCCTCTGTCCGCGCTACGTCGAGCGCCAACATTCCCGCGGCGTGCAGATCGAATTGCCTGCCCTTTTCTGCGAGCGCATCCCAAACTTTCACCGCATCGTTGGCGGGAATCCAAATTTCATAACCCAGATCGCCGGTATAGCCGGTACGCGAAATATCGACGGGCACGCCTGCAATTTTTCCGTGGGTCACGCGGAAATATTTCAGGTTTGCGATGTCGGCCTCGGCCACGGTCTTAAGCAGCTTCGCCGAAGTCGGCCCCTGCAGCGCCAGCGCGGCAATCTTTTCGGAAATATCCTCGACCTGCACATCCATATTCAGGCCGTTTTGCCGAAACCAGCGCAGGCTGGGATCGGCCGCCGTCCAGCGATAGACATTTTCTTCCAGGCGCGAAATCGTGCCGTCGTCGATGACCTTGCCCTCTTCATCACACCAGCAGCAATAGATCACCTGCCCGACTTTTACTTTGTTAATGTCGCGCGTGATTACGCGGTTCACCAGCCGCGTCGCGTCTTTGCCGGTGATCAGATATTTGTGGAGCGGAGAAATATCGATCAGCGCAGCCGCATTGCGGATGGCGTTGTACTCGTGCTCGTGATGCACCTCATAGACGCTGACCGTGTAGTATCCCGACCACTCGCGGTAATTCAGGCTTTGGCAAAGTGGAAAGGTTCGTTCGTGAAATGCGGTTCCAAT
>Ga0181522_10000798_pt1 | contig 21113 bp, 21 predicted proteins | sample PEATcosm2014_Bin_27_FD_121103 | JGI IMG/M metagenome (GOLD analysis project Ga0181522, IMG submission 121103) | Peatland microbial communities from MTU Mesocosm Facility, Houghton, MI, USA - PEATcosm2014_Bin05_10_metaG | ecosystem: Environmental > Terrestrial > Soil > Wetlands > Peat | place... | reverse complement strand
GACGTCAGTCCAACCCGCGCGATCGAGTTCGCGGCGCACCCAGCGGCTATCTTTGGCCAAATCCCCGCTATCCAAGCGCACGCCGGCGGGCTTACGTCCCATCTCGATGATCGTTTTCAAGGCCCTGTGCACATCGTAGGTGTCGAGCAGGAGGACGGAATGCGTGGGGAAAGCGTCCAGAAAGTGGCGGAATGCTTCTGGTTCGTTCTCGTGCGCCATCACCCAAGAATGCGCCTGAGTTCCGTAGGTGTTCATGCCGAATTGGTGGCCGGCTAGAACGTTTGAGGTTCCCTCGCAACCGCCAATAGCGGCTGCACGGGCCGCAAGGAGGCTGGCTTCGCTGCCATGCGCGCGCCTGGCGCCGAATTCCAGGATCTGGCGGCCCTGCGCTGCGGTAACCACGCGGGCAGCTTTGCTTGCGATCATGGTTTGATAGCTCAGCGTCGCAAGTAAATAAGTTTCCATAATCTGGCCCTCGATGATGGGGGCGACGACGCGCAACATCGGCTCGCCGGGAAAGACGAGCGATCCTTCGGGCATGGCCCAAACGTCGCCGGTAAAGCGGAACTTCGCTAGATAGTCGAAGAATTCATCGCGGATATTGCAAAATACGGGATGGCGACGCAGGTAGGAAATGTCGTCGGTTGTAAAATGAACGTGTTCCAGGAAATCCAATGCCTGTTCGAGTCCGGCTGCGACGAGGTAGTTTCTCTTAGCAGGGAGATGCCGAACGAATAATTCAAAGGTGGCGCGGGCGTCGAAGCGGGTCTGAAGGTAGCCCGCCGCCATGGTCAATTCGTAGAGATCGGTTAAAAGGCCTGAGTGTTCAAGCATTGGGCAACAATCCGCGAGGGCGACGCGAGCTGAGTCCGCCGTCAATCACGACTAGGTGTCCGGTGATGTGATCGCAGAGAAAAATACTTTTTACCAACCTTGAGGAATCGCGCTTGGATGAAAAGACAAAACCCCCAAACCTCCGTCGCGTGTTGCGGGACGGCGATGCCTGGGGGTTTTGCCGCGAATCTCTGCGCCGAATTAGCTACTTGAGTACGGCGTCTTTAAACGCTTTGGAAGCGCGCAAGCGAACCACGGTCTTGGCCTTGATCTTGATGGCCTCGCCCGTAGCCGGGTTGCGGCCCATGCGTGCTTTACGATGTGCTTTCACGGAGCGGCCGAGACCGGGGATCACGAACTTTCCCGCGCCCTTGGTCTCTTTAATAGCCAGCTTGAAGAATTCGTCAAAAAACGACGCGACCTGTTTCTTGGACACCGGCTTTTCAGGAGTGCTGACCTTTTCGGCCATGTGCGCAATAATTTTCGACTTGCTAAGCGGATTTGCCATCGAGTTACTTTCTCCTCTTCGTTTGTAATTTCTTTTTGGCCCCGGGGTTCGGGATGCCTTGCGGACTATAGCTGCACTAACGTCGGAACGCAAGGAAATCCTTGAAAAAAGCCCGAAAAATGGCCCTTTCCTAAGGGTGTCAAATTGGGATGAGATTTTTATTCGGATGCGAGCTGATCGTAAAAAAGCGCGACAGCCTTGATTCCGCCGAAATAATTTTCAAGCGCGATGTGTTCGTCCGGGGCATGCGCATTTTCGTCCGGCAATCCGAAACCCAGAAGAACGCAGGGAACTTTGAAGGTATCGTGCATTTGAGTCACGAATGGAATCGAACCGCCTTCGCGAATGAACACAGCTTTCTTTCCGAAGCCGGTCTCCAGCGCGTGAATCGCTTTCTGGAAAATCGGATGGGAATAGGGCGCTACCCAGGGCTTGCCGGTGCTGAGAACTTCAAACTTACAAGTAACTGTTTTGGGAAGTAACGCGCGAATATGTCTTTCGACCTGTTTGGCGATTTTTGCGGGATCCTGGTTTGGGACCAAGCGGGTGGAAAACTTGGCCCACGCTTTTGAGGGTATCACGGTCTTCGCGCCTTCATCCATGTAGCCGCCCCAGATTCCATTTATATCGAGCGTCGGGCGGATCCAGAGTTGTTCGACGATGGTGTAACCCTTCTCGCCGCATAATCCCGGAGCGCCGACTGTCCTGCGAAAGTCCTTCTCTCTCCAGGGCAGGGAATTCAGATCTTTGCGCTCCTTGGTGGAGAGGGTCGCGACTCGGTCATAAAAACCGGGCACGGTCACGCGAAAATTCTTGTCGTGCAGCTTCGAAATCATTTCGGAGAGGATGGTGAGCGGATTGGGCACGGCGCCGCCAAAAACTCCGGAATGCAAATCCTGCGCGGGACCGGTGAGCTCGACCTGATAGTAATTCAGGCCTCGCAAGCCGTAGGTGATCGACGGGACGCCCTTGGCGAGCATAGAAGTATCCGATACGACCAAGGCGTCGGCTTTCAGACGCTCGCGATTCTTCTGTACGAAATCCCACAGACTTACGCTGCCGATTTCCTCTTCGCCTTCGATCATCACCTTTACGTTCAGCGGAAGTTTCCCATTTATATTTTTGAGGGCCTCCAAAGCCTTCAAGTGGATGTGAACCTGGCCCTTGTCGTCGGCCGTGCCACGGCCGTAAAGATTCGCGCCGCGCACGGTAGGTTCGAATGCCGGAGTGGTCCACAGATCCAAAGGCTCGGCCGGCTGCACATCGTAATGACCATAAAAAAGAATCGTGGGCTTGCCGGGAGCGTGCAGCGATTCGCCGTAAACGAGGGGGTGCATCTTGGTGGGCGCAATTTCAACGTTTTCCAGGCCGGCGGAGCGCAACTTCTCCGCGACCCAATGAGCGGCGCGCTCAATGTCAGGCTTGTGTTCACTTTTCGTGCTCACGCTGGGAATACGGAGAAATTCCTTCAGCTCGTTTAGATTTTCTTCGCGCCTTGATTCAATGTAGTCAATCAACTTCATCTGCGCTCCTGACTCCCCAAGCTGCGCGGGCATGCGGCTGGTTGCATTGTATGGCACAAACGCGTAATTCTAGCGGAACCTTGAGCGATTTTAGCAAGGTTTTTAGCCGAACTGTGTTTTTAGGCACCTTCTACGGCGGGCGTTGTTGACTCCCGGTCGCGCGCCGTGCACGATAGAAAACACCATGAGCGAAGCACAAGTCAACGAACAAACCAGCAGCAAACAGCGGCGCAGCTCACGGGTTTTCACGCGTATACCCGTGCGCGCATCGGGCAAGAGCATTCATGGCCGTAAATTCCGGGAAAACAGCCAAACGATCGTGATCAACGCTCACGGAGGGCTGCTTTATCTTCAAGAAGAGATCGCACTCGGCGCAGACCTGGTTCTGATTAATCCCGTGACCGAGGAAGAGCAAGAATGCCGAGTGGTTTATATTGGCGACACTTCCGAAAAAGGGATGCGCGTTGGTGTTGAGTTTCTCTCGCCCAGTCCGCATTTCTGGGGTGTCGATTTCGCCCCGCAGGATTGGCCGACCGGACCGGCTTCTCACCCCGTTCACTAATTCCGGCATTCAGGACGACCACTAATCGATTAGTTGGAAGGCGCCGGAGTTTCGTATTTAGACAGATCTACATCCTTCCATTTCCCATCCATGATGTCCTTGCGAATCTGCGCGGCCGTCTTACCCTTTTGAGATTCTGTGTACGCGAGAACAGCCTCTTTTTGGCACAAGGCGCATACGGACGCGTGCCGATCGGTGTAGCAGCTCAAGAGACTGGTATGTCCTATATCTTTGTCACAATGGCAATAGCAGGGCTGCTGGTAGAGGATGCTTTTAACCTTGGCGGCCAGCGCATAAACATTCTGACTCTGTACGTCGGTGAACTGCGCGGGGTCGAGCGTGTCGGGTAAGGGTCCGGCAGGACGGCTGGAATGGTATGCGGGGACAGCGCTCTCCTTGTTCACATCGCTGGTTTGGCTGGACTGAGCTGAAGCGTTTTGCGCATGCACGAAGCCAACGCCGAACCCGGCTAGCGCAATCAAAGATATGGTCGCGACAAGGATTCTATTTCGCATCATCCGCACTCCCTATGCCCGCACGGGAATTTCAGCGCCGGTGCAGGCCGCATTGCTGTGTAAATCGTATCACAACCATCTTGCAAGGGAATCCGAGACTCGCTTCAGAGATGTATTGCTTGGGTAATTTGTGGAGCGGAATTAGCAGCCAATGAATCTTGCGGCCGCGGACGCGACCATGCGAGCGCGCCCAGAGCTAATATCACCGGGTAACAAACGATCACGTAGCGAGGCTCGACTGTCGGCAACTGTGTGAGGAAAAGTGTGCGAACCACGACGAAAAGAACCAGGAACGCAATGGCAGGCTGTTTGCGGAAACTCCATGCGCCGAGGATTGCCATACCGACATACACAAAGTTCAAGATTCCGAAACCCAATGTCACACCGAAGTCAGCGCTATTACTTCGCCATTGTTCCCCGGGCGGCCACAACTTTCCCGAGTACGGAAGTAATGCTATGCGGGGCGTAAACCAGATAGTCCATATGCGAGCTAACGGGATCGCAAGATATGTCCTGATGGGCCGATGCGCGCTTCGCTCCCGTGCAAGAACGGCGAATTCGCGATCGAGAACGGGGGTCATCTGCAGATTACTGTTATAGCGGTCAAGCAGAGCGGCCACTTGGGCGCGTTCGGCAGTCGAATCGAATGCGGTTGCGGGCAATTCCGCGACCTGAATCGGCGCCTTGCCAACTTTCCAAGTGACACGGTAGGCTTCGCTAAATCGAACCACCCAGGTTCCGGTCCAGGCGTAAAAGCCGCGAGGTATAAAGTCCCCATAGGTTTCCGCGTAACGCGGCGCAAGAAATTCTACTCGGCCCATCGTTCTCGCGTTGCGCGCCGCCCAGGGCGCCAAAGGAAGAATCAGCCCCGCCGACATGCAGGCGATGGCTAAAATTAATTTGGACCAGTTTTGGCGGCGCCGCCAGAGAACAGCGAGAACGATTCCGGCCGCGAGCAATAGAAGCGGCGTCTCCGGCCGCACCAAGGTGCCGATTCCGACGAGCAGTCCGGTTAAAAGCCACCGCGCAACTCCGGTGAGTAAAGTCTTGGTATTAGGCGGCTGACTTGAAAAATCGGCGGACGTCCTGTCGAGGAACGTCACGAAACTGAACACTGCCAATGTTGTGAGGAAAGTTGCCAGAACCTCGGTCAAGACAACTGCGCTGTAGTTCGCTGTGAATGGGCAAAGTGCGGCCAACCACAAGGCAATAGTCGCTACACGAGTTTTGCTTGGAAGGGGCGCGATATGGGCCGCGATCGCGGCCGTTAAGACGCAAGACAACAAATCGATACAGGCTTGAAAAAGCATAACTGCTCTACTCGATCGTCCGAATACGGCGTAGACGCCTGCGAGAAACGCGGGGTAGCCCGGCATGCGCATATCCACTGAAGCGAGTTGCCCATGAATGAAGAATCCGTATACTCCGTGGTCCAGCCAATTACGCGCGAGTTCGTCGTAGAATTTTGTGTCGCCTGCATAGAATGGAAAATAGATGATGAAAAATAGCCGCAGGGCGAAGCCTAGCAACAGCGCGGCGATGAGATGCTTGTAGGGCAAATAGCGAAAGACTGTGGGAGCTTGGCTCGAATGGTTCGCTGAGAAATTAACAGGACGCGTTGTAGAAGGAGTTCCGGCGGGCATCGATTTTCGGTGAGCTAAAGTCAATTTACACGAAACGGTCGTGCCCATCGCGGTTTTTTCGTTCGTAGTTGGAACCGTGACCACTTGCAAGTAAACTGAGCTTGCGGGAGGGGTAGGAAAGCGGTTGACTCCGGCGGTCTTGAAAACCGTTAGGCCCGAAAGGGTCTCGTGGGTTCGAATCCCACCCCCTCCGCCAGCCAGTCTTGGGATTTCGCTCTGTTCCGATCATTTTGGCAGAAACCGAGATTTTCCGGCCTAGTTAGCAGTAATTCACTTAATCTGTTTTTTCTCTCCCCGCTCTCAATCAGCGAGCGACCTAAATTAGCGGAGATATTCTCCAAGACCAATCGGGAGGTTCCCTTTCGCCGGTGCCTTTAACGCGACCTGGCTGGGTTTGGGGTTCAGTTTTCCGAAGGAAACTCCTGAGCATGGCTACGTTGCGGTCGCTCTACAGCACAGACAAAGAGGCCTTTCTCGCCAGTTTGTCAGCCCCTTGCTAAATGCCGTGCCCGGCCGTCTCTTTGCCACGACGGACGATGAACGTATGATAAGAGTCTCTCCGCGGCAGGCTTTCCGCGACACCGCAGCGAATGGCGAGGACGCCGGGCCAGCTTTTGTTGTCGCTGAAAGAGCCGGAAAAGACCATGACCGACGGAACGAGCCCAGCAGCGAGCGGACCAGCAGGAAGCCTCTTCGAGGGCCGGGTGGGCGCCTTCTATCTGCTGTCTCTCCTCGTGCGCGCGGAACCGCGCGGGCTACCCGGAACAATTATCGATCGCGTCGAATTCCAAAGGGCGTCCGAGGGTCACCCGCTGGATGATGTGATCGTGCATGCGCATGACGCGCACGGCAAGCCCGCGGTACTTGAGATTCAGGTCAAGAAAGGCATTACTTTCGCGCCAAGCGACCCGATCTTCCTTGCTGTTGTCGGCCAGATCATAAAGGCGTCGCGCAAACCGGAATTTCTCAACAGCCACTATGAGCTGGCAATCGCGATTTCCAAAACGTCGCATAAAATCGACGGTGCGTACCAGGATGTCCTGACATGGGCGCGAGAGTCGGGCGATGCCGCCACTTTCATCAATCGGATCAATCGCCCAGGGTCTGCCAACGACGCCATGCGCACGTTTGTAAACACGTTCAGGTCGAACCTTTGTGAGGAAGGGGCGGCGCATGACGACCAGTCCGTTTGGCAGCTGCTGAGCAGACTTAATTGTTGCCTAGAGCACGGCCCGGCTTTTGGCTCCGGCTTTCAACTGCCTGATCCCATCGGGGAATACCTTAGAAAAATGGAGCTACTACTTTTTCATGGACGCTGAAGCGATGGCAGACGCGTTTGCGGTGAGTTTCAAGGGGCGTCATCTCGGGGTTTGGCTGTCCGCTGAACTATTAGCTTCGCTAACTCCTGATAAGTCGGATTACCGGACATGTCCGGTTTGCGCGTTAATCACGCACTGAGAAAATCTGTGATGGCCCGGGGTCTCCGCCGGGCGGGGTGGCGCGTTGACTTGCCCTTGGGGCGCGGAATAGAATTCGTGCCGGTGTCCGATTCTTCTCCACTTTCTGGGCGAACGATTTCCCACTACCGAATCCTTGAAAAACTTGGTGGCGGCGGCATGGGTGTCGTGTACAAGGCCGAGGACACTCGGCTCAACCGCGCCGTCGCTTTGAAATTCCTTCCCGACGATGTGGCACATGACCCGCTGGCGCTCGAACGCTTCAAGCGCGAAGCCAAAGCAACCTCTGCGCTGAATCACCCCAACATTTGCACAATTTACGATATCGGCGAAGAAAGCGGTAAGGCATACATCGTAATGGAGTATCTCGACGGACAGACTCTGAAGCATCGTATCGGCAACCGTCCGATGGAAATCGAACCTGTCCTCGATTTAGCCATCGAGATCGCCGACGGGCTCGATGCGGCGCATGGGGAAGGAATCGTCCATCGCGACATAAAGCCCGCAAACATCTTTTTGACAAAGCGCGGACACGCCAAGATTCTTGACTTTGGTTTGGCGAAACAAGCCCCGAAGGGCGAGACGGTGGCTTCGGACACGACGATCACGGCGGACGCACTGGGAGGAATGAGCGCGGAGCAACTGACCAGTCCGGGAACGGCTGTGGGAACGGTGGCCTATATGTCGCCGGAGCAGGTGCGTGGCAAGGAATTAGATGTGCGCACCGACTTGTTTTCATTTGGCGTGGTGTTGTATGAGATGGCGACGGGCGCTAACCCCTTTCGCGGGGACACATTCGGAGTAATTACGGATGCGATACTACATAGTTCCCCGGTCGCTCCCGTCAGGTTGAATCCCGACGTTCCGACGAAGCTCGAAGATGTCATCAACCGTGCGTTGGAGAAAAACCGAGACCTGCGCTATCAGCACGCGTCGGAAATGCGTTCCGAACTAACGCGCCTACGACGGGATACAGATTCGGACCGAATTTCGTCATCGGGGAGGGGGGGAGAGCAACCTTCAGCGAGGCTTGGACGAAAACGATTTGCTATCGTGGCCGCTTGCGTCGCAGTATTGGCCGCAGCTTTCGTAACCCATCACTTTTGGCCCAGCTCGAAGGTTCCCAGCGGTCCCGCAAAGATCACGCAAATCAGCCATTGGAACAAACCGATGAGCCACGCGAGGCTTTCTCCCGACGGCCAAGCCGTGGCCTTTACCTCACCGGTAGGCGGCATCGACCAAGTGTTTCTGATGCTCACCTCTGGTGGTGAGTCCCTTCAGCTCACGAATGACGAAGGCGAAAAGGTTGTGGACAGTTTCTCGCCCGACGGGAAAGAAATCTATTACGGAAGGTCTCTCGGCCAGGACGAGGTTTGGGCGGTGCCTGCGCTCGGTGGAGCTCCTCAGCGGGTGGCGTTTGCCGCATATGCGGTCCCCTCGCCGGATGGCGCATTCATTTACTATACGAGGTCTGATAGGCCCGGGATTTTTCGTGCGGGAAAATCCGGACTGACCGAGGAATTAGTGTACAAGCCCGAAAGTGCTGGCCTGCTCTTCGTCCCTCTACTGATATTTCCCGACGGCAACGACTTGCTCGCTGCGGGTGTGCCAGGGAACTGGTCGAGTTCCCATTTTTACAGAATAAACGCGACCACCCATGAGGCGGTAGACTTAGGTAAGCTGCCCGGGAATCCTGACGTCGCGTGGGCCGAACCGGGAAAAACAGTGTTATTCAGCCGGGCTGTAAACCGGCTGACGAACATCTGGAAATACAGCTTGCAGAACGAGAGTCTGACGCAGATTACTTTCGGAACGGGACCCGATTACTACCCCATGCCAGACCCGGGAGGAAAAGGGATTTACTATGTGAATGGCAAAGCCTTCGGGTTCCTGACTGCCTACCACGTTCATTCAAAAGAATCCACGGACATCGCGTCGGATACTGCAACTGAGCCCCTTATCTCGCCGGATGGAAGGCACGTGATGTACATCACGTCGCCCGCACTCCAGAGGAACGACCTTTGGGTGTCGGACATCGACGGGGGCAATAGAGTGAAAATCGCCACCGGAGAACATCTGGCGACAGGGAGTTGGGCGCTGGACAATTTTCACCTGTCTTTTCAAGAGACGGGAGCCGACCCAGGGGGCAAAATCTATATCGTCGCGGCTGATGGCAGCGGTCTGCGTCAACTCTCCCTGAAGGCAGGTAGACCGCTCAGTTCGGTATTGAGTCCTGACCAGAAATCCGTTTACGCGAGTTCCTGGGATGGAGGAGGTGCGATGGCAACCATTTGGAAATGGAGCGTGGACGGTTCAAATCCAGAGAAGCTATTGGAGAACTGCTGCTTGATTTTCAATGCTGGCCCCGGCGGCGAGTACCTGCTTGGCAGCCTATCGACTGGAGAAAAGACTGGAATCTACGAGGTGTCCACCTCCGACAGGACATGCATCGCTTTGCTTCCGGGCGTAGCGACATTAGGTGCAACTTTTGATCGCGACGGCAGGTCGTTCTTGTATGCAGTTGCTTCCCGAGGCGAAGTCACGATATACCGTCAGCCTTGGAAAGACGGTAAAACCATCGGGGTGCCCCAGGTCGCGTTGAAGCTCCCCTTTGCTTTTCCGCTGGATTATGGAGATTATGGAGGTAACGCCTATGATTTTTCCAGGGACCTTTCCACCATCGTTTATAGGCGTCACGGCGACCTTGCCGACCTCTATCTTTTGAGCCAGAAATGACGCCCCAGTTCCCGACTCCAGATGGCCAAGCGGTGCCTGCGCCTACACTCTCTCTGACGACACCGCCAAGGCGAAGAACGCCACAATGATTTCTTCACACTCTGGAAAGACGCCGAAATCGACATTCCGATCCTTCAGCAAGCCGCGGCCGAGTACCCGAAGCTGGATTAACTCTGAGACAGCCTAAACAATAGGGCTCGGGAAGCCCTCGGGTTGTCAGTGGACGATAAGTCGCGTTACCGGACAAGTCCCGTATTAGAACTTCACTCGTCCGGTTAGCGCTTTAATCGGGATTTGGGCGATTAGTTCCGGATTGCCGACCGTTAGTGAAGACACTGACCTGATTCTGGGGCGGTGAGTGAAATGGCGATTTATTCGATAGCTCCTCTACTTTGCTCAACGTCGCGTAGCCTTTAGGTACCACCAAATGAGGCCTTTGAACACGAAGCAATACACCATCGCATTCGCGGCAATCGTCACGATCGAGACGACAGTGGGACTATCGAGAAGCCGCCCGCTAAGAAGGCCAAGGATGATACCCGGCATGAGCCGATACAGTCCGGCTTCACTGTGGTGCAACTCCGCAGCATTCTTCGCGTGCATGCCGGACACCGTTAGCGCTGTCGCAAGCAGTATTGAGACTACCCACAGAACTTGATCCCGTCGCGTCAAGCGGAGCTTCTCCTTCGGTTAGCAGAAGGCCAAGTCTTCTCCCAAAACATGGCAGTACCTTACCTGATCTGTCCATCGAGAATGGAAGGATTCTGCCAAGTCCTGATTAGTCGCGTTACCGGACAAGTTACCCGCGTACCTCACGGATCAGGCTCGATCCCAATTTTGTCGTTTACGGCCTCTCTGAACCGCTGTTTGCAACCCAGATATTTTTAGGTAGTCTGCACGGACACATGTCCTAAAAGAAACTGAATCTGCTCTAGTTCGCCACCAGACGTATGACACAAGCGAGCACACGAGCGTCGAAGGTCATGCGGGGCAAGTTTGGTCAGGCCAAGCATTCCCGCGTAATGCTTGACGACGTGCCAGACCACTTTCTCGGTCATTTCGTCGCCCCAAATCGAGCCCGTTCGACAAACGCGCCGGAACAACCTGCCATCGGCCACGCTCGAAGCGAGCAACCAAAGATCAATAGTGTGTTTCACCCAGTCAGGCATTGGAATTGTTCGAACATGGCCACGCTTTCCGATTAGATCGACGATGGCCCAGTGATCTTCACGCCGTTGGACGTGTTTCAGGCTTAGCTCTGTCAGCTCTCGCCGACGCAGCCCGCAACCCAGTAACACCGCGAGAATCGCTCGATCCCGCTTGCCCTTAAGTGTGAGGGGATCAGGAAGTTGCCAAAGTTGGCGAGCCTCGTCCGCCGTTAGCCAATTCCCAAGCCGAAAGCCAAGCTTCTTTGATCCTTTTACTCGACGAATCCCTGCCGCAAGGTCCGGGCTCAGCAATCCAGAATCTGTCGCTTCGTAGGCCAATCGGCGCACCGCCGCAAGTCTCACGTTTATGGTCCCTGGGGCAAGGTGGCGATCTTCGAGGTGGATTCGATACCGTGTCACTACTGCTTTGTTGAAGGAAAGGCGGGGCGACGAACAATACCAATCGACAAACTCATTGATCGAATGCTGATAACTACGCTGTGACTCAAGTGACCGCAGGCTGTTAAGCACGGCTGTCTTGACGTATTCCAGCTCGGGGAGTCCGAGTTTGATCTTCGGCCGACCGGACTTTGTTCTGCGGTTCTTTCTTCTCATGGAGTGCCGCCTCCCGACGGCGTACCATGAGACTGCCCTTGTAGACCTCGATGCTGCCAGGGCCGAGTGGATAGTTTCTCAATGTCCGGTAACGCGACTTATCAGGCATTACGGAATTAGGGCCTCAACGCGGCTCCCAGAATACAAATCACGCCGCGCCGTCGTGCTAGAATCCGGCAAATGATCTGGAAAAAGCCACTGGCACAGTTTTTCGTAACAATCCTGATGCAGTTTTACACAGCCTTCGTAGTAATGAACTTATGGAACTGGTTCGTCACCCGTGCGATTCATGCACCCTCAATCGGATATCTGACGGTGTACGGTTTACTTTTAATCGTTCAGCTGTTCCGAGCCTTGCCAAGGCAATCGGAAGAGTTGAAATACAAGCGTCTGATGATAATGCTCGACGCGTGCGTGCGGGACTCTCGGCGTGAGGCCATGGCTGACGAACTCAGAGAAATAAACAAGGAAACAACCGATGTTCCCAGTTGGATGGTGATTGAAACTTTGGTCGGTAACACCATTGCGCTGATTCTTGGCTGGTTTATCAACGGCTTGATAAAAGCGTAGGCGAGTTGACCTCGCGCGGAGTTGCATCCGCCAATTCTCAATGTCCGGTAACGCGACTTACCAGGAGTTAGCATGCGGGAACTTCCTAGAAGCGGACTTCTGGGGAGCGGGGGATACTTGATGTCCGGTGACCGTTAATCGGGCATGTGGCATCAGTCTCATACGAAATTCTGTGGCGCGACGAGATCGATCAGAGCGGACACAAACCGCGGCTTAGCCGTCCAGCGAAATCCCGCCAAAAAGCCGCCTCCCCGCAGTCGAAGTGTAAAACCCGAAAATGGCGACAGCCAGCATGAGGCAGAGCACGAAAATTGTAGGTTCCGCGTACCAGGCCGAAAAATGCGTTGTTAGAGGAAACACACCCAGGACATTAAAAGTACAGAGCTCCACCATTAGTGCGAGGAGCCCGAAGCGAATCAGAAGCACCAGGGCGACACTCCAGAAGAGGACCTCGAAGATCGAATCCCGAACAAGGTGATCCCCGAATAATAGCGAGATCGAGGAACAGAGCAGGATCATAATCAGGGCCGCCAACCATTCCTTGCGCAGCAGCAGCCGGATGAGAAAGAAAATGAAAAACAAGAAGAGCGAAATTGCAAAATGAAGCGCAACGTTCCCCAGAATGCCGGTTACCACGTTGAGAGGATTCGACAGGCTGTCATAACCCACTGCGGCATCCGGCTCAAGCGGCATCTTTCCCATCCAGCCTGGGATCAAGTTGTTTATACTGCCCGCAACCACGCAAAAAACTCCCATAAGGATTCCCACCAGCACATCGCGGCCGACTACGGAATCTCGCATCTGTCCCGCCAGCAATCGGCTCCAGGAAATCAGCGAACTTGGCCAACGCCTGCGAACATACGGTTCGAGCGCGACATACAGCAGCCACGAGATTGCCCCAAAGATCAGCCCCCACCCGGTTGCACGGAAAAGAATCGTGAGTTCCGATAGTGTCGGAACATGGTGCTCCGTTAAACCCTCCGCGCTGAACATTAGAAGGAAGACGAGCACAGCCAACCGGGCCGCACCACGTCGGTCGCCTCGCCCGGAGCGGACGTTGCTCCGCGCCATCACGATTCCCATCAGGACGATCGAGAAATACACCGTAAGAAAGATCGCGATTACGATCGATTCCCATATGCTTTTTTGTTCTTCCTCCATACGATCCGGTTTGGTCCAGGGGGAAACAAGATTGAAATAGACCGGCTTACCGCGATACGCCGCCGCTTCCACGCGTAGCGGCAATTCGGGATGTCCGGGCCAGTTTCCTTCCCATGCTGCTCGTGCGTCGCTTGTTATGAGCGGCGTCCATTGCGGCGGTACAGTCTTAAACCTGTTTGCGTCCAGCCCAGCCGCGCCAAACAGGGCGCCCCAATTCGGCGCGGTTTCCGCCTCCGCCGAAGTGTCGAGCTGTGGTGGCACGGCCTCAAATTTCAGTAGACGTCCCTGTGGATCGAGGAGTATCTGGCACATCCCTGAAATCGAATTTGGAGGATCGTCCGGATACACTGAACTACCGAGGGAAAAACTGTCGGTGGACATGAATTGCGGACTCTCCCGATACCAAAACATGATGGTCGGAGGCACGCCGGAGGAAAGATTGTTCCAGCGCGTCAGGCTACGGTCATTCTTCTTGATGTAGTTGATGTATCCCGAGGAAACTCTAAAGGAGTAAGCAGTATCCACCGGCGCGGCTGTGTAACCAAATTCACGGGCCATGTCGCGGGATTTTGCCGCCAGCACTTCGGGCGGGCTTGGCAATGGCACGAGGTTTGGCAATTGCGCTTTGTCGGCCAGCACGGCCGTCGCCGCCAGCCCCAGAACAATCAGCAGCAGGCAGCCCCAGGCAATCGCTGGCCGCAGTCCTTCTTTTTCGCCTGCTGCGGCTACCATTTCTGGCGACGGCGTTTCTCCTGCAGCGAGCGCTGCTGCGAGCGGATCGCCTCCGGGCAACGCTGCAGCTATCTGCAGGGCCGAAGCGGGCCGTTTCGCGGGATTTTTCTCCAGGCAGCGCAGTATCACGCGCTCGACCAGAGGATCAATGTCCTTCAGGTGCGCTGATGGCGCCGTGGGTGCGCTCTTTTCGCGCAGCCGCGCCATCTCCTCGTACGTAGCCGCTTCGTATGGCTTTTTCCCGGTGAACATTTCGTATATCACCAAGCCGAGAGAATAGAGGTCGCTCTTCGGAGTGACTTCGCCGTCGGAGAACTGCTCGGGCGACATGTACGCGGGCGTGCCGGCGCGTGCGTCGTCGCCCTGAATTTCGGTGGAGAGTCCTGCGAGGCCGAAATCCGTGATGCGTGCGCGGCCGCGTCCATCGAGCATGATATTCGCAGGCTTAAGATCGCGATGGATGATGCCGTGCTCGTGTGCCGCCGCGAGGCCCGCGCAAACCTGTCGCGCGATCTCCAGAGCTTTGTCTGCGGGCAGGCGGCCGATGCGTCTCATCAACGAAGCCATATCCTCGCCATCCACGAACTCCATAGTGAGGAATGTCTGGCCGTCGGCCTCGCCGATATCGAAGACGCGGCAGACGTTGGGGTGAGACACCTGTCGGGCCAGCCGCACTTCGCGCATAAAACCCGCCAGAGCTTCTGCGTTGCGTGCCAAGGATTTCGGCAGAAATTTCAGTGCCACGGTCTGCCCGAGCTTCAGATCCTCGGCGCGATAAACTTCTCCCATGCCGCCCTTGCCGAGCGGTGAAACAATGCGGTAGCGGTCCGCAAGCGTAGCGCCTGGAACGTAGCGAGCTTCGTATCCGAAATTCAAACTGTTCGACGGAGTGCGGTGCGAGCCGGAGTCGATGCGGGGAGGGGTACCTGCAGCACTGGCCGGGCGATCGGCTCGGCCGGCTGGCCGATCCACACGCGTCACTGTTGGCGTGTTGCTGGGATCCACAGGTGTGGCGCATGCCGGACAGAACATCGCCCCGTCCGGCAACTCACGCATGCATAAAGAGCATTTCACTAGGAATTTCCGATTTAGCCGCTTGGCTCTCGCATCGTACACGCTTCTCCTGCCTTGCACACAACGAATTCGCCACCAGATTAACGCGCAAACCGGACAAGTGGAGTAGTAAGAAAGGATATGTCCCATAATCTGACTTATCTGGAGTCATCGAGGCACCTCAAATCTTGTCTAGACGACGGCAGCGCGAGTATACTCCGCGCGACGCTCCTTTTCGGCGAACCCACGGCTGAGAACTCTGAAATAAGTTCTCTAGAAGTTATTGAGTAATGCAGAGCGGGCGCAGTGTTCCTCTTTGCCCATAACCGATTTCGTCCAGAACATTTGATCGAGTCTCCACGAAAGTCTTAAAAGGAAAAACATATGACAACTGCTGCTACTGCTCCAAAGAAACAATCGACGGTGCATTACAAGACAGCTCGCATCGACGACCTTGACATTTTCTATCGAGACGCGGGCCCACAAGATGCTCCAGTGATTTTGCTGCTGCACGGATTTCCAACTTCGTCGAATATGTTCCGAAACTTGATTCCGCGACTGGCGGGCTCGTTCCGACTGATCGCGCCGGACTACCCGGGCTACGGCCTGAGCAGCATGCCCGATCATAAGAGTTACGCGTACACCTTCGAAAATTACGCCAAGATCGTTGACAAGTTGCTCCAGCAACTCGGCATCGGCAAGTTTTCCATGTATTTGATGGATTACGGCGCGCCAACAGGCTACCGCCTCGCGCTGATGCATCCCGAGCGGGTGCAGGCGCTGATCGTCCAGAATGGAAATGCTTACGATGAAGGGCTGCTCAAATTCTGGGATCCGATAAAAATTTACTGGAAAGACCCGACTCCCGAGAATCGCGCTTCCATTTATTTTTTGGCGGAGCCGAAGTCAACACGCTGGCAATACGAGAATGGCGTCAGCGACTTGACGTTACTGGACCCGACGACGTGGGCTTTGGACCAGATTGGCCTCGACCGACCTGGCAATCGCGACATCCAGATGGACGTTATGTATGACTATCGTACAAACGTTCCTCTGTATCCCGAGTTTCAGGCCTTCTTCAGACAATACCAGCCGCCCACTTTGATCGTATGGGGCAAGAACGATTTCATTTTCCCCGCGGAAGGCGCGGCCCCATACAGCCGCGATTTGAAAAATCTCGAAACGCATCTGCTCGATACCGGACACTTTGCGCTCGAGACGCACGGAGAAGAAATCGCAAGCCGCATCGAAGGCTTCCTCGCAAAAAACAAAATAAACCAATAGCGAGCCAGTTTAGGGAACAGCGACCAAGGAGCAACACATGGACTGCAAATATTCATCCGAAATCTCGCGGCGTCAGGTCCTCGCAGCAGGGGGTCTGGCTGTTGCAGCAGCGTGTGTTGCTCCCAGGGGGTTGTTCGCGGAGACTGACACTCTTGTTGAAGATGCACTAAGGGAAGCCGCCACCGCAAAGATCGCGGTGCAACCGCTTCGCCGCAACATCACCGTTCTTTTGGGTGCGGGCGGAAATATCGCGGTTCTCACCGGGCCCGACGGAAAGCTGCTCGTTGACGCGGAAATTAAGACCGCGCATACGAAGGTTTCTGAAGCGCTAGCGAGCATCAACGCAGACCCCATCAAGCAACTGATCAATACTCACTGGCACTTCGATCACACCGGTGGAAACGATTGGGTGCATCAAGCCGGAGCCGCCATTCTGGCGCAAGAGAACACGCGCAAACATCTTTTGAAAGATACGTGGGTAGAAGGATGGCATTACAATTTCCTGGCACCGCCGGCGGGAGCGGTCCCTTCGACCGTCTTCGCGGAAGATCATACCGTGCACGCCAATAACTCCACTTTAGTTCTCAAGCACTATTTACCCGCACATACAGATTCGGACATCTCCGTGCACTTTACGGAAGCGGATGTTTTTCATACTGGCGACACTTTCTGGAATCGCAATTACCCCTTCATCGATTACTCGACCGGGGGCAGCATTGACGGCACCATCCGCGCCGCTGAAACGAATATCGCGACGGTAACGGACAAGATGATTGTTATTCCCTGACACGGTGTCGTGGGTGCAAGAGCCGACCTGATTCTCTTCCGCGATGTGATGGCTGAATTGCGTGGCAAAGTAGCGGCACTCAAAAAGCAGGGCAGAACGTTGGCGGAGACTCTCGCGGCCAAGCCCGGCGCTCGCACGGATGAGGAATGGGGCAACGGTTTTATAAACCCCACCAGATTTGTCACCTCGGTGTACCAGGGCGTCTGACAACATTCCGCGGAAAAGGCGGGACGGAGATGGAAAGTGAACGAAAACACCCGACGATTTGCGGTCCTAGCGCTCCTGTGTTCCGCGGTTATAATGTGCGCTTGGCGGCAAGATTCTCAGCCACGGTCCGGTAAGAGCGCAGCGGACGCGAGTTGGTCCGAGTTGAGCGCAAGCATGGACAAGATGCACGCCGCCATGGCTTCCGTAGAGCCATCCGGCGACAGCGACTTGGATTTTGCCAAGCTGATGCTTCCACATCACCGGACTGCAATCGACATGGCAAAGACCGAACTGCTTTACGGCAAAAACCCACAGATGCGTAGGCTGGCACAAGAGATCGTCACGGACCAGCAATCGGAAATTGAATTGATGCAGCTCTGGCTAAAACAGCACCAATCCGGTTCGCAGAGCGCGAACCGCGCGCCCGCCTCTGAAGTGAACGAGGATCACTGACATGAAAATAGTCTGCGGACTCGCGCTGCTCTGCTTGCTGCCGTGCGCATCCGCGCAGCAAGCGCCGTGGGGACGTCCCGACATTCCCGTCTCTGCTCACGACCGCGTTTACGCGGCCGACCAGACTTCGAACACCGTGTCCGTGATCGATCCATCCAGCAACAAATTGCTCGGTGCGATCAGGCTCGGCGATCCTGTGCCCGCCGCTTTGCAACCGCTCTACATTGGCCAACTTTTGGTGCACGGCCTCGGCTACTCGCCCGATTCGAAGACGCTGGCCGTGGTTTCGATCGCATCGAATTCGGTGACTCTGATCGACACGGCCACGAATAAGGTGAAGGGAGTGGTTTACGTGGGCCGTTCGCCGCATGAAGCTTTTTTCACGCCCGACGGACGCGAGCTGTGGGTCACAGTGCGCGGCGAAGATTATGTCTCGGTCATCGACCCCGTGCAGATGAAGGAAACGCGCCGCATCGAGATGGCCAACGGTCCAGGCATGACCATGTTCGGTCCAGACGGGCGTTACGGATTCGTCTGCTCCAGCTTCACCCCGGAATTGGCGGTGGTTGACGTGGCGTCGCACGAAATCATTAAGCGCTTGCCGCAGGCCAGTCCGTTCTGCCCCAACATCGCCGTGAGTCCGGAAAACGACGAAGTATGGATCACGTTGAAAGACGCGGGCAGAGTGCAGGTGTACAGCGCCAAGCCTCCGTTCGAACAAAAGTGGTTGCTGGAAACCGGGCCGATCACGAATCACGTGAACTTCGCAAACAACTCCGACGGCAAATTTGCTTACGTCACCATCGGCGGATTGAACGTAGTGAAAGTGTTTCGCCGGGGCGGCGCAACGACAGAACTGGTTGCCACCATCCCGGTAGGAAATCTTCCGCACGGAATCTGGCAGTCCGGAGACGGCTCCAGAATTTATGTCGCATTCGAGAACGGCGGAGAGGCAGCCGCGATCGATACAGCGACGAACAAAGTGATCGCCAATATTCCAATTGGGCAGACTACGCAGGCTTTGGTTTACGTGCCGAACGCAGTTCCCGAGGGCGCCGGCTCCGAAAATCTTACCACGCAAGGAGAAGCCGCCAAGATCGTGCGACTGCACCTCGGAGCCGGAGGCAGCGCGCTTGCCAATGCACAGGCATCGGCGGCAGTGAATTCGCTTGGACTGGTGGACCTGGTTGAGATCGCGGCTTCCGGGCTCTCTCCCAAATCGCAATATGACGTGTATATCGCCGAGAACAACCAAGCGCCCTTCGGAAAGCTGGAACCTCTGGCGGTCTTAAAAACAAATCCCGATGGAGCAGGGATTGTCCAAGCTGTCGGGCCGCTAAAGGTACTGGCGGCTGGAAGCCCAGGTGGTTCGAACACCTCGTCGCGGCGGTTCCTCATCATCACCGAAAAGGGCGATCCATCGCACGTGGTGCTCAGCCAAGCTAGCGCTTCAAACGGCCAGTAATCGCCGGGTGAATTAGCACGCATCTCTGGAAAAGAGGACGCGAAGACATGCTCAAAATGATCGTAGGGATATTCCTCGGCTTGCTTATCGGTGCAGGCTGCCGCTGGTTCGATATTCCTGTGCCGAGCCCGCCAAAGCTCGCCGGCGCTTTACTCATAGTCGCGATGACTCTTGGTTACATGGCCACCGACAAACTCATGGCGGACAAATTCTCATCGAAAGGCCTCGCGACCACCAAGGAAATGTGCGGTGGCCCGACGGGCGATGTTGTTTCTTCGTCTCATGTGCCTGATTAAAGCGGTGGTCTCAATGGGTCGGTGCAACGCCATCTGATATAAATCTGTTCTTTAAAGGTGGGTGGTATGAGGCCAGGAAAACGATTTGGGCTCTCTGCGATCCAGAAGAGCGACATGTGGCGCCAAGCCACATACTTCGATTCGCTGTTTGTTGTTGCCTCGCGGTGGGATTCCCCCGGCAGCCCGTCATCGCTCCTGTATCGCACTGACTCTTGCAGAGCGGGAGGATATATCTCGAGGAATCGCTTGCGGTTCGTCGATCCGTGAGATTGCCAGACACCTGGAGCGAGCGGCTTCGACCGTGAGTCGAGAAGTGAAGCGCCATGGTGGTCGTTCTGTTTATCGCGCCAGCCAAGCCGATGATCGGACTTGGGATTCGGCGTTGCGGCCTAAGGAGTGCCTTCTGGCCCTGCACTCCAAGTTACGGGAGATGGTTGCGAGTAAACTGATTCTGGACTGGTCGCCCGAACAGATTTCCGGGTGGCTGAAGAGCGAGTATCCCGGCGACGAGAGCAAGCGCGTGTCCCACGAAACCATTTATCGCAGTCTGTTCGATCTGCTGAGCGGCTCAAAAAACAGTTACATTGCAACGCTCGTAGAGCGCGCTTTGCCATGCTGATCAAGGTGCCGAGCAAAGAGACCGCAGCTGTGGTTGCGGCTTTGAGTCAGCATGTTCGTAAACTCCCCGCTACGCTGAAACACTCGCTAACCTGGGACCGCGGACTGGAGATGGCGAAACACAAAGACTTCACGGTAGCCACGGATGTGCAAGTCTACTTCTGCGATCCGCAAAGTCCCTGGCAAAGGGGCACCAACGAAAACACGAATCTACTGTTGCGGCAATACTTCCCGCGAGGCACCGACCTGTCCGGCTACTCTCAAGCGCAGCTCGACCAGGTATCGCTGCGCTTGAATCAACGTCCCAGAAAAACTCTAGGATTTCAAACTCCAGCGAGTAAACTCCAACAAAGTGTTGCGTCGACCGCCTGAGCTGGCAGCGCTTACCGGACAAGTGAACCTTCGACATGTCATCGCCGCCTCGTAACAGGGAATTCCCATCCCTGTTACTTCCCTGATCGTTCCCTGTTCCGATTTGCCTCGAAGGAGTCGTTTCTGTCGCTAAAACATTCTTAGGGGTGGAGTTATCGCCGGATGGTTCTGGCGGAAGTTCGAAAATCCCTGTATTTTTCCCTGTTAGCAGGGAATTTTGGCGGGAGAAAAGTTCGCACGGGACTGCTTCCACCGCCAGCCAGTCTTGAGCTTGCTCACTCTTCCTCTGATTCGAATGGAAGGAGCGGATTTGCTGCCCAATTGCCAAGATCGCCTAGACTTAGTGAAAGCCTCGACGGGGCTCTAGGAATCGAAATAGGGCAACAAAAGATTTTCCTCCCGAACGAACTGCAAGTACGCGATCGACCACATGTTCTTGCTGTTCGCCGCTGAGTACCACACCTCATATACAGCCGGATCTTCCCGCATCTTTCGAATCGTGGCCCGATACTGAAGTGTTGCTTCGAACTCGTAGACCTGCTCGAGAATGAAGGGACCGATGGACCACGTCTCG
>Ga0181522_10000795_pt1 | contig 21231 bp, 19 predicted proteins | sample PEATcosm2014_Bin_27_FD_121103 | JGI IMG/M metagenome (GOLD analysis project Ga0181522, IMG submission 121103) | Peatland microbial communities from MTU Mesocosm Facility, Houghton, MI, USA - PEATcosm2014_Bin05_10_metaG | ecosystem: Environmental > Terrestrial > Soil > Wetlands > Peat | place... | reverse complement strand
TGGTCGCGCAATTTGCGCCCGGCGTTCTCTCCCGCGCCGGCGTTCACCCGCTGCTGCCGGATCTGCCGGAAGGGGTCGAAGTCGCCATCCGTGAATCGCGTGACCGGCAGCTCATGTTCATTCTCAACACGCGCGCGCCGCCGATTCGCGTGCGAGGCGTGCCGGACGGGCTTGACCTGCTGACGGGAACGCCGGTCGAGCGCAATGCGGTTCATCTGGGAGAATACGGGTGCAGCGTCATTCAGTTGCGCCCCGCCACCTGAGGGTCGCAAGCCATCCTGCCTAACCTGCGATTGGATTCCTGATGCTCGGCGTCTGCTACTATCCCGAACACTGGCCGCAAGCCTTCTGGGCTGAGGACGCGCGGCGCATGCGCGAGCTGGGCGTAGCCTATGTGCGCATCGGCGAATTCGCCTGGTCGCGCCTCGAGCCGTCACGCGGCGACTTTCACTGGGACTGGCTCGATCGCGCCTTCGACGTCCTCGGCGGAACAGGGCTCAAGATCGTGCTCGGCACGCCGACCGCCACGCCGCCAAAGTGGCTGATGGACGAGCACCCCGACATCGCGCCGGTCGACGAACAAGGGCGGCCGCGCGGCTTCGGCTCGCGCCGGCACTATACCTTCTCCTCGCCGGTCTACATCCGCGAGAGCGCGCGCATCGTCGAAGCGCTCGCCAGGCGCTACGGCGAGCGCGCCGCGCTCGCCGGCTGGCAGACAGACAACGAGTACGGCTGCCACAGCACTGTACTGTCCTGGGGACCGCATGATCTTGCGGCGTTCCGCGACTGGCTGCGCCGCCGCTACCAGTCGCCCGACGAACTCAACGCCGCCTGGGGTACGGTGTTCTGGTCGATGGAGGTCGCAGACTTCGAGGACGTCGCGCTGCCGAACCTCGCTGTCACCGAAACCAACCCGGCGGCGCGGCTCGACTTCCAGCGCTTCGCCTCGGAGCAGGTGAGCGCCTTCAACCGCATGCAAGCCGACATCATCCGGCGCCACTCTCCGGGCCGCTGGATCACCCACAATTTCATGGGTTTCTTCACCGACTTTGATCACTTCGCGGTGGCCGAGCATTTGGACTTCGCATCGTGGGACTCCTATCCGATCGGCTTCACCGAGCGCTTTCCGTTCAGCGACGACGAGCGCGCCCTGTGGCAAGAGACTGCCCATCCCGATATCGCCCCGTTCCATCACGATCTCTATCGCGGGGTCGGGCGCGGCCGGTTCTGGGTGATGGAGCAGCAGCCAGGGCCGGTGAATTGGGCGGCCTACAACCCGATCCCGGCGCCGGGCATGGTGAAGCTCTGGGCGATCGAGGCGCACGCGCACGGCGCGGAGGTCGTGAGCTATTTCCGTTGGCGCCAAGCGCCCTTCGCGCAAGAGCAGATGCACGCGGGGCTCAATCTGCCCGACCGGAGCGATTTGTCGCCGGGAGGCCGCGAGGCGGCCGACGCCGCCCGCGACCTCGCAAGACTAGGCGATCTGCCGGCGAGCCGCCGCGCGCCGGTCGCGCTCGTCTTCGATTATGAGGCCGATTGGGTCTGCAAGATCCAGCCGCAAGGCGCCTCGTTCAACTACTTCGAACTTGTGTTCCGTTGGTACGAGACCGTTCGTCGGTTGGGGCTCGACATCGACATCCTGCGCCCCGGCGACAGTCTCGAAGGTTACGCGCTGGTGCTCGCGCCGAGCCTTCCCATCGTCTCCGAGGCGGCGGAGGCGGCCTTTGCGGCGGCTGACGGCGTTGTCGTCTTCGGCCCGAGGAGCGGCTCGAAGACCCGCCAGTTCTCCATCCCCGACGGTCTGCCGCCGGGGCCGCTGCGTTCGCTCATCCCGATGCGGGTGATCGAAGTCGCCTCGATGCGGCCCAGCGCTCGAAAATCCGTTAGCGGCGACATCAGCGGGGCGTCGGAGCGGTGGCTCGAACACATCGAGACCGACGCCCGTGTGCTGGCGCGCTTCGCCGATGGCTGGCCGGCGTTGATTGCGGAGGGTCGCCGCCATTACCTCGGCATGTGGCCCGACGCCGCAGCCTTGTCTTCGCTGATGAACTGCGTTGCCGACAAGGCCGGACTTTCGACCGTAGCGCTACCAGAAGGGGTGCGGCTGCGCCGGCGCGGCGACCTCGTCTTTGCATTTAACTATGGCCTCGAACCCTGGAATGCGCCGTTCGCGGCCGCGCCGATTTTCGGCGATGCCGTTGTCGCCCCGCGCAGCTATGCCGTGTGGCGGACCCCGGCCTGAGCCAATCCCTCGGGCGTGCTCGAGAGAGACATTGGAGCTTCAGTATCTCCGCGGTTGCGTCTTCGCTCGAAATGATTTGGCGCCGGCAATCCCATAGCGCCGGTGGACGCCACGAAGCGCCATGGAACGCATGTCTGTTTCAGCGCCTTGGTCGCCAAAACCCGTCCGTGCGCTCCCGGCCAATCGCGGTCATTCGGGTGCGGTCGACTGAAGACGTCACCACGGGTCGCACAGCGCCACTGAGCAGCGCGTCGACAGCCTGTCGCTCATTGGTGCGAAACGGTCAAACGTGCTCCTAAGAATTATATCGGTATTTCAATCACATAGGTGTTCGCAGTTTTATCCTGAGTGGCGCGCCATTTCTGGCACCATTCTGGACACGTTTGCGAACGCTGTCGGGCTTGTCTCGGTCCACAACTTCGCCACGCGCGATCATTCCATGGCCAGAACGGTGCCGTTCGGCGCCTCGTAAGCCGGATACGTCCAGCATTGCGCCCTTCGCATCCACCTTCGCTCAGCTCTGAATTTGCCGCAGTGCGGCTTCGAGTGCATGCAGTCGCGCCAAGCCGGCGGCGTCGCCTTTGCCGAATGGCTCCTCGCACAAGGTGACCAACGCCGCGCCGTCGGCCAGGGCTTCGACTTCGACGTCGGCGGGATATTTCGCCCGCGCCGCGAGGTCGGCAGGCAGGTAGGTGATCCATCCGATCCAGGGATTGAGCGTTCGTTCTCCCGCGGCCCAGGTCGGATCAGGGATCTTGGGTGGGTCGCAGAAAGGAAACATCACGCACATTTCCGCGGGATTCCAAACCTCGCGCGCAAACTTCATTAGCGGCCGCACTTCGGAGGCGCGCCAAGGCAATCCTGTGGACGGACGCAATTCCGAGAGCCGCATGAAGATGTGGTTCGGATGGATGGAGGCGCTTCGGCCGAACGCGCCGACATGGCAATCGGTATCGGCATAGCTCGACTTGCGGAAATCATAGGGCGGAGGTCCGGCATGTCCGCCCCAAATGAAGCTTCCGAGTTCCGGCCACGGACGATCGGGAGGCACGTCGTACTTGGCGATCTTGTTGAGCAAAAGCTGCTTCGCGTCGGCCTCGCCGAGCGGGACAGGAACCGTTTCTTTCTTGGTCTTCGGCGACTTCAGCCAGCTCCGATAGATCGGGTCGAAGTCCGGCAGGCCGGTGACGAAACGCGAGAGCCGACGGGCGTCTTCCGCTTGCGCTGGATGGCGCGGTTCCCACCAGAGGTTGAGTTCCAGTTTGCCCATTGGAGACCTTGCCTCAGTTCGGATCGAATTCGACGGAAAGATTTCCGGGCTTCAGGCCATCGGCGATATTCTTCAGTCCCCGGTATGTCTTTTCAGTTTGCGCATGCCAGACGACCATGCGTCCCGCAGCGGCCGCAACGCCTGCTTGCGTCATCATTTGGAACTTTGGATTGTTCTCAGGATAGACCCAGTCGTACAGCTTGTCGTTGGCGTCGAACAGGAAGTCCATCTTCGCCTTGGCGTCGAGCAGATTACCCGTCGCCTGATCGCAGCCGTCGAAGATGACGCCGCCGACGTCGATCGCCCACCCGTACGGCAAGCCGCTGACGTATTCCTGATAGGCGATCGCATTCGCCGACGCGGTCGTCATCGGCTCGGGCGTCGGGTCAGGACAGAGTTTCGGCTGGCGATCGTCCACGGCTGGCGACGCGGCTGGGTCGCTGTCTTTGCCGCGCAGATCGGCGACGGCGCGATCGAGGGCGCTGACTGTGGCGACCAAGGTCTGTCGCCCGTCAGGGCCGCTCACCACCCTGGCCACGGCGTGTCCGGCGCGATCGTAGACGAAGCTGTTCAGCCCGGCGCCGCCGACCGCCAGAGTTCGCCATTGACCGTCGGCGAGAACCTTGATCGTCACCGCGGTCGCGGTTTCGTCGCGCGCCCAGCGATAAGCGGCGTCTGTACGGCCGGGGAACTGCCCCTCCTCGACGAGTCGGTTGTCACTCGGCACGAAGATCGCGTCGAACAGGATCGTCGCGGCGGAGAAGCGGGCCGCCAAGGTCGCCAGACCGCGCAATGCGGTCGCCGACAGATCTTCGGCGAGCAAGGCGTCGGCGCCGAGCGCCGGCGCGGTGGGGGCAAAGGCGTGCATCGCGGCGTCGTGCGAGCGGGAGTTGGCTGAGACGCCGGGATCGGCGTTGGGTTTGTCGGTTTGCGCGCCGTCGGACGTCGAGGCAAACCAACCTGGATTGGGGGGCTCGCCGGTTCGCGGGTGCTTGTCGTCCCAGTCCGCGTCGGCCTTCAGCAGGCCGCTGGCGGCGAGTTCGCCAGCAAGGCGCCGCCGTTTCTCCAACTCGTCGGCTGGCGCGCCGGCCGACGTCGAGGGATCAGGAAGCAGCAGCAGCGTAATGATCTGGGCGCGGGCATGCTCTCCGTTGTTCAGTGCGGCGGCGAGCGCCTCGGTCCCTCCGCGCTTGGTCGCGAGGTCGATCGGGAAACCATAGAGCTTGGCGAGTTCGCGGCTGAGGACGGTTTCGTCGCGCTTCACCCATCGGCCCGTCGCGTCGCGCGCCAGCAGCGCGAGGCCGCTGATCCGCGGCCCGTCGCCGTCACACTCGACTCCGCCGGGCTGCAGTCGAAAAACGCGCGCAAACGACAGATTGCTCATCTCGCGTCCTTCCTGAATTCTGAAATTCAGGAGAACATAAGAGGAACTTTTTGGCAAGATTTTGTACGCGCGATCTCTCGCGTCGCTTCGTCGCGGCGGCCGGCAACTGCGGCGAAGGGCTCAAGTCCAGGCCGCCAAAGTGATCATGCTACATACAATTTCAATGACATAAGTGTTCGCAGTTTTGTCCTGAGTGGCGCGCCAGCAATTTCAGCGGTTTATTGAACTACCCTGCGGCCGCTACCGGGTCGCGCAGGCAGAGTGCTAGCTGCGCCCATGCGCTCGGCGCTCAGAGCCAATGCCGTCGCGACGATCCTGATCAGGTCCCTCGACGTCGCCATGCGCACCCCATGAGCGACAAACGGCATTCATGAGGCTCATTCATAGCCGCATGCCGATTTCGCCAACTTATCGTGGCGCGCCGCGCGCCTTAGATTTGCCGGCGAAGAAGACGACGCAACAGAAGGAGCGCTCGTCATGATCACCCGCAGACGCGCGCTCGTCGCCGTTGGCGGCGGCGTCGTACTCGCGGCCGGGCGAGGGCGCAGCGACGTCGACGAAACGCCGAGCGTCGTCACTGAACAAAGGAAGGCGACAATGGAGATCAAACGAAACGGCTCTCGGCCGTCGGCAAAAGGACCGGTCGAGTGGTTCACCGGCGCCGTCCGCGTCGACCCGCTGTTCCAGGCGCCCGAGCCGGCGCGCGGCTTCGGCGCGAGCGTCACGTTCGAGGCCGGCGCTCGCACCGCCTGGCACACCCATCCGCTCGGCCAGACCCTGATCGTCACCGCAGGTCTCGGCTGGGTGCAGCGCTGGGGCGGCCCGAAGGAGGAGATTCGACCGGGCGACGTGGTCTGGTTTCCGCCGGGCGAGAAGCATTGGCACGGCGCCGCGGCGACCACCGCGATGACCCATATCGCCATCGTCGAAGAGCTTGGCGGCAAGTCGGCCGATTGGCTGGAGAAGGTCAGCGACGAGCAATACCGCGCGTGGTCGTCGCGCCAAGCGACGGCTCGGGCCAAAACGTCAGATCAGGAGCGTCTGTCATGGAAAAACGGCAACTCGGCAAGTCCGGTCTCGAGGTCTCGTCAATCGGCCTCGGCTGCATGGGATTGAGCTTCGCCTACGGGCCGGCGATGGACACGAAGGAGGCGATCAAGTTGGTGCGCGCCGCCGTCGATCGGGGCGTCACGTTCTTCGACTCCGCTGAAGCCTACGGCCCTTTCAAGAACGAGGAAGTGGTCGGCGAAGCGCTCGCGCCGGTGCGCGACAAGGTCGTCATCGCCACCAAGTTCGGCTTCAAGTTCGACGCGGCGAACGCGCAGACCGGACTCGACAGCCGGCCGCAGCACATTCGTGAGGTCGCCGAAGCTTCGTTGAAGCGGCTGAAGACCGACGTCATCGACCTCTTCTATCAGCATCGCGTCGATCCCGAGGTGCCGATCGAGGACGTCGCGGGCGCGGTGAAGGACCTGATCAAAGAAGGCAAGGTCAGGCATTTCGGCATGTCGGAAGCGGGCGTCCTGACGATCCGCCGCGCTCACGCGGTGCTGCCGGTGGCGGCGTTGCAAAGCGAATATTCTTTGTGGTGGCGCGAGCCGGAGAAGGAAATCATTCCGACGCTGGAGGAACTGGGCATCGGCTTCGTTCCGTTCAGCCCGCTCGGCAGGGGTTTCCTTACCGGCGCGATCGACGACAAAACGACCTTCGACGCCAAGGACTTCCGCAACATCGTGCCGCGCTTTGCCGCCGAGGCGCGCAAGGCCAACCAGGGTCTGGTCGAGCGGATCGGCAAGATCGCCGCTGCGAAGAAGGCGACATCGGCGCAGATCGCGCTCGCCTGGTTGCTGGCGCAGAAGCCGTGGATCGTTCCCATCCCGGGGACGACCAAGCTCCATCGCCTGGAGGAGAACGTCGCCGCGGCGGCGGTGGCGCTCAGCGCCGCCGACCTCGCCGAGATCGACCAGGCGCTCGCCAAGGTCGCCGTCGTCGGCGACCGCTACCCGCCGACTCTGCAAACGATGGTCGGACGCTGATCCAAGCGCGCCGGCGGAACTTCGGTTTGGTTCGACGGTCTCATTCGTCGAGCTTTCGCCGGCGCTAGGCGGCGACCGACGAGGAGAACATTCATGCGTATCGGAGTCATCGGCGCTGGCTGGCTCGGCGGAACCGTCGGCGCCGTGCTATCCAAGGCGGGGCACGAGGTGTTCTTCTCGGCCCGCCGTCCGGATAAGCTCGCCGCCATGGTTCGCGAACTTGGTCCAAACGCTTCGGCGGGCGCGCCGGCCGAGGCCGCGGCGTTCGGCGAGGTCGTACTGATCGCCACGCCCTATGGGGAGTTGGAGAAGATCGGTCGCGAGCTTGGCGGCGCGCTCCGCGGCAAGATCGTGCTCGACGCTTGCAATCCCTACCCACCCGATCCCGAGCCCTTCCGACGGGAGATCGAGAAGGCCGGCGTCGCCATTTCCACAGCGAAATACTTCCCGGGCGCAAGGCTTGTGCGCGTCTTCAGCGCCGTCGACGCCACCTCGGTCGAGGCTTCGGCGGCCGGCCGCGGCGCCAAGCTCGGCGTTCCGCTCGCCAGCGACGATGACGACACCCTGCGAGTCGCCGAGCAGCTTGTTCGCGACGCGGGTTGCGAACCTGTCGTCGTCGGCGATCTTGCCGCCGCGCCCAGCTTCCAGCGTGGCGGGCCCGGCTTCCGCGCCAACACCCGCGCGCCGGCGCTTCGGCGGCGGCTCGGCTTGCCTGCGGTTTCAGGCGGCTAGGGGGCTTCGCAAGAATGCAATCGGCTGCGGCCGTCCAGCGTTGCTGACCGCGAGCAGAACGACGAAGGGTAGAATACCATGACAAGCGTCATTGTTGTCGTTGGGGCCGGGTCGATTGGGCAAGCCATTGCTCGGCGGGTGAGCGCAGGCAAACACGTTGTCCTGGCCGATCTGCGCCAGGACGCCGCAGATGCGGCAGCCAAGACTCTCAGTGAGGCTGGTTTCGACGTTAGCGCCAAGACCGTCGACGTCTCGTCGAGAACTTCGGTTCACAATCTCGTCGAAACAACTGTCGCCCTCGGCGACGTCTCCGGTCTCATCCACGCCGCCGGCGTGTCGCCGACCCAAGCCTCGCCGGCCACGATTTTGAAAGTCGATCTGTACGGAACCGCGCTTCTCCTGGAGGCGTTTGGCGCCGTCATCGCGCGGGGCGGCGCCGGCGTCGTGATCGCTTCGCAGTCCGGCCACCGGTTGCCGCCGCTGCCGGTCGAGCAAAACGCGGCCCTCGCCACGACGCCGGTCGAAGAGTTGCTCGCTTTGCCGATGCTTCGGCTCGATCAGGTGAAGGACTCTCTGCACGCCTACCAGCTTGCGAAACGCGGAAATTCCCTGCGGGTGATGGCCGAGGCGGTCCGCTGGGCGAAGCGCGGCGCGCGGCTGAACACGATCAGTCCGGGAATCATCATGACCCCGCTGGCGAGAGACGAGCTGACGGGGCCGCGTGGCCCAGGTTACCGCCGCATGATCGAACTCTCTCCCGCCGGCCGGGCCGGCACGCCGGATGAGGTAGGGACTGTCGCCGCGCTTCTGATGGGATCAGACGGCGCCTTCATCACCGGCAGCGACTTCCTCATGGATGGCGGGGTCACGTCGGCCTATTGGTTCGGCGATCTGAGGCCAAAATGACGGAGGCTGAAGCTTGGAATGCGGGTCGGCGCTGGCGCGAAGCAGGATGGCGGCGCGAATATCCATAGATATCTGTCCCGAATGCTTCGCTCGGGCCGAATCCTTGACCGCTTGAGGGATCGGCTCGCTAGTGTTGGGTCCAATTGGGTTGAGACGTCCTCTCGTTCGAGGGATAGCCATGGTCGACTTCGCCGCCGGATGGGACAGCTTCTATGTGATCGTCGGGGCGGCGGCTGGCGCGCTCATTGGCTTGCAGTTCGTGGTCATCACGTTGATCGCGGACAGGCCGCCTGAAGGCGCAGCCTCTGCGGGCGCCGCATTCGCGACGCCCACCGTTGTGCACTTCAGCGTGTCCTTGCTGTTGTGCGCGCTCATGCGCGTTCCCTGGCCCTCTCTTTTCTATCCGAGGGCAAGCTGGGGCGTCGTGGGCGCAGGGGGCCTCGTATATACGGGCGTGGTGGCCTGGCGCTTAAGCAGACAGACCGCATATCGGCCCGGATTTGAAGACTGGGCCCTTCACGTTGCGTTGCCGGCGGCGACCTATGCGCTACTTGTGTCAGGCGCGTTTGCGGCCGGCGAGCAAATCGTCGCCGCCCAGTTCGCAGTTGCGGCGTCAACGTTGTTGCTGTTGTTCATCGGCATACATAACGCCTGGGACGCCGTCTCCTACCACGTCTTCGTGAACTTGAGCGGCGCGCGCCGCGAATCGCAGGACGGCAAATCGAGGCGCGACGGGACGACTGGCGGTTAGAGCGGCGAACAGAAACCCAAATCCTGAACCCTCGCAAGACGCATGTGGCTTCTCTTCGCCTTCTCGGGCCCGATTCTTTGGGCAGTCTCAACGCATATCGACAAGTTTCTCGTCGATCGGTACTTCCGCGATTCCGATACCGCCGTGCTGATGATCTTCACGGCGTTGATCGGCGTCGTGATGCTGCCGTTCATCGGCCTGTTTGCGCCGCAGACTTTCTCGCAAGGCGCCGCGAGCATTCTCGTGATGACGCTGTCCGGACTTCTCTACATGGGCGCAATGCTGTTCTATCTTCGGGCCATTCAAACCGAGGAAGCGTCGGTCATCGCGCCACTCTTCCAGACCTCGACTATCTTCACGCTACTCCTCGCATACCTGCTGCTTGGCGAAATTCCGGAGCGGCGCCAGATGGTGGGGATGGCCTTGATCGTCGCCGCCGCCATCTCCCTCGCCATCAACCGAGACGGACGAGGCCGGCAGATCCGTGGACAAGCCGTCGCGCTCATGACCTGCGCCACGTTCGTGGTGGCTCTTTCCAGCGTCCTGTTCAAATATTTTGCTGTGCGCAGCGACTACTGGAGCGCCACTTTCTGGACGTTCGTGGGCGAAGCGATTTTTGGCGCCGGCATACTTGCCTTACCGTCATATCGGCGACAATTCGCAACGCTCCTGCGCACAAACACATCGGCGCTGATTTCCATCAACGGCGCCAACGAACTGATCAATCTCGGCGGTGGTCTCGGCGTTCGCTTCGCCTTGCTGCTGGCGCCGGCCGCGGTGGTCTCCGCCGTATCGTCGACCACCACGCTCTTTGTGTTTGCGATTGGCGTGGTTTTGAGTTGGTTTGCGCCGACGATCGCACGGGAAGACCTCTCGAGAGGCAACTTGCTGAGGAAAGGAATAGCGGCCGTCATCGCCGCATCCGGGGTCATTCTCGCCTCCTGACGGCACGCTGCTGGCAGTGAGCTTTCCGTACGCCATCCATCCAGCCCGCGCTGGAGGAAGCGGAAGGCGTCGAAGCTCCAGGCGCGTTCGTTCTGGCCGATGAGGAGCGATACCGGGCCCGGCAGCGGCGCCTCCAACTGCAGCACGCCGGGGCGAGGACGACGCTCTCCAAGCCAGACACTTACAGTCCGGATCAAACGCGCGGCATGGTAACCGGGCGGCTTTCGTGCGTCTGGGCGGCGCGCCGAATTGGGGGCGTTGACAGGGACGAAACCGCGGTCGCCCCGGCGCACGTAGTCTCGCGCCCGCTGCGGCTCGGACATGCCTTCGAAATCAGGGAACGGCTGGAAGCGGCGACCTCGAAACCGGGATCGGCGCACATCTGGCCAGCCTCGCGCGGAGAACCGTTGAACGAGAGGAAGTCGGCCTCGAAAACTCGACCCCGGCGAACCTGGCCTCGACGATGGCGCGCAACTTCTCGTCGAGCGCCGCTGAGTGAAGCCGTGGCGATGGACGCGTTCTTTATCGGCGCCCTCCAAGCCATCGAGGCTTCAGGCCAGCGCCGGCTCGCCCTCGATCGCGCCGCCGAGGAAGAGATGGACGACGCGTGGATCGGCGAGCACCTTGTCTGCGCGATCGAAGACGCGTGTGCGGCCGAGCTCCAGCACTAGGCCGTAGTCGGAGATTTCCAGGGCCGAGCGCGCGTTCTGCTCGATCATCAGCACGCTGACCCCTCGCGCACGCAGGTCCTTGAGAATGTCGAACGTCTGCCGCACCAGAAGCGGCGAGAGTCCGATCGACGGCTCGTCGATCAGCACCAACTTGGGATCGAGCAGCAGCCCGCGCGCAATTTCAAGCTGCTTCTGCTCGCCTCCCGACAGGGTCGACGCCTGCCGGCCGGCCTTTGCACGCAAAGCGGGAAAACGGTCCAGCGCCACTTCGATCCGCCGCGCGCCGTCGCGAAGCTCGGCTGGCGCGGCGACTAGTCCCAGTTCGATGTTGTGGCGCACCGACAGTTCTGGAAAGACGTTGCGGCCTTGCGGAATGTAGCAGAGGCCGGCGGCGATGAGCCGGCGCTGCGTCGCGCCGGTCACGTCGGCGCCGTCGAAGACGACCCGTCCTGCGCGTAGTTTCAAGAGGCCGAAGATCGCCTTGAACACAGTCGACTTGCCAGCGCCGTTGGGGCCGATGACGGTGGTGATCGCACCGCGCGGCGCCTTGAACGAAGCGCCGTTGAGGATCGTCATTTCGCCATATCCGCCGATGAGGTTCTCGACTTCGAGGATGACGTCCGACATGGCGCGTCCTTAATGACCGAGATAGGCTTCGATGACCACCGGATTTGCGCGGATTGCATCTGGAACGCCTTCGGCGAGCACCTTGCCCTCGGCCATCACCAACATGCGGGAGCAAAGCGACATGACGAACTCCATATTGTGCTCGATGACGATGAAGGTGGCGCCCTGTTGGCGATTGATCGCGCGCAGCCGTTCCTTCAGGGTGGAGAGCATGGTTGGATTGACGCCGCCGGCCGGTTCGTCGAGCAACACCAGGCGCGGGCCGGCCATGAAGGCCATCGCTGCGTCGAGCAGCTTCTGCTGGCCGTAGGACAGTTCGCCAGCCGGCGTCTCTGTGAGATGGCCGAGCTGGAAGAATCCAATCATCCGCTCCGCGGCTGCGCCGAGGCCAGCGTCAGCCGGACCGATGAGACGCGACAGCATCGTCCCCTTGTGCTCCTGGCCGGCGAGGATGAGATTCTCCCGCACCGAAAGTTGCGGAAACACCTGCAAGAGCTGGAAGGTGCGGCTGACGCCGAGCCGGTTGAGCTCAGCCGGCCGCATGTTGGTGACGACGCGTCCATCAAGCCTCACTTCGCCTTCAGTCGGAGCGAGCTGGCCGAGAATGCAGTTGAAAGTGGTCGACTTGCCGCAGCCGTTCGGTCCGATGATACCCAGGATTTCGCCTTCATCGACGTGAAAGCTGACGCCGTCGACGGCGGCGATGCCGCCGAAGCGTTTGCGCAGGCCACTGACTTCAAGCACGCGCGTCATTGGACGAGTTCATCGGGAAGTCCGACGCCGGCGGCCGCTCTCAGCGCCGATGCGATCCTGGCGTCGCGCCGGCGCAGATAGCGGTCGAGGATTCCCAGGGCGCCGCTCGGCGAGTAGACGAGCAACAGCATAACCAAGATCGCGTAAAGGATCAGATAGTAGCCCTCGGCGAAGCGCAGCCATTCCGGCAACAGGACGGCGACCATCGCGCCGAAGTACGGCCCGAAGAAGAACCCGGACCCGCCGACGACGACCATCATCAGGAGGTTGAGCGACATTGCGAGGGTGAACGGCGTCGGGTCGACGAACTGGGCGAGCGGCGCATAGAACGAACCTGCCAGGCCACCGAGCGCCGAGCCGATGGCGAAGGCCATCAACGTGTAGCGCCGCGTATCGACGCCAAGCGAGGCGGCACGCAACGGATTCTCGCGTAGCGCCATGAAGGCGCGCCCCCAGGGCGAGCGGACCAAACCCCAGAAGGCGATCGTCACGACGCCGAGCGCGAACAGGCAGAGATAGTAGAACGGCAGCGGCTTGGCCGTGGAGAGGCCGAACAGGCTCGGCCTCGGCACGCCGCTGATGCCATAGATGCCGCCCGTCAACCATTCCTCGTTGCGGAAGACCAGGAACGCCAGGGTCGAGAAAGCGAGGGTGACGAAGGCGAGATAGTGATGCTGAACGCGCAGCGCCGGATAGCCGAGCAGCCAACCGACGACGAAGGAGAGCGTCAGCGCGGCGACGACGGCCAGGGCAAGCGGGTAGCCGTGGGTGGTGAGGATCGCCGCTGCATAGGCGCCGATGCCGACGAAGGCGCCCTGAGCGAGCGACACCTGCCCGGCGTATCCGAGCGTCAGGTTGAGGCCGATCGCCGCGATCGACATCACCGCCCACAGGCTGAGCACATAGAGTCCATAGCGGCCGAGCGACAGCGGCGCGACGATCAACCCCGCCAGCACGGCGGCCGCGAGGGCGCCGGCGAGGAGGCGCTGGCCGCGGGTCATACCGTGCGTTCCTCGGCCCGCCCCACCAGTCCTTCCGGCCGGAACAGGATGACGACGATCATCAGCGCCAACGGAACCGCCGCCCGGTATTGGGTCGAAACGTAGGCCGCGGCGAGATTGTCGGCGACGCCGATCAGCAATCCGCCGACGATAGCGCCGCGCACCTGATTGAAACCGCCAATGATGGCGGCGGCGAATGCGGCTTGGCCGAGGGTATCGCCGGAGGAGAACTTGGCGAGGTAGATCGGCGTCACCAAGAGCGAAGCGAGCGCAACCAGGGCGCCGTTAATGACAAAAGTCAGCATCGCCATGCGCTCGACCGGAATGCCGACGATGCGGGCGACCGTTGGATTCTGGGCGGCGGCCTGCATCTGGCGGCCGGTCGAGGTTCGGTCGAGAAAGAGACTGAGCGCGACGACCGCGACGACGCCGAAGGCGAACACGCCAACGCTTTGCAGCGAGACGGACGAGCCAAAGATCGACAGCGAACCCGACGGGGCGATCGACGGGAATGGCTGCGCTTCGGCGCTGTAGAACGTCTTGACCGACTCCTTCATCGCCGTCGACAGCGCCATCGTCGCAATCGCGAGCGGCAGCACGCCGTGGCGCAGCATCGGGTCAACCAGCAGCCGCTTGAAGGCGAAGCCAAGCAGCGCCAGCGAGAGTGCGAGGCCGACGACGATCGCGAGCCAGAACGGCGCCCCGACACGCATCGCGGCAAGAATCAGGAACGCCGGCAGCATTACGAACTCGCCCTGGGCGAAATTGATCGTCTGCGAGGTTTGCCAAAGCAGCGTGAAGCCGATCGCCGCCAGCGCGTAGATCGCGCCAGTGGCGAGGCCCGAAACAATCAGATCGACCAGATTGGCCATCGACGCCTCTTTGGAATTCTGATGCGTCGTCTCAATGGAGCTTGGGCAGGACCTGCTTAACGACCTGCTTGCCGTCGACAACCTCGACGAGGAAGCCTTCGCGGTCAATGTCGCCGTTCTCGTCAAAGGTGACGTCCATCAGGATGCCGGGGTCGTCGGCGGCCTTGATGGTGAGCCCGTGCAGCGCGTCGGCAATCCCTTTGGAGTCGAGCTTGCCCATCTTCTCTGTTGCGGCCTTGACCATCTGGATGGCGAGATAACCCTTCAGTCCGTTGTGGTCGGGGACGTAGTTGTACTTCTTGACAAAGCGGTCGCGGAAAGCGCGCACCGCTTCGACCGGCGCGTCGGTGGTCAGGCCGACGTGGGCGCGCGCACCGTTGGCGGCGTCGCCGGCGAGTTCGATCACTTTCTGGCCGACTAGCGTCGTCTCGCCCATCAGCGGAATTGTCAGGTTCTGCCGTTTGAATTCCTTGAGGATGCGCGCGCTCTCGTCCTCGTTGAGGTAGACAAAGGCGGCATCGGCGTTCGACGCCTTCACCTTGTCGACGTCGGCGGCGAAGTCCACCTGACCGGCTTCGGTCGAGATGTCGGCGACGACCTTGACCCCGAGTTCGGCAAGCGCCTTCTCAATCGTGTCGCGGCCGCCCTTGCCGAAGTCGTTGTTGACCCAGACGACAGCGACGGCTTTGGCCTTCATGTCCTCCGCGATGTATTTGGCGACCTTAGGCATGGTCGACTGCTGGCCGAACGAAGTTCGGAACAGGGATTTGTCGCCCATCTTGGTGAGTTCCGCCGCTTCGCCGCCCATGATCTGGGTGACGCCTGCTTCTTCGGCGAGCGGCGCGGTGACCTTGACCGATCCGGAATAGCCAGGGCCGAGCAGCACGTAGGGATTGGAATCGAGCGCCTTCTGCACCTGGGCGCGCGCCACGCCGGGGTTTGACTGCGAGTCGGCGTGGGTGACGACGATCTTGTGGCCAAGGATTCCGCCAGCCGCGTTCACTTCCTCGACCGCGAGGTCGATGCCGTTCTTCCAGTTCGTGCCGACCGTCGCGCCGCCGCCAGACAGTTCCGCAACGTCGGCGATCTGGATGTCCTGGGCGTAGCTCGGAGCGGCGAAGACGAGAGCGAGAAGCCCAAGTCCTGCAGCGGAGATTGCTTTCATGTCCTTGTCCTCCCCATGTGCGACGTTCCACTCGGCTATGCCGCGCTGGCGTCGCGATCTCTTTTTGCCATGACGGCGTCGAAGGCTGCGGCCATCGCTTCGATCGGCGGCCTCACGCTGACGAAGAGTTCAAACGCGTCGGCGGCCTGAAAGACTGCCAGGTCGCGTCCAGTCATCGTCCTCGCGCCGACCGCTCTTGCAGCGATGAGGAGCGGCGTCCAAAGCGGCGAATAGACCACGTCGGCTACGAACAGGTTGGCGTGCAGCAGTTTCGTCGGGACCGGAGTATCGCGGTTCGGCGCCATGCCGATCGGCGTGCCGTTGACGACGCCGATAGCGCCGTCGACGGCTTCGGCGACGGATCCACACCGCACCAGTCTCGCTCGGCCGTCGATTCGCGCCGCCAGCGCCGCGGACTTGTCTGCATCGACATCGAAGAGGCGAATCTCGACGACAGCGAGTTCGGCCAGCGCGAAAGCAATCGCCTTGCCGACGCCGCCGGCGCCGAGCACCGCGACCGGCCCTCGTCCCGCTCCCTCGATCAGAGGCGCGATGGCGCGGCGAAAGCCGCTAGCGTCAGTATTGTGTCCGACAAGGCGGCGGTCGCGGATGACGACCGTGTTGACGGCGCCGATCGCCTCTGCGCTCGCCGACAGCGTATCGAGTAGGCCGACCACCGCTTCTTTATACGGGAAGGTAACATTGACGCCGGCGAAGCCGAGGCTGCGCGCGCCGTCGAGCAGCCTGGCGAGTTCCGCCGTGCCGGCGCCGGCGATGTCGATGAGTTGATAGTGGCAGCGCACGCCGACCGCGTCGCCGGCGGCCTCGTGCATCGCCGGCGCAGCGGAGCCACCGATCGGCGAACCGATCAGACCGAGCAACGCGCGTCCCTTGCGCCGGGATAGACCGTTGACCAAGGCGTGCCTGCCGAGCTTCCTATCTCTGGGCGCGAAGCCCAACGGCTGGCGCCCCTTGCCAGGACACCATAACTTGCCCGCGAAGTAACTCAATTATCAATCTGATAGAGCGGCTGAACTTCAAGGTCAGACCGAGCTTGCGGCCGCCGTCGCCGCCGGCGCGCCGGCCGTCATGCCGAAGCGCGCCCTGATGCGGATGTCGTAGGCGAGTCCATCGCGCGCGAACAGCTCGGCCATGCTGCGCCCGTACGGGTCGCTGGGGTCGATGCCAATTAGCGGATGGCGCGTCATCCCCGCGACGCTAGTGCGCAAACGCGGAGCGGAAATGATCGGTCGATAGCGGACTGCGGCTTCGGGCGACCGAAACCCTGATGCAAACTCATCCGTGGAGGCCGTCCCTGCAGGCCTTTACGGTGAAGTCGGCGAAGGCCTTCACCCGGCGATGCAAATGCAAGTTGGCTGGCCAGGCGAGCGCCACCGTCAGCGGCGGGACCGGGTTGGCGATCGGGCGTATGACCAGCGGCAGCCCTTCGTAGGTGACGTCGATTCTCGGTCGCTGAACCAGCACTGCGTAACCGAGATTGTGCGCGACCAGAGCGCGGACGAACTCGAAATTGGTCGTCCGATGGACGATGTTTGGCGTTATGCCGATGGCGGCGAACAGGTGGTCGTTGCGGCCCGGCAGGACGTCGATCTGAATGAACGGGTCGTCGCCGAACAAGGCGAGGTCGACAGGGGCGGTCGTGTTTCCGAGCCGGTGGCGGGGCGAAACCAGGATATACGCGTCCGCGTCATAGAGCCGCACGCGTTCGAACCCGGGGCTGATGTCGAAGTCGTACACGATCGATAGGTCGATGTTTCCCGCCAGCATGGCGTGTTCGAGATTGAGCTGCGAATCTTCGACGAACCGAGGCGTCACCTCCGGATGCCGGGCCTGCATTCCCGCCAGCAGCGACGGCGCAAGGAACGGCAATAAGGTCGGAAAGCAGCCGACCACGAGCTCTCCTGAGAGGCTCGCGGCGGGGCCTCCGGCAAGCGCATGAAACTCCTCGGCCTGGCGAACCAGTCGGCGCGCTTCGACCAGAAGTTGTCGCCCGGCGCCGGTGAGCGTGACGCCTATCGCCTTGTGGCGAATGAAAAGATCGAGGCCGAGCTCCTTCTCGAGGTCGTTCAGCGCCTCCGACATCGCCGCCTGTGAAAGGCAAAGTCGCCGGGCGCCGGCGCTGACGCTGCCTTCGTCGGCGGCGGCGACGAAGCAGGCGATCTTGCGCAACGAAATGCGCGGCAGCGACATCTTCGCCTCCCTGAACGGCTGGCGCCGCCGCGCGACGAAAGCGGGATTGCGATCCTCCCGCCGCGGCCTCGCCTGACTCGATCGGTCTGCCCCACCCTGCGCGTTCCGGGACGCAAGATCGGAAAACCCGATTGCATTACTGGAAAATAGTCAATTTTCCAATGAACAATTTTGTGCCAGCTTCATTTTGCTGGGCGTCGAAAGTCCTGCGTCGAACCTGGCCGAGAGCCAGAAGGTTAGCGAAGTTCTCGCAATCGCGAGAGCTGCGCAAGGCTGCGATTTTTTCTTGGTTAGACGCTCGCGTGAACGAATTATTATTTCACTCGCTGGCTTAGATTTCTTCTCGCCTAAATCAGAAATCAAGTCGCGAACGAGGAGGGCGGAAACGTGGAGACGAAGAGGCGGCAATTGGCGGCCATCGTCGGCGAGGACAACGTTCTCGACGATCCCAAAATCTTGGAGGAATTTTCCAGCGACGAAAGTCTTTGCGAGCCGCTACGTCCCTGGTTTGTCGTCAGGCCGGCGAGCGAGAGCGAGATCGTGGCGCTGGTGAAATGGGCCAACACGACCGCGACGCCGCTGGTGCCGGTCAGTTCGGGGGCCCCTCACTTCTATGGCGACACCGTGCCGACCGCGACCGAAGCGGTCGTCGTCGACCTCAGCCGCATGAAGGCGATCAAGCGCATCGATCGCCGCAATCGCATCGCTGTCATTGAACCGGGCGTCACCTACAGCGAATTGGCGCCGGCATTGGCCAAGGAAGGACTCAGGATTCCGCGCCCCTTGGCGCCGCGCGCCAACAAGTCGGTCGTCGCCAGCCTGCTCGAGCGGCAACCGACGACCATCCCGCGACTCAATTTCTCTTTGCCCGAACCGTTGAGAAATTGCGGCGTGGTGTGGGGAAGCGGCGAACTGGCGTTCACCGGCGAAGCCGGCAACGGGCCGCTCAATCTCGAAGCGCAGTGGCAGCGGGGTTTGGCCCAGGTCGACGGCAAAGGGCCGCTGGCGACCGACCTGATGCGACTGGTGACAGGCGCGCAGGGGTCGATGGGCATTGTCGTTTGGGCTTCGATCAAACTCGAACTGATTCCGACCGTGCGCAGCACCTTCTTCGTGCCGCACAGTGAACTCGGCGGCCTCGTCGATTTCATCTACAAGCTGACCAAGGTTCGCCTCGGCGACGAGACCTTGTTGCTCAACCGCGCCAAGCTCGCGGCGCTGGTCGCGTCGCAGCCGGCGGCCGCAAGGAAACTGCGCGAAGCGCTGCCGGAATGGGTCGCGCTCGTCGGCCTGGCCGGGACGGCGCTGTTTCCTGAGGAAAGGCTCAAGGTTCAGGAGAAGGAATTCCGGGCGCTCGTCCAGGAGTTCCGTCTGACGTTATGCGGCGGGTTCGCAGGCGTCAGCCGCGCCGACGTCGTCCGTCTGATCGATGGCGATTCCGGCGATCATCCGCCGACGCTGGCGGCGAAAGGCGCGAGCCAGGACATCTTCTTTCTCACCACGCTCGACAAGGCGCCGGGCCTGATCGAAACCGTGCGCTCCGTCGCTGCGCGCTTCGACTATCCGTGGCCCGACGTCGGGATCTACGTCCAGCCGCAGCACCAGGGCGTCGCGCATCACGTCGAGTTCAATTTTCCTTACGATCCGAACGACGCGAAAGAGGTCGCCAAGGCGCGAGACATCTACCTGGAGGCCAGCGCCGAACTCGTCGATCAAGGCGCCTATTTCTCCCGGCCTTACGGCTATTGGTCGGAGCTGATCTACCAGCGAGACGCCAGCTCGACCGAGCTTCTGCGAACCGTCAAGCAGATCGTCGATCCCGCCAACATCATGAACCCTGGAAAGCTTTGCTTCTAGGCGTCCGGGCAGAATGGGGAGAAGGAACGTGACCATTCAAGACTATCGCGCCGACGCGATGCGATGCACCCGCTGCGCCTACTGCAAATGGGTGCCGCTCGATCTGATGAAGAGCTGGCGGTTTTCCAAGGGCTGCCCGAGCGTCGAATACGGGAAGTTCCATTCCTATTCGGCCGGCGGCCGGTTGATCACCTCGCTGTCGTTGATGGACGGACGCTCGACGGTGACCGACAAGGTCAGGGACTCCGTCTTCATGTGCAACATGTGCGGGTCCTGCGACGTCGCCTGCAAGATGTGCCGGTACGACATGGAGCCGTTGCTGGCGATGCACGAATTGCGCGCCAAGCTGGTCGAGGATGGCGATTTGCCGGAAGCCTTTCAGCCGATGCTGGAGTCGCTGCGGAAGAACTACAACACGATGGGCGAGCCGCACGAGCGGCGCGGCGATTGGGCGAAGGATCTCGGCGTCAAGGACCTCACCGAGACCACGGCGAAATATGTCTTCCACGCCGGCTGCCGCTATTCGTTCGACGGCGAGCAGAGCGAAGTCGCCCGCACCGCGGTCGAGATTCTGAAGAAGGCGGGCCTCGATTTCGGCATCATGGGCGCGGCGGAAAGCTGCTGCGGCGGCAAGGCGTTCAGCATTGGCGTCGACCAGCAACTGCACAAGAGCGCCGATCACAATCTCGAGGCGTGGAAGAAGGCGGGCGTCGATACGGTCATCACGCCATGCGCCGACTGCTACTACGCGTTCAAGCGGCTCTACACGAAGCACGCCGGTTCGACGATCAAGGTCGTCCACATGGTCGAGCTGCTCGACCAGATGGTGGCGGACGGTCGACTGAAGATGACCAATCCCGTGCCGATGAAGGTCACCTATCACGATCCCTGCCATCTCGGCCGGCAAGGCGAAGACTACGTGCCGTGGGACGGCGTGGAGAAGAAGATCTTCGGCCAGGCCGTCGTCTATGACCCGCCGCGGCCGCGCTACAACGGCGCTTTCGGCGTCTACGACGCGCCGCGCAACGTGTTGAAGGCCATTCCCGGCGTCGAACTCGTCGAGATGGAACGCATCAAGGAAGGCGCCTGGTGCTGCGGCGCCGGCGGCGGGGCGCGGGAAGGCTACCCCAAGTTCTCCGAATGGACAGCCGGCGAGCGCATCGAGGAGGCCGAGTCGACCGGGGCTGACGCCCTGGTGACCGCCTGCCCGTGGTGCGAACGCAACTTCATCGACGCCGTGCGGGGCACGAAGGGCAAGCTGGAAGTTCTCGACATTCTCCAGCTCGTCAACATGGCCCTCTGAGCGGAAGGATCCGAAAAATGGAAATCTCCAGAGACGCCTATCGCGCCATCGAGGACATCGTCGGGCCGGAAAACGTCACGGACGATCCCGCCTTCCTCGACTCCTACGCCTTCGAGTGGCTGGCCGAACTCGTGCGACCGAACCGCAGTCACTACATGCCGCGGCCCTGGGCCGTGGTGATGCCGGCTTCGACCCGCGAAGTACAGGCGGTGACGAAGGTCTGCAACAAATACAAAATCAAGATCAAGCCGATCTCGACCGGTTGGTATCATTGGGCGGCGCCGATGAAGGACAATGAGCCGACGGTCCAGTTCGACCTGAGGCGGATGAACCGCATCATCGACATCGACGAAAAGAATCGCTTCGCCATCGTCGAGCCCTATGTGATCTGCGCCCAGCTTCAGGCGGAGGCGATGAAGCTCGGGCTCAATTGCAACATCATCGGCGCCGGAAGCTCCACCTCGGTGGTGGCGAGCGCCTGCGCCTATTTCGGCGGCGGCCCGTC
>Ga0181522_10000794_pt1 | contig 21237 bp, 13 predicted proteins | sample PEATcosm2014_Bin_27_FD_121103 | JGI IMG/M metagenome (GOLD analysis project Ga0181522, IMG submission 121103) | Peatland microbial communities from MTU Mesocosm Facility, Houghton, MI, USA - PEATcosm2014_Bin05_10_metaG | ecosystem: Environmental > Terrestrial > Soil > Wetlands > Peat | place... | reverse complement strand
TCCGCTCGCAGTCGGAGTGGCGATCGATGCGTCGCTCGTTAACGCTCCACCGATGCATGTGGATGTCGAAACAAGAGGCGAGTTCACGCGCGGCGAGACGGTCGCCAATCGGCATGGCACAGTCGAGCACAACGTGCTCCACGGTGACCATTATGTTATCGAGGGTGTGGACAAAGTCGAGCCAAACGCCAAGGTGTGCGTCGGGGTCGACGCCGACCGGTTCCTGCAATTGCTGGTTTCGAGAATTCGCGGCAAGTAGTCTGTGTTTCGCGTTGAGTATTGCTTCATCGATAGCGCTGTTTCAAAGATCCTAACGTCATCAGAAGCACTCGCCTGGGGCATTCTTCCAGGGAGACCCGACAAGGAGACCGATGTACACGCCGCATACGCTCGGTATTGCACTTTTCATGATGATCACGAGCGCCATCTGCTGGGGCTCATGGGCCAACACCTACAAAGGCGTAAAGAGCTATCGCTTCGAATTGTTTTATTGGGACTACGCTGTCGGCATCTTTCTGATCTCGCTCATCCTTGCCTTGACCATGGGAAGCACCGGCCATGACGCTTCGAGTTTCCTGAACAACGTACGCTCGGCCGATACCAGCAACATTGCCTTCACAATGGCCGCCGGAGTTATATTCAACCTGGCCAACCTGCTGTTGGTGGCCGCAATTGATATGGCGGGACTTGCCATAGCCTTTCCGGTTTCGATCGGAATCGCGCTAGTCGTTGGTGTGATTTCGAGCTACGCGCAGCAACAGAAAGGTAATGCCGTACTCCTGGCGGCAGGCGTTCTTTGCGCTCTCATCGCGGTGGTGCTCGACGGTAAGGCCTATGGCAGTCTGGCCATTGCGGGGCGTCCGGTGTCTAAGAAAAGCATAATTGTCTGCATCGTCTCAGGTGTACTGATGGGGCTCTGGGCTCCGCTGGTGACTCCTGCCATGACGAAAGGCAATACGCTTAGCCCCTACAGCATTGCAGTGTTTCTAACACTGGGGGCACTGCTCTCGTGTGTGATCTGGAACATTTATTTCATGAAGCACCCGCTGGTTGGTGCGCCGGTAAGTTTTGCCGGCTTTTTCAGCGGTCCCGTTTCTGGACACGTACTCGGACTACTCGGCGGATTTATTTGGGGCATCGGAATGGTGTTCAATCTTGTAGCCGCCAGCTTTACAGGCGTGGCCATTTCTTACGCCATCGGACAATCCGCGCCGATGGTCGCGGCTCTATGGGGAGTTCTTGCCTGGAAGGAATTCGACGGCGCACCGGGTAAAGCTAAGGTGTACCTCGGCCTTATGTTCGTTTTCTATTGTCTCGGGATATTGCTGGTGGCCAGGGCAAACGGCTGAGTTCTACGGGGACAACGCCATCCGATTTTCTGGCGCTGCGGTATGGCGCTTCGAGAACGTCACTAGCACGATCGGGCAGGCCCCGTCTCTACAGATAAGGGCGGCAGGAATCCGGGAAAATGTAGGCAGTATGAAAAACAGAATTTCTAGTCCTACATTCGCGGACTCTCCATAAAACTCTTGACTTTGCATTTCCAATCTATTTATATGACCCATCGCTTAAAAAAGGGATGCTCCACGTTTGAGCGGCGAGGAAGTCGATCCCAAAATCGCCACTCGAGTTGATCGTCGGTCGAGAGGATCATTGGTCGAGAGGAAGAGTGGAAGTCAAGGTGGGAGTGATGCTGAAAAGAAAAGCGCTGCTCGCAGCAATTGTCTGTTCCGTATTTTCCTTATGCCCCCTTTTGTTTGGCCAGGCTAACGGCAGTTTTTCCGGAACGGTTAGCGATAAAACCGGTTCCGTGATCACCGGAGCATCGGTGACCGTCACTTCGCAGGCAACCGGTCTTACTCGCGACGTGAAAACCGATGGATTTGGACACTACCTGGTACCGCTGCTCCCGGTCTCCACGTACACAATCCGTCTGCAGTCGCCGGGCTTCCAAACTGCTGAGCAGAAAGATCTCCGTCTGCAAGTTGACGAACAGCTCGTAATCGACTTTACACTCAACCCTGCGTCGGTTTCCTCGACGGTCGAGGTCGCCGCCACCGAAGTAGCTGTCGAAACGACGAACCCGACCCTCGGCCAGGTGATCACCGCAGAGGAAGTAGCGGACCTCCCATTGAACGGCCGCGACTTTGTGCAGCTGGCTACCCTGACTCCGGGCACAACCGCGCAGACCAGCCCCAACAGCTTTTTCACCCAGGCGGCCAGCAGCGAAGTTGCGGCGCGCGGCACGTTTTCGCTTTCGGTAGGAGGTTCGCGCGAGCAGAGTACGAGCTGGTTGATCGACAACAACGACAACTCCGAACTCACTTCGGGCGGCATTGCGATTCTGCCGACGATTGACTCCATTCAGGAATTTAAGGTTCTCACTTACAACTACTCGGCGGAATATGGCACGCGCGCGGGTCCGACGGTGCTGGTTACGACGAAATCCGGATCGAACCAGCTGCACGGGGCGCTCTACGAGTATTTCCGCAACACCGACCTGGATGCAAAGAGCTACTTTGCGGCTTTCAAGGAGCAATTCAATCTCAATCAGTTTGGCGGTTCGCTGGGCGGGCCGATTCGGAAGAACAAGACTTTTTTCTTTGTGAATTACGAGGCGAAGCGGCAGCGGCACGGCATTCCTTACACTGGATTGGTACCGACGGCGGCGGAAATGGGCGCCAACGGGCAGTACGCAGACTTCAGTGGTGACCCGTTTATCACCGGCGGACAGCTTCTCAACCCCTACAGTTACAACACCACGACTGTTACACAAAATCCTTTTTACTGCGATCCGACGGGAAACCCCGAACCCGTGACCGCCGGCGGACTCCAGGTCGCCGGGACGCCGTGCAACAAGATCCCGATCACAGGCGGTCCCACCGGCTACGGTCTAGCCGACCCGATCGGGCTCGCTCTAATCAATCTCTTTCCGGTCGGCAGTCCCACAATCACGAACGGGGTCAATTACGCCAATGTTCCCGTGCGGCGGCTCAACGAAGGTAACGCGACGATCCGAGTGGATCACAACTTCTCCGGCAATGATTCCGCCTTCGCCAGGTTCAGCTACGATCAGGCCAACTCTTACGTGCCGGGCGGATCGCCCACGTGGGCTGAGGAGAATCCGTTTGGCAGCAACCAACTGATAGCCAATCACGGCCGCAACGTGGTCCTTTCGGAAACTCACATTCTCTCTTCCAAGAACATCAACCAGGCATATTTCGGGTTCAACCGGATCTTCGATTTCATCACCTCGTATGGCGAGTTTGGGGGACAGCTCTGCGAAGCGGCTGCGTTGGGCATTGTGGGCGCGGACCTCAACAGCGCGTGTCCGAACGCTCCTCCGGGCCTGACCCAGTACAAGACGGCCTGCCTCAGTTGCGGGTTGAGCTCGACGCAGCTCAGCACCTACTGGTCTTTGGGTGATCGCGGGTTCGCTCCCTTCGTGGGTGGGACTGACGTTTACTCGTTCAGCGACACATTCGACATGATTCGCGGCCGTCACAACATTCGCGCCGGTATTGGAATTCGTTTCAATCAAATGAATGTCATGACCAACGGATTTCAGGATGGCTATTTCCTGCTCGGCGGTGGGTTCACGGGCGACGCAGCGGCCGACTTGCTTGTGGGGCAGCCTTACGGTGCGATCCACGATCAAACATTCTATGGAGCTACCACCGGCCGGCGGTGGAAGATGTATCGTCCTTTTGTACAGGACGACTGGCGCTTCTCGAACGATTTGACCTTGAACCTGGGTTTGGCCTGGGCTCTGGTGACTCCAATAACGGAGGCGCAAAATCGTCAGGCGAATTTCGATTGGGCGACACAGCAATATCTGGTCGCCGGGAATGCGCCGTTCAGCGGCTGTACGAACTGCGTTCGCTCCAATGCGGACGTAGGGGTTAAATTCGACAAAACCGCCCTCGAGCCGCGCATTGGATTGGCGTGGAAACCGTTTGGTATTCAGAACACGGTGGTTCGCGCGGGCTACTCCATCTACCACGACTCTGGTTGGAGTCAGGGTGCGCAGGGGCTCTGGCAAAATCCGCCGTATTATGCCGAAGTTGACCAGTTCAGTTATTATTCTGGCAGCCCCGGGGACTACCTCCCGAATCCCTGCCCCTTTGGCAATTTCGCCGCCGGTGCGACTGCGCTAAACTGCGGGCTAAAATACGGGTTAACGCAACCGAATCTCCTGCCCTTCACCTCACCTCCGAACCCGGATGACTTTACCGGAACGTCTCTTTCCCAGGACGCGAACTTCAAACAGGGGATGGTGCAGCAGTTCAATTTGAACATTGAACGCCAGTTGCCCGGAAATATCGTGCTGACCGCGGGGTATGCCGGCACACGCAGCACCCACATTCTGTTTTACGGACTAAATCTGAATGTAAATTCCCCGTATGCGTGCCTAGGAGGTCCTAACTCTACTCCAGGCTATACCCTCGGTTGCGGACCTGGAGGAGCGTATGAGAATGCGCCCTACAATCCCTCGGGTGGGAATCCGTTCGACGCGGAGTTTACTAACATTTCAAACATTACGGATGGCGCGCGGGCGCGGTACGATGGCCTGCTGATCAGAGCAGAAACAAAGAGTGCCCGCCACGGCCTCTACGCTCTGCTCAGCTATACCTGGGCCCGCACTTTTGATTCCGGCATGGACGATGGAGACGGCACCACGCCGGGTGCACAGTTCTGGCCACTGCCGGGCTCCCAGAAAGCAGATTGGGGTCTCTCCCAACTGAATCTCAACGATCAATTCACCGCCAGTGTCTTGTATCAACTGCCATTTGGCAAAGGCAAAACTTTCGGTGCCGGCTGGAGTACTGTTCCGGATGCGATACTCGGAGGCTGGCAAGTCAATCTGATTGAGAAGGCGACTTCCGGGTTCCCGCTCTTCGTGGTCGACAGCAATAACCAGTCTGGCGTCAATTTCGAATGGAATGACACCCCGATGAACCGCCCGGACGAGGTGGGCAGCCCATACCAGGGTGGAACCATTGCAGCGAACCCGACCTGCGTAGCCCCAGCCCAGGTTCACAACAAGCAGAATTGGTTTAATCCCTGCGCTTTCCTGCCGGCTCCAGTCGGAGAGCTTGGAACCGCTTCTCGTGCGCCAGTTTCCGGTCCTCGTTTCGTGAATACGGATTTTTCTGCGTTTAAAAATTTCCGCATTCGCGAAGGATACACGGTCCAGTTCCGCGGAGAATTTTTCAACCTTTTCAATCATGCTCAGTTCGGCCTGATTGGCAACGGAGTTTTTATGCAGGATATCAACAGCCCTTCCTCGTTCGGCGCTGTCAATGAAACAGTCAACAACCCACGCGTGATTCAGTTTGCTTTAAGACTAGATTTCTAGCGGCATTTTGAACGGAGCAAAGTTCTAGCTGAGGCAGATTTCGATTTGCCCCAGCTTTCTTTATGCGTCACACTCACATCTAGAGGGAGCCGCCCTCGGACCGGTCGACGACGATCGCAGGCCGTAGGTCGCCGGCTGTCGCGACAACTCTTGAATCCGCTATAGTGATAGGCATTCATGAAACGGATATCTCCTTTCCTTGCGATATTCATCGCTGCAAGCCTTCTCTGCACGAACCGTTTGTCGTTCGGAGATGAATGGAAACCGCGACACGACCTTGTCTCCCACACAGGGGTCATGAACTTAACGGAACTCCCGCCTCCAAGCGAGGTCTTTTTCTCCGGCCCAGCCTATCCGGGCGAGCTTGGGTGGCTTGATGGTCTCAGGGCCTGGCGGAACGATCGCATCAAGCTACTGCGCTATTCTGGTTCACAATACGAACGCGCAGAACTGCAGTGGACACAGCGCATCTTCTCCCAGGTGCAATTGCTGATCTGGGACCGCAGTCTTTACGACCCCGACCGGGGCGTGTACACGGTCGACCGGTTCCTGTCCGAGACTGAGAGCCGCATCGGCCCTATCGATGCCGTTCTAATCTGGCATGTCTATCCGAATCTTGGTGTCGACGATCGAAATCAATTTGATATGCTGCGCGATCTTCCCGGCGGCATCGCTGGGGTACGCTCCATGGTTGAGCAATTTCACGATCACGGCGTAAAAGTATTTTTCCCGTTGCTGGCGTGGGATCTGGGAACTCGAGACGAAGGCGTGGCGCCGTCGACGGCCATGGCGCAACTCCTCAAGCAGGTTGACGCCGATGGAATCAACTTCGATACGCTGGAGAGCGTTCCACCGGGGTTTCGCGAGGCCTCGGACGCGATCGGCCATCCCCTCGCGCTGGAGCCCCAATTTCAACCGCGCGACGCTTCGATTGCTTGGACCAACATCAGCTGGAACGACTGGGTAACCTGGGAAGGGAGGCAGTATCCGTTCGTTCCGATGGTCAGCAAGAATAAATGGATGGAGCCGCGCCACACCGTCAATGTCACCGACCGTTTCACCCGCGACAAGACCGACAGCCTGCAGCACGCCTTTTTCAACGGCCAGGGATATGCCACTCTGGAAAACCTCTGGGGCTTTTGGTATGAAGACACTCCTCGTGATGCCGAAGCCGTGCTGCGGTTCACACGCATCGAGCGCGCCATGGCCGATTACCTGGTCAGCCCTGACTGGGAGCCGCATGCAGCGGTCTTGCAACCGGGCGTATTCGCCAGCCGCTTCCCCGAAGCAACGGGAACGCTCTGGACTATAGTGAACCGCAATGAGTACGACGTCTCTGGCCGTGAAATCGAGATTGCGAGCCAGCCCGGAATGCGTTACTACGATCTGTGGCACGGAACGGAGTTGACTCCCGCCGTAGTGAACGGCAAAGCCACACTGAGCTTCGATCTTGAAGGTTTAGGGTACGGCGCTGTTCTAGCCACGCAGAAGGAAGAGCAACCGGGCGAGATGGTTCGGAACTTGCTCTCCTACATGGCGGAACGTTCCAAACGCCCTCTTGCCAGTTATTCGCCCCAGTGGAGCCCTGTGAACCAGACTTTAGTTGAAATACCTGCGACCCGCACGGCACAATCCCCTCCGGAAGGTATGGTAGGCGTTTCCGGTGGTGACTACGATTTTCAGGTCAGCGGCATTGAGATCGAGGGCGGCAATGATCCCGGCGTAGATGTGCAATACCCCTGGGAGGATACGGCGCGACGTTTCCATCGCCATCGAATGCACATTCATAGTTTCTACATCGATCGGACGCCGGTGACGAATGCTGAGTTCTCCAAATTTTTGAGTTCAACGCACTATCGCCCGAAGGACGATCACAATTTCTTGAGCGCATGGAAAGATGGAACCTATCCGCAAGGTTGGGATAACAAGCCTGTCACGTGGGTTTCTATTGAGGATGCCCGCGCCTATGCAGCGTGGAGTCAGAAACGCCTGCCCCATGAATGGGAGTGGCAGTATGCCGCTCAATCTACCGACGGGCGCCCCTACCCTTGGGGGAATGACTGGAACCCTCAGAGTCTTCCGCCAGTGGATTCGGGACCAGCGATACGTCCGCTGGCCGATGTAACAGCGTTTCCGAAAGGTGCAAGCCCATTCGGCGTTCTCGATCTGGTCGGCGACATATCTCAGTGGACAGACGAATACCGCGACCCTCATACGCGAGCCGCCATCCTTCGCGGGGGGGCGGCTTATCAACCGAGCGGCGCCATTTGGTACTTCCCGCAAACCTACCGGCTGGATGAACACCAAAAGTATCTCTTGATGTCTCCCGGCCACGACCGGGCCGGAACCGTCGGTTTTCGCTGTGTTGTTGATGCGCGTTAGGTGCCCGTGGACACTCGTCTTCGAGCAATATCCCTGATCAGAGTCCAAAAATCCGGGAGGACGGAGCTCTTGCAGCAGATTGGAATTATCACGGCATCACGCAGGCGGAAAAAACCTTCCGCCCTCGCTCCCGCCGGAATCCGCCTGAACTCAGGATCCTTCTCGGGATGAAAGCAGCCATGGGAGACGAGAAAGACTTCACCCCGCCGCGCTGCATCGGTCAGCTTGCGGATATGGGGAAAAGCTTCTCGGCTCCGCGAAGATAGAGCTTGCCCCCGGGCAGTAGAACATCAGCCTGCACATACGACTTCCCCAAGAACGTAATCACGAGATTGCATTCCCATCTCCAATCAAAATGCTTCGAACGATGAATTGATTCCGGCCATACGGTGAGCCCGGTATTGGGCTGTTTTGAATCTTAGGTTCGAGGACGCCATCAGCCCACTACCCGCAATCGGCGTAGCTCGACGCCCATTCATTTGTATACTAGCGGCCACTGAGTTCGCAGCAATTCCGTGCACGGAGAGAAAGCCATGGCTCACGAAGAACCTTTAAAATCCGTGATTCACACCAAGCTCGTGATTCGCAACATCGGGCTTCTGCTCGGCGGAGATCTCGCTGATCCCATCCTCGACGGCGACACTGTTGTCTCTGTCGGCGATCGCATCACCGCTGTGGGCAAAGAGAAAGACCTCGACACTTCCGGAGCCGGGGTTACGATTGACGCCCGAGGTACGGCCCTGGCGCCAGGCCTTATCGACAGCCATGTTCATCCTGTTTGTGGCGACTGGACGCCTCGCCAGAATCAACTTGGCTGGATCGACAGCTACTTGCACGGTGGCGTCACCACCATGGTCTCGGCCGGAGAGGTGCACACTCCCGGGCGTCCGAAAGACGTGGTCGGCCTGAAAGCGATGGCCATATTTGCCCAACGCGCCTTCAACGCCTTTCGCCCCGGTGGAGTGAAGATTCATGCGGGAGCTCCCGTCATCGAGCACGGCATGGTCGAAGACGATTTCAAGGAACTCGCTGCCGCCGGGGTCAGAATTCTCGGCGAAGTGGGTCTGGGCAGCGTAAAAGATGGCAAGACGGCGCGCCAGATGGTCTCCTGGGCGCGCAAATACGGCATCCAGAGCACGATTCACACTGGAGGCCCTTCGATCCCGGGCTCGAGCTTGATCGACAAAGATATGGTGCTCGAAACTGACGCCGATATCATCGGTCACGTCAACGGCGGTCACACCGCTCTGCCCGACGATCAAATCACGGCGCTCTGTGAACGTTCGACACGGGCCCTCGAAATTGTGCACAACGGCAACGAACGCGCCGCATTGTTAGCGCTCCGCACCGCAATGGAATTGAAACAACTCCACCGCGTAATCCTCGGCACCGACTCGCCCGCCGGGTCTGGGGTTCAGCCTCTCGGCATCGTGCGTATGCTTGCGTTCCTGTCCTCGATAGGCGAGATCCCCGCCGAAACGGCCATCTGCCTGGCCACGGGAAACACCGCGAAGATACGCAATCTCGACTGCGGCCTGATCGCGCCTGGCCGCGAAGCCTCATTTGTCCTGATGGATAAAGCCCAGCATTCTGCGGGAAAGAATCTGCTCGATAGCATTAAAAAAGGAGATCTGCCGGGTATTGGCATGGTGATTATCGACGGCGCAATCAGCGCTCATCGCAGCCGCAACACGCCGCCGGCGACGACGGCGCCCGAGATCGTGAAACCTTAAAGAGACTTCAACGCTTTCGACGCGACCGGCGAGAACCGCATCGCAGACTCTGCGTCACTCAATTGCCAGAGATGCTGCGACTGTTTTTTGATACTCCCGCGCCTTGGCGATCGCGGCTGCCTCGTCGACGGTCAGCAGTTTATGGTCGCGCATCACGAGATGCCCATCGATCATCACCGTCTCCACATCGCTCGCCTTCAATGCATACGCGATCAGCGCGTAAACATCGTACATCGGCACGGCATTCGGCTCATCCAGACTGATTACAATCAGATCCGCCTTCTTCCCTTTTTCCAGGGACCCTATCTCCTTCTCCATATGCAGTGCCCTGGCGCCATCGATGGTAGCCATCTCGACGACAGCCTTAGCATTCAGGGCGAGTGGACTCATCTTCGTAATTTTCGCCAGCTTGGCTGCCAAATCAATTTCTTCCATCACATCGAGATCGTTGTTGCTGCCCGCCGGTCCATCGGTTCCGAGGCCTACGGCGATTCCCGCAGTTCGCATTTCGGGCACGGGCGCGACTCCGCTCGCCAGCATCATATTGCTTGACGGATTGTGGACACAGCCCACTCGATAGAGGGCGAGAATCTTGCGGTCCGCATCGTCCACAAAGATGCAATGCGCGGCCACTACATCTGGCCCAAGCACACCGATCCGCTCCAGATATTGCACCGGTGATGCTCCGTTTTGCTTCTCGCTATCTTCCCACTCCTTTTTCATCTCCGCGACGTGAATGAGGATAGGCGCATGATATTCCCGCGCCAGGGCGGAAGCCTCCTGCAATGTCTGTCGGGAGCAGGTATAAATCGAATGGGGCGCGACGGCAGCGTGAATCAGAGGATCGTTCTGCCACTTCTTCAGGAAATTCTCAGTGTATGCGAGCATCGCGGAGCGAGTTTTGTTGTCAGGCGCCGGAAAATCAATGAACGTCTCACCCAGCACGCCGCGCATCCCGGCCGCCTTGGTTTCCTCGGCCACCGCGTCTTCGAAGTAGTACATATCCGCGAAGGTCGTCACCCCGGAGCGAATCTGCTCGGCCGCTGCGAGCCGCGTCCCCCAGCGCACGAAGGCCTCGGTGACGTTCTTTTTCTCGGCGGGGAAGATGTACTTGTAGAGCCAGTCGTTGAGCGTCACATCGTCGTGCAAGCCGCGAAACAGCGTCATCGGGACGTGGGTATGGCCGTTGATGAATCCGGGCAACACCAATTTATTTTTCGCACCAATGGTATGTTTGCCCTCATACCGCTCTTCGATACCGGCGCGCGGCCCGACCGCGACAATCGTATCTCCTGACACGGCGACCGCCCCATCGTCGTAAATGTGGCGTTCGCCATCCATGGCGACCACGGTGCCCGTGATGATCATGTCAGCACGCTCTCGCGCGGCTTGGCCGTAAACTTGGCCGCAAAGAAGATACGAGAAACAGAGTTGTAGCGCGCAAAACAGATAACAGCCGCTCTTATTCGTCATCCTTAGAGTCCTGTAGCTCCCCGGAGATCTTCTGAGACTACCGGGTGAAAAGTTTAGTGGCCTAAAGCTTTCTAGCGCAGGCCGTCGTCGCCCTTGATCTGGTCTTTGGTGAGTCCGCCAACTCGAGCCAGGGGCCGTCCGCTGTCTGTGACAGCTATGGCCACCATGATCTCGTTGGCACGCGGCGCATCGCTGATCCTTACTTCCATGCCGTCAAAATGGCTGCGGACAAAGGCAGCGTCCTTGTGCCCAAGCGGGATGTCGAGCACCACTCCAAGACCGCCGCGCTTTTTGGACGAAGGGATCAAAGCCGCTCCTTTTCCCAGCACGCGCCGTACCGGAGTGCCGAGCTTGGGGTGCAAGATCGCCGCGGCGTGCTCCAGTTCCCCATTCTCTCCCACCGCAGCAGCTTTGCCATAGCTCTCGGCCGACGGCCCATCAAGTCCGAGCGCCGCGATCGCGCGCTGCGTTAACAACTCACCCAGTTCTTCGCCGATGGTCATCAATTCCGAGAGATCCTCAACATAGCGACCCGCACACGGGTTCTCGATCACCGCAACCGCAGCCGCGCGGCGCGTTGGCGGGTCGACTTTGCGCCCCATCTCCGTCACGGTCTCCTCGACAAACGTGGCGATTTTCCGGATCTTCGCTCGCAACCCGTCCTTCATCGCAACCCGTCCTTCATCGCAACCCGTCCTTCATCGCAACCCGTCCTCTCCCTTGATCTCAGACGCTTTCAATCCTCCGACGCGCGCATGAACTCGAGGCCCGGTTGTCATGACAAGCGCGAGCACGATCTCATCGGCGCGCGGAGCATCGGCAATGCCTACCTCCATCGAGTCAAAATGACTGCGCACGTACGAGGCGTTGATATGAGTGATGGGAATGTCGAGCCGCGTTCCCGGACCGCCCACTTTCTTGGTCGAGGCAACGATCGCTTTCGCCCCTCCCAACACCTCACGCATGGCATAGCCGCCGGGAACGTGCCAGAGCGCGCCGTGTTCGAGTTCTCCGGTGGAGCCCACAATTGCTCCCTTGCCGTAGCCCTCCACTAGCTTTGGATCGCCGCCCAGCGCTCCGACGACTGACCGCGCCATTTCCAAGCCAAGCGGCTTCAAATCATCCATGAAAGCTTCTATTGTTTCGACGTAGGCTCGGGCGTAAGGATTTCGAATCACCACTAGTGCTGCCGCGCGGCGCAGCGGTTTGCTTGCGATGGGGCCGCCTTCGTGAAAAATCTCTTCGACCAGCGAAAGTCGTTTGCGAATCTGGACCTCAGGCATTCACCAGTCTCCCGTCGGGCATCGAACCTACCATCAGCGGCGAGCAGTCAGCGCCAATCACGCGCGTCTGTCCCTGCAGATTCAGCGCAGCCGCGTGAATCAGCCGCGATCCGCGGAGGCGTTCCGCCATTCGCACTCCAGCCTCCAGCGCGGCCAGAATTTCATCATGCGAGAGTTCGCCGACCGCTTGCGTTACCATGCGCTCGCCCAAATCGCTGTCCGGAGCAAGCTCGCGCGCCTGAATTCGCTCGACCTTTGGATGTCCCGGCAGATCCACTGCATTGGCCACCACCGTAGCAGCGGCGTCAGCCATCGCTGCCGTATCGGCAAGCACGGTCACGGCATCGGCGATGCCGAGCGAAAAACTTCTGCCACGCCAGCCGCTGGTAGCAATCCCGCGGATCGAGTCGCGCGACAAAATCGTGGTCGTCCCAAACAGAGAAGCTTGATCGGGACGCTCGACCATTCCCACCACAAATTTCTCGCCAGGGGCAAGGTGCAGCGCGATATCACCGCCATCATTCACGTGAGCTCGGGAAGGTTTCGCGACTGAGACCATCGACTCGAGAATTTCTTCCGCCACAGAGCCTGCAACCGCGGCCATCGGGGTGATGAAGGTGTCAGCAGCATAGGGCCTCACCGCTGCCACCATACGGCGCGCCACCATCCCCGACGGCAGAGATCCACTCTCGCAGGCAGGCTGTCGCAGATACCCAAGCTCGCTGCACAACTCATCCAATACGCCGACGAATCGACGGGCGGCCGCGCGATAAGCAAGCTCGATTTCGCGCCTCTCACCGAAGGCGTGCACGATCACATCGATGGGGCCGTCCTGCATATGCAAGCGGCGTCCATCGGAGAGCATCCGGATTTGAGCTCTGCCCTTCATCTCTGCACGGTTCGTTTCTCCACAGTTTTACTTTTCTGCAGCCAGCGGCCAGGGATTATCCGGCCGCGCGGCCAGCCGGCGATAGCTCTCCTCATCTCGCTTGATTGAACCAAGGGGGCGAACGTGATCCATATATCCGCCGAGTGTCGCGTAGTCTGAAAGCTTTAGCGTGAACTCAATCGGCGCCACCAAGGCCGGGGTTGGAACGTATCCGAAAGCGTTCTCCGGCATCCGGCTCACATCCGCCATGATCGTGATTCCACCGCCCGGCCAAACATACACCGGAGCGCCGCCGCAGGTCACGCGAGTGAGCGCGTTGCGCACGGAATGCGTCAGTTCCACCGGATTCTCCGTTACCCCGGCGCGCAGCGATCCTCCCGCGCCTCCCATGAACAGCACCGAGCAGAGTGCGGGCTCGCAGTTTTCCCGAATGCGCTCAACCGATTTGCATAGCAGAACGGGTAATTCTTTCCGCTCCGGATGAAGCTGTTCGTCCAGTTCGAAATATGCGTGGTGCTCGCCCGTTGTGCTCACCATCAGCAAACGCAAACCCGGCCTGGCAAACTCGCGATCAAAAGGAGCAAGAATCGACAGCGGGTCGTCAATGTTTGTGCCTCCCCATGAGGTGCCCGGCTCGGCGACCCGAAAGTACCGCCCCGGCGTTGATCGCCGCCCCTTCAGCTTGATGCCGGACTCCGGCACGCCCAGCAGTTTTCCCGCCTGGTGTTCTGACAACACGCCGGTAATGTGATCGTCCACCACCACGACCTCATCGACCTTGCCGAACCACTGCTTTGCGAACATGCCGATTGTGGCTGACCCGCAGCCTACGCGCATGCGTTCTTCCTGCACTCCATCCACGATCGGTGCCTTCTCCGCCTGCACTACAACCGTGGCGCCGTCGTCAATCTTCAATTCCACCGCTTTGCGGTTGCACAGATTCAGCAGCGTATCGCAGGTAGCCGTGCCCTCGTGCCGGCTCCCGCCGGTAAGGTGCCGCACGCCGCCGAGCGATAACATCTGCGATCCGTATTCGTTTGTCGTGACGTGGCCGACCGCTTCGCCTTGCATTCGCACTGTGCTGCACTCCGCGCCCAGATGCCGATCGGTATCGATTTTGACCTTCACGCCGCAATAACTGAAAATGCCTTCGGTCACCACTGTGACCATATCCACGCCCGCGACTTCCGAGGAAATAATGAAAGGTGCGGGTTTGTAATCGGGATACGTGGTGCCTGCGCCAATTGCAGTCACAAATGTTTCCTGACCACTCACCAGCGTGCCGTCCCACTCGCGGGCTTTTTCGAGAAACGGTACAAGCGTGTCGCCGCGCGATACTGCCCGTTCCAGCACGATATGCGGATCAAGCCGCACCAGTTGCCCACCGGCATTCGCATAGCGGTCGCACGACCCGGTTCTTCCCGGTCTGATGTAGCACAGCACCGGACAAGCATCGCATCGAATGGCGTCGTCAGCCACGCTCATGCCTCTTCTCGCCGCTCACGCCTGTTCTCTTTCTGCGCGGCCATAATCGCGGCTCGCACGCGGTCGGGAGTTGCTGGGATTCTCCGCACGCGAATCCCAATCGCATCATGCAGCGCGTTCAAAATCGCCGGTGCCGTCGGAATCACCGCCTGCTCACCAATCCCTTTTGCTCCAAACGGTCCCACCGGCGAAGGATCTTCGATTAGAATCGATTCCACCAGCGGGACATCCCCTGCCGACGGGATCAAATAATCGTGCAGATTCTCGCCCTTTCCCGGAAAGAACTCCTCCATCAAAGCCATACCGAGTCCCTGCGCAACCCCGCCTTCAATCTGCCCCTCAATTAGCGTCGGATTGATCGCGCGCCCCACGTCGTGAGCCGCCGTGACTCTTAAAACCCGCACCGTCCCCAATTCCGTGTCGACCTCAATCTCCGCCATATGCGCGCCAAAGCCATACGCCGCATAAGGCTTGCCCTGTCCGTTTTCATCCAATGGACTCGTGGGCGGATCAAACGTCGCTTGGCTGGTGATGACATACCCATGCTCATCAAGAAGAGAATCTCCGAGGGCAAGCGTGTGCGCCTCATTGCCGTCGCACACTGTAACCCCGCCATCGGTAAATAGAATGGTCGCGCAGTCACAGGCGCCCGCCAGCTTGAGGATTGCCCGACGCAACTGCTCTCCAGCCATCTGCGCGGCCTTCCCGGTCACCAGCGTCTGACGCGACGCTGAAGTCTTGCCGCAATCCGGCGTGATCGAAGTATCGGCAGAAACGAGGTCAAAGCGCTCCATCGGCGCACCCAAGGCGTCCGCGCAAATTTGCGTCACGATTGTGTTGGATCCCTGTCCAATATCCACCGCGCCCTGGTGTAATGCTATACGCCCGTCGCGCTTCAGTCCGATTCTCATCGTCGAAGGGTTCGGCAGCGAGGTGTTTCCGCACCCATACCACATTCCCGCGACTCCCACGCCGCGCCGGAACGGGCCGGCGGCATTCCGGTTAAACTCCGCCGCTTCGCTTCGCGCGCTGTGCCATTTCCCACGCAGCGCCACCAGACAAGCACCTATGCCCACGCCCGCGCCCAGAACTTGCCCAGTGACGGTGGGCGTGTGCTCGTCGAGCGCGTTCAGAATCCGGAACTCCAGGCGATCCATCCCAACGCGATCCGCCAGTTCGTCAAAGACTTGTTCTTGTGCGATCGCAGCCTGAGGAACTCCAAACCCGCGAAACGCTCCCGCCGGCACCAGATTGGTGTGCACCGCCCGCGTTATTGCACGGTAGTGTGGCACGTAATAAGGACCGGATGCATGCACCGGCACGCGCGCCGCCACCGTCGGGCCCCATGACGCGTAAGCTCCAGTATTAAAGTCCGCCACGAAGTCGAGAGCCATCAGTTTGCCCTCTCTGTCGCAGCCTGCGCGAAGCCGCATCCGTGCGGGATGCCTCTTCGTGGTCGACACCATCGATTCGGTCCGCGAATAAACCATGCGCACCGGTTTTCGCAGATGCCATGTCGCTACAGCCAGAAACGGTTGCACCGAAAGATCCAGCTTCGAGCCAAATCCGCCCCCCACTGCCGTCGGGATGATGCGCACTCGCTCCGGCGCAATTCCGAGGATCGCGGCGATATCGCCTCGATCCATATAAGGACACTGCGTACAGGCCTGAATCTCGATCTGATCGCCAACTCGCCGTGCGAAACCGGCCTCGGGCTCTATGTAGGCGTGCTCGACAAATCCTGTGTCATACTCCCCCTCCGCCACCATGTAAGCCGCATTCAAGGCCTCGTCGACGTCGCCCCGCACCACCCGTCCCCCTACCAGAACATTCTCCAAACGGCCTTCATGAATCAGCCGCTCGCTAGCCAGCGCATCGTCGATTTTCGTGAGTGGTGCCAGTTCGTCCCATCTTACCGGGAAATCCGCGGCATCCACTGCCTCCACGGTTGCCGCCTCACCCACCATTGCTGCTACCGCTTCCCCGCGATACCGAACTTCATGCTCCGCAAACACCGGCTGGTCCGCGAAACTGCTGATCACTCCGTAGCAGTTTCTTCCCGGCACGTCCTTCGCGGTAAAAATGGCTTCGACGCCCGGATGATCTCGAACAAACGCCGCCAGATCGCCGAATTGAAATCGGGCCCTGTGATACGGGCTGCGAATCGCCCGAACCGCCAAAGAGCTTGCCGGAGCTTCATCGGCACCAAAAATTTCGCTGCCGTCCACTTTCTGCTTCCCATCCAGCCGCACCGACCTGGCTCCCACAGCCGCGCCCGCCTCGGACGGGATTCGGGCCTGATCTGCATAAGATTTCTTGACCGTGCCCTTTTCCCCAGCATCCAGAATCGCCGCGATGATCTTCTGATATCCCGTGCAGCGGCAAAGCACACCTCCGATCGCGTCCATCACCTCTCTGTCGCACGGAGTTGAGTTTTTCTCCAGCAAAGCCGTCGCCGCCAGCAGCATCCCGGGAGTGCAAGCTCCGCACTGAGCGGCGCCATGTTCAAGAAATAATTGCTGCAATTGCGCGCCCCGGGACGTCCGACGGGCCAGGCCTTCAATAGTCGTAACCTCGCATCCCTCCACTTGTCCCAGGGCCACCAGGCACGCGCACACCGCGTCTCCATCCAGCAGCACCGTGCAAGCTCCGCAATCCCCTGCGTCGCATCCCACCTTGGTTCCCGTCAGACCAAGTTTGTCCCGCAAAACACGGGAGAGTCTCTGCAACGGCGACGCGGACACGCTCACCGCCCGCCCGTTCACACGGAACACAATGGGAGCGAACTGGTCTCCTGCCTCTGCGTTCGACCCTCGCTTAAAAGCCATCAGCCGTTTCTCTCCACACACGAGTTCAACGCCCGCTTCACAAGCCGCAGCGAAGCATCCAACCGGTATTTCGCAGTAGCTCGAACATCATCAATCGGCGAGAGCGCAGCCAGATGCTCCGGCCTCACCAGCATGTTCAGCCCGTCACGCACCGGCGCCCCGATCAACTCGCTCTCAAGTGCTCCCAATCGGCGAGCCACTGCCGAGCACGATCCCACCGCGATCCGCGCCTCCAATACCTGGCCATCGTTGATCTCGACCAACGCTGCCACCATCGAAATCGATATCACCAAATATCGCCGCGCGCCCAGCTTTAAGAACGCCGATGCGGCGTCCTCCATGCCACGCGGAACCAGCACCGCCGTCAGCAACTCATCTGGCTTCCGCTGCGTCTTCCGATTTCCAACGATGAACTTGGCCAGCGGCATCTTCCGCATACCCGCCTTCGAAACCAACTCTACCTCGGCGTCCATTGCCAGCAGCGGAGGCACGCCATCTGCCGCCGGGGATGCATTGCACAGATTTCCAGCCACCGTGCCGCGATTCTGTATCTGCACGGAACCAACTTCGCGCGCCGCGCCTTGCAACGCGCCAAAGCCGCGGGGGAGCGGAGTTCGTACGATTTCACTCCACGTAGTCAGCCCACCAATGCGAAAGCAGTCCGCTTCGCGTGACACGCCACGCAGCTCTCTCAACGCTGAAACATCGACCACCACTTCTCGCACTACGCCCTCGCCGAGACCAGGATAAAAATCCGTGCCTCCAGACAGAATCCGGGCTTCGCCTGCGGCCAGCAAGCTTACGGCTTCATTCAGGGTTCTGGGCTTGATGTAAGGCGCGTTGGTGTACAACGATTTAGTCCCCAGGATCGAGGTCCCTACCCCGTTAGAGTGTAGGGTGTTCGCTATTTGTATAGCAATCACCCCGATTTGTACAGCGAGAGCCGCTCACGCTCGCCGCACGCAGAATGGGTGGCAAAACAACCCTTCCGGCAACAAACTCCAGTTCCACGGCTCACTCCGGATTCCTGCAGGGACGCGTTGTTTTCGCCGTTTTCTGCGGCAGGTTCTCCACGAGAGAGAGCTCGATCAGTAATCGCGAAGAGGGAGTGGGAGGCGCATTTCACGATTTGCCTGGCGGGAAATGCGGACGTGTACGCCGGCAAAATGAACCCCTCGCGGCAGGTTTGGCGCCCTTTTTGAACCTGCAGTGCGCGCAATCGAAAGATCTGCAGCGACGGCTCGCAGAGCTAGAAAAGCGCTCGGCAGAGACAGCAGAAGTAGAACGCATACCTCGATAGAAAGAAGCTAATCTATCAAGTGCGATGTCCGGAGATGCATGACATGAGGCATTTACGGCTTCATTCATGGCTATAATTTCGATAAGAGACTGCTTAACGTGCTTCAATCCATGATCAACCGAAAAGCCGTATCAACCCGTCGCGATTTTTTTTCGCAGGCTTACGCCTTCTTAAATTCCGAGGTGCATGAATGAAACCAGGCCGGATCACGAGTTTCCTCGCGGTTGCCATGGCAATTCTAATGACGTGCCTTCTGTCCGAAAGTCAGGACCGGCGCAAGATCATAATCGATCAGGACGCGGCCGGGCCGGCCGGCACTGACCAGCAATCAATGCTGTTGCTCCTCCAGTCGCCGCAGACGGAAGTGCTCGGCATCACCGTTGTCACTGGCGATGCCTGGCTCACCGCTGAGGTTGCGCACACACTGCGAATGCTGGAGCTTATCGGACGAACTGACATCCCTGTTCTCCGGGGTGCAGAGTATCCGCTGCTCAGAACAAAAGAAGAGATCGAGTCATGGGAGCAACGCTATGGCACCGTGCCGTGGCTCGGGGCTTGGACTCCGCGCGTGTATCATGCGGCCCGGGAACTTGGACCGATGCCGGAAGGAAAACCCACCACCAGAGCCGCTGACGAAGACGCGGCCCACTTTCTCGTGCGTATCGTTCGGAAGTATCCGCACCAGGTGACGATTTATGAGGGCGGCCCTATGACAAATCTGGCGCTCGCCATTTCCATCGATCCGGAATTTCCCGGCCTGGCGAAAGAGTTGGTTTTCATGGGTGCCAGTTTGAATCCGCAGACCGACGATCCAGAGTTTGTCGACACACCCCGCCACGAATTCAATCTCTGGTTCGATCCGGAAGCGGCGCACATTGTTCTGCGCGCGGGGTGGGCAAAGATTATCTGCACTCCGGTCGATATATCGGTAAAGACCAGAATGACAAACCAACTTATCGATCAGATCAAGGCCAGTAACTCGCCAGCGGCGCAATACATTGGTAAATATTCGCACTTACATGGGTCCTATAACTACTTATGGGACGAGCTTGCGGCAGCCGCGTGGCTTGATCCGACCCTGATCACGACAAAAGAAAACCGCTATATGGACATAGACCTTAATCGTGGTCCCGACTATGGCAACACGCTCATATGGACAGACATCGACAAGCCAAAGCGTGATCTTCCGTTGGTGGAAGTGCAATTCGATCTGGACAGGGATAAATTCTATAAATTGTTTGTTGACTTACTGATTGCACCGACGCCGACAGCGGGCAAGACATCGACGCCATAGCCGCGGACTGTTATTGTCCAAGTTCGCGAGGTGGCGATCGCGCATCTTCACCAGGGCCGGTAAAATCTCTGCCGCCGAGGCCGGTCAGGCGTTACAATGGCGCACCACGTAATCTTCAGCAAATCGATTTGGCTATGCAAAAGACAAAACTGCCAAACGTCATGCGCGAACGCCTGCTCCGTGCAGCGCGCAAGGTGATGAAAAATGCCTATGCGCCTTTCTCGAACTTTAAAGTGGGTGCAGCTATTCTCACCTCGAAGGGTCAAGTCTTCGTGGGATGCAACGTCGAGAACGCATCGTACGGAATGACTAACTGCGCCGAGCGCACCGCGATTTTTTCCGCTATCGCTAAGGATGGGCCAAAACTCGAAATCGAAGCCGTCGCCGTGACGAACGATCATGGAACCCCGTGCTCGCCTTGTGGGGCGTGCCGCCAGGTGATTTATGAATTCGGGCCACGGGCGATCGTCTTCTACCAGGGAAAAAAAGGACCGAAGCAAAGTCTCATCACCGATCTGCTTCCGGAAGGTTTCCGCTTCAAGTGAGTCAGCCGAATGTTTCGCAGTTCCGCGTCATCGATCTCATCCGCAAGAAGCGCGATGGCGGAGCCTTATCCGGCGAGGAAATCGGATACCTCGTCGAGGGCTGCACCGACGGAGGCATTCCCGACTACCAGATGGCAGCCTGGCTGATGGCGGTGGTGCTGCGAGGAATGACGCGTGAAGAGACCGCAGCCCTCACGCATGCCATGCTGCATTCCGGCGAAGTTCTCGATTTAAGCTTTCTGCCCGCGAAGAAAGTGGACAAGCATTCGACCGGCGGCGTCGGGGATAAAACTTCGCTTATATTGGCTCCGCTTGTAGCCGCGGGCGGTCTCTTTGTCCCTATGATCAGCGGCCGCGGACTTGGCCATACGGGAGGTACGCTCGATAAACTAGAATCGATCCCCGGATTTCGTGTAGCTCTGTCGGTACCAGAGTTTCATCGCGTCCTGAAGGCTTGCGGTTGCTGCATGATTGGTCAAACCGAAAAAATCGCACCGGCTGACCGAAAACTGTACGCGTTGCGCGACGTCACCGCAACCGTCGAGAGTCCATATCTCATCTGCGCTTCGATCATGAGCAAGAAACTGGCTGAAGGCACTGATGCGCTCGTGCTGGACGTGAAGACTGGTTCGGGGGCGTTCATGAAAAAGGAGGAAGACGCAGTTT
>Ga0181522_10000793_pt1 | contig 21253 bp, 17 predicted proteins | sample PEATcosm2014_Bin_27_FD_121103 | JGI IMG/M metagenome (GOLD analysis project Ga0181522, IMG submission 121103) | Peatland microbial communities from MTU Mesocosm Facility, Houghton, MI, USA - PEATcosm2014_Bin05_10_metaG | ecosystem: Environmental > Terrestrial > Soil > Wetlands > Peat | place... | reverse complement strand
TTGCCGAAATCATCGGCTTCTATCTTTTCTGGCGAGTCAACCTGCTCGTCGCAGCGATCGCACTGTTCTGCGGGTTCCTCGGCATCGCTGTCGAGAGCCTCGATATGCTCAACTCCTACGTGCCGCTGAAGCTCGCCGCCGAGGCCGGCGCCATGGGCGCCTTCACTCCCGAACAGCTTCAAAACCTGTCGTACTTTTCGGTGCAGCTGCAGGACACCGGGCTTGTGATCTCGTTCCTGTTCTACGGGATGGACGAACTGCTCACGGGTTACCTGGTGTTCCGGTCACGCTTCCTGCCAAGATTTCTCGGGGTCTTGGGTAGCATTGCCGGACTCTGCTACCTGACCAACACGCTGTTGAGTTTTGCCGCGCCCGCGCTCGATGCCCGATTGTCTCCCTATATTCTCTACGCCTGCTTTCCTGGTGAAGCGCTGAGCAGTCTGTGGCTGGCTACGATCGGATTGAACGTCGCCAAGTGGAGAGCCTGGCGCGGTGTTCCTCGCGTTCAGCTCTCGCCGGCCTGAATTTTATGGCTCGAATGCGGCGAAGGGATGCGCCAGCATCACCGCCAGTTCGCCGGCCATGACGGCTTCGCCCGCTGCCTCACGACCGGCAATCCGGACAACCGATTGCTCATGGTCCACCATGAAACGAACCCATGGCACATCCTCGGGAGGGGCCACATCAAGAAGTGCCTGGAAGCGATGCACGTACGGCAGCGCCAGTTCGGCAAGCGTGGCCATGGCGTCCCGCCACGGAACTGCCGCGAATTGTTCTGCCACGGAGGCACCGGCTGCTCGCTGGCCCTGATCCTCAACGAGACTCAGGCCGTATCGGGCCAGCAGCGGCCGGAGTTTAACCTTTGCCTCCGATTCCAGTTGCAGAAATAGACTGAGATTGTATTGGTGCTCACGATTGGAGCAGAGCTCGAGCCAGCGGGATGCCAGGCCCTCCCCCAGCACTTCGGCCGCGTACAAAGACGCAATGCCGCGCAGATACTCCTCCCGCTCCATCTGCAGAAGCTAAGAGCTTCGAACTAACCCGTCAAATGATTGTTGCTGCAAAATGCCCACCGCACCTGAAGCCGAAAGTCGGCCAGGCGTGTGCCGCATCGTCCGAGGATGCGGCACACGCCCTGAGGAAGATCAGTGATTCGAGCCGGGTTGTCCGGTGCCCGACTGATCAGCAGACTTGTCGTTGGGCTTTCTGGTCGCGTCGTTCGACCGCTGCGAATCCCGGTTGGAATTGTCGCGGTCTGCGCGCTGCTGATCGTTGTCCGCATTGCCTGAACCGCCCCGCTGCGTTCCGCCGTGCTGAGTGCCGGGCTGTGAACTCTGATTGCTGCTCATAGTGTTCTCCTGTTAGCGACTGTGTCTCGGTCAAACTTGCGACCGAGGCTGCATAGTCTCAAGTTGCCCCTGGGCCCGCAGTCGGCGAGCGGTCTCGGCATTCGTCGGTGGTGTCCGTCAGACGGGGTCCTCACGGTTTGAAGCGCCACTATATTCCGCAAGCGCTACGGTTCTGCGGCGCCCGACTGCGCTGCATATAAACGACGCACGGATTCCATGGTGTCGGCTTCCGTGACAGGTTTGTCCTCGCGATAGCGCTTCACGCGTGCGAGGCGCAGTGCCAGGCCGCCTGGATAGCGCGGACTTGCCTGGAGATCGCTGAAGGCAATCTCGATCACCAGTTCAGGCCGTACGTAGACGGTTGAGCGGTCCCGATGCGTCTCACGCTCCAGCAACGCCTGCGTCTGCCAGGCGAGCATCACATCCGTCAGCCCCTTGAATGTTTTCCCGAGCATGACGTACTCACCAGTGGCAGGATCGAGGGCCCCAAGATGCAGATTCGATAGCTTGCCTGTGCGCCGGCCGTGACCCCACTCAGCCGCGAGCACGACCAGATCCAGTGTGTGCGCGCGTTTGATCTTGAGCCAGCGCGCATCGCGGTTTCCAGCCTGATAGGGAGCGTCCAGCGCCTTCGCCATCACGCCTTCATGCCCGGCAGCCAGCGCCGCTTCATAAAACGATTGGGCCGCGGCCGGCGATGCCGTGAGCAATCTCGGTACGCGCAAACCTGCGGGCACGGCCTTCGAAAGCGCCGCGGCGCGCTCAGAGGTCGGGCGATCGGCGATACTGCGGCCGTCCAGGTACAGGCAATCGAAGAAGAACGCGCTCATGGGCAATTCCCGGCGCATTTGCTCGACGTTGAGACGACGGCCGAAGCGCCGCATCGTGATCTGGAACGGCAGAGGCCGGCCGTTAGGGTCAAGCGCGATGGCTTCACCATCCAACACCACCGAGTCGGCGACGAAGCCGCGCGCCGCGTCGACAATCTCCGGCAGCGCCGCTGTGACGTTATTGAGGGTACGGGTGAAGATCCGCACCTCATCGCCGCCCTTGTGAACCTGTATGCGGGCGCCATCCATCTTCCATTCGAAGGCCAGCTCGCCCGGCAAGGTCTGCAGTGCCTCCGCGACATCGGTTGCGGTCTGCGCGAGCATGGGCGCCACGGGCGAGAACAACACAAAACGGAACCCGTTGAGCGCGGCCCCGCCGCCGGTCAGGGCTGCTGTGGCAACTGCCCCAAGATCGCCGGCGTACATGGCGGCGTGACGTACCTGCTCCGGCCGCAGCGCTGCGGCAACCGCAATCGCATCAGCCATGACACCGGCGAGTGCCCCCTGCCGCAGCTCGCCGACCAGCAGTGCGGTCAAAAACTGCCTCTCCGCAGGCGTCGCGCGAGCGAACAGTTCCTCCAGGGCCAGTGCTCGCTGCGTGGCCGAACCTGCGCCGCGCAGCGCGATGAGTTCGCTCAATGAGTGGTCGACCTCGATCAGCGTCAATGAGGCGTCGGTGTTCAGCGAGCCCGCGGCGGCCCGCTGCAGCAGGGCATAGCCGATGCCGCTGCGTCCTTGCGGAGTTTCTCCCGACAGGTAATGCACGGCGATGCCGATCTCGGCCGCAGGAACAGTGCGCAGGAATTCCGCCAGCTCGCGCACCTTGACTGTGCGGGCGCTACTGGCCCCCACGCGCTGCGATACGCCGACCAGTTGGGCCAGCGAGGTCATTGAAATTGGAGCCTCATGCGCCTAGTGTGCCGCCTTTTGCATTGACGGGTACTCCCACAACCATGAACCATCGCGCGCTGGCCTTTGCCTGCTTCTGTTTATGCATCATTGCCGTTGCCTCCCCCAGTTCCAGGGCCCTTGCCGCTTCCGCGCGCGTGGTGTTGCCGGACACCGTGACCCCCGATCGCTACCTTATCGATATCGTGCCGGATGCCGCGGCGCTGACCTTCACGGGCACGGTTCAGATCGATATTACCGTCCATAGTGCGGTCGACCGCATCGTTCTGAATGGTGCCGACCTCGTCATCGACAGTGCTGCGGTGGCGGGTGTCGGTGCCGCGCCAGCGGTGAGCTACGACGAACATCTGGGAAGGATCACGTTCGCGCTGGGGCAGATGATCGAGCCCGGTGCCCACACGCTGACTCTGTCCTATCATGGCAAGATCTATCTGCAGGGCTCGGGTTTCTTTGCGGTCGACTATGCGGCGCAGGGAAGCAAGGCGCGCGCCCTGTTTACACAGTTCGAGGACGCGGACGCGCGCCGCTTCGTGCCCTGCTGGGACGAGCCGGGGCGCAAGGCGATCTTCGAGCTGTCGGCGACGCTGCCGGCCAATCTCATGGCGCTGTCGAATATGCCCGTGGCCCAGTCCGAAGCGCTGCCTGGGAACCTGCAGCACGTGCATTTCGCACCCACGCCCCGCATGTCCTCGTACCTGCTGTTCTTTGGTGCCGGTGACTTCGAGCGCAGCCGGCGCAGTGTCGATGGCGTTGATCTCGGCGTGGTGGTCAAGCGTGGCGATCTTGCGCAGGCGGACTTTGTTCTCGATGCTGCCGCGGATATCCTGCACTATTACAACGATTATTTCGGCACGCCGTTTCCCCTGCCGAAGCTCGACCTGATCGCGGGTCCCGGCTCCAGCGTGACTTTCGGCGCCATGGAGAACTGGGGCGCGATTTTCTCCTGGGAGTCCGAAATGCTGGTGGACCCGCGCATCGCCAGCGAAAAGGACCGCCAGCGCGCCTACATCGTCGCCGCGCACGAGATGGCCCATCAGTGGTTCGGCGATCTGGTCACCATGCAATGGTGGGATGACCTGTGGCTGAACGAGGGCTTTGCGTCGTGGATGGAGAACAAGGTCACCGATCATTTTCATCCCGAATGGCATATCTGGTTGCAGCAACTGGATGATCGCCAGCGTGCCATGGCGGTCGACGCCCGCGAGGGCACTCACGCGATCATCACGCCGATCGTCGATTCGCAGCAGGCCCAGGAAGCGTTCGACGAAATAGCCTACGAGAAGGGGTCTGCGGTCATCCGCACGCTGGAATCCTACCTGGGCGAAGAGGCGTTTCGCGCCGGCGTGCGTCGATACATTCAAGACAAGGCCTACGGCAATGCCGTTACCGATGATCTGTGGCAGCAGATGGATCGCGGCTCTGAGCGTCCCATCACCCAGATTGCGCACGATCTGACGCTGCAGGCGGGGGTGCCGATGATCAGCGAGCTGTCGTCGGAGTGCGCGGGCGATTCGACCACGCTGAAGCTATCCCAGGGCCGCTATGTCATTGATGCCGATTCAACGTCGGCGCATCTGTGGCACGTACCCGTCGCCATCGCAGCTATTGGCGCGCCGGCATCCACTACCGTGATCTTCGGCAGCGCGCCAACTGCCCTGCAGGTTGCCGGTTGCGCCCCGGTTATGATCAATGTGGGGCAGACCGCGTATTTCCGCAGTCGCTATACCCCGGCCGGGTTGTCCCAACTGACGGCGCACTTCGCGCAACTGACCTCGATCGATCAATTGGGCCTGCTCGACGATACCCAGAGCCTTGCCTACAACGGCGAAGAGCCCATGAGCGCGCTGCTGGCTATCGCCGACAGCGTACCGGTCGATGCCGCGCCGGAAGTCGTGACGGCGCTCGCCGGGGCGCTGGAGGATCTGGATCTTCTGTGCGACCGGCTGCCGATGCAGGTGCGATTTCGACGGTACGCGCGCGGCGTGCTGAATCGCTTCTTCAAACGTATCGGTTGGGAGCGTGCCCCAGGCGAGGCCGATAACGTTGCGCTACTGCGTACCGCCCTGATCGATGCCCTGGGGCAAATGGATGATCCCGCCGTGGTCGCCGAGGCCAGGCGTCGCTTTGCGCTCTATGTAGCAGAGCCCGCGCGCCTGGACGCTGCGGTCCGGAAGCTGGTGCTCGACACGTCGGCCGTTCACGCCGACCAGTCCGTGTGGGATCAGCTGCATGCATTGGCCCGAGCCACTCCATCCGAAATTGAGCGTCTCGAACTCTACGAGCTGCTGGGGCACGCGGAGAACGAACGGCTGGTGCGCGAAGCATTGGAACTCACGCTCTCGGACGAGCCGCCGCCGACGGTGGTCCCCCACATCCTGCAGGAGGCAGCGGTGCTACATCCGCGGCTCGCCTTTGAATTCACTGCTGCGCACTGGCAAAAGCTCTCGGCCACGGTCGAGCCCGACTACCAGATACGCTTCGCCCCCAGACTGCTGAAGAACAGTTCCGACGCCGCGCTGATCGCGCCGCTGGACGCCTTTGCCAGGGCATACATTGCGCCGGACAAGCGCCTTGACGTGCGCAAGACGCAGGCGAGCCTGCGCTATCGGGCGCGGGTGCGGAGGGAACGGTTGCCGGATCTCGAGCGTGGGCTGCGCTTGCGCGTCAGTCAATAATCGGCGGCGGCGAGCGCTGTGAGTATCTGTTCGATGAGCTCCGACAGCGCCGCCGCCCGCTGCGAATTGAACCGTGGCGCGCCGTCCTCCGACATGTAGGCGCGCTGCGCAATCTCGAGCTGCATGGCGTGTACATTGCGCGCGGGCGCGCCAAAGTGCCGTGTGATGTAACCGCCTTTGAAGCGGCCGTCCACGACATGCGAGAAACGTTGCTGAGCGCGCAGCCGTTCGACCACGCGCGCCACCAGCGCTGCGGCGGCGCTCTGGCCGGCGTAGGTGCCCAGATTCAGCTCCGGCAATTCGCCTTCGAACAGGCGCGGCGAATGCGAGCGGATCGAATGGGCATCCCAGATCAGGCAGTGCCCGTGCGCCGCCAGGATCCGATCCCGTTCCGCGGCCAGGGCCAGGTGATAGGGGCGCCAGTAACATTCGATGCGCCCGGGGATCTCGGCATGGGAAAGCGCGTGGCCCGCCGCGTAGATCGCATCGCCTTCGAATGTCTCGGTCGGGCACACGGCCGATTCGATGCGACCCGGATAGAGCGCCGAACCATCCGCCGGCCGGTTCAGATCCACCACATAGCGCGAGTGGGTCGCGATCAGCGTGCTGACATCCAGCCGATCGAGGCAGCGTTGATAGAGTTCCGGAACAAACCAGTCCGTGTCGGGCACGGCCCGGCCCGCGGGCGTGAAACGATGGTGCAGCGATTCCGGCAGCTCGATCCCGGAATGCGGGAAACTGATCAGGATCGGCAGCGAGCCTTGGCGTTGTTCGAACAGTGGCGAGGTCACGCCGCAGCCCGCGAAGGCAGCGCGCGCGCGACGTCGACGGCGAGATGACCCGAGCGCACCCAGCTTTGCGCGCGCAGGATATCAGGCGAAAAATAGCGGTCGACTTCGTAGAACGGCACTTCAGCCCGAATAGCGGCGTGGGCGGCCTCGAGCGCTGCGGAGGAGCGGAAGGGGCGATGAAAGTCGATGCCCTGCGCCGCAGCCAGCAGTTCGACACCGATCACCGCCGCGCCATTGTCCAGCATGCGCAGCAGGCGCCGCGCGGCATGCGTGGCCATGCTGACATGATCCTCCTGATTGGCGGAGGTGGGGATCGAATCGACGCTGCAGGGCGCGGCCAGGGTCTTGTTCTCGGAGACCAGCGCCGCCGCCGTGACCTGCGCCAGCATGAATCCCGAGTTCAGCCCGCTGTTCTCGACCAGGAATGCGGGCAGGCCGCTCATCTTCGGATCGACCAGTACGGCCATGCGACGCTCGGAGAGGCTGCCGATCTCGGCGATGGCCAGCGCGAGCGTGTCGGCGGCGAATGCCATTGGTTCGGCGTGGAAGTTTCCGCCCGAGAGCACCTCGCCCTGTTCGACGAACAGCAGCGGATTGTCGGTGACCGCGTTGGCCTCGATGGCGATCGTGACCGCACACTGACGGATCAGGTCCAGGCAGGCGCCCATCACCTGTGGCTGACAGCGGAATGAATAGGGATCCTGCACGCGCGAGCAGTCCAGGTGCGAAGCGCGGATGGCACTGCCGGCGAGCAGCGTTCGGTAGAGACCGGCCACCTCGATCTGGCCGGGCTGCCCGCGGGTCTGATGGATACGGTCATCGAACGGCACATCGCTGCCCTTGAGCGCATCCACCGACATGGCACCTGCGAGCACCGCCGCCGCCCAGAGATCTTCGGCGCCGAACAGTCCGGCGAGCGCCAGCGCCGTTGACACCTGGGTGCCATTGATGAGCGCCAGACCTTCCTTGGGCCGCAGCCGTATCGGCGCAAGTCCAGCCCGGCGCAGCCCCTCGGCCGCGGGCAATTGCTGGCCCTGAATGCGCACATCACCCACGCCGATCAGCACGGCGCTCAGGTGCGCCAGCGGGGCCAGATCTCCGGATGCGCCCACCGATCCCTGGCCCGGAATGACGGGATAAATCTCCCGTGCCAGCAGGGTCTGCAGTGCTTCGATGACGGTGAGACTGATACCGGAGTAGCCTCGCGCCAGCGAGTTGATCTTCAGCGCCAGCACCAGGCGCACCACGGCGTCGGGCAGCGCCTCGCCGACACCCGCGGCATGCGAGAGCAGCAGATTGCGCTGCAGGAGATCGAGCTGATCGGCCGGAATCCGGGTCTGCGCCAGCAGTCCAAAACCCGTATTGATGCCGTAGGCGGCCTGGCCGCGCTCCACTATGGTGTCGACGAGTGCAGCCGCGGCACCGACCCGCTCGCGATCGGCGTGGGAGATAGAGATCGCCACCGGCTGCGCATATATCCGGCGCAGCGCGGCCAGCGAGAGATGACCGGCGCTGAGCTCCATGGCAAATGTCATGGCGTCAGCGCGCGTTCAGCATCGGCAGGTCGAGCCCGTTGACGCGTGCGCACTCGATAGCGCTGTCGTAGCCGGCGTCCGCATGCCGCATGACTCCCGTGGCCGGATCGTTCCACAGCACGCGCGCAACGCGCTTGGCTGCGGCCGGCGTGCCATCGCAGACGATGACCACACCGGCATGCTGCGAAAAGCCCATGCCGACGCCGCCGCCGTGGTGAATCGAGACCCAGGTGGCGCCGCTGGCCGTGTTGAGCAGAGCATTGAGCAGGGGCCAGTCCGAGACGGCGTCCGACCCATCGCGCATCGCTTCGGTCTCCCGATTCGGGCTGGCGACCGAGCCGGAATCCAGATGATCGCGGCCAATGACGATGGGTGCCGACAATTCCCCGCTGGCCACCATTTCGTTGAATGCCAGTCCGAGCCGGTGACGCTGGCCGAGACCCACCCAGCAGATGCGCGCCGGCAGGCCCTGGTATTGAATGCGTGTATGCGCCATGTCCAGCCAGTGGTGCAGATGCGCATCATCCGGGATCAGCTCCTTGACCTTGGCATCGGTCCTGGCGATGTCGGCCGGATCGCCCGACAGCGCAGCCCAGCGGAACGGTCCGATGCCGCGGCAGAACAGCGGGCGGATGTACTCGGGTACGAACCCCGGGATATCAAACGCGCGCGTGATGCCCTGATCGCGCGCCACCTGGCGGATGTTGTTGCCGTAGTCGAACACCGGAATGCCCATGTCCTTGAAGCGCAGCAGGCATTCGACGTGATGTGCCATCGAGCGGCTTGCTGCCACCGTGGTGCCGGCCGGATCGCTGGCGCGCCGCTCATCCCACTGTTCGATGCTCCAGCCCTGCGGCAGGTAGCCGTTGACCGGGTCATGCGCGGAGGTCTGATCGGTGAGCGCATCGGGCCTGATGCCGCGTGCCAGCAGCGTATCGAGTACATCATTGATATTGGCCAGCAGCGCCACGGAAATGGGCTTCTGGGTGCTGCGCGCGCGCGCCAGGGTTTCCAGCGCCGCATCGAGCGTGGGCGCCTGCACATCGACGTAGCCGGTATCGAGGCGCTTGGTGATGCTGCTCTGCCGACATTCCACGGCGAGCATGCTGGCACCGGCCATGGTGGCGGCCAGCGGCTGCGCGCCGCCCATGCCGCCGAGGCCGGCGGTCAGAATCCACTTGTCGCCCATGCGGTCGTTGAAGTGGCGCCGACCCATTTCAACGAAGGTTTCGTAGGTGCCCTGCACGATGCCCTGGCTGCCGATGTAGATCCAGGAACCCGCGGTCATCTGTCCATACATCGCCAGGCCGCGCTGATCGAGCTCGTTGAAATGCTCCCAGGTGGCCCAGTGAGGCACGAGATTGGAATTGGCGATCAGCACCCGGGGTGCATCCGAGTGCGTCTTGAAAACGCCCACCGGCTTGCCCGATTGGATCAGCAGCGTCTCGTCCAGCTCCAGGCGCTTGAGTGTCTCGACGATGCGGTCGAAGCAATTCCAGTCGCGTGCCGCACGGCCGATGCCGCCGTAGACGACCAGTTCGCCGGGATTCTCGGCCACTTCCGGATCGAGATTGTTCATGAGCATGCGCAACGGCGCCTCGGTGGTCCAGTGGCGCGCGCTGAGCGTGTTGCCGCGGGCAGCGCGGATTGTCCTCGACGGCACGGGACTAAGCATGGGTAGAACCTCCGGGTGAGGCCCGGCCCGACATTTCATAGCGGGAGCCGGGATAGTTCAGGCGTGCCACCGAGGCAATGAGCCCGGCGGTCCAGGTGCGGCGAATCACCAGCAGGCAGGGCTCGCGCTGTTTCATCTTCAGAAGCCTGCGGGTGCGCTCATCGGGCATGGCCGCGCGCAGCACATGCTCGGCAGCCTGCAGCGGCGCAACTTTCATGAGGTAGTCGTGGGCCGTAGTCGCGCCGAAATCGAGCTTCAGATAGTCGGGGCCGATGCGCGGCAGAACGTGCCGGTCCTCTAGCAGGATGGGCACGTCATTTTCGAAATGCACGATCGATGAGTAAAACAGCTCGGTCTTCGCCGCCACGCCAAAATCGCGTGCCAGGTCGGCGACGGCGCGCACGCGCTCGAGCGTGATGAGTTCGGCGCGATGCACGTGGCCGCGGGCACGGATCTCCTCCGCGATGTCGCGAATCTCCAGCGGATGCGTCGTGGGCTGGCGATTGGCGACGAAGCTGCCGACGCCGGCGATGCGGACCAGCACGCCCTCATCCGACAGCTCCCGCAGGGCGCGGTTGGCGGTCATGCGCGAGACGCCGAACTCGCGCACGATTTCGTTTTCCGATGGCACGCGCGCAGAGGTGCCCCAGCGACCCGAATCGATATTGGTGCGGATGTGCTGCTTCACCTGCAGGTACAGCGGTTGCATCGCCAGGTTGGGTTTGGACACTGCGGGCTCGCTCGATGAGTCAGTGGAGTCTAGGCTGTATAGACAGGTACAGTCAAGTAGCCGTCAAGCGTCGCTGCCTGAGCCAGTCGGCAAAGCGCACCGCAGTCTGCTGCTCGTGCCGATGGTGTCCATCCACGACCACTGCGCGGCCTGCCACCCAGACCTCGCGAATGGCGGCCTGGCCGCCGCCGAACACCAGCCGGTCCAGCAGGCCGTCTGCGGCGGCGCCGGCGAGGGCGGGGTGATCGGTGTCGAGCAGCAGCCAATCGGCGCGCCGGCCGATCTCGAGCGCGCCGACGGCCTGCCCGAGTGCGCGCGCGCCGCTGCGCGCGGCCTCGCGCCACAGGCGCGCACCCACATGCGGTTCGCGGCGCGTGGCAAGCACGGCGCGTCGGCGGCGCCTGATGCGCTGCTGATATTCGAGCCAGCGCAGTTCTTCGGACGGACTGATGCTGGCCTCGCTATCCGAGCCGATGCACAGCCGGCCGCGCCTGGTGAGCAGACGCTCGGCGTCGAAGAACCCATCGCCGAGATTGCCCTCGGTGCTCGGACAAACGCACACGCCCGCCTGGGCAGCAGCCACTGCGGTGATCTCGGCCGCGCTGGCATGCGTGGCGTGCACCAGGCACCACGCTGGCCCGACCAGGCCGGTGTCCAGCAGCAACTCGATCGGTCGTCGACCGGTGGCCTGCTGGCAGGCGCGGACTTCGAGCAGCTGTTCGGCGATGTGGATATGGATGACGCCGGCCGAATCCATTGCCACAAGGCCGGCGACCGCCTCCCGCAGCGATTCGAGCGGAACGGCACGCAGGCTATGCAGCGCCGCGCCGGTGTGCAGAGTCGAGCCCGCGCTGGCCTTGAGCGAACTGCGGCGCCGCGCAATCGCCTCGAGGAATTCGGGCACCTCGAGCCGGAAGCGCTGCTGTTCGGGCAGCAACGGGCGGCCGCCGAAGTCGCTGCTAAGATAGAGTGTAGGCAGCAGCGTGAGTCCGATGCCGGCGGTCGAGGCCGCCGCATCCACCGCCTGCCACAGTGCGTTCTCGCCTTCGTAGGTTCCACCGCCGACCGGGCGATGCAGGTAGTGAAATTCCGCAACCGAGGTGTAGCCGGCCTTGAGCATCTCGATGAACAGCTGCGTGGCGATCAGTTCCAGGTCGGCGGGCTCGACGCCGTTGGCGAGCGCGTACATCGCGGTGCGCCAGGTCCAGAAGCTCTCATGGGAGGCGGTGCGATATTCGCCGTCGCCGGCCATGGCGCGCTGGAAGGCATGGCTATGGGCGTTCGGCATGCCGGGCACCAGCGCGCCGCGCAGACGCACCGCCGCCGCATCGGGTGCGGCCTTGGGCTCGAGTGCCGAGATCAATCCGGTATCCGAAACTGTGATCGCGGCATCGTGCATCCAGCCGCTGCCGGCGAGCAACGCGTCCACGTGGTAGATCGTCATGGTTGACTATAGTTGTATAGGGAGGCTAGTTTCGCGCAATTGCCGGGCCGGCGCAATCCGGACCGGTTGGGAGCCGCCGTGAACGCGCAAACGGATGACTGGGATTTCGTCTGGGTAGGAGCCGACCTCGCAACCATGCGTCAGGGAGCCGGGGCCTACGGCGCCTTGCGCGATGCCGCGCTGGCGGTCAAGGGTGAGCGCATCGCCTGGATCGGCTCGTCGGTGGACGCGCGCTCGCGCCTGGCAACACGGGCGGCACCGTCTTTCGATGCCTCCGGACTGTGGATGACGCCGGGATTCATCGACTGCCACACCCACCTGGTGTACGGCGGCAGCCGCGCCGGAGAATTCGAGCAACGGCTGCTCGGCGCGTCCTACGAACAGATCGCACGCTCAGGCGGTGGCATCCAGTCGACCGTCGATGCCACGCGCACGGCCACCGACGAGGTGCTGCTGGCCAGCGCGGTGACACGCGCCCGCGCCCTGAGTGCCGAGGGCGTCACCACGATGGAGATCAAGTCCGGCTACGGACTGGATCTGGATTCCGAGGCGCGCATGCTCAGGCTGGCGCGCGACATTGCCGGCCGTGTGCCACTGTCGGTGCGTACCACTTATCTGGGCTTGCACGCGCTGCCGCGGGAGTTTGCGCAGAATCGACAGGGCTTCGTCGATCGTGTGAGCGGCCCATGGCTCGATGCGATCGCGGCCGCGGGGCTGGCCGACGCGGTGGATGCGTTCTGCGAATCGATCGGATTCTCAGCCCGTGAGACCGAGCAGTTCCTGCTGGCAGCGCAGGCGCGGCAGTTGCCGATCCACCTGCATGCCGGGCAGCTCAGTGATCTCGGCGCCGCGCAATTGGCGGCGCGCTTCCATGCACTGTCCGCCGATCACCTCGAGTATATGGACGAGGACGGCGCCAAGGCCCTGGCCGCCGCCGGCACCGTCGCCGTGATGTTGCCGGGAGCTTATTACACGCTGCGCCAGACAAGTCCGCCGCCGGTGGCGCTGCTGCGCCAGGCCGGTGTGGAGATGGCCGTGGCTACCGACAACAATCCGGGCACCTCGCCCTGCACATCCATGCTGCTGATGCTGAACATGGCCTGCACATTGTTTCGGCTCACTGCTGAAGAAGCCCTGATGGGCGTCACGCGCGTAGCCGCGCGCGCGCTCGGCGTGCTGGGCGACCGCGGCACGCTCGAGGTGGGCAAGCGCGCGGATCTGGCGCTGTGGCGAATCGGCCAGCCCGCGGAACTATGCTATGCCATGGGAGCCAACCCCTGCGCCGGCGTCGTGCATGGCGGCATCGCTGTGCGTTGAAGCCGGAACTAGGGCGCAAAGGCCAACCAGAGGCCCGGTGCCTGCACCTGCGGATTCTCCGCCTGGAAGGTCCAGGGGACATCGCCCGAGGCATCGAGCCACAGCAGGCAATGCGCGGGCACGCGCATCGCCGGCAGATCCGGTGTGCTCCACAAACCGGTCGCGCGCGTGAACAAGCCGCGCATGGAAAGCGGCGAACGCCAGCCAATGCCAGACTGCACCCGCGCCATGCTCGCGCTGCCGCCGGCGTGCATCAGGTTAAGATCGGTGGTCGGGCCATCCACCAATGTGCACTTCACCGCCAGCTCGCCACTGAAGCGGAGCGGCTCGTGTCCCGGCTGCAGCAGGTGATCGTCACCGGCCAGCGACAGCCGTACCCCGGCGCCGTCGATGACCGAAAACCAGCGCTCGATGCCGGGGAAGACAGAGAACGGCCCGTCGCTGCGCACATCCGCCAGGCTGATCCGCAGTCGCCAGTCCGCGACGCCGGTCGGCCATCGCAGCAACTCGCGCGTGAGCCCACCGCCGTTGCGCCATGGCTGCGCCGCGACACTATCAGCTTGAATCAGGTTCGGTGTGCTTGCCGGGCTCATGCGTTGCTGAATGGACGCCTCAAGCTGCATCATGTCATGTGCCGAGACAGGGTGCGCAATCGGAGTGACTGTGTCAGAGCAATCGTCGGTCAGAAAGAAGATCGTCGTGGTCGGCGCCGGATTCGGCGGCATGGCCGTCGTGCAGTCGCTGAAAGGCGTCGAGGTGGACATCACGCTGGTGGACCGCACCAATCATCATCTGTTTCAGCCGCTGCTCTACCAGGTTGCCACGGCCGCGCTGTCACCGGCGGAGATTGCCACCGCCACGCGCGTGCTGCTGCGCGGCTATCGCAACGCCACGGTGCTCATGGCGGAAGTCACCGGCATCGATCCCGCGCAACGCCTGGTGCGGCTCGCCAATGGGCTCGAACTGCCGTACGACTATCTGGTACTCGCCACGGGCGCGGCCTACAGCTTTTTTGGCCATGACGAATGGGCGGCCTACACCCACGTGCTCAAGACGCTCGATGATGCACTGTCGATCCGCGAGCGGCTGCTGAGCGCATTCGAGTGGGCCGAGGAATCGGACGACCCGGCGCAGATCCAGCGTCTGATGACCTTTGCGGTTATCGGCGGCGGACCCACCGGCGTCGAGTTGGCAGGGACCATGGCGGAATTGGCGCGCTCGACGCTGGCGCGGGATTTCAAGCGCATCGATCCGCGATCGGCGCGCATCGTGCTGTGTGAGGCCGGTCCGAGGCTGCTGTCGGCATTTCCGCCGCACCTCTCGGAGTACTCGCTGATCGCGTTGCGCGCGCTGGGCGTGGAGGTGCGGCTAGGCGAAGCGGTCAATCAGATCGACGAACGCGGACTGCTGGTCGGCAACACGCGCATCGATGCCTCACTGATCCTCTGGTGCGCTGGCACCGCTGCCCGGCCCGCGGCGCGCTGGATCGGCACCACGGCGGCTCGCAATGGCGCCGTCCAGGTGGCTGCTGACTGCTCCGTCCCCGCGTGGCCCGAGATCTTCGCGATCGGCGATGTTGCCAGTTACAGCGCGGGCCGTAGCGCGCCCCTGCCGGGGCTCGCCCCCGTGGCGAAGCAGCAGGGCCGCTATGTCGGCGGTGTGCTCAAGGCGCGCATACAGGGAAAGCCGGCGCCTGGGCCGTTCCATTATCGCGACTTCGGCGCCATGGCGGTGATCGGCCGCTCGCACGCCATCGCCGATTTTGGCCGTTTCAGGCTCACGGGATTCTTTGCCTGGCTGACCTGGTCACTGGTGCATCTGATGCTGCTGGTGGACTTCCGCAGCCGCGTGGTCGTGTATTGGAACTGGTCCTGGGCATTCTTTACTTATGGCCGCGGCGCACGGCTGCTGACCGGAGACGTGCACATGCAGCACACCGCCGCCACGGGGGATGCCGCTAACTCATGAAACGCTTTCTTATCGTGGCGGGACCGCTGGCATCGCTGCTGTTCGGCATGATCGCGCTCGCAGCACCGACCGCGGACATCCGATCCGAGATTGATGCCGCCTATCCGCAGTCAGAGACGCTCTACCTCGACCTGCACCGTCACCCCGAGCTGTCCATGCACGAGCAGCACACGGCAGCCAAGCTGGCCGCGGCATTGCGTGAGCTGCATTTTGAAGTCACTGAGCATGTGGGCGGCACCGGTATTGTCGGGGTGCTCCGGAACGGCAAGGGGCCCGCGGTGTTGCTGCGCACGGAGCTGGATGCCTTGCCGGTGGAGGAGAACACCGGATTGCCCTTTGCCAGTGTCGACCGCACCACCGACGCCGCCGGACACGAGGTCGCCGTCATGCACGCCTGCGGTCATGACATTCACATGGCCGCCTGGACGGCCACGGCCCGCGTCATGGCATCGACGCGCGATCGCTGGCGCGGGACGCTCATTCTGATCGGGCAGCCGGCTGAAGAGGATGGCGATGGCGCCACCGACATGGTGCAGGACGGCCTGTTCACGCGCTTTCCCAAGCCCGACTACGCGCTCGCGGTGCACGATGATTCACGCTATCCCGCCGGTTTGATCGGCTACCACGCAGGAACCGTCATGAGCGCCATCGATGAGTTGACGCTGATCGTCCACGGCCGCGGCGGCCATGGCGCGCGTCCGGAATCGACCGTGGATCCCATCGTCATCGCCTCGCGCATAGTCGTGACGCTGCAGACCATCGTCGCGCGCGAGACCTCGCCGCTCGAGCCCTCGGTCATTACCGTGGGCTCCATTCATGGCGGTACGCGGCCCAACATCATTCCCGACGATGTGACCCTGCAATTGACGGTGCGCTCGGTCAGCGAGGCCAACCGTCAGCATCTGCTGAGCGCCATCACGCGCATCGCCAATGCAGAAGCCGCCGCGGCCGGCGCGCCTCTGGCACCGACGATTCAGTCCAACGGATACATAGCGGCGCTGATCAACGATACCGCCGTGACCCAGCGGGTGTCCGCGGCATTGCAGAGACAGCTCGGCGCTGAGCGTGTCAAAGACACCGCACCCGAAATGATCAGCGAGGATTTCTCGGTATTTGGAGAGAGCGGCGTGCCGCTGCTCATGTTCCGCATCGGCGCTACCAGCCAGGCGGCGTTCGATGAGGCCGCGAAAACCGGAATTCCCGTGCCGTCGCTGCATTCGGCCAAATTTGCGCCCGAGCGCGAACCGACCATCAAGGCGGCAGCCACCGCGGAGGTGCTGGCGCTGCGCGAGCTCATGCCGGCCGCGGGCGGCCATGCGGGTTCTGCTCGTTGAGGATGACCGCATGATTGCGCAGGGCCTGCAGACGGCCCTGCGCCAGGATGGGTACGCGGTGGATTGGATGGCCGATGGGCGCGCCGCCGAAGCGGCCCTGCGCAACGCACACTTCGACCTGGTGTTGCTCGATCTGGGATTGCCCGAACGCGATGGGCTCTCGGTGCTGCGCGACCTGCGGCGCCGCGGCGAGGCGACACCGGTAATCATCCTGACGGCGCGCGACGATACCCAGGACCGCATCGACGGGCTGGATGCCGGCGCGGACGACTACATCGTCAAGCCGTTCGATCTGGACGAGGTAGCGGCGCGCATGCGATCGGTGCTGCGCCGCGCCAACGGACGCGCGGATCCCACCATCCGCGTCGGCGATATCAGCCTCAATCCTGCCACGCACGCGGTGGAGCGCGCAGGCGTCGCGGTGCAGTTGTCCGCGCATGAGTACGCGGTACTCGAGGCGTTGCTGCAGCGGCCGGGCGCCATCCTCTCGCGCACGCAGCTGGAGGATAGGCTCTACGGCTGGGACGCGCCGGTCGAGAGCAACGCGGTAGAAGTCTACATTCACAGCCTGCGCCGCAAGCTCGGCAGCGATTCGATTCGAACGCTGCGCGGTGTGGGCTACTTCGTACCCAAAGAATGACCTCGATCCGCGCCCGCCTGCTGGTGGCGCTGCTGACATTGGTGGCGCTGGTGTCGCTGCTGGCCGGCGCACTCACCTATCGCCGTGTGCTCGCGGAAACCTCGACGCTGTTCGACTATCAATTGCGGCAGATGGCATTGTCGCTGCGCAGCCAGGTGTCGCTGGCGCCGCGGCTGGAATTGCCGCCGCAGCAGGGCGATGCCGATTTCGTGGTGCAGATCTGGGATCCGTTCGGTACGCGCGTCTACCTGTCGCGACCGGGACTGCCGCTGATCAATCGCGCCGTGCTCGGCTTCGAGGATCTGGACCTGCGCGGTGACACCTGGCGTGTCTACGGTCTGCAGACCGAGGATGGGGTGATACAGATCGCCCAGCCGGTGCGCGTGCGCGAGGTGCTGGCGCGGCATGCGGCGCTGCGGATCGCGATCCCGCTGCTGTTGCTGCTGCCGCTGCTGGGGGGCGCTGCCGCGTGGATCGTCAGCGGCAGTCTCGCACCGCTGCGGCGCATAGCGGCCGACGTGCAGCGTCGCGATGTACATACGCTGGCTCCGATCGATGCCATCCCGGTGCCGCAGGAAATCGCGCCGCTGATCGACGCGCTCAATAACCTGCTGCTGCGGTTGCAGGCGGCCTTCCAGACGCAGCGTGCGTTCGTGGCGGATGCCGCGCACGAGCTGCGCTCGCCGCTCACGGCAGTGCGCCTGCAATTGCAGCTGCTCGATCGTGCGCCCGATGAAGTCGCCCGCCTCGAGGCGCGCGTCGAACTCGGGGCCGCGGTCGATCGCGCCATCCACCTGGTCGAGCAGCTGCTGACACTGGCGCGCAATGAGCCGCGCGCCTCCGGCGATGAGTTGACTGCCACATCACTCGACGCGGCTGCCGCCGACGGCATCGCCGACAGTCACGCGCTGGCCCAGGCGCGCGGCGTAGACCTGCGACTGGATGCGACGCCTGGATGCCTGGTGCGCGGCGATCGCGAAGCGCTGCGTGTGCTGGTGCGAAACCTGGTCGATAACGCCGTGCGCCATACACCGACGGGCGGACGGGTGCAGGTACGGGTGCATCCCGCAGGCGATGCGATTCTGCTGGAGGTCATCGATTCGGGACCGGGCATCCCCGCCGCCGAGCGGGAGCGCGCTTTCGATCGTTTCCACCGCCGCGCCAGTGCGCCTGAAGGCGGCAGCGGACTCGGCCTCGCGATCGTGCGGGCCATTGCCGAGCGGCACGGGGCGCGGATTGAACTCGGGGATGCACCGGGCGGGGGCCTGGTGGCCAGCGTGAGCTTTCCCAGGAGCTCTTAAGGCTGGCTTAAGCCTGGACCGCGATGCTGTCGGCCGATAACCGAAGCTGACAACTTCCCACTTCCAGGAGACCGCCATGTCCGTCCAGAAAAGAAGGCTCGCATGGGCCGCCGCCGGTATCTTCGCCGTCGGCGCCGTGTCGGGCTGGTCTGCGCCGCAACTGTTGCAGGTGGCGCAGGCGAATGATCCCGTCACCGGTGTCGCATCGAGCGCCGCGGCACCCGCACCGATCGGGCCCATGACCGCACCCAACTATCGCGCCATCGTGGCTCAGAACCAGGCCGCCGTGGTCGGCGTATCGATCGAGGGTCGCATGAACGTGTCATCGCCACAGACGCCCGATCTGGGACAGCTGTTTGGCTTCGATCCGCGTGGCGATCAGGGCAGTCATCACGCACCGAATCGCATGCCCATGCACGGGCAGGGCTCGGGCTTCATCGTCAGCCCCGACGGACTGGTATTAACCAATGCGCACGTGGTCAAGGATGCCGACCAGGTCACCGTCAAGCTCAGCGATCATCGCGAGTTCAAAGCCAAGGTACTCGGTGTGGATGAGGCCAGCGACCTGGCGGTGCTGAAAATAGATGCGCACGGACTCACGCCAGTGCGTCTGGGGAATTCCGATCTGCTGGGTGTCGGCGACTACGTGCTCGCCATCGGCGCGCCGTTTGGACTGGAGCAGACCGCTACCGCAGGCATCGTCAGCGCCAAGGGTCGCTCGCTGCCCGGTGATGGCGCCGTTCCCTTCATTCAGACCGACGCGGCCGTCAACCCCGGCAATTCCGGTGGGCCTCTGTTCGACGCCAGTGGTGCCGTGGTCGGCATCAATTCGCAGATCTACAGCAACTCGGGCGGCTACCAGGGAGTGGCCTTCGCGATCCCGATCAATCTCGCCATGGATGTCGAGACTCAGATCGTCAAGACGGGCAAGGCCGAACATGGCCGGCTCGGTGTCGAAGTGCAGACGCTGGATCAGTCGCTGGCGGACTCGTTCCATCTGAAGTCCCCTGCGGGCGCGCTGGTTGCAAAGGTGATGCCTGACAGCGCGGGCGCGCACGCCGGGCTCAAGCCGGGTGATGTGATCCTGAAGTTCAACGGCGACAGCATCGACAGCGCGGGCCAGCTTTCCGCCCGCGTCAACGCCACGGCGCCCGGCGGCCACGCTACGCTCGAGATCTGGCGGGATGGCAAGTCCGTGACGTTGACGGCCACCATCGGTTCGGCCCGCGAGCAGACGGCGGACAGCCGCGGCGTGCCCGATGCCTCCGATGCCTCGCATCTGGGGCTGACGGTGCGTCCGCTGACCGCCGATGAACGCCAGGAGGCCGGTGTGCAAAGCGGGCTCGTGGTCGAGGAAGCGCAGGGCCGTGCCGCGCAAGCCGGTATCCAGCAGGGCGATGTCGTGCTGGCGGTCGATGGCACGCCGGTGCACAGCGCCGCGGAGCTGCGCGAACTCGTGCATCAGCACGATAAGCAGATCGCGCTGCTGATCCAGCGCGGCGACAGCCGGATATTTGTGCCGGTGGCGCTGGGCTAAGAGCACTGCAAGCTGCAAGGCCGGGCCGGCACCAGTGTGCCGGCCCGGACGCGTGTACACCCTCTACACGTCACGACGCCGGGCAATTGCCCTTGTCGGATCGATTGAATGGTGGCCTACTTGCCCGAGCCGTAGGTACCTCGCCGGCATTCCCGGCAGTTGGGGGTTGTCACGCAGAAGCAGAAGATCACGACGATCGCAGGCTGCACGCTCGCTGCATGCATGCTGTCGATGGCTATCGCGATCGCCCGCCCGAGCGATGGCCCTCAGACCCAATCCGGAACCGCTGCGCCATGCGAGGAGGCGATGGTAAATCCGGTGAGCGGTCATGCCGAATGCGTCCGACCGTTTGGAGCCCCGGTTGACGCCCCTCCACCGAGGCCCCCGGTAGTGAAACTGGCCGTGTTCGATTTCGAACTCGAAGACGCCACGCCGGCGGCGGCGCTAATTGGACAGACGACGAGCATCGAGGCCGCATTGGAGCAGGTGAGCAGCGAGGCGCGCCGGATGCTTACGGAATCGGGCCGCTACATACTCATTGACCCGGCCAACACCGACGCCGAGCCCGTCCGGACCAAAGCGCTGCGCCACTGCGAGGGATGCGAGGCCGGTATCGCCTTGCGGGCCGGCGCCGACCAGGCGCTGCTGGGAGTCGTGAAGAGAATTACCCAGACGGACTACTACGTTGTGATTCAGATCTCAGATGCTCGAACCGGCAAGATACTGGATCAGCAGGCTGCCAACTTTGCGGGAGGTCCGGACGGTTGGGCGAGCGGAGTCCGGATGTTGATCAAGCACCAGGTGGTGGCTCCGACCGACGGATCGTGAGTCGTCGGGCGGCCAGCTACCGATCACGTGCGGCGACTCGCGGCCAACTGCAGTCTTTGGACCGAATAAATTCAGCCGCACTCAGCGGTCATCGGTTCCGGTTCGGTAGAGGCAACGTGACGCTTCACTCTCGAATGTCACACTGGCCGCGAAGGTCCATCTCAGTGCGCCTGCATGCCTTCGACGAGTGGCGCGGCTAAAGAAGCTGGGGCTCATCACTGGCATTGTTGCGCTGCTGAACCCTGGGGCACTTGATGCCGGCATGCTGATTATCATTGGGGTGGTACTCGACAGGTCGACCCCGGATTCGTTCGCTGACTTTGAAAAGGCGGCGGTGAAGATCTCGGGATGCATGGAATGCCATGTCGTCACCGGTGAGTTTGATTACTT
>Ga0181522_10000792_pt1 | contig 21270 bp, 13 predicted proteins | sample PEATcosm2014_Bin_27_FD_121103 | JGI IMG/M metagenome (GOLD analysis project Ga0181522, IMG submission 121103) | Peatland microbial communities from MTU Mesocosm Facility, Houghton, MI, USA - PEATcosm2014_Bin05_10_metaG | ecosystem: Environmental > Terrestrial > Soil > Wetlands > Peat | place... | reverse complement strand
AGGTGGTAACTCCGGGGCGGTCCGCAATCAGCGCTCCCGTCGGACGATGCGGAATTTCGCCCTGCCACTCGATATAGCCATCGAACAGCGCGTTCATGACGATGGTGCCGCGAGTATCGGTGAGCAGAGTGCTTCGCAGACCAATCAGCCCGCGGCTCGGCACGCGAAATTCAACGCGCACGCGGCCATAGCCGTGATTGTGCATGTTGACAACTTCGCCTTTGCGCGAACCCACATGCTCCATAACCACGCCGACAAATTCTTCGGGAACATCAACGGTGAGGTGCTCGACCGGCTCCATCAGCTTGCCATCTTTATTGCGCCTGGTGACAATCTCGGGCTTGCCAACCATCAGCTCATACCCTTCGCGGCGCATCATCTCAATCAAGATGGAAAGCTGCAATTCGCCGCGCCCCAGCACCTTGAATGAGTCGGTGCTGCCCGTTTCTTCCATGCGCAAGGAAACGTTCGTGAGCAGTTCTTTATCAAGCCGCTCGCGCAGGTTGCGCGAAGTAACGTAGGTGCCTTCACGGCCGCAAAAAGGAGAGGTGTTAATCGTAAACAGCATCGCGATCGTAGGCTCGTCGATGATGATAGGCGGTAGCGGCGCGGGATTCTCCGCGCTGGTAATGGTCTCGCCAATCGTGATGCCTTCGACACCAGCGACGGCAATGATATCGCCGAGCGATGTCTCGGTAATGTCGGTACGCTTTAGCCCGGAGAAGCTGAAGAGCTTGGTAATTTTTGTCTTGTGAAACGAGCCGTCGCGCTTGGCGATAGCCACATCTTCGCCCGTCTTCATGGTCCCGGAGAAAACGCGGGCAATGGCGAGGCGGCCGAGATAGTCGCTGTAATCGAGATTCGCGACCAGAATTTGCAGCGGACCCTGAGCATCACCTTGTGGCGCAGGAATAGTATCGACGATGGTTTCAAACAACGGGCGCAGATCGTCCCCAGCTGCCCCCTGATGCACGGCAGCCGTTCCCGCTTTGGCGTTCGTATAGAGGATCGGAAAGTCAAGCTGGTCTTCTTTGGCATCTAGGTCGATGAAAAGATCGTAGACCTCATTGAGCACTTCCTGCGGTCTTGCATCAGGCCGATCGATCTTGTTAATAACCAGAATCGGCTTGAGGTTTGCTTCCAGCGCCTTGCTCAGCACATAACGCGTCTGCGGCAGCGGTCCTTCGCTAGCGTCAACCAGCAGCATGACGCCATCAACCATCTTGAGCGCGCGCTCGACTTCGCCGCCAAAATCAGAGTGTCCGGGAGTATCGACAATATTGATCTTCACGCCTGCATAAAACACGGCCGTGTTCTTGGCAAGAATCGTGATTCCACGTTCGCGCTCCAGATCGTTCGAGTCCATGACGCGTTCGGCCACGGTCTCGTTGTCGCGGAAGGTGCCACTCTGGCGAAGCATGGCGTCAACGAGCGTGGTCTTGCCGTGATCCACGTGGGCAATAATGGCGATGTTGCGAATGCTCGGATTCAGATCGAAAACTCCCCAGAACTGCAAATTTACGGCTTACCACTACTTTACTATGGCGGATGACCTAAAGGCTGGGCAAAGCGGTCGAAGCGCTGCTTGCCGACCTTCTACGCGTATCATGCATCGAACTGTAGACTTAGGTGGTACTGCACCGCATGCGCCTGAACGATAGCTCGCGCTTTGGCAAATCTCTTCTACTCATCGCAGGTGCAATTTTCCTGTGGTGCAATTTCGGTCAAGCTCAACAATCAGATAAACCGTCCGCTCCGCTTCCTGACGCTCCACAGCAGCCCGTTACCGAACCAAAGAATTTCTTCGCGCGTCTGATCGACTTCTATCGACAAGACTGGTCGCCTCCCAGTGCTTCATCGACAGCATCGGCCTCGCCCGCGCGCCGAGGTCTTCCATCACCACTCGATTCGCCACCATTTCCCAATGCTGACTGGCCGTACGGTGGATCGCCGGTGATCGGCGAACCGGACACGAATAGCTATCCGCTGATGACTGCGATCAATGAGGCGAAGAGCCGAACCAAGCTCTACGGATGGATCGAACCAACGGTAAACCTCAGCACCTCCTCGAACAGCAATGCGCCCGAGGAAAATGATGTCTACTCCAACCGCTTCGAGCTGAACCAGTTTGTCTTTTACGCCGAGCGTTTGCCCGATTCCGTGCAACAGGATCATGTCGATTGGGGATACCATCTGACCGCACTTTATGGCGCCGATTATCGCTTCACGACCGGGAGAGGCTACGGAAGCAGCCAATTGCTGAACGATCATCACCAATACGGAATCGATCCGACGCTCGAATACATCGACATTTACATTCCACAAGTCGCGCAGGGCATGAATATAAGGCTCGGCCGATACATTTCTGTACCCGGAATCGAGGCGCAACTTGCGCCCAACAACTACATCTTCAGCCACTCGCTCCTCTATGCGATTGATCCGTTTACCGACACGGGAGTGATCGCAACCGTGAAGATGAATGACCAATGGCTGCTGCAACTGGGAATTACTGCCGGACACGATGTTGCGCCGTGGGCTTCGGACGCGAAACCTTCAGGCACAATGTGCGTGGACTATACGACCAAATCGGTGAACGACAACCTCTACATCTGTGCTAACGGAATCAACGACGGCAAATACGCTTACAACAATCTGCAGCAATACGACGTGACCTGGTATCACAAGTTTTCTAAAACCGTTCACATGGCTACTGAAACCTGGTACATGTTCGAGCGTGACGTGCCTGCGATTGGAGGTGACATAAGACCCGAACTCGGCGCCAATCCCGCCTACTGTCTCGCCGGCGAACTGCGTTGCACTGCGCCTGAATATGCCGCGGTAAATTATCTGCAAAAGGAATTTTCAGTTCACAACTATCTTTCGTTCCGCAGCGACTTTCTCGACGACAGAAAAGGACAGCGCACTGGTTACGCAACCAAATATTCAGAGAACAGCATCATGTGGTGCCACTGGATCGGATCGACTGTGCAGTTGCGTCCGGAATTGCGTTTCGAGCGTGCTTGGGATCAGAAAGCCTACGATGACGGGCGACGACAGAATCAGCTCACCGTCGCGAGCGATTTAATCTTTCACTTTTGATCGCTGCGCTCGCGTCTTGGCGGGGTTTGCAATCTTTTCCTTCTTCTCGGAGCCGCAATACCCGGACCCCTCGCAGGATGACTGATTGAGGGTTGACCGAGGGATCTCAGCTACTTCGGTTGAACAGCTTCCATTTTGCCGCCGGGAACGTATTGAAGACCCGTGACGACATAGGGCCGTTCGAGCGGGTTTAAGGTGCCCCCGATCATGGATTTGTAGAAGTGCATCAGGTCCGGTTCCCCCACATAGAAGCCGCCCCACGCCCATCCGTGCTGAGCGAAGATCCGGAATACCCGTGTATCAGGGGAAATTTTGCCCTTAGCCCCATCGCGTGGAGCGAACGCGGCGGAAGTCTTCGGCCACCACCCCTCTTTTTTGTCCAGAAATGGGTTCTCCCGCGGGTTGAGGTCAATAGCCACACCGTACGCGTGACCGCTCCATTCGGAGGGAGCATCCTGCGCCTTTTCACAGTAGAAGCCGACGGTGATGTCCTTCTCCGCATAGACATCAGGGCCGTAATTCTCCCACAGATCGACTTTGTTGATCGGGAAATGGATCCTGTATAACTCATCGAGAATCTGCGCGGCCTCTGCCGCGAAGCGCTTGTGGAGGACCATCGTTCCCTGATGAGTTCGGCCGTCGAAGCCATCGTAGGTCACTCGAATGGCTCGAAGATCAGCAAGCGGCACGGGACACTCTGGCTTCCACGATTTACCGATCATGGCGGCCCGTATGTCAGCGGACAAAGGAGAGATATTCGGATGATCGGGAGAGCTCTGAGCCTTCGCCAAGGCCGGGACGGCAAATATCCATAAGGCAAGAAAGCTCACTCGAAGGGCAGAGAAGGACGTCATGCAATCCTCGTTTCATATTTGCTATCCGATGACGGACTCAAGTTCCTGACTTTCGTGGTCGGTCGTTTCGATCAACTCTGTGCCAATCTCTGGGGCTTCCGCCCGCGTTCGCAAGCGATACCAGACGATTATCGCGATCAGCGAGAACATAAAGATGATCGTCGAAATTGCATTAATCTCCGGAGTGATGCCGCGCCGCAGGCGGCCCCAGATCTCCAGCGGGAGCGTGTTGTCCCGGCCGATCAGGAAGAAGCTTACGGCTATTTCGTCCATGGAGAGGGTAAAGATGAGGAGAGCGGCCCCTATGATGGAGAGTTTCAGGTTGGGGACGGTGATGCGCCAGAAGGTTTGCCAGTAAGTCGCCCCTAAGTCCAGGGAGGCTTCTTCTTGCGCGCGATTGAGCTTTTGTAATCCAGCGAAGACTTCGGTGGTGGCTACAGAGATTAGGGCGGTTCCGTGGCCGAGGACGATGGTGAAGAGGCTAAGTTTCACGTCGGCGACCCGGAAAAGCATGAGGAGTGAGAGGCCGGTGATGATGCCGGGCAAAATCAGCGGTAAAAGCACCAGACGGCGGAACAGGGCCTTTCCGGGGAATTCGGCGCGATCGAGAGCGAGTGCGGCAGGGATTCCAAATACGAGAGCGATGAGCATGGCCGCGAAAGCCACAAGCAAGCTGTTGAAGACCGAATCCCAGATCGGCCCATCATTGAATAGAACGCGATACCAGTTGAGCGTGAGGTCGCGCGGAGGGAAGCCTCCGACGCCTGGTCCGTTGAAGGAGTAAAGGATGAGGGTAGCGATCGGCAGGTAGAGAAACGCGAAGACGGCGAGCGCATGAACCGTCAGCCAGCGCGAACCTTTTGTTGGCGAGTCCGACGAAGACGAGGTCATCGGAAACTCCACTTCTTCTCTAATCGCTCGGAGAAGAAGATCAGCCCGAGCACCAGCGCTAACATGCAGAGCGAAATGGCCGCGCCTAATGGCCAGTTATAAGCGGCTCCGAAGAGACTCACTACTATGTTTGAGATCATGATTCCGCTTGGGCCGCCTAGTAAGAGTGGAGCCAGGAAATCACCGAGACTCAGGACAAAGGCGAAGGTTGCGCCAGCAAGCACTCCCGGAACGGAAAGCGGGACGATTACACGCCAAAAGGTTTGCGCGGGTGTGCCTCCCAAGTCGTGCGAGGCTTCTACGAGGCTGCGCGGGACGTGTTCGAGCGATGCGTAGATGGGCAGAAAGGTGAATGGAGTATAGATGTGCGTCAATGTAAGCACAACAGCGAATGGGCTGTAGAGCAGGAAGTCGAGCGGATGGCTGGTCAGGTGAACGTATTGCAGTAGCGTGTTCAGCACGCCATCCGTGCCCAGGATCGTCTTCCAGGCATAGGCGCGAACCAAGTAACTTACCCACAGCGGGATGATTACCAGCTGATAGTAGAGATCTTTTCTTTTGCCCGCGTGAAAGGAGAGAAAGTAGGCCAGCGGATAACCGAGCAACAACGAAAAGAACATCACACGCACGGCGATCCACATGGAACGCAACAGCGTTTGCCAATATACGGGCTTGGTTAGGAGCTCGTGATAGTTATCCAGATTCCAGTTACGGACGATGGTTCCTGATTCGGAGACGGACCAGAAGCTGTAGCAGAACATCAGCAGATACGGGACGAGCAGAAACACGGCTACCCAGAGCAGCGGCGGGACGGTGATGGCAGCACGGTAGGCGCGGGAGAACATCAGCGCGGGTCCTCGGTTCGGCGAGCGTCGTTGCGGCGAGCGTCGGAATCAGCATCGGAATTAGATCCGAGAGTGGTCGCTCGCACTGGGATGGCATCTGCGGGAGCGAATTCGAATTGCAACGCGTCTTTGGGTAAATCGCGGGCGGAAGTAAGGATGGTGAGGATGAGTCCGCTATCGGTCTCTACGCGCAGAAGTTCGGTGGCGCCGTGGAAAGCTTGATCGCGAAGCCTGGCGCGGAAACGCACCGCTGCATCACTTGTCGTGTCGGCGCTTGCCAGATGGATGCATTCCGGACGCAGGGAAAATAGGGCCGCGACTTGGGGCGCCGCGGTCGTCGGCCAATGCAGCGAGCCGCAGGTTGCTGTCCCGTTGCTTACGTCGGCCTGTAACAAATTTGTGTGTCCTATGAATTGCGCTGCGTAGGAGGTTGCGGGCCGGGTGTAGATTTCGCGGGGGCTTGCGACCTGCTCCAGTTCTCCGGAGCGCAAAAGCGCTACGCGATCGGACATCACCATTGCTTCTTCCTGGTCGTGGGTGACGAAGATGAAGGTGATGCCTACTTCGCGCTGCAGGGCTTTCAGTTCGACTTGCATCTGACGGCGCAAGTTGGCATCGAGCGCGGAGAGCGGTTCATCGAGCAGCAGGATGCGCGGGCGATTTACCAGGGCTCGGGCCAGCGCTACGCGCTGCTGTTGACCCCCGCTGATCCTGGAGGGTTTTGACTTGGCGTAGGCGGACATTTTGACTTTCGCCAGGGCTTCGGTCACTCGGGATTGAATTTCGGCGGCGGGACGTTTGGCGATTGCTAATCCGTAGCCTACGTTTTGTTCGACCGTCATGTGCGGGAAGAGCGCGTAGTGCTGGAAGACAGTGTTGACGCGACGGCGATAGGGAGGCTCGGAGTCGAGGCGCTCGCCTGACATCCAGACTTCTCCGGAGGTGGGCTGCTCGAAGCCGGCCAGGATTCGGAGAAGGGTGGTTTTGCCGGAGCCGCTCTCGCCGAGGATGGTGAGAAATTCGCCCTCGGCGATTTCGAGCGAGATGTCGCGCAGGACTTCGTTCTTGCCGAAATGCTTGGCTAGCGAGCGGACGGAGAGGAGCGATGCAGAACTTGGCTGACTTGTGATTGAGACTCCCGGTTCCGTTGTGGTTGCCATAACTGTCGGTTCGGCGCTGCTCGCTTTTCGCGGACAGGAGTGTCCGCGCTACCGGCTACTGCGTCGCTTTCACTTCGTTCCAGATTTCGTTGTACTTGGCGCGGCGCGGAACATTCTGCCAGAAATACAGACGCTTCTGGTAATTGTCCACGTCGTCGAGGTGCAGATTCTTCTGTTCTTCTGGCGTCATGAACTGGGCTGCGTGCGGATTCGCCGGCGTATATCCGGTGACGTCGGTGACTTTTTTTTGCGTCCGCGACTGGATCATGTATTCCAGAAATTTGTAGGCCAGATCCTTGTTGTCGCTGCCGGCGGTGATCATGAGGTGATCGATCCAGCCGGTGGTGTTTTCTTTGGGAATGGTCTCGCCGATAGGGAAGTTGGTTTTGCGCAACTGGTTGGTCATCAGAGGCCAGCCCATTGCGATCACTATTTCGTGGTTCTCGAAAAGATTGGTTAGTTCTCCGCCGGTTGACCAGAGCTTGCGAATGTTGGGCTTCAACTCGATCAATTTCTTCTTGACCGCTTCCAGTTCCTGATCGCTCAAGTTATAAAGACGAGAAGCATCGGGCTTGTCATAGCCGAGGACCTGCGCGGCCATGTAGACGGTGGAGAGGTCATCCCACACGGAAACTTTTCCTTTGAGTTTTGGGTCCCACATCACGTTCCAGCTATCCGGAGGCCCGGGAAATGCTGTGGCGTTGTAGATCATGGGATCCGGGCCCCACATGAAGGGCACGCCGAAGACTTCTCCCTTGGCGCGAACGAGCGGCAGCGAGGTTAGCTGCGGCGAAAGTTGGCCGTAGCTGGGCAGTGTGCTCAGATCTAGCGGCGCTGCCAAGCCGGTGGTTGCGATCATCGTGGCTACATCGCTCGAAGGCGAGATGACGTCGTAGTTACCCGCGCTGCCGCCCCGCAGCTTTGCTACCAGCTCATCGCTTGATCCCATGTAGGAGGCTGATACCTTGCAGTGATTCTGGTCTTCAAAGGTTTTCACGAAGGAGGGATCGGCATAGCCCTCCCACACCAGCAGGTTCAGGGTGGGAGTTTTCCTGGCGCATCCTGAGAAAAGGAAGGGAAGCAGGGCAAACAAAATGAACTTTGATTTGCGTAACATAATTGATTGCTCTCCCGATCGAAGCCAGCCTCCGCGGCTAAAACTGCGTTAAGAATGTGCACTATCGCAGCGCTGACGCGCTGCGCCACCCAAATCAGTTCCTGCCGATCTCAGAATGTCGGCGGAGTGTTCACCCACAATAGCCAGGTCTCGCTGCGTCCGGGATTTCTCCAATGATGCGGGGTCGCGCTCTCGAAGTAAAAGCTGTCGCCACGCTTCAGATGGTACTCCTCGCCGTCGAGCGCGATTTTCAGGTCTCCACGAAGCACGAAAAGAAACTCCTCGCCTTCGTGGGTGTAGGGCTCGCCACTGCCGGCGTTTGGTTTGATACGAAAAAGATGCGGCTCCATAACCTTGTTGCCCCAGGCCAGCAACTCCATGCGGACGCCGGGACCGGCTTCGAGGACCTTGCGTTTCGCCGGGCGCACCAATCGGGTATTCAATTCCGTCGCATCGAAAAAATCAAGGATGTTGGTGCGGTAGTAGCGTGCTAGCCTACGCAGTGTTCCCACGGAGGCGCTCATCTGCGAGCGTTCGAGCGCGCTCAGGAAGCCAACCGAAATGCCCGCTGCCGAGGCGACTTCGGCGAGACTTGCGCCACGCTTGGTTCGCAATCGTCGCAGTCTCGGGCCGATCGAAGCCGTGCCAGTGGGGTGCGGTTTAAGGGCGCCGTCTCGCTTCAGCATTTGGACGATGGCGGCGGCGTTCAATCCGCGTACCTTTCGCAGGTAACGGGCTTTCTTCAACAGGCGCACATCTTCATTGGTGTAGAGGCGATAGCGGCTGTCGGTGCGATGGGGGCGCGTCAAACCCAGATTTTCCCAAGCTCGAATGGCGGAGGGAGAAATTCCCACCGAGCGAGCTACATCTCCGATTTTGAGATAAACTTTGGCGTCGCTCGACATGATTTCTAAAATGTGCTGCTGATCGCGCCAGTATGGATGCAACTTTTCTTCTTGACAGGGCGCTGCGAAGTCTCTAACCTTGCGCGATTATAGCAAGGTTTGCACTGCGCGCAAGCTGAATCGGATCGAACAAATTTGCCCCCGAGATCTGGAGGATCTGTTCCATGCCGTCTTCAAGACAGTCGACGTCTAAACCCTTCCGCACCTCACGCTGGCTCATTTCCCGGAATTCAGTTCTGAGCCTTGACCTGATCTTTTTTGGGTTGATCTTTGCGCTCATTGCCGGATTGCTTGGTCCCGCTCCGATCTTTGCCCAAGGGACTGGCGGCCGCGTGCTCGGCCGGGTCGCCGATTCGGGCGGCGCGGTGTTGGCAAACGTGAAAGTGACGCTCACCAACGAAGCCACCGGCGTGAGCAGCGAAAGCACCACCAATTCCAGTGGGGACTTCGGCTTTCCGCAAGTTCCGGTTGGGACCTATCGCATGGAATTCGCTCTCTCCGGCTTCAAGGAAATGGTGCAACGCGGCGTGAACGTCGACCTTAATCAGGTCGTGACCGTTAACCAGGTCTTGCAGGTTGGCGCCACGAAAGAGGTTGTCGAAGTGACCTCCGAAGCGCCGCTCGTCGACACGACCAGCACGCAACTGGGCGCGGTGATGAACGCGCTGTCGGTCTCGAACGCGCCACTCAACACACGGGACACGTATCAACTTCTGCAACTGCAGCCGGGAGTGATGTCCACTGTCGGATCGAGCAATTCACTCATCTACGGGAGCGACAACGCCGGTGCGGTTTCGGTGAATGGCGGGCGTGGGCGCGCCAACAATTTCAGCGTTAATGGGGGCGACGCCAACGACCTCTTCGTCAACCTTCCGACGGTTCAGCCTTCGCCAGACAGCATTCAGGAATTCCGCGTTCTTACCAATACGTTCGACGCGGAATACGGGCGGAACTCGGGTTCGGTCGTCAATGTAGTTACCAAGTCTGGAACCAACGAATGGCACGGAAATGTTTACGAGTTCTTCCGTAACAAGGTGCTGAATGCCAATAACTACTGCCTTACTGAAGCGGAAGGTCTCGATTGCGAGAAGCCGCAGTTCAATCAAAACCAGTTCGGCGGCACGTTCGGAGGACCGATCAAGAAGGATCGAACATTCTTCTTTGCCTCTTATGAAGGGCGGCGCATTCGGCAAGGCATCCAATCGCCGGCTGTGACCGTGCCCACTTCCCAGGAAACCCCGTCGCCCAGCAATGTGGTGAACGGTCAGATTGTCGCCAACTTTACGGATGTGAATCCGACCGTACCCACGCCGTTTACCGGGGCTCTGGCTAATTCCTCGCTGTTAACAAACCGTCCTGGGTGCCAGGCCGCCAACAGCGCGGTTAACGGTCCTGCGGCGATAATTCAAGATGGTGCGCCGTACGGGGCTCCTATCCCTGGGAATCTACTTCCGCCTATCTTCCCCACCGGCGAGATTCCACTCGCCTGCATGGATCCGACCGCAGTTGATCTGCTGCAATTCGTTCCGCAGGCGCCGGGCGATAGTAATCTGATCACCACCGTTCCCACCGAGCCCATACGCGGCGACCAGTTCACAGTGAAGTTCGACCACCGGCTGAATGACAAGCAGAACCTGAGCGTCTATTACTACTTCAACGACGACCGCACGGTGCAGCCCTTCGCCAACTTCGAGCTCGCGGGTGCCGATGTTCCCGGCTTCGGCAGTATTATCGCGGAGCGTTTTCAGCAGTGGAATATTACGCACAACTGGACGATCAGCAACAGCACAGTGAACGAATTTCGTTTTAATTACAACCGCGAGGGCCAAAAGACCTTCCAGCATCCGGAGAATACCGAACTGGTCGAGAACTCGTGTCCTACGGCTCCGACATGGCTTACGAACGTTACCGGCGCCCCACCGTGTTTTTATGGGGACGGTTCCTCGGATCCAAACGGCAGCCTCTACGGCGTACATCCCTTCCTCGGTCCTGGCCGTGAGGGTCTTCCGTCGATCTCCGTTTCGGGCGGATTTTCTCTGGGCAACGATTCGGAAGGTGAACTTCCCCAGGTGGGAAATTCTTTCCAGTGGGCAGACAGTCTGACCAAAGTTGCGAGTAACCATACTTTCAAGTTTGGCGTGGATGTACGACGCCAACGCTTTGACCAGTTTCTCTATTACAACGTGAATGGAACCTTCGACTATTACGGCGGAGGACCGAACGACCCTGCCGCCTTTGCTGAAGACGGCAGTCAGAATCTTTATCCCAACTATCTACTGGGTCTTCCCGATCAATTCGGACAAGGGTCGGGGCAGGTCGAGAATGTGCGCAACACCGGCTTTTATCTATACGCGCAGGACAGCTGGAAGATAAAGCCAAATATCACTCTGAACTACGGGCTGCGATGGGAGTTGGACACGCCCCTGGCGGACAAGGCGAAGCACGTCGAGACGTTTCGCCCCGGCCAACAATCTACCGTGTTCCCTTGCGGCGGACCCAATACGGATTGCACGTCGCAGGATGCGGTTGGGTTGGTGGTTCCGGGCGATACCGGGATTCCTGCAGGCATGACGCAAACTTACTACAAGGCGTTTGCTCCGCGCATCGGTTTGGCCTGGAGTCCGGGTAATTCGGGCAGGACCAGCATTCGCGCTGGTTGGGGTCTTTTCTACAACCCGGTCGAGCAGCTTGTACTCGAACAGTTTGGCGCCGAGCCTCCTTTTGGCGGGAGCACATTTGTTTACGAGACGCAATTCAACCTGCCGTTTCTTGGCCAGGACGGCGCGACGACTTACCTGAATCCGTTTAACGGAGTGCTCAATCCGCAGCGGGGGACGCCTCAGGACTGGGCGATTTTCGAGCCGATCGATCTGTTCGGTGACTTCCAGCCGCACATGCGCACACAGTATTCCGCGCAGTACAACTTTACGATCGAGCGCGAGTTGACAAAAGATATGAAGCTCGAGGTCAGCTACGTGGGCACGCAAGGGCATCGCCTGCTGGCCACGCACGATGTCAACTATTCGAACCCGCAGACCTGCGTCGATCTTGCCAATATGGCCGTGGCGAATCCCGTTAACGTGCAGGATGGGTTCGGGGACAACATCACGTGCAGCCAGTTCGGGGAAGACGAAGAGTTCTATATTCCACCGGGAACGGTTCTGCCGAACTCTTTGCACTTGCCCTATGCACAAAACCATTCTGTTCTCCCCCAGGGTTATACCGTCGGGCCCGACGGCATCACGCTGGTTGGGTTGCGTCCGTATTCGTCGCCGCAGTGCGATCCCCTGACGGGCATTGGCTGCCCGACGGCCACCGGAATTCCCGTGTATAGCAGCATTTTCGCCCAGGACACGATAGCCGGTTCGGCCTATAACTCATTTCAAGCATCGCTCGACAAACGATTTGCTCACGGGCTGCAATTTACGGCAGCCTACACCTTCAGCAAGTCGATAGACCAAGCCTCAAGCTTTGAGGGGATATTGAACCCGTTGCCGGGTGCGAACAACAATGCATTGTCGTTGTTCGACGCGAAGCACCGTTTTGTTTTCAGTTACTACTGGGAGCTGCCGGTAAGAAAGTTCAACGGTTTCGCCGGGAAAATCGTGGATGGCTGGGCAGTGTCGGGGATAACGACTTACCAGACAGGATTTCCGATCCGCATCACGTCGGAATCCGACAACGAGCTGATGAACAGTTTCGACTTCGAGCTGCCGGGCGAACCAAATCAGATCGCGCCGTTTTCGCGGCAGAGGCCGCAATCGAACGGCAATTACTATTTTAATAACAGCACGATTTTCAGCAATGCTGGGATCTTTGGCTCTATCGGAAACGCGCCTCGCACCATCTGCTGCGGGCCGGGAATCAGCGAGACCGACTTTTCCGCCATGAAGAACATTCCGGTTAACGAGCGCGTACACTTCGAATTTCGAGCGGAGCTGTTCAATGTCTTCAACCATACGCAGTTCTATAATCCGGACGGCGATATCACTGATGGTGCACAGTTTGGTCAAGTCACTCAGGTCAAGCCGCCACGTCTGGCGCAGTTTGCGTTAAAATTGTATTTCTAACCTGAACCCGGGCGGCTTCGGCTGCCTGGTTCTAATCTAATGGCCTTTCCGGCCTGAGTCATTCTGGAGATCACGATGTACCCCGCATTGCAAAAAGAGCTCGACACGTTCGAGCGGCGTACCCCGAAGTCTGCCGAAGCGCATACGAAGAATCTGAAGCGCCTTCCCCTAGGCGTGGCCAGTAATTATCGAGCTTACGATCCTTACCCGATTTTTGTGTCTGAAGCGTCGGGCACGAAGTTCCGCGATCTCGACGGCAACGAATATCTCGACCATAACCTGTGTTTCGGCACGCTCATGGCAGGGCATTCGCATCCGGCAGTAATCAAGGCGGTTGAAGGCCGTCTGCATAAGGGCACCGCTTACGGGATGCCACACAACATGGAGTGGGAACTGGCGGAGGAGATCTGCACGCGGTTTCCGGTGGAGATGTGCCGGTTCGGCAACAGCGGCACGGAAGCCACCATGCATACCATTCGTCTTGCCCGCGCGGCCACAGGACGCGACAAGATCATCAAGTTTGAAGGGGGCTATCACGGACTTCATGATGCGGCGCTCGTCAGTGTGAAACCGCATCCTCCGGCGGATGATTTCGGGGATATCAAGGATCCGAAGCCGGTGTCGGGCGGGGCCGGCGTCCCGAAAGCCAGTATTCTGAATGTGCTGGTTGCTACGTTCAATGACCTTGAGACCGTCGAGCGGCGATTCAGGGAAAATCCGAACGAAGTTTCGGCCGTCATTCTTGAGCCGATCATGATGAACGTTGGCCTTTGCATGCCGCAAAAGGGATTTTTGGAAGGTTTGCGGGCGTTGTGCGACAAGTATGGCGCGCTATTGATCTTTGACGAAGTGAAGACGGGCGCTAAGTTGTGCTGGGGCGGCGCTTCGGAATACTTCGGCGTGAGACCCGACATGATCTGCCTGGCGAAATCGATTGGCGGAGGATTTCCGCTGGCGGCTTTTGGAGCACACAAGCGGGTTATGAATCTGATTTCAGATCACAAAGTGTTCCATGGTGGAACCTATAACACGAATCCGATCTCGATGGCAGCGGGCCTCGCAATGTTCCGCGAAGTCCTGACTCGGGCCAATTACAAGCACGTGGAGAAGCTCAGCAATAAGCTGGTGGATGGTTACAAGAAGACCGTCGCCAAGGTTGGCTTGCAAGGTTACATTGCCAGCGCGGGAGCGAACGGCGCGCTGATGCTGTATGCGCAGGAAATCCGCAATTATCGCGACTGGCTCCCGATTGATGTTGATCTGTGGCGGCATTACTGGTTCGGAATGGTGAATCGCGGTGTAATGTGCCAGCCTTACTGGTGGGACGAGCAGTGGACGATTTCAGTGCAACATACCGAAGCCGACATCGACCAGCATCTGGCGGCATTCGCGGACGTTGCGGGTGCATTGGCCTCGGCTCAGCAGGAACGGTTGGGAGCCGTAGCGACTCACTAGGATCAGATCGGGTCATCTTGTTATCGGGTGATCAGGTTCATCCGAGACCGATCACCCGGTCGCCCGATCTGCGTTCATTCGGTTTCTCAATGTCCAATGGCGATTCCAATCAGCCTCACTTGAAGCGCGTCCTCGGACGTCGTGACCTGGTGCTGCTGTTTGTGGTTGCTGTATTCAACCTGAATGTCGTTCCGAGCATCGCCGCCAACGGTGGCGTGACGGTCTGGCTGTGGATCATTTCGCTGGTTCTTTTCTTCTGGCCGCAAGGTATCGCGGTGATTGAGCTCGCACACCGCTACCCTGGCGAGGGCGGCGTGTACTTGTGGGCGAAAGAGGTGTTTGGCGACTTCCACGGTTTCCTGTCGGGATGGTGTTACTGGACGAATAACATGCTTTACGTACCGACGGTGATGCTGTACTTCGTTGGCGTATCCGTGTTTGTTCTGGGTCCAAGTTACTCGACTCTTGCCGATAACAAGACCTTCGCGCTGATCGCATCTCTTCTTCTCATGTCACTGCTCACGCTTCTAAACGTGGTTGGGCTTGGGATCGGCAAGTGGATCAATAACGTGGGAGCTATTGGGACTTTTGTGGCTGCTGCTGTTCTCATCGGTCTCGGTGCGGTCATATGGTTACGCTTCGGCACGACCATTGCTGCCGCTGACTTCCGGATTCCTGCCAATCCGCGATTTGTCTTGAATTCCTTCGGCGTGATCTGCTTTGGCCTGGTCGGCCTGGAGCTTGCCTCGGTGATGGGGGATGAAATTGAAGATCCGCGCCGCACTCTTCCCGGCGCGGTTGCCTGGGGCGGAGTCCTTTCCGGCGCGTTATATCTGGGCGCTACCCTGACGCTGCTCATCGCCGTCGGAAAACACGTTAACGTGCTGCAAGGCATCGTCCAGGCTGTCAGCTACATGGCGGGACGCGTGGGGGTTATCTGGATCATCATACCGTTTGCTCTGATGCTCAGTCTGTCCATCGCTGGCATCGGCTCCGCGTGGATGGGGGGATCTGCGCGCATCCCTTTTGTTGCCGGGCTTGACTCCTATATGCCGGCGTGGTTCGGGAAGATACACCCGCGATACGCGACTCCCTACGCGGCGCTGATCGTCCAGGCTATTGTTTCAGCTGTTCTTGTCATCATGAATTTCTTCGGGGCAGGTGTGCAGGAAACATTTCAGAAACTGCTTTCTCTTGCGGTTGTGCTGCAGCTCGTTCCTTTTGTGTACATGTTCGGAGCGCTCCTGAGATTTTCGCTTGTCGAAGCCGTGCCTCGTGGCCAATACGGCAGAGTCACGATGTTTCTCGCCGGCGCGAGCGGCCTGATTACGACGATCTTGGGGATTGCGCTGGCGTTTTTTCCGGCTCAGCAGATTACATCGTTGTGGTCGTATGAATTGTGGATGTTCGGCGGGACGCTCTTTTTCATCGGATTAGCCGTGTTTTTCTTTTTCGTTTATGGACGGTTGAAGGAGCCGCAGGTGGAGTCGGCCAGAGTTCTTTAAGGACGAGGTTATGGAAGGTCGAGTCCGGGCTCGAGCATGGCTCGAGGAAGACTGACCGAACTGAAAGGCTGCTGAGATTCATTCATCCAACAGTTGAGACATCGTGGAGGAGTTATGCCTGGCGGGGTTACTACTGAAGTAAAAACCTATTCAATGCTGATTAATGGCGAATTTGTCCCGAGCACGTCGGGCGGGACGTTTCCTGTGTACGACCCTTCCACCGAGGAAGTGATAGCGCAGGTTCCGGATTCAAATGCCGAAGACGTGAATCGCGCGGTGGCGGCGGCAAAGAAGGCGTTCGAAGAGGGACCGTGGGCAACGACCACGGCGCAGGAGCGGGGACGCATTCTTTTCCGGCTGGCCGAGAAAGTGCGCCAGAATGCAGCCATGCTTTCGGAACTTGAATGCCGCAACTCGGGTAAGCCGATTGTGGAGGCGGAATACGATATCACCGACGTCGCTACCTGCTTCGAATATTACGGCGGGTTGGCGACGAAGGTTGTTGGCTATGTGAACCCGGTTCCCGAAAATGCGATGAGCTTGTCGCTGAAAGAGCCGATGGGCGTGGCAGGTCAGATCATCCCATGGAACTATCCCTTGATGATGGCGGCGTGGAAATTGGCTCCGGCGCTTGCTGCGGGTTGCACATGCGTGCTGAAACCGGCGGAGCAAACGCCGCTTACGGCGCTCGAGCTGGCAAAGTGGTTCGATGAAGTGGGGCTGCCGAAGGGCGTCGTGAACGTGATCACCGGTTTTGGAGAGACTTGTGGTTCGCCGCTCGTCAAGCATCCCGATGTGAACAAGATTGCCTTCACCGGTTCGGCTCAGGTCGGCAAGATTATTGTGAAAGAGGCCGCCGATACAGTGAAGCGTGTGACGCTCGAATTGGGAGGTAAGTCGCCTAACATCTTTTTTGCCGATGCTGATTTTGAAGCTGCCATTGATGGGGCGCTTTTCGGTGTATTTATCAATCAGGGAGAGGTCTGCTCGGCTGGCAGCCGCGTCCTGGTTCAGAAATCGATTTACAGCAAGTTTGTCGAAGCTATGGCGGAGAAGGCGAGGAAGATCAAGATCGGTCCACCGCTCGAGCGCGAAACGAAGATGGGAGCCCTGGTGTCGAAAGACCAGTATGACCGCGTATGTTCGTATCTCGAGATCGGCAAGCGGGAAGCGAAGGTTGCGGCGGGCGGCGGCCGCGCCGAGAAGTTTGCCAAGGGTTACTACGTGCAGCCGACTATCTTCTACGACGTCGATAATGATGCTCGCATTGCGCGTGAGGAAATATTCGGACCAGTCGCGGCGGTGATCCCGTTTGACGACGAGAAAGACGCGCTGAAGATTGCAAATGATACGCCTTATGGACTGGCGGCTGCGGTGTGGACGCGTGACATTTTCAAGGCGATGCGGGCGGTGAAGTCGCTGCGCGCGGGAATTGTGTGGGTGAATCACATGCAGCCGACCTATGTGGAGGCTCCCTGGGGCGGTTACAAGCAGTCCGGTTTTGGACGTGAGCTGGGGCCCTGGGGGATTGAAGAATATCTGGAGACCAAGCAGGTCTATATCAATCTGAATGAGGCCCCTATTGGCTGGTACTGAGAATCGTGATCGGTCGCCGGCGGGCGGCTGCCGTGTAACGCCGCCCTGGCTCATTCGAGGTTAGGGTGTGACCTGAAACTTGAGATCTGACTTATGTCCACTATTCAATTGCGCACATCGATCCCCGGACCGCGCTCACAGGCGCTGATGCAGCGGCGGGATGCCGCTGTTGTGCGGGGGATTTATCATGCTACCCCGGTTTTCGTTGCTAAAGCAGAGGGCGCGGTGATTGAAGATGTGGACGGGAATCGCTTGATTGATCTTGCCGGGGGTATCGGTTGCCTGAACACAGGACATCGCCCGCCGGCTTTGATTGAGGCGGTGCGACGTCAACTTGATCGCTTCCTGCACACGAGCTTCAATGTTCTTCCCTATGAAAGCTACGTTACTCTGTGCGAAAAACTGAACGCCCTGGCGCCCGGCAAGGGAGCGAAAAAAACCATTCTCCTGAATACGGGCGCGGAAGCTGTCGAGAATGCGATCAAGATGGCGCGTTTTTACACGAAGCGGCCGGCGATCCTATGCTTTGAGGACGCCTTCCATGGTCGCACTTATATGGCGATGGCGACGACCAGCAAGACGCACCCCTATAAGGCGGGGTTCGAGCCCTTTCCCGGCGACGTGTACCGGATTCCGTATGCTTACTGCTATCGCTGCTCTTACTCGCTGACTTATCCCTCGTGTGAGGTGTTTTGCGCGCGTCATATTGAAGATACATTCAAGCGCGTCGTGGCGGCTGAATCGGTAGCGGCGATCGTTGTCGAGCCCATCCTCGGGGAGGGCGGATTTGTCACGCCGCCGGCGGAGTTTTATCCGACGCTTGGGGCCATCTGCCGTAAGTATGGAATTCTGTTGATTGCTGATGAGGTGCAGACCGGATTCGCGCGCACCGGCGCAATGTTTGCCTGCGAGCGTTTAGGACTGGAGCCCGATCTGATCACTATGGCGAAGTCGCTGACGGGAGGCTTCCCGCTGGGCGCGGTCACGGGAAAAGCCGAAATTATGGATTCCCCGGGCGTTGGGCAACTTGGCGGGACGTTTGCGGGGAATCCGGTGGCTTCGGAGGCGGCGCTTGCCGTGCTTGAAATTATCGAAAAAGAAGACCTTTGCGCGCGCGCCAATGTGCTCGGTGAGCGCTTTCGGCGGCGCGCCTTAGGGTGGCAGGAGCAATGGGAACTGGTGGGCGATGTCCGCGGACTTGGGGCAATGCAAGCGATCGAACTGGTGCGGTCGAGAACAACACGGCAGCCGGCTGACGAAGAGACGAAACAAGTGTCACAATATTGTTACGAGCACGGAGTGGTGACGATTACTGCCGGTTCGTACGGTAACGTGATCCGTTTGCTTATGCCGCTCGTCATCAGCGATGCCGAGATGGACGAAGCCATGGACGTGCTCGGAGCCGCGCTGGCTCATGTTGCAGAAAAGAAAGGCTCTTTGACCGTGCAGTTTTCGTAGAACGATTACTGCGCGATTCTTATTCTCCAGGAAAGGCACACGATATGGCCGTCGCCGCACCTCCAGCAACGAAAATTCCTCAGTACATTAATGGCGAGTGGGTTGAATCCCATGCGTCCGAGTGGCTGGATGTCGTCAATCCTGCAACGTCCGAGGTACTGGGCGCGGTTCCGCTCTCCGATTCGGCGGAGGTTACGCGCGCGATTGATGCGGCCGAGGCTGCTTTCCCCGAGTGGCGTCGCACTCCTGCGGAAGACCGGATACAGCCGCTCTTCAAGCTGAAAATGCTGCTTGAAGAGCACATCGACGATCTGGCGCGCACGATCACGCAGGAAAATGGCAAGACGTTTACGGAAGCCAAAGCGGAGATGCGGCGGGCGATCGAGAATGTTGAGGTTGCCTGCGGTATTCCTCTGATGATGCAGGGGTACAACCTCGAAGATGTGGCGCGCGGTATTGACGAGACCATGATTCGGCAGCCGCTCGGGGTGGTCGCGGCGATCGCGCCGTTTAATTTTCCGGGGATGATTCCGTTCTGGTTTCTGCCTTATGCGATTGCTTGCGGAAACACCCTTGTGTTGAAGCCTTCCGAACGCGTCCCGCTTACGATGAAGCTTGCGTTCGAACTGCTCGAGAAAACCGGGCTCCCTAAGGGCGTCGTGAACCTGGTCAACGGCGGCAAGGTTGCTGTCGATACGTTGATCGATCATCCAGCGGTGCGAGCGATTAGCTTTGTGGGATCGACTCCGGTAGCGCGGTATATTTACGCCCGCGCGGGCACGAATGGCAAACGTGCGCAATGCCAGGGCGGGGCCAAGAATTATGTCATCGTGCTGCCGGATGCCGACATGCAGATGGCCACGCAGATTATTTCCGATAGCGCGTTTGGGTGTGCTGGACAGCGCTGCCTCGCGGTTTCGGTTGCCGTCACGGTTGGCGAAGCGCAGAAAACTTTTCTTGATTCGATCAGTGAATCGGCCGCGAATTTGCGTGTCGGAAATGGGCTGGAACAAGGCGTCCAGATGGGTCCGCTGATTACTCGCCAGAGCAAGGAGCGGGTGCAGAATCTGATCGGGGTTGGCGCTCGCGACGGGGCTAAGGTTGTTATCGATGGGCGCAATGCCAAGGTTGCTAACTATGAAGGCGGAAATTTTGTAAAGCCGACCGTGCTGGATGGAGTGCCTGCCACGAGCGAACTTACCAACACGGAAATTTTTGGACCGGTGCTTAGTTTGGTGCACTCTTCGACGATTGACGAAGCGATGGAGATTGTGGCTCGTAGTCCATTTGGAAATCAGGCATCGCTATTTACCTCGAGCGGGTCGGCGGCTCGGCGCTTCCGGCATGAGACTCCGGCGGGCAACATCGGGATCAATATTGGGGTGGCTGCGCCGATGGCTTACTTTCCGTTTAGCGGCTGGAAGGACAGCTTCTTTGGAATTATGCATGCGCAGGGCCGCGACGCGGTCGAGTTCTATACCGAGAAAAAAATTGTGGTCGAGCGCTGGGCTAAGGAACACTCGCGCAAGTTCTAACCAACTCGAAAACCTAGGGAATTCCTATCAATGACTACTGCTACCGCCAACCCGACACTGACCGGCAAAATGACCGGCCAAGAGATAGTTGATCTGAGCAAGAAACACACCCTGTTTGAGTGGTCAGCGCAATCGAAGGTCGATCCGATCCCTGTCGCTCGGGCCAAGGGGATTTATTTCTGGACGCCGGAAGGGAAGCGGTTTATCGACTTCAATAGTCAGCTCATGTCGGTAAATGTTGGACATGGGGATGAGCGCATTATTCAGGCCATTACTGAGCAGGCGGCGACGCTCGTTTATGCCAATCCGTTTATGGCCACTGAACCTCGCGCGCGGCTCGGAGCCAAGCTTGCGGAAATTTGTCCAGGGGACATCGATACCTTCTTTTTTACAAATGGAGGGGCTGAGGCTAACGAGAACGCGATTAAGATTGCGCGCTTTTTTACCGGACGGCACAAGATTCTTGCTCGCTATCGCTCGTATCACGGAGCTACGGCTGGCGCCATCACCCTTACCGGCGATCCTCGGCGATGGGCGGTTGAGCCCGGGATGCCGGGAGTGGTGCATGTGCTCGATCCTTATCACGGGATCGAACGGGGATGGGAGTCGGCGGAAGCTTCGCTCGCTATGATTGAGGAAGTTATTCAACTGGAGGGAGCGCAGACTTTTGCCGCTTTCATTCTGGAGCCGGTTACCGGAACGAATGGCATTCTTGTGCCGCCGGATGGATATCTTGAAGGGGTGCGGAGAATTTGCGATAAGTACGGGATTCTGATGATT
>Ga0181522_10000791_pt1 | contig 21291 bp, 21 predicted proteins | sample PEATcosm2014_Bin_27_FD_121103 | JGI IMG/M metagenome (GOLD analysis project Ga0181522, IMG submission 121103) | Peatland microbial communities from MTU Mesocosm Facility, Houghton, MI, USA - PEATcosm2014_Bin05_10_metaG | ecosystem: Environmental > Terrestrial > Soil > Wetlands > Peat | place... | reverse complement strand
AGCATGGTTCTGGCTTCTCTTTTGCTAACTTCTGAATTTCTTCAGGAACTGCGAGGAATTCCGCCAAGACGGTGCGCAGCTGGAGTCATTAGAATATCACGGCAATGGTGGAGGATCACGCCCATGGATCGATGAGCGTGGCCGCGATGTCAGCGAAATGCGCAGTGTTGCGGGTTGCCAGACTCGCATGGCGGGCGAGAACAATTCCCGCGATCATCGTGTCGCGCAGATCCACAGGGCGACCACGCTTCTGCCGGTCCGCCATTAGATCAGCCGCTTGGCTTGCGGCTTCGCCATCGAAGGCTGCGACCCTGCGGTCGATCTTATGAATAAGCAACTCGAAGGCTTGTAGCAATGCGGCACGCTTCCTCCCTGCTGGCAATATCTGCAATCCGAACCGGATTTCAAGCAGAGTGACCGAGGTAGTCCAGATGGAAGTGCACGGCTGCCGGTCCAGCCACGATAAAATCTTGGGTTCCGGCTCAACCCGCATCAGCGCCGAAAGAACGTTGGTGTCGAGGATGATCATCCGTCAAGTGCTATTCCTCGAATGAAGGGGGCTTAGGGGCGTGACCTCGGAGCTCTGGAATTTCGAAGTCAAGCCCAACCCGCGAGAACAAGGCGGAAATCTCCGTTCCCAACCCGCCTGACGCATCGTCGGATTCATTCGCCGCATTGCGCAGGATGTCGCGCACTTCTTCCTCCATGCTGCGGCCGTTTCGGCGAGCACGGCACTGCAAACGAACCTTTACTGCGTCTTCCACATTTCGTACAACAAATTGAGCCATACCCGCCCTCTTACGATTTGATATCATGATATCAACTTAAGAGCATTTGTCAAGCATCCCTTAGTGAGAGGCGGTTCCGCTGGCTTGCACCAACTGCTCTACGGGGCCCGTCACCTGCAACAATAGTCCGGCCACGGGCTTCTTGGCCTGGTCGATCACAGCGAGTTGCTGCGTCTTCCACAAATCGGGCTCCGAGAGTCCACTATCCAAATATCCGAGCGCCTGCAGCCCAGCAGCCGCCAGCATCGCCAAATTCTGCGAGATCGGCACGTCTTCCTCCAGCAGCGACGATTGCACGAGCAGGGGACGCAATTTGACGTCGTTATAACGCCACAGCGTCAGCCACGTACGGATCTGCGCTTCGGCGGCCTGGTCTTTATAGCCGCTCTGCACGAACTTCTGCACTAAGTCTGCGAACTGCCGCGCGGTGTCGCTCTCCGGATATGCGGCGTCGATCAGATGATTCAGGGGCATGTGAAAATCGATCGGTCCTTTTTCGTCGCTCCAGCGGTTGTAGTCCTTCACCGGTTCGACAACGTCGGCAAGAACGCGCAACGATGTGATGTCGGCATTCCCGGCCATGCGATGCAGCATTTGCTCTCGCGCGGAATCATGGGTCAATCCCAAATACTCCAGTTCCAAGCTCACCGCGTGCATGCGCGCATACATCGAATTGGCATCGATGACTTCCTGCGGAGACCACAACCGCTCGGCAATGGCGGCATTCCGAGGCCAGATGTGCGAATCGATGTTCTCTGGCGTAACCCATTCGGCCCACTGGCACGACTCGCCTCCGAGAATGAGCTTCTTTTGCTCGGGTGTAAGATTCGCCGCCGCGCCGCTCATCGGATCAACCGCATAGTGGCGCGCCGCCGGCCACATCAAGTCGAGGTAGTATCCGTACGAAAGCAGCCCGCGATATCCCTGTTCCGCGGCCACCGCCAGAGACTGCTGCCCGCGCCACGACTGCACCACAATGCTCTTAGGCAGGTCGGGGTGCAGAATCTCATCCCAGCCCACCATGGTTTTGTGATTCTTCGCGACAATCTTTTCCAGGCGCTGGTTGAAATACGCCTGCAAATCCTGATTGTTCTTCATGCCATGGGCATGAATGAATTCCTGAATCTTCGGATTAGCGTCCCACTGCTTGCCGTCTACCTCGTCGCCGCCGATATGGAAGTACGCGTCCGGAAATAACTTCGCCATTTCCGCAATAAATTTCTCAAGAAACTTGTATGTCGTCTCGCGCGTTGGATCGAGGATTGGATCGCCGCTCTCAAGCGTGAACGGGCCGGGACCGCTGGCAAGATCGGGATAACCGATCACCCACGAGCGGCTGTGGCCTGGCATATCGAATTCCGGTACCACGCGGATGCCGCGATCGTGCGCATAGGCAATCACGTCGCGGATCTCTTCTTGTGTGTAGTACTGGCCGTCGGAGCCTTCTCCGGTCAGCTTGGGAAAGACCTTACTCTCGGCGCGGAATCCCTGATCGTCAGAAAGATGCCAGTGCAGCACATTCATCTTTACGGCAGCCAGGCCGTCGATATTGCGCTTCAAGACGTCGATGGGGATGAAGTGGCGGCTTACATCGATCAACGTTCCGCGCCATGCGAAGCGCGGCTGATCTTTGACGGTCACAGCCGACACAGCAAATCCCGCGGGAGTGATCTGGACCAACTGCAGGAAAGTCTGCAGCCCATGGAGAACACCCAGCGGAGTCGGCGCGTTAAGCTTCGCTCCGGAATCAGTGACCGTCAGTTGGTAGGACTCGTCTTCGCCCAGTTGCTGCACCGCCTCGCGCCCGTGATCAGCATGCACTTCCAGCGTCGCCGCCGCGCCGGCCTTGGGCCGAAATGGAATTCCCGTCTTCCGCGAAAGCTGCACCATGAAATCTCGAATACCGCGGTCGAGCGAAGCATCGTGATTCCCAGTCGCTGCGACCGAGAAAGTTTGCGTAATCGCCAGTCGCCCTGAACCTGTCTGCACAGATGCGGGCATCGGCATCAAGTTGAGCTGAGTTTGAGTTTGAGAGACAGAAAATGGCGCTAGGATGAGAACGAAACTCATCCATACGAAACGACGCATAAGGATCCTCTGAATACTTTTGGCCTGGACAATGATCATCATATTAAAACGTTTCACTAAAAGAAAAGCCGCCGACTATTGCATCCCACTTCTAGGGTGATATCAGTGACCTCCGCCCAACTCCCGGACTATCCCACCCACGAATTGCTTGGCGTCGCCGAATAGCATCAGCGTTCGGTCTAAATAGTAGAGAGGATTGTCGATGCCGGCGAATCCGGGACTCATTCCGCGTTTGATCACCATCACCGTATGTGCTTTATCTACGTCGAGGATGGGCATGCCGAAAATCGGACTCGATTGATCTGTTCGAGCGGCCGGATTGGTCACATCGTTGGCGCCGATGATCAGAGCAACATCCGTCTGCGGAAAGTCTCCGTTGATTTCGTCCATCTCGATGAGGCGGTCGTAGGGAATGTCGGCTTCGGCAAGCAGCACGTTCATGTGGCCGGGCATGCGTCCAGCAACAGGATGGATCGCGAAGCGAACGTCGATGCCTTTCTTGGTAAGCGCGTCATAAAGTTCGCGAACTTTATGCTGCGCCTGTGCTACGGCCATGCCGTAGCCGGGCACAATGACGACCGTGCTTGCCGCCGAAAGAATCGCCGCCGCTTCTTCCGGCGTCGCACTGCGTACGACTCGTTCTTCTTTAGCGCCGGCTGCGGCTACCTGCACCTGTCCGAACGCTCCAAACATTACATTCGTGAAAGACCGATTCATCGCCTTGCACATGATCACCGACAGAATGAAGCCGGACGATCCGTCGAGCGCGCCCGCCACCACCAGCACTTTGCTATTCAGAACAAATCCCAGCAGAGCTGCGGAAAAGCCTGCGTAGGAATTCAGCAGCGAGATCACCGTTGGCATGTCCGCGCCGCCGATGGGGGTGACAAGCAATACACCGAAGATCAGTGCGACGATCACCATGATCGGAAACAGCAGCGCATGCGCGGGATTCACCACCAAGGCAACGGCCAACGCGAGGGCTGCGGCCAGCACCGAAAGGCTAACGATATTCTGTCCGCGGTATACGATGGGTCGCTGGGGCAGCAACTCCTGCAACTTCCCCGCGGCGATCACGCTGCCGGTAAACGTAAGTGACCCGATGATGACTTCCAGCGCGATCTCTCCCATTTGAAAACGGGTGACCGGCGCGGTGCCTACGTAATACTCCGCAATGCCAATGATCGCTGCTGAGAGGGCGCCGAAGGCATGGCTCAAAGCCGTTCGTTGCGGCACGGCCGTCATCTGAACCATGCCAAGAGGAATGCCAACTCCGGCGCCGATGATCAGCGTAATGAGAATCCACTTGTACTGCACCAGTTCCGGATTAAAGAGCGTGGCGCCCACCGCCAGCGCGGCGCCGATCTCTCCGGCTAGAACGCCCCAGTGCGCGCTCGCCGGGGAACTCAGGAACCGGAGAGAAAGAATGAAGAGAACGACCGCGGCAATGTAGGCGAAATCGAGATACTGCTGAAGGGCCAGCGCGGTCATGACTTTTTCGACCTGCCGGATTTAAACATTCGCAGCATGCGGTCGGTGATCAGGAATCCGCCCACCATGTTGCTGAATGAGGCCGCCACTGCGATTGCACCCAGGATCGTCGTCAGCCGCGTTTCGTGCCGCCCGGCAATGATAATTGCCGCCACCACGACGATCGCATCGAGTGCATTGGTCAGCGACATGAGAGGCGTGTGCAGCAGCGGCGACACGCGCCGGATCACTTCGAAGCCCACGAAGCCGGCCAGTATGAAGACGTAAAGATTCGAAATGAAATCCGCTGGCATAAATTCCTCCTCTTGCGTTCCTTCAGTGCTGGGTTACGAGTGCAGGCAACTTGAAGAATTCGCGTACGCGCGCGTTTACGATCTCGCCACCGGTCGTGATCATCGTCTCGCGGATGATTTCGTCCTGCGGATTCAGTTGCAGCTTCCCGTCTTTCACCATGTAAGTCAGATAGGTTGTCAGGTTGCGCGCGTACATCTGGCTAGCGTGGTACGGAACTGTACTGGCCAGGTTGATGGCGCCAATGATGGTGACGCCGCCCACGGTTATCGTTTCTCCGGTGCGCGTGAGTTCGCAATTTCCGCCGCGCTCGGCCGCGAGATCGACGATTACCGATCCGGGAGCCATACCCTTCACCATTTCCGCTGTGATGAGTACGGGCGACTTCTTCCCGGGGATAACTGCAGCCGTGATAACGATATCGCTGTCGGCAACCACGCGAGTCAGCAGTTCACGCTGGCGGGCGTAGAAGTTTTCGTCCTGCGCCGTGCCGTAGCCCCGGGCGTCTTGCGCGTTTTGGGCCTCGATCGGCAACTCGACGAAGCGTCCTCCTAAACTCTGCACCTGCTCTTTCGCCGCGGGACGCATATCGTAGGCCGAGGCTACCGCGCCAAGCCTTCGAGCTGTCGAGATCGCCTGCAGACCGGCCACTCCGGCACCGATCACGAATACGCGGGCCGGAGTAATCGTTCCGGCGGCGGTAGTCATCATCGGGAAAATGCGAGGAGAAGTTTCAGCCGCAATCAACACGGCTTTGTAGCCGCAGCACGTGGCCATTGAGGAGAGAGCATCCATGCTCTGCGCGCGCGTCGTGCGCGGCATCAATTCCACGGAAAACGACGTGACGCCAGCCTGCGCGATTTCCTGCACAACCTCTGACGACCCGAAGGGACGCAGGAATCCGATCAAAGTCTGCCCGCTGCGCATCAGCGCCAGATCCGCTTTCCCCGTCACGTCATTCGAGCCGTAGCAGAGCACCTGCACAACAATGTCGGCGGCGCTAAAAACGGCGGCTCGATCCGGCAAAACTTTCGCGCCTTTTTCAAGATATGCCGCGTCCGGATAGCCCGCCTGTTCGCCTGCTCCGGATTCGACCACAACTTCAATTCCTGATTTAGCAAGGATGGGAACAACAACGGGAACCAACGCAACCCGCCGTTCTCCGGGATAGCTTTCTTTCGGAACTCCGACGATCACGCGGCTCTCGTCCTTTCCGTGCCGGTCAGCAACTTAGCGTCGCGTCGGCGTTGCTTTGGGATCTCGCCCGGGAACATATCGTTCCACAGGAGCATCCGCGAATTCTGTGACATGCGTCACGCGCTGCGGAGAAAAAAAGCGAACTGGAAACAGTAACAGATCGGGAAGTGTACTGGAAGGTAGGTTCAGACAATCGCAACGGCACACGCGTCCTAGGCAAACCGGTAATGCCAGACCCTTGCCGCGCCGATCAGATTCGTATCGTCTCCCAGCGAGGCCAGGGTCAAATGCGTCTTCTCAGCCGGAACAAACCGGCAGCCTCCGCGAATCACGGCGCGGATGCGGTCCATAAAAAGTTCGGCACTCTTCATTACGCTCCCGCTAAGCACGATCGCATCGGGCGTAAACAGGTTGATCAAATTCGCCAAGCCCAAGCCAAGGTAATAGGCCTCGCGCTCCACCACTTGCAGCGCGACTACGTCTCGCTCCTTTGCTAAATCGCAGATGCGTTTCGCTGTGATCCCTTTTCGATCCGCATTGTCCGCAGGAGCATGGCTCTCAAACCAGGCTGCCATCGCAGGACCTGCGGCCAGCGACTCCCAGCATCCGCGAAACCCGCAAGAGCATGCCGGACCCGCTGGATCCAATACCTGGTGACCGACTTCGGGATGCGCCCCGTCGACGCCTCGATAGAGCTGGCCATCGAGAATGATCCCGCCACCGATTCCCGTACCGACAGTGATGTAGATCAGCCGCTTCCGATTTCGCCCTGCACCCCAGCCAGCTTCGGCCAAGGCTGCAGCATCCCCATCATTTTCTAAAGCCACGCGAAGCTTGAACGTTTCGGCAAGATCCTTGACGGGACTCTTCCCTCTCCATCCCGGAAGAAAATCGACGTCGCCGAATTCACCGCGAATCGGATCGACCGGCCCAGTCGATCCGATCCCAATTCCGCTCAGCTCGACTCCGGCCTTGCGCGCGGTCTCGCGCAGCATGCTTGCGATCAGATCAATTCCCGCAGCGTAGTTATCCGGATCTGTCGGCGATTGCATGCGCGACAGCACTTTGCCGTCGTTGTCGACGATGCCTACCGCGATCTTCGTTCCTCCGATATCAACCGCACCAATCATAGGAATATTCCAAACTCCTCACACGTAGGCCGAACACTGCCAAGGGGAGCATTTCGGAAAAATGTGTCAGGGTTTGCTCGTTCATGCGCACAGGAGATTACAGCGCATCCACCTGTTGCAAGAGTTTCTTCATCCCCGCCCAACTTTGTCGCGACGATTCTTCCGGAGAGCCTCCGCCGTTCCAGTGCGTCTCGAGACTCACCGCGAAATGATAACCATCGCTTTTGAGCGCCTTGAACTGTCCGGCCCAGTCGATCATTCCGCCGCCCATGGGCGCCCAGTCATATTTTTTGCCTTTCTTCACGGCGTCTTTGCAGTGGCAATGTCCGATGCGATCCTTGGGCAGAAGTTTGTAGCCGTCGGGATAAGGAATCTCGCCGCTGGCAGCCGCATTGCCCGGATCCCAGTTCAGCATGAAATTAGAAGTCTTCACCGCGTCCAAAACCTTGGCAGCCTCGGCTCCGGTGGCTGTATTGCACGACATCTCGTTCTCCAAAACAAGAATGATTCCCTTCTTTTCGGCCTTCGCAGCCGCATCGCGCAACTTGTCGTTGATCGCCGCTCGAAACGGAGCCTGATCCTCGAGTCGCCAGAAATCGAAGCACCGCACGCGATCAGTCCCGAAGGCCTTCGCCATTTCCATCGCCCGTTCCAAGACCTCATCCTGCTGATCCAGGGTGAAATTTGCACCGAAACTCTTGGCTTCGCTGAATTTCGATTTCGGAGCGCCCGGCCAGTCGACCTTGAACAACGGACTCGCAATATCCGTGACCTTCAGCTGATATTTCTCCAAAATGCGCTTCGCCTCGGCTACTTCTTTTTCATCGAGGTTGACGATGTTCTTCTTCCACATCCCGCGCAATTCGATCCAACCCATCCCGAATTCACGCGCGGCGACTTCGCATGAGTGACCGAAGTCCTGGGAGATTTCATCGTTGATGACGGCTATCCGGAAGGGTGAATTGAAACCACCCAGAGCGGCCAGGCGGGACGTGGCGCTGGCAGCTGTCACCGCCGCCATTCCTGCAAGGAACTCTCGGCGAGCTACGCGGGCAGGCATCAGTGTCTCCTCAAACATCGCGGTTCCAGAAGAAAGAAGGTGCCACAAATCTATCACTATCGAAAACCTGAGAAGTAGGGCACAGTAAGTAACTGACGAATGGCAGGCAACTCTAGGATTCGAGTAGGTGAAGCTGGGGAAACTTTCAGACGGGATTTTCGCGCGCAAAACAAAACGCCCCGGGCTCAATTTGAGTCCTGGGCGCCTGTTGATCAGCCCTCCCCCAAGTGCTGCTCAAGAACAACTCTAAGCCTGTCCCCCAAAACCGTAAATGGCTCCCTCGTGCTATGGCCCGCCCAAAGGTCATATCGGAATCTTGCGCGCAAAACAAAACGCCCCAGACTCAATTTGAGTCCTGGGCGTTTGTTGATCAGCCCTCCCCCAAGTGCTGCTCGATGACAACTCTAACTCTAGCCCCCCTCACCGTAAATGGCCCCCTCGTGCCATGAATGGCACGAACGTGTGGGCAACCGGCGTCCCCTCTCCTGAATCGGCCTTGCCTGGTCCGCGGGGAAGTACCCGGAAGCCAGTAACTCGGCCAACCCCAATCGCTTCTGTGGCTTACCGGGGGTAACTGTCACTAAAGTGCCCCTTGGTAATTTGTGCGCGCGTCCAACTGCACGCAAAATCAGAGTGCCTACCACTTCGCAGTCCAGCAGTTGTCGCTTCTTGGGGAGCAACGGCGCTGAACAATCAAAACTTGGCCGGCTCGACGGTGAGGAGCAGTAGATGTCTCGCAGGAAGGCGACAATTCTCTGTATTGACGACCACTGGAACGGACTGATTGGCCGCAAGATGCTGCTCGAACAGAGTGGCTACGAAGTGCTTGAGGCCACCGGTGGCGATGATGGGTTAAAACTGTTTCGCTCCCGGCCCGTGGATGCGGTCGTCCTCGATTACCAGATGCCCGGAATGAACGGCGATGTGGTGGCCGCGAAAATGAAGCGCATCAACTCCAAGGTTCCGATCATGCTTTTATCGGGCTATGGTCCACCGCCGCAGGGCAAGCTAAGTTCGGTAGATTCGTTCGTATCCAAATCCCAACCCCCAAATATTCTGCTATCCACGCTGAAAGATCTCCTGGACAGCCCCCATAAACCGTTTTTCTCGCGCTGGCTCGACCTGTGGAAGAGCCGGAATCAGGCGGTGACCCATTGAATCTCCTAAACCTACTCCTCCAGCGGGGTTGCACTCACCAGTTTTCATGGCCTCGCATCGATCAAAATGGACGCCATTATCAAATTTGTCTGTCTTGTGGAACGGCCTATGAATATGACTGGAGAAGAATGCGGCTCACTAAGAAACTGCTGACTACGTCGCCGAGCAGGATCGCTGTGATTTCGCATTCGGCATAGCGATGGCGACAGTGTTCTGCATAGCGGAAAACATCGCATTGACCGCAAGCATCTCGACACGATGACGAATCCGCCACATCGAACGCTTGCTCAGACTCGCGCACCGCGCGCGAGTTTGCAGGGTATTGTCTCTGCATCAATTCATCTGGAAAACGGCCGTCACCTGACCGGCAAGTTGCAAACTCTCTCGGTCACCGGAGGATTATTGGACCTCGCTGTCTATCTCGACGAGCGTATCAATATCTCTTTGATGTTTCGCTTGACCCCGGGAGTTTTGCAATCTAAGGCGCAGTTGCTCTTTCCTATGCGCGGCGGGATGGGTTACTTACAGCCTTTTCGCTTTACGCAAATTGGTATCGCCGAGCGAAAAACTATTGACGCTGAAGTGAACGCTCTGCTCAAACAATCCATAGCAGACAAATTTGCCCAAGCCCGTGGAATCCGTCCGCCACGCTTGTACCTCGATAACTTCTAGAATTCCTATTTCGACCAGGGGTGACGAATTTCTCCCGCGTCGTGTGCGATTCAATCAACACACGTCCCGCACTCGTGCTCGCAACAAAGTATTCTTCAAAGATATATGCAGTTTCTTGCACTAAAGTTGCAGCCGCTCGCGACATTGTGTAAATCTCGGTCGAATCTTCGAATTTTTCTGTTTCGCTCCTCTGAAGGTCGTGTAGTATACCCAACGTTCCAAGGGCTCCCAGTTTAGTCACTCGGCTTCTCCAAATAAAAATTTAAGGCTTACTCGATGAGAGCGAAGAACTGTCTTGCGCCCTTTGCTGCGCTTGTTTTTTTGTTCCTCTTGATTGCATCGACGATGATGTTTGCACAAGCGGACCAAAGCACAGCCAAACCCGTAGTACCCGCCGCTCCAAGTTCCGTCACGACCACCACCATTCCAGCGTCGTACTTCGATATGACGACCCACAGCGACGTCCTCACAGGAACGCCGTGGCCTACTCCCGCGATTTACGGATTGCGTCTCTGGGACACCGACACCGGCTGGGGACAGATCAACACCGCAAGCGGTGTTTACGATTGGACGAATCTCGATAGCTGGGTCGCGGACGCCGCCACTCACAACGACCAGCTCATCTACACGTTTGGAATGACTCCGTCGTGGGCCAGTTCCAAGCCTAAAGATGCGACCTGCGATTATGGACTGGGATTCTGCGATCCTCCGAGTGATCTGAAGTCCGACGGCACTGGCACCGATCAACACTTCATTAACTTTGTCACCGCGATCGCCCAGCATGCTCCGACCATCACATACTGGGAAATGTGGAACACTCCTCATGACATTGCGCAATGGACCGGCACCGACGCGCAACTCGTACGCATGGTCAAGGACGCGAACACCTACATCAAGAAATACATTCCCGGCGCTAAAATCATCGCTCCCGCGAACGGCCAGCTCAATTATCCCTACCCCAGTTCGAACTGCACCATGCCCGACAAGATGGGCGGTTATCTGGCCGCTGGGCTCGGCAAGTACATCGACATCATGGCGTTTCATACGTACTACACGACTGTGCCGGAAGATATCGTTCCCGTCGTCCAGTGCTATCAAAGCACCATGGCGACCTATAACGTCAGTTCTCTTCCGCTCTGGTCGACCGAGGGTGCGTGGGGATTCAACACCGACTTGCCATCACTAACGGATCAAGCGGGCTTCGTCGCCCGGCTCTATCTTTTGCTCTGGTCCAACGGCGTCGTGCGCCATTACTGGTATGCGTGGGACGACGACAACACCGGCACGCTCTCGAATAACGGCGTCATCAACTCCGTCGGCATTGCATACGAACAAGTAGAGAGTTGGATGTCGGGCCGCACCATGAGCACGCTTTGTTCCGAGAGCAGTTCGGGAATCTGGACCTGCGGTCTCACCGGTCCGAATGGATATGCGGCCCAAGCCGTCTGGTACCCCGGAGGCACAGCCAGCTACACCGCCCCCAGCGAGTACGTGAATTATCTCGACCTGACCGGGGCGACGACAAATATTTCCAGCGGCGCGACGGTCACCGTCGGCGCCGAACCGATCCTGCTACAGAATCAGGGACAAAGCTCGGGCAACCCCAACTTCGCCTTCAGTGAAGCCGCGCCATTCCCGGAGATAAAAGTCGGAAGCACTGGCACCAGTGGTCCTATCACCATTTCCGCTCAGAACGGCTTTACGGGAACCGTAACTCTGAGTTGTCCAACGACGTTTGGAAGCGGCAGTTGCAGCATCACTCCAGCGACCGTCAGCACCTATCCAGCCACAGCCACCCTCGTGATTAACGGGACGAGTTTTTCCGCCGGGACGTACGAGGTCGGCTTGCAAGGAACGTCCGGCTCCATCACGAATTCATTCAACGTTCCATTCAGCGTTGGGGATTTCTCGATTGCCGGACCGGCATCGCTTTCCGCCGCTCCTGCCAGTCAAGCAACCGCCAATCTCACTTTGGCTTCGCTCTACTCTTATACCGGCCAGGTCAATGCGACGTGCGACGCTACCGCACTTTCGGGTGCGCAGTGCACGCTGAGCGCGGCGAACCCGATCACAATCGGGAGCGGTGCGACGGTTCCTCTAACAGCCACGATCAGTGTGCCGAGTGGTGCGGTGAACGGAACCTACAGCATCAGCATCACCACGCAGGATGTCTCAGGTGCTCCTGAACATTCGCTCGCAATTCCCCTCGCTGTATCTGCGACCGGCCAGGACTTCACTCTCGGCGGACCTACGCCTGCGACGCAGACCATCAATGCGGGACAGTCGGCCGCTTACACCTTCACCGTGGCGCCAGTAGGAGCGTCCTTCACAAGCGCCGTGACATTATCCTGCTCGGGTCTCACCGCGGGCTTGCAATGCAGTTTCAACCCGCCCTCGGTCACTCCTGGCAATAGCGCTGCGACAACCGTGCTGACGATTACTACAGCCGCACGTTCGGCGAGTGCCTCGCATCGATTCGTTGGGAGCGCGCTTATCTTCCCGTGGCTGGCTCTCCCGGGATTGATGTTGCTTATCGGGAAACCAAATCGCGCTCGCAAGGGAAAATATGCGCTGGCCGCTTCAGTGACCGCGCTCTTCCTACTGAGTCTGCTACTCACATCCTGCGCTGGCGGCACAGGAACCACCCCTGCCTCTTCGAACACTGGAAGCGGTGGGGGCATCCAGCAACAACAGGGCACGCCGGCAGGCTCGTATTCCATTGGTGTGAGCGGATCGGCGGGATCGATTACTCACCAATCCAGCCCCGTAACACTGGTTGTGAACTAAGTAGGGGGAATAACTCGAGACGAAAGGTTTTTTGAGAGCGGAACGTATGGAGCCGACGAGCGGACTTGAACCGCTGACCTGCCGATTACGAATCGGCTGCTCTACCAACTGAGCTACGTCGGCCTGCACTCGATTCTAAATGGCAGCGTGAAAACCGTAAAGCCGCGCGCGCGGAGCACCGGAAAGGCGGCCGCAAAAGCACGGGCACCGGTTTCCTTCATGTCCTTAGTGGTTAAAGTTTTTGCTTATTACCGCGGCCAAAGCTTCAAGCCGCCCGCACTTCCGACAAAGCATCGTACTCGCGCTCCGAGTCTGCCGACAGCAGTACCCACATCGTATAGACGCCGAGAGCGGTTCCGAATGGAATGTTGGTGAACAGTGAGATGAATGCCAACACCAAGGCAAGGATCCGCGCCCACTTCTCGTGCTGCAGCAATCCCCAGCCGGCGATGAACCCGATCGAAGCTTTCGCAAACAACAAGATCGCGACCACACTCAGCAGGGGCCGCAGAAACGCTGGACCGCTCGGCGCTCCCATCTCATTCACGCGTGCGAATATTGTATTGGCAATGACGTAAAGGATCACCGCTCCCACTGTGTTAAACGCCGAGAAAGCCAACCAGAATAGACCGAGCAGCCGAACGTGTCCCTTTACCCGCCCAGGCAGCGGTTGCATCACAGAAATGGGACCGACAATTTGCTTGCCGCACTTACTACAGAACGCCTGACCAGGTTGCACTACCGTGCCACATCCATCGCAGAACATGTCTTTCGCTCCTGCCGCTCGCCACTCGCCGAATAATCATGCGAGAAGTCTTCTTCAGTAAGTACGTAAACAACACAAAAGAGTTCCGTTCATGTGCGCGCCCTGAGCAATATGTTGGCGAAACCAACGAGCCGGAAAACGAAAAGGCCACCCGGCAACAGGGTGGCCTCTTCTTTTTCAAGGGAGAATAGTTCCAACGGAGGCTTTGAAATTCCGTCAAAACTTTCTGCCGAAATCTTATGAGCCCAAAAACAGGGGTGTCAAGCGATTTTTAGGAAATAAATGTCTTTGTTTTCAATACTTTACATAACCGGTCAACACCGAGGGATACCGTGCCAAATTGAGACTAATTCGCCTCCCAAATGTCCTAAGCCGATATTTCTAAAGCCACTTACCCGGGCAAAAGGGTGTTTTAACGCACTTCCGGAGACCCCTCCGACCCATCAACCGGCTCACGCTCCACAATCACTTCGGTCAATCGCAGGGAGATGAATTCCATCTGTTCTGGACGGTCAAACACCTTGTCCGGATACATACGCTTCATCAAAATGCGGATCCCACCGAAGGCCACTCCGGCGATGATGGCGAGTCCCGCAAGAATCGCGCACAGGATCACGATATTCAGAATCAGCATGTACAAATCGCGGACTTGACGATCGCTGGTCGGAGTGTTCCACGTGACGTGCGCTTCGTAGTTCACCATGCCCAGCAGAGATTTCGCATCGCTGTCGGAAATTCCGCCAGTGGCGATCGCCACAATCGGCCCCGTGCGCTTGTCGAAGAATGTGCCCGACCCTCCGACCGTTGCGATTCCCGCCTGCGGTTGCGCGACCTGATGTGCCGCATCGATGCGCCGCAGGTGGTCGGCAGCAAGCTGCGGCGTGGGATACGAAATCAGGGTCAGCGTTGCTTCTCCGCTCGGTGTGTTGTAGCGCGCGATGGTCACTTCCGAACTCGCGCCAAAGTCCGCCAAGTCCGCCGAAACTGGCGCTCCTACTGCATTCAGCGCGGTCGGGCCCATGATGTATTTCTGCGTGTTCGCAATGTAGTCGCGATGCGGCAGGAACTGGATAAATGTTGGCAGGTTGCCGTTGTTTCCCGTTGGACGCGGCAACATTCCAGCCAACTCGCGCAATTGCTCTCCCGACATTGGCGATTCCTGGCTGAACTGCGCGTCAATCAGCACGTGCCCGCGATAAAACAGCGCCCGGTCGCCAAGTGAAGATCCCTGATCTCCGTAATCCTCTTTCGTCATGTTGCGCTGCAGGTAAAACGTATACGCGCCGAACGCTCCCGAGGCATCGGAAAATCGCGCCGCGCGGACCTTCAATGTGCGTCCGTCTTCCCGCGTGTACGTTGCGAAGGCGAAATCGCTGAATCCGTATTCTTTCAAGACCTGTGAATTGGTCGCATCCGCCGCCGCAGGATCTGCGCTTGTGTGCGGAGATCCCTGCATTTCCCACCCGCCAAATTGCCGTGGGAGTAATGTCGGAGCCGCTGTGGAAGCCGCGTTTGACGCGAAAGTCACACTCGGAAATGCCGCCCAAACGGCGAGGAATAAAACCAGAAGGTGAGCAAAACGGGGAGATCTGAAAATGCTGCGCATGGATGGAAAAGCCCTGTGTATTAGACCACAAGAAGCCGGGAAAAGTTTCCTCGCACCTCGAAGTGCTTGATTCCACAGCCATTGGGCGACCTTCACGATGGCCTATCACCTTCGTGCGTCCGGCTACCCGTCGGAGCCATTCACACTACTGCAACCTGAGAGCACACTATCTCTGGGTGACAGAATGCCATCGGGCAGTGTGCCAATGAGCCAGCGCCGCGGAAGTCGCATGAAAGCGGTGCTGCCGGTAAGAATCAAGGGCAAGGACAGCGCCGGAAAAGCTTTTGACGAACTGGCGCATACCTTGGATGTTACGGCCACTGGGGCGCGGTTGGGTTCGGTTCGACGCGAGTTGAACACGCTCGATGAGATTACGGTTTTCTACCGCCAGCGTAAGCTGCAATTTCGCGTGGTCTGGACCAAGAAAATGAAAGGCACGTCGGAATTTCAGGTCGGACTGCAGGCGGTAACGAACGACAAAGAAGCGTGGGGGATGACTCTCGAACAGCAGAACGCTCCTGAGCCACCGATGGCGAGTTCCCATGCTTCCGGCGTCGCATAATAGGGGCTCGCAGCGAAAGAGAAAGAAAAGGGGAGAGTATGGGCTACGCATTCCGCAATCTTTGGGCAGATGAACAGGGTCAGGACGTTGCAGAGTACTCCGTGATGCTAGCGGTCATCCTTGTCATCGTCGTAGGCACGGTCCGGCTGATCGGTTCCAACGCGAGCAATGTGTTCTCGCAAGTCGGCAGCGCGATCCAGTAACAGCAGAGCTTAGAAAAGTTCGTGTCGAGTATGTCCCTGGCCAGCGGCTCCTCGGGCTCGCTGGCCATTTTCATGCCGCCCGCCCAAAATCCAGTTACTCTCGTCACTTGCTCCGCTAACGCTTTTCGCTGTGCAATCTCTATATGAGCCGTATATTTGGTTTTCTCACACTGCTGATTGCATTAGGCGTCGGCCTCTACTTCTACGCGCACCAGGCGCAGAGCGCTTCTGCCGCCGCCGGCGCAAGCAATCCCAGGACCGCAGTCGACGTTGTCGGTGTACGCTCCGATCTGATGACCATTGCTCAAGCGGAACGTGGCAACTTTGCTCTTGAAGGAAAATACGCTTCGCTCGATGAACTGATCTCAAGCAGGTCCTTGAGCGTAGCTCGCCAGCGCCCTCCCTACACCTACCGCGTCGAAACCAGCGCCACCGGCTTTCGCGTCGTCGCTACGCGCGGGGAGAACATTTCCGGCACGCCCACCGAGCTGTCGGTCGACCAAAACATGGTCTTTCAGGCCTCCGAGTAGCGATTCGGAGTGGCGCCAGTCCCTCGTGCGCTAGCGTACAGTGTCACCTGTATTTATCCCCACGTTCAAAAGAGTAGGGTCAGGAAAGGACCCGCGCACTTAACCTGGTGCCGTGAAGGTCAGAGGTCTAGATCGTGGAACAAGAGACGGAAGAAGCCGAATTGTCGCGTCTCTCCCAAGAGCAAAGTAAGACTCGGCAAGATGAGGTCTTTGGAGGTTTGACCTCGGACGAAAGGGCTATGTACGACAAGAAGGAAAAGCGCCTCCACGAACTGCGGCGCCGTATATTCAAGAGAGATAGGGTACTGAGACGGAGTACCGCCGCATGAAGCCGACGGCATTTTCATTATCCTGCTGCCTCGTGAGTGCGAATTAGAAATCCTTCGCCGGAGAAACTCTCCTCTAGTCAGCTTCAGCCAGCCATTTCTTTTTCTGCTGTTCGATGACCTTGTAGCAATTGCAAGCAGCCTGCTCGAGCTTCTGCCGATTCACGATCGTCACATTCCCTCGCGAGTAAAGAATCAATCCTGCTTTCTGCAAAGCGGAGGCGGCCACAGTGACACTGGCCCGGCGCGTGCCGAGCATCTGCGCCAGAAACTCCTGCGTGAGAGGAAGTTTGGCTTGTTCAATCCGGTCCTGACTCATCAAAAGCCATCTCGCCAGCCGTTCCACGACCTCGTGCAGACGATTGCACGCGGCGAGTTGCGTCGACTGCATGGCAAGAATCATGGAAAACTGCTGAAGCTGCTTTTCTAGTGCGGGGCAATGCCGCATCACTTTGAGCAGCGTCGTCACGTCCACCCGGTACGCCGTTCCGTCCGCCTGGGTCACCACCCTCAACCCGCTGGTCTTGAATCCGAAGATAACGGGCAGACCAACGAAGCCCTCTTTTCCGATAAGCCCGACCTCAACGGTCTTCCCATCGGGCTGCGTCGTCAGCACCGAACCAAGCCCCCTGTTCAGGAAATATCCCCACTTGATCGTCTCACCGGACTCGTGCATCACTTGATGAAGCTTTAGCGGCAAAAATTCCAGTGCAGGAAAAAGCTGTGCACTTTCCTTAGGTGGAAGGGATCTCAGAATAAGATTTCCAATTTCTTTTCCGTTACTATCTTCGTTTTCTGACGACGGATTGATGACTCTTTGCGGACGGCTAGCGGAATGTTTGGCCAAACTTCTCCTTTACACAACGAAACCTTGTCTACTTTCGCAAGCAATCGGTGCCAGCGAAGCCCACGGCGATGCTTGAAGAGACGGTGACACGCTACACTTTTCTATCGCCGTTGTATGTCCGCCACAGTACCGATGTGTGTTGTTCGCAGTGCCGAGACAGTTCTGGAGAACCTTGCGGAAGGATCGATAAACGTGGAAGGAAGGGCTAAATACCTTGCAGGATTACTGTCCGGCAGCCTTATCTAGTTTGCTCGCCATCTTCACGCCGCTCAGTCCATCTACGTATTTCGCGATACCGCGGTAGAGAGACTCGGCAATGCGTTGGCGGTACTCGCTGGTTTCGAGCCGGTGCTCGTCGCCTGGGTTCGATACGAAAGAGATCTCGGCGAGAATCGACGGCATATTTGCGCCAATCAGAACGATGAACGGCGCCTTTTTCACGCCGCGGTTGCGAATTCCCGGACTCTTCGCGGCCAACCCGCTGTGCAACGACTCCTGCACATCCCCGGCAAACTCGCGTGACTCTTCGATCTTTTCCTTCAGCGCGATCTTCTTCACCAGATCCTGGAGCTCGTAGATCGACTTCTCGGAAACAGCGTTCTCGCGCGCCGCGACTTCCAGCGCTTCCGGAGAAGAAGTGAAATTCAGGTAGTAAGTCTCGACACCACGCGCCCCCGAATCGTGGCTCGAGTTCGCATGGATGGAGATGAACAGGTCGGCCCTCTGCTGGTTCGCAATCGCGGTCCGTGTTTCCAGCGGAATGAACGTGTCGTCTTTTCTTGTATAGACGACTTCCGCTCCCAATCGCGTCTCCAGCATCTTGCCCAGACGCCGTCCGACTTCCAGGACCAGATCTTTTTCTTCCAGGCCATTCGGACCGATCGTCCCGGTGTCGTGGCCTCCATGTCCGGGATCGATCACAATCTTTCCAATCTTCAATCCCAGGGCACGTATCAGCGAACGGTCGCCGCTGGCCGTCGGCCGAGCCTCACGCGCATCCAGATCTGCTGTCTTGCGGCTCGAGGTAATCCGGGATGGAGCTTTCGCCGCAGGACGACTGGGCGCATGTGTCTCCGCAGACTGGACCGGTGTTTCATCGTCATCGTCGTTGTAGACGATCACTTTCGTCGGCGCCGGGGTTTCCCGGCTAGCATCGACTTTCTTCGGTAGATCGGGCAATCCACGCTTCGCCGCAGCGGCGCCTTTCGCCACAATCTTGGTGTCGTCTCCTACATCTTGCGTCGTAACCGGCGCTTTCCCCGCCTGAGCCTTTAACTCTTCCTTCGGCGTCGCGAGCTCCGAGGATGAATCGTCGGTGCTAGGAGTTTCCGACTCCAATTTCGATCCCGCTTTCGGCGGAGCTTCCACGTCGCTCGCAGCGACTTCTTCCCTGGTCGGCTTCGGACGCGTGCCTTTCGCGTTATTCTTCCCGTGGATATCGATAATCAGCCGGTAAGGATTCGGCAGCAGAAACGCGTCGTAGTCCGACAGATCGTCGACTTCCAGCACCACCCGCGTCCGTCCCGGTTGAAATTGCGCGACCCGAATCTTCTTCAGGAACCCATCGTCGACATCGAAGCTCTTGCCCACCAGCGTAGACGCCAGCTTTGTGTCCCGCAGATCAAAGAAGATGCGGTCGGGATTGGGCAGCCGCTGCGAACCAAACTTGATCTCGCTCTCCAGGTCAATCGCCACGCGTGTGTAATCCGGCGTCGACCAGTGCCGGATCGCTGTGACTCGCGGCAGGTGTCCGGATTGGCGTTCGCTTGTCGCAGCAGCCGATGCGTCCGCGCGACTATCCGCATCCTTTCCTACCGGATCCTTCGACGCCACATCCTTAGTAGCAGGCGCTGGAGCAGTAACCGCTGTGCTGGCTCCTGCATCCGCCGTACTCTTGGATTTCTCGGGGCTCTTCGTCGCGATCTGTTTGCCGGGCTTCTTTTTGGACTCGGCCTGCTTCTCGTCCTCGTCGCGTTGCAACTCTGCAATCGCTTGCTGCGCATCGGGCACCAAACGGTTATGCGGATACCTCAACAGGAACTCGTCAAACACCGCCCGAGCCTGCTCAGGATCATTCAAATCGTCTTTATAGATTTCTCCGATGGTAAAGAGCGCGTCGCAGCGATACTTGCTGCCGGGATATTCCTTGCGCAGAAACCTGTACTGCGCGATCGCCTCTTTCAGGATCTTGTCATCATCGAAGCGCCGCCCCATCTCGACCAGCGTCTCGGCAACCGCAACTACGCTGGGATCGGCCTTGGTCGACGTGGGTGCGCCGTAGTAGACATTTCGATACGCATTAATAACGCGCTGGTAGTCGTGGCGGCTGCGCTCATTCGTCGGACGCCCGTTCAGCGCTTCCCGCATCCGGTCGGCGGCGGTATAGCGGTCCTTGGCCCACGCTTCTCCGTGACGCGCGCGGGCGTACGCCGGCACTCCAGGAAGCGCCGCCAACAGCAGCACCGCTCCCCAGCCCAACCTACGGTGGCTGAATTTCATTTTCAAAGTCGCCGGTCCGTAACTGTCAAGATCCGTCGTTGCAGTCGAACTGCCTGGGTACCTGAGAGATTTCAAATACTACTTCGTGCTACCTGACTTGGGGCCCCATTTCCGGCCGACTTTGCCGGAAGTGGGGATTTTGATTTCCCCCGCTTCTAGAACAGATGCCGCCAACCTAGTCCGTGTTGCTGATGTAAAGCACGCCCCGCGCATCCCGTTGAACGTGCACGGGATCGTGCGACGCCGTCGAAGGCGAGAGATCCGACCCTCCGTAATACAGGTTCGTAATCCTTCGCACATATTTCTGCGTTTCCGCGTAGTGCGGAACGCCGGCACTCCGCGCCACCGCGCCCGAACCGGCGTTATATGCCGCCAGGGTCAGTTTTACGTCGCCGTTGTAGTTCTCCAGAAGCTGCTTCAGATGCCGGACGCCGGCATCCACGTTCTGGTCAGGATCGAACGGATTCTTCACGTTCAACGACCGCGCCGTCGAGGGCATCAACTGCATCAGCCCCATCGCGCCCTTGCGTGAAACGGCGTTCGAATTGAAGTTGGACTCCACTTTCACGACCGCCCGCACCAGGTTCGGATCCACATTATGGCGCGCCGCCGCCATCACGATCGAGGCGTCGATCTCATCCTGCGTCGCCTGATGTCCGCGGGCATTCGCGGCCAGAATCTTTGCATTCGCCGACTGCTCCGAATCATGCCCAAAATACTGGCTGATCTCTGCCGCCGCCGATCGTGCGGCCTGCATCGAGGCCGTATTCACCGAAGGCACCGGCTTCCAGCGATTCTCTTTCGTACTCCAATACACCAAGCCCGAACGCTTCGGCTGCGCGGCTTGCGACTGCCGACCGCGCATCGGCGAATCTTCCTCGTTTACATAAATCTTGCGGCCGTTCTCGTCGGAGGTGGTGATTCCTTGCGTGCGGCCGTCGCCTTCGGCAGCCCACACTGCTGGCGTCATGAGTGAAAAGGAGGTCGTGATTGCCGTAGTGGCCGTCAGCATCAATGCGAGTTGCAGGCGCTTTCGCATATCCGGGTAGTCCTCGTTAACCAAAACCCTCACTAGGAAGGCGTTAGACAGACTGAGCCCTTCCTGCCTCTACCCGGAACCTGACGGAGAACATCAACCAGCGTAGGCCGATTATAGGCGGGGGTCCAGGACGCGGCAATCTCTCCGAAGGGTGTAGAACCAGCGGAGTAATTTTCCGCAAGCAATTGAATTCATTCCCATTAGATCATTCCAAGTTTCGCAGCAGAAATGTCGGAGGTAACCAAAGAAGT
>Ga0181522_10000788_pt1 | contig 21360 bp, 17 predicted proteins | sample PEATcosm2014_Bin_27_FD_121103 | JGI IMG/M metagenome (GOLD analysis project Ga0181522, IMG submission 121103) | Peatland microbial communities from MTU Mesocosm Facility, Houghton, MI, USA - PEATcosm2014_Bin05_10_metaG | ecosystem: Environmental > Terrestrial > Soil > Wetlands > Peat | place... | reverse complement strand
CGTGAGAGAATGCTGGTCTGGCGGGAGCGCACCGCGATTGGCGTTGTCGTACGGCCACTCCATCGAACGAAGTTCGTTCTCGATGGGAAGTTTCTTGCCGGCTTCGAGCAGTAAGACCTTCAGGCCGTGGCTGGTGAGGACATGCACCGCCATACCGCCCGCAGCGCCAGATCCGACCACCACTGCGTCGTATGTCTTCGTTAGGTCTGCTTCGCGATCGGTCATCTGGGGATTTCTCCTTATACGGCTCCTTGCACGGGCCAGAGTTCAAATCGCACTCAAGGCGCGACAGTGCGACGCAAGCCGGCTGCTCGCGGGTACTGGCCGAAAACAAAAGGTGCGACGGCATTGAACAATGGACGACGTCCTTTGTCCAGCACTACGTAGCGGCCGTTGTGCCTAGACCTTGACCGATAATTCCTTGCTTAGCTTGCGCAATCGACACTGCGCCGATGCGTGTCCCTTGACCGATTTCGTAGCACAAGGCGAGATGATCCGGTCACGGTCCAACCAAAATCGGGTGCCGAGCTTCTTGATGTGTCGGAGCAAGGACTCAGGACGCAGTGCGGAGATTGCGAGCAATTTTTACGAAGCTCAGGAACCTGCGTGCCAATTCGCGAATTTGTTCCGGCTGTCTTAGCTCGATAGCAGCCTTGGGAATCAGTTCGCCGCCGATGCCTAGTGCCGCGGCACCAGCGAGAATAAATCCGGAGGCGGTGCGTTGGTTCACGCCGCCGGCAGCGATTAGCGGTACCTGCGGAAATGGTCCCTTCAGCGCTTTGATGTAGGTGTCGCCGCCCAATTGTGCGCAGGGGAAAATCTTGATGAAGTCCGATCCGGCTTTCCACGCCATAATCACTTCCGTGGGCGTAAGCGCGCCCGCCATCATCAAGATATTTTGTTTCCGCGCGAACTGCACGATCTCCAAGTCGAGTCCTGGACTGGTTAAGAACTTGGCACCGGCCTTCAGGCAAAGCTGCGCCGTTTCGATATCGAGAACCGTTCCGGCACCGACGATGACGTCGGGAAGGTTGTGCACCAAGTCGGAAATCACGTCGATCGCACCGGGAACCGTCATGGTGATTTCTACGATCGGAATACCGGCCTTGGCAATCGTCTCTGCGGCAAAACGTGCCTCTTCCGCCGAAGAGGTGCGGACGCCCGGCAGAATACCCAATTCGTGAATCTTGTCGCGAACGTGCTCCTTACTCATGTTCATTGGGCTGGTTCGTTCCGCGAGGGCCATAGGCGTCTCCGTGCCGGCATGCCGGGTATGCTATCAAACTAACTGCACGGCGGCCGCCGTCAGCGATCCGGCATTTCTGAGCAATTGGCACGCCGTTTGCCGGATCGTCCCGGCCGGATTTTGAGTGCCATAAGATAACTCGGAGGAGGAGCAAAAGACAGAAAACTCCGCGACCGAGTGCGCGCTTCTAAGGCAGAGTGCATGTTCTACCACAAAATGCCACGGAAACTACTCGAATCAGCAGGAGCAGTGATACTCTGTTTTTGGCCCAAAACAGGACGCCCGCGAAGCGGGTCGTCCCGGATTTGGCCGCTCCCATGAGACGGCAATCTGGCTGCATGAACGCTTTGGCGCGCCGCCCCCTCCGCAAACCAGCCTGGTTGGTGGTGCTGTTGATGTGCGGGTTTTTGAACGTGACCAGCCGCGGCAAAGCCGTGCCCGTGCTCCGGGCAAACTCCGCATCTTCGCGGACGCTTTTGGTTTCGCGCTTCGTCGTCGCCGATTTCGATGGGGATAGCCTGCCGGATCTGGCTACGGTTGAGATCGGTGAGATTAGCATCTCGCGCGCGCGGTACTGGATCGGATTCCAGATGAGTGCGGGGTCTCAGCTGCTGATCGGCGTGACCGCGCCGGTAGGCGGCCTCGAGATCGCGGCGCGCGACGTCAATGGCGACCGCAATCCTGATCTCATCGTCACCACCAAGTGGTTGGATCGCCCGGTTGTGGTGCTGGTGAACGACGGCCACGGAAATTTCACGATGGCCGATCCGGCCGCATTTTCGACAATCGTTTCGGAGGTGGAACGGAGCTGGGCTGCGCCGAGTTTCGAGGTGAAAAGTTCGGCAGCCGCGGTTATCGGCCGCGCCGATGGCGATTGTGTGCTGGACGACCACGCCTTGGAAACTCCGGCGCGGCCGGAATCGGGGGCGACGGAAGTCTCTTGCCCCCGCGCTCTGCGGCTCGCGGATTCTGCGCTGGATCGCGCACCCCCCGTTGTCGGTTATCACGCTTAAAAGTCATTCACATACCCGTAAGCTGACGCACTTGCAGGCATCCATACAGTTCCGTCAACGGGTGGGGTAACTAGAGTCAGGCTCTCTTGCTCCCAGTAAAAACTGATCAGCTCTACGTCTGGGAACATGGGAAAACTGTTGAAGTTCAGCGACGCGCAAGGAAGGGACATGGAGGTTTCATGAATTGGTTATCGAAGCGTCTGTGTTTAGCGTTCCTGGTGACGGTGGTCTTGGCGCCGAGCGTTCTGGCGCAAAAAGCGCTGACCTGGCAAGAGGTTCGCGAAAAGTTTGAGGCCGCGAACCCATCGCTGCGCGCCGGACAGATCGGCATTGACGAGTCCAAGGCCAGCGAGACTACCGCCTATCTGCGCCCCAACCCGAACCTCGCGCTGCTGGCGGATCAGATCGATCCGTTTCCTGGCGGCCCGGACCACGGGGCCTTTGCCTTTGTGCTGCCTTCGGCCACCCTCACCTATCTGCACGAGCGGCAACACAAACGCGAGCTTCGGCGGGACAGCGCGAAAGAAGCCACCGGGATCGCCATTTCGAACCAAGCGGACCTGGAGCGGACGCTCTTGTTCAACTTGCGGAGCGCATTCGTTCAGACCCTGCAACAAAAGGCGATACGCGACCTGGCCAAGGAAAATCTCTCCTACTATGACCATGTGCTGGGTGTAAATCGTGAGCGCTACAAAGCGGGCGCGATCGCACAGGTGGACCTGGATCGGCTGGAGCTGCAACGTGTTCAGTATGAATCCGACTTGCAGACCGCGGAAGTCGGTTTGCGAACTGCGAAAATTCAGATGCTGGCACTATTGAACGACCGTACGCCGGTTGAGCAATTCGATGTGACCGGCCCATTCGATTTTTCTCCGCAAGTGGCACCGCTCGACGAGGTGCGGCAGGCCGCGCTGGACACCCGCCCTGATTTGAGAGCGGCGCTGCAATCGGTGGACAAGGCCAAGACCGATCACCGGCTGGCGGTGGCCATGGGCTCGACGGACCCGACGTTCGGCGTTGACGTTGGCCGCAATCCTCCTATCGATCAATACGTGGGAGTCAGCGTCAGTATTCCGCTACGCATTTTCGATCGCAATCAAGGCGAAAAGCTGCGCACCCAATTGGACATCGATCGCAACGAGAAGCTGATGGAGGCGGCGCGGGCGCAAGTGTTTAGCGACGTGGATTCGGCGTATGCCACTTTGGCGAGCACGGTAGCGTTACTGCAACCCTACAAGGACCGTTATCTGCAGCAAGCGTCGCGGGTACGGGACACGATTTCCTTCTCGTACGAGCATGGCGCTGCCTCGCTGCTCGATTTCCTGGGCGCGCAAGCCGATTACCGAGGCGTGCAAGTCAACTACCTAAATCTGATTGGCGCGTACCTGGATGCGGCCGGACAATTGAATCTTGCGGTGGGACGAGAGGTCATTCCATGAAACACCTGGGGCTTCAGACCACAGCGCTGGCCTTCGTTCTCGCCTTGCTTTTTGCGGGTTGCAGCGAAACGAAGAGCGATCCGAAAGCGGAAGCGCCGCCGCAAGCCAAGGTCGAGCACGAAGAAGACGTAAGTATCGTGCAAATTGATCGGCCGGAGCAATTTCCATTGGCGACCGCGGTCGCGCGCACGTCAGCGTCACAGCTTGTAGCGACCGGGGCGGTTACCCCCGACATCGCGAGGACAGTGCCGGTTGTTTCGCTGGCTGCGGGTCGGGTCGTAGAGATTCGGGCGCGCCTCGGCGACGACGTGAAGAAAGGGCAGCTCCTGCTTCGCGTGCAAAGCTCCGATATATCCGGCGCATTCTCCGACTATCGCAAGGCCGTTGCCGATGAACAGCTGGCCCGAACTCAATTGGAGCGTTCGAAATTGCTGTACGACAAGGGCGCCATATCCCTGAATGACTTGCAGGTTTCCCAGGACGCGGAAGAAAAAGCCAAAGTTGACGTGGAGAACACGACCGAGCACCTGCGCGTGTTGGGAGCGGACCTAAGCCATCCATCCGCGATTGTCGATATTGTTGCGCCTATCTCCGGAGTGATCACCGACCAGCAAGTAACCAATGCCGCCGGAGTACAGGGGCTGAGTTCTCCCAATCCGTTCACGATTTCGGACCTGTCCAGCGTGTGGATCGTGTGCGACGTATATGAAAACGATCTTGCCAATGTCCATGTGGGCGAGACCGCCGAGATTCGCGTGAGCGCCTATCCCGACAAGGTTCTCACCGGGCGGATCAGTAACGTCGGCCCGGTTCTCGACCCGACCATCCGCACCGCCAAGGTGCGCATCGAGGTGCACAATCCGGGGATTCTGCGCATCGGCATGTTCGTCAACGCCACCTTTCACGGACAAAAGAAGGAGACCCGCGCAGCCGTTCCGGCTTCTGCGATTCTTCATTTGCACGATCGAGATTGGGTTTATGTCCCCGCCGGGGACAAGAAGTTTCGCCGCGTGGAAGTTGTATCCGGCGCGTCACTGCCCGACAACATGCAGGAGATTCTGTCAGGCATAAAACCGGGAGAACAGCTGGTCAGCAACGCTCTGGTGTTGCAGAACACGGTGGAGCAATAAGTGCGCGGATCTTCGGATTACGTAAGGACCCGAACTTGATGCGTAACGCTATCAACCTCGCCCTTAATAGCAAGTTCATGGTTATCGCGATCGGTTTGCTTTTGCTGGTGTGGGGAGCGATTTCCTTTCATAACCTACCGGTGGAAGCGTATCCGGATGTAGCGAACAACTACGTGCAAATCATCACGCAATGGCCGGGGCGTGCGGCGGAAGAGGTGGAGCAACAAGTTACCATTCCGATTGAAGTACAAATGAACGGAATACCGCACCTGGAGCACCTCCGTTCGGTATCGCTCTTTGGCCTTTCCAGCGTGATGCTGATCTTCGACGACAATTCGGAGAATGACTGGAACCGGCAAAAGGTGTTGGAACGTCTTTCGCAGGTCAACCTGCCGAACAATTTGCAGCCGCAGATGGGTGCGGATTGGAGCCCGGTAGGACAGATTTACTGGTATGCGTTGCGCAGCACCAACCCGAAATACGATTTGATGGATTTGAAGACCATCGAGGACTGGACTCTAGAGAAGCAGTTCAAATCGGTGCCGAACGTCGTCGATGTGTCGAGTTTCGGCGGTACAACGCGGGAATATCAGGTGCGGCTCGATCCCGGAAAGCTTGTGGCCTACGGGTTGAACATCTCGCAAGTCGAACAGCAACTCGCGAACAACAACGTGAACGCGGGCGGCAGTTTCGTCGAGGCCGGCCTCCAGCAGATCAACGTGCGCGCCGTTGGGCTGTTCACGGATGTGGACGATATCGCCCAGACGGTGATCAAGACGCAGAACGGTACACCGATCCGCGTCGGCGACATCGCGACGGTAACGCAGGCGCCGAAGATCCGGCTGGGGCAGATAGGCAAAGCCGTTCACCGCGTCGATGGCACAGTGATCGACGATCGCGACGTTGTCGAAGGCATCGTGCTGTTACGGAAGGGCGCGAACGCCGACGAAACGCTGGTCGCGATCCACAACAAGGTAAGAGAACTCAATGAGAAGATTCTGCCCACTGGCGTGAGGATCGTACCGTTTCTGGACCGCAGCGACCTGTTGCATCTGACGACGCATACGGTAATGCACAATCTGACCGAAGGCGTGCTGCTGGTATCGGTGATCTTGTTCTTCTTCCTGGGAAATTTCCGCGGCGCACTGATCGTGGCGCTAACAATTCCTTTTTCGCTTCTGTTCGCGTCGATTTGTCTCGACCTTAACAAGATCCCGGCGAACCTTTTGTCGTTGGGTGCGCTGGACTTCGGAATGGTGGTCGATGGCACCGTGGTCATCATCGAAAATATCGTTCGTCACTTTGGGTTGCCTGGAAGTGCGCATAAGACGCCTTTGGAGACGATTCGCGACGCGGTGCTGGAAGTTTTGCGACCGGTTTTTTATGCGCGGGCCATCATCATCACCGCCTATCTGCCGATCTTCACATTGCAAAGCGTTGAGGGGCGGTTGTTCAAGCCGATGGCGTGGACGGTCTCGTTCGCGCTGCTGGGAGCGCTGGTTTTTTGCATCTTGATCGCTCCGGTTCTTGCGCTTTTGCAGTTTGGTCACGGCGTCAAGGAATGGCGCAACCCGGTTATGGAGTTTCTCCGCGAACGGTATCGAAATGCGGTGAAGTGGGCAATCGAGCACCGCATAGCGACGGTGGGCGCAGGGGCCGCGGCATTGGCGATCGCGGTATTCTTGATGCTGAGCGGCGTGATTGGTTCGGAATTCCTGCCACATCTGGATGAAGGCGCGATTTGGGTTCGCGGAACGCTGGCCCCGAGCACCGGCCCGACGGAAGGAACGCGAATCATGAATCAGGCTCGCGTTATCCTGGCCTCGTTTCCGGAGGTGACGCAGGTGGTTTCGCAGGTCGGCCGGCCTGACGACGGAACAGACGCGACGGGTTTCTTCAATACTGAATATTTCGTCGACCTGAAGCCCAAAAACGACTGGCGGCTGGTGTTTGGGGAGAACAAGGAGGAACTGATCTCCGCGATGGATCGCGAGCTCGAGAAAATTCCCGGTGTGCTCTGGAATTTCTCCCAGCCGATATCCGATAACATGGAGGAAGCGGTCAGCGGAGTGAAAGGGGAACTGGCCATCAAATTATATGGATACGACCTCAAAGTCCTGGAGGAAAAAGGGGACGAGATCGTCAATGTGATGCGGCACGTGTCAGGCATCGAAGATTTGGGACTGTTCCGGGTGCTGGGACAGCCGAACCTGAATATAACCGTGGACCGAAAACAGGCCGCGCGACACGGAATCAATGTTTCGGACGTGCAAGATGCCGTGGAGACCGCGATCGGCGGCAAAGCGGTGAGCCAGGTATTGCAGGGCGAGCAGCGGTACGACCTGGTGGCTCGTTACCAAGCTCCGTATCGCGATACGAAGGAAGCGATCGAAAACATTCGGCTGGTATCGCCCACCGGCGAGCGCGTTGCGCTGACACAGCTAGCGAGTATCGGAGTGCAAGATGGCGCCTCGGAAATTTATCGCGAAGAAAACTCGCGCTACGTGGCCATTAAATACAGCGTGCGAGGTCGCGATCTAGGCAGCGCCGTGGAAGAAGCGATGAAACGGGTTGGCGCGCAAGTGAAACTTCCGGTGGGCTATCACATCGATTGGGCGGGTGAATACGAGAGCCAGAAGAGATCTCAGAAGCGATTGGCCATTGTAGTGCCGATCACGCTGCTGGTGATTTTTATCATTCTTTATACGATGTTCGCCTCGGCGAAGTGGGCGGTCCTGATTCTCGCCAATGTTGCGATCGCTCCGATTGGCGGGCTGCTGGCACTTTTACTGACCGGCACGCACCTGAGCGTATCCTCCGGCGTCGGCTTTCTTGCGTTGTTCGGCGTGTCGGTAGAAACCGGGGTGATCATGCTGGAGTATATCAACCAGCTGCGTTCGGCCGGTCACACGATTGAAGCCGCGGCGATCGGAGGAGCGGTGTTGCGCTTGCGGCCGATCATGATGACCATGCTGGTCGCCACTTTGGGATTGCTGCCGGCGGCTCTTTCGCGCGGCATTGGTTCGGACTCCCAACGGCCTTTCGCGATTGTAATTGTCGGAGGGCTGATTGGGGCGCTGCTGCTGAGTATCTTTTTGCTGCCGACCTTGTATGTATGGGTTGCACGAGACGGCGACAAGCTGCCAGAACCAGAGCGGGATTTCGGCGAGAGCAGCTAGCACGCAGGCGCCTTGGAGGCCCCGTCATCGGCGCGGAACTGGGTCCCTGCGGACCCCACGTTTCTTGCTGTAAAACCTCGTGCGACGATAGTCAGCCCGCTGAGTGCCTTGAGCGCCGCAGACACTATGGATCGTAGGGAATTTCTCGCTCTGCTGGGCGCGCCGGCTTGCGCCGAGTTGGCGCGGCGTATTGGCGTGCAGACTGCGGCCGAAATCTTGAAGGCCGACGTAACGATTCGCATTTCCCCCGTAGACCTGGAAGTCGCGCCGCGGAAAATCATCAAGACCACCGGATACAACGGGTCAGCGCCCGGGCCGGTGCTACGGCTTCGGGAGGGCCAGCCCGTTACGGTGGACGTGTTCAACGAAACCAAAATCCCAGAGCTGGTCCATTGGCATGGCTTGTTCGTTCCTTCCGACGTGGATGGTTCCGAGGAAGAAGGGACGCCGATGGTGCCGCCGGCAGGAATGCGCAGGTATTCGTTCGTCCCGCGGCCTTCGGGAACCCGCTGGTATCACAGTCACATTCACGCCGCCCGGGACCTGAAACGTGCCACGTACACCGGACAATTCGGGTTCCTCTACATTGAACCGAAACAAGATCCGGGGCAGTTTGATGCCGAAGTCTTCCTCGCGCTCCATGGCTGGGACCCGTTTCTGGGCAGCGCGGGTGGCGAAGGCACACTGGAAGTCACCTATCGCGTCTACTCCGTGAACGGCCACGCGCTCGGTGCGGGCGAGCCGATCCGGGTCAAGGAAGGGCAGAAGGTGCTTTTCCGCATTCTGAACGGGAGCGCCACGGATCAACATCGCATTGTCTTATCCGGTCACACATTCCAAGTCGTCAGCCTCGACGGGAACGCAGTGCCTGTGCCGCGCGAGGTCGACGCGATCGAAATGGGCCCGGCGGAGCGCGTGGACGCTGTGGTGATGATGAATCGCCCGGGGGTGTGGATACTCGGCGAGGCGGATGATGCGCCGAGGAACGCCGGGCTGGGCATCGTCGTGGAATACGCGAACCGCGGGGGGGCCCCGCAATGGGCGCCGCCCGCTCAGACCTCCTGGGACTACGCCATTTTTGGCCACCAGAAGGATGCTCCTGAGCCTGCGGGCGGCGTTGTGCCGCTCGTGTTCCGCAAGAAATTCGCGGGTCACAACTGGGTGGACAACTGGACCATCAACGGAAAATCCTTTCCGAAGACGGATCCCATTCAAGTCCGCGCTCATACTCGGTACCGTTTGCGTTTCGATAACCAAAGTGACGAAGCGCACCCCGTGCATCTACATCGGCACACCTTCGAGCTGACCAGGATGGCCGGAAGACCGACCGCAGGCGTGATGAAGGACGTGGTCGTCGTGCCCGCGATGCAGCAGGTCGAGGTGGATTTCACGGCCGACAACCCCGGGCCCACCCTTTTCCACTGCCACCAACAGCTACACATGGACTACGGCTTCATGACGATGATGCAATACGTTGATCGATGATGCTGACTTAACCAAAACGCGCCGTCGAATCACCAGTTCCATGAGCGCGGCCAGAACGTAACTTCTGCGGACGATTTTGGGGTATTGCGGCGGCGCTGTGCTTGGACATGATCGAGCTGGCCGTCGGTTTCCAAGGGGGACTCATTCGGCGGCGAGGCGGGGCTGCCGGATCGAGGAAAAGCGATTGAGCTTTCCGATCAGGTCAAAAGAAAGTGTATCATTCGGGCGAAGAGTCGAAGTGAAGGCCGCAAGCGGCACCGTATTGAGAAGCCCATGGACATGGGGATGTTCATAAAAGCTCGAGCAAAGGAAAAACTGTGTTGCCAGCTCTGAGGGTGATTGTGCTGATCCTCGCGGCTGGGCCATTGGTGTACTACGTTCTTTCGATTTACTGCGTTGTGGCCTATTTTCGGGGCCTGCGGAGACTTCCGGCGCGGAACGATGCTTTTGCCCCTCCAGCGAGCATCCTGAAGCCGGTTCGCGGAGTGGATCGTGACGCGTATGAGAACTTTGCGAGCTTTTGCCGGCTGAACTATCCCGAATACGAAATCCTCTTCGCGGTGGCCGATGCGAATGATCAGGTTGTGCCGGTGATCGAGAAATTACGGCGGGACTTTCCGGATCGGCAAGTTCGCCTGGTGACTCCAGTCGAGCAGCTCGGCGAAAACAACAAGATCAACAGTTTTTGCCGGCTGGTGAAGGAAGCCAAGTACGACCTGCTGGTCATGACGGACAGCGACGTCCGCGTCGGGCGCGACTATCTTCGGGAAGTGGCGGGACCGTTCGCGGACTCTGCGGTGGGAGGCGTTACTTCATTTTACCGCTGTGCTGGCGGGGGCACGTTCGCCGCAGACCTGGACATGCTGGGGATGTGCATGGATTCGGTGCCCAGCGCCCTGGTCGCGCGGAAACTGGAAGGGAAAGTGCAATTCGCGTTCGGTTGGACGATGGCAACAACCAAAAAACATCTGGCGGAAATCGGCGGCTGGGAAGCGATGGTGAATTACAACTCGGATGATTTCGAGCTGGGCAATCGCATCGCCCGCCAAGGATATCGCGTTGAGTTGATGCGCGAACCGGTGTGGATGGTTTTCCCGAAGGAGAATCTTAGGGAGTTTTTGACTCACGAGCTGCGCTGGTCGATAGGGTTGCGGAATGTGAGGCCCGCGGGCTACGTGGGAATGATTGTCACGCATGGTCTGCCGTGGGCGACGCTAGCCGCAGTGATCGCTGGAACTGCCGGATGGCCGGGGATCGCCGCATTCTACCTGGCGGCGTATCTGGTGTTGCGTTTGAGCATCGCCGCAGCCGCCGGAAGCTGGGGCTTGGGCGACAAAATGGTCATGCCGAGAATTTGGCTCGTGCCCTTGCGAGATGCGATCAGCGCGACGGTTTGGTTTGTTGGATTTTTTTCCGATAAGATTAGGTGGCGCGGCTTGGAGTACCGTGTGAAGAAGCGGCTACTCGTGCCGGTTTCGGGCGGGAAGCATCCAAACTAACGATGAAGAAACGGCAGTGGGTTAAGGCTGCTCTCGCCTCGAATGGATTTTGCGTCGGTCCAGATTCCTATCTATCGAGACTGCTTCTTATTACCTGTATTTCTGGTTTGCGGCGGAACGTCGTATGGCACCTGAATTGAGAAGCTAGAAGCTTCGAAAACCTCTACCGTCAGAAAGGCGCCTCGTATTGTGCGGGATAGCGGGATTCACACATAAGAATTCGACGCCGTCCCGAGAAAAGGTTCGGGACATGGTGGCAACGCTCTTCCACCGGGGTCCTGACCAGCAGGGCATTTTCTCCTCGAATCTGTTTTCCCTTGGGGCTGCGCGTCTGAAAATCATCGATCTGGAATGCGGAAATCAACCCATTCTCGAAAATGCGGGAGAATGGGGGATCGTCTTCAATGGTGAAATCTATAATCACCTCGAACTGAGGGCGGAACTCGAGAAATTTGGGCATCAATTTACCTCGCATTCGGATACCGAAACGGTCCTAAAAGCATTTTTGCAATGGGATACGGAAAGTTTTGCCCGTCTTCGTGGCATGTTTGCCCTTGCCGTATGGAACGTGCCTCAGAAACGCATCGTTCTAGCGCGCGACCGGATGGGGATTAAGCCTCTGTATTTCACGCGGCAGGGCCAGGATCTATATTTTGGGTCTGAACTTAAAGCTATCCTCATCCACCCCGAGATCGAGCGAAACTTGAGCAAGGAAGCTCTCGACTGTTACCTTTCGCTGAATTACATCCCGTCTCCTTGGACACTCATCGATGGCATTCGAAAAGTTCCACCGGGCGACTGGATGGAATGGAGAGACGGCGAGGTTAGGACCAAAAGCTATTGGCAACTGCCGTATGGGAAGATCCGCGACGTATCGTTGGAAGATGCCAAAGAGGAACTAGATGCACTTTTGGCGGAATCCATTCGGGAACATCTGCTCTCGGATGTGCCCTTGGGTGTCTGGCTAAGCGGCGGCATCGATTCCACTTCGATACTGCACTACGCTGCAATGGCGAGTTCCTCCAGGTTGAAATCGTTTTCCATTTCTTTCAAGGGGCGCAGCTTCGACGAATCGTCCTCTATTCAAAGGGTCGTGCACGAATATGGGACGGACCACGACGAACTGGATTTGAATCCCTCCATGGATCTCAGGGGGGCGATCGAAGAATTTGCGTACTACTCCGATGAACCGAGCGCTGACGCCGGCGCGTTGCCGGTCTGGTTTTTGTCCAAGCTTTGCAAGAAAAAGACGACCGTGGCCTTGAGCGGGGAAGGTGCGGACGAGCTTTTTGGCGGATACCTGACCTATCGTGCCAACCGAATTGCCAGGCAGCTACGAAAACTTCCGAACGCGGGGTTATTGGCGGGCCTGGCGGTAATGCGGCAGTGGCCCGTTTCCGACGAAAAGATCGGATTCGAGTATAAAGTGAAGCGCCTGCTCGAAGGATCACTCATGTCGCCGGAACGTGCGCACGTCTATTGGAATGGGACGTCCGCAGACGACCAGGTGGACGCACTGCTGTATCTACCGCTGCCTCGGACGCTTGACCAAATTCTAGGCCAGATGGCAAATCTAGCCCCGGTCGATGACGATCTGGCCCCGTTCCTTTGGCTGGACCAGAAATATTATCTTGCGGACGACATCCTGACAAAAAGCGACCGCATGAGCATGGCTCATTCTGTGGAAGTCCGGCCGCCATTCCTGGATCATCGCATCGTCGAATTCGCGGCCGCTCTGCCCGCCAGGCTGAAGATCCGGGGTTCGCAGCAAAAGGTTGTTCTGCGTGAATTGATGAAAGACAAACTGTCTCCCGCGATCCTCAAGCGAAAGAAGGTCGGCTTTGATATCCCGGCGCACGAATGGCTTCGCGGGTCTCTTCGCGATTTGCTGGAAGATTCCTTCAAGTTTGGATTATCGGAATACGGGCAACTGTTCCGGCGAGATGGCCTCGAGCGTCTCAAGAAACGCCACCTTCAGCGCGAAATCAATGTTGGGTATCACCTCTGGGGTCTGCTCATATTGTTCTTGTGGATGAAAAGATGGCAAGTCAGAATCTAGCGCCCTCCGGGGAAATGAACCGTCTTTTCGATCGCCGTTGGTTCTTGCTCCTTCTTGTTTTTCTATTCGCAGCCGCGATCTATCTAGGTTGTGTGCTCTCGCCGCCTTCTCTTATGGATGACGTGGATGCCGTACAGGCGCAAATTGCGAGAACCATGCTCACAAGCGGCGATTGGGTGACTGCGCGACTGGATGGGGTTCTGTACCTCGAAAAAGCTCCATTGATTTATTGGTTGATCGCAATCTTTTACAAGATTTTCGGCGTTGCAGATTGGGTCGCCCGGATTCCGGTGGCGCTCGCCTCGATCGCTCTGGCCATCTTGTCGTCGTTTTTCGGCATGTGGGCCTTTGGAAAGCGGACAGGGTTCTACGTGGGATTGTGCATGTCCACGTGCGTTGGATTGTTCCTCTTCACCCGCATCCAGATTCCCGATGTGATGCTCACCTTTACGATCACACTTGCCTTGTGGGCGTTCCTCCGCGCCTTGGATGAGCAGGAAGAACGGCCGCGACTCTGGGCCGCCATACTTGCAGCAAGTCTGGGCGTGGGGCTTCTGCTCAAGAGTCTGGTTGGCATAGTATTTCCGATCGCGGCGGCTTTGATCTATCTTTGCGTTACCAAGCAATTGTTCTCCGCCAGGACGCGGCAGAGGCTGCGGCCCATAAGTGGTTCTCTGATCGTGCTTCTTATCGCCCTCCCCTGGCATGTGTTGGCCACGCTGCGAAATCCTCCCTACTTTGCCTGGACCCTGCACAGCGGTCCCGGTTTGTACCACGGGTTCTTGTGGTTCTATTTCGTAAACGAACAGCTCCTGCGATTTCTTAACCTGCGATACCCGCGAGATTACAATACTGTCCCGCGGCTGTATTTCTGGGCGTTCCACCTCCTTTGGCTTTTTCCCTGGAGCGTGTATTTGCCGGCGATCAAGAAGCTCTGTTTTAAGCCCCTGGACCGCGCGGGCCAAGCCAGACTTTTGGCGCTTTGCTGGACCGTTTTCATCCTCGTTTTTTTCACCTTTTCAACGACCCAGGAATATTATTCGATGCCATGCTATCCGGCCCTGGCGCTTCTGCTCGGTTCCGCAATGGCTGCGGAAGGGAAGTGGATACATCGAGGAACGCGCGTTTTGGGAGGAATCAGCGCTCTCGCTGCGCTGACCGCGGTTGGTATTGCTCTCGCCGTGCGGGGACTGCCCACTCCTGGGGATATTTCCTCCGCGCTATCGCATCATCCTTCCGCCTACACCCTATCGCTCGGGCACATGTTGGATCTCACTTTCGAGTCTTTTGCCTATCTCCGGTTGCCGCTCTATGTGGCAGCGGCTGCCTTCTTGTTTGGTGCCGTCGGTAACCTGCGCTGGTCAGGCATGCGGGCCTTTTTGGCCTCCGGCCTGATGATGATCTTGTTTTTCCACGCGGCCCGGATGGCGCTCGTGGTCTTCGATCCATACCTGTCTTCTCGACCGCTGGCTAACGCCTTCCTTTCGGCGCTGCCTGGTAAACTCGTCGTCGACCACCATTACTACACGTTTTCGTCAGTCATTTTCTATACAAACCAGGACCCCTTGCTCTTGAACGGCAAGTTCAATAATCTGGAGTATGGAGGGGCCGCGCCGGGGGCTCCGGCGGTTTTTCTGAACGATTCCGAGTTCAAGGACTTGTGGACGAGTGCCGACAGGTACTATTTGGTTGTATCCGCCAAGGGCGCGGATCGCCTCAAAGCTTTTATCGGCGGCGAGCATTTCAAGACCGTTTCGACCAGTGGGGGAAAGTTCCTGTTAACCAACGTAAGTTCGGAGGGCCCTTCGAGCGAGCTGACGCTAACCACGCGCCCGGTCGCATCCTTGCTCCCTCACTCATCCACAGGAAACGATGTTCCCCACTGACGCCTTGCAGAAACCTGCCGCCAATCCCCGCCGTGGCGCTTTGCGCAAGACGTCTTTTCTTTTGCTTCGGCTGGCTTTCGGCGTGGGCATCCTTGCCTATCTCGCGAAATCCGGCCAAATTAATCTTTCTTCCTTGGCCCGGATTTTTGCCGTATGGCCGATCACCGTGGCGGCCGTGGCGTTCTTGGCCCTCGACATCTTCATGATGTCCGTTCGAGCCTCTCTGCTGTTCCGTAATGCGCGACTTACTCTCTCTCTGGGGAATTCCATACAGCTAAACCTGATCGGATTTCTTTTCTCAACGTTTCTTCCCGGAGCGGCGGGGGGAGATATTGCCAAACTTGTTTACGCAACACGGGAGAATCACGGAAGGCGCGCCGAAGTTGCAACCGTTCTAATTCTGGATCGGCTTGTCGGATTATTTTCGTTGATACTGCTTCCTCTCTTGTTTGCTCCTTTTTTCCTCGATCTGCTGCGCTCCGTTTCCGTGCTCAGGCGGCTGCTTTATCTCGATACTCTGCTGGCGGCGCTCATGATTGTCGGCGCGTCGCTGCTTATGTTTGTTTTGCCGGCGCGTTCGTGGGTTGCTTGGTTACTAGGCAGATGGCCGGGGGTCAAGAGTCTGGCGCTTCGCGTCCTTGATGCAATGGCCGTGCACGGCAAAGCGCAAGGTGCGTTGTTCCTGGCTTTCCTCCTGTCCATTCTGGCGAATCTGGCGCTGGTCGCCGTAACCGCACTTGCCCTATATGTCGTCAATCCCAGCGCGTTCTCGATGCGGCTCGTCCTGGTGGCGCCGATCGGTCATTTGCTGAACAGTCTTCCTCTAACTCCGGGCGGCATCGGCGTGGGAGAAACGGCGTTCAACGCTCTTTTTGAATTGACGGGGATAAAAAGCGGAGCGGAGGCCTTGCTGTGTGTGCGGGTATGGAATGTTCTTGTGGGACTGTCGGGCCTGCTAGTATATCTATTCGGTCTAGGCCGAATCGTTCATCCTTACGAGGAAAATTCTAGGGAACAAGAACCGGTTATATCGTTGCAGAATCGACAAATTGATTTGAATTCAGCTTTTGTTGATTCTCCAGATAGAACGTAGTCGATGCCCGCGGCTTGTTTGACAGGAACTCAATTTGCCCTCGCGGGGAACTAAGGGAAGAGGAAGAATTGAAGCGGCACGATGAGCGGTAACTTCATACAGAGGAAGCCATGAAAATTATTGTTCTGGGCGGTGACGGATATTGCGGCTGGGCAACCGCGCTTTATCTTTCGGCCAAAGGCCACTCCGTAGCCATTGTCGATAATTTTATGCGGCGTCAATGGGACCACGAAATTGGCGCCGAGACTCTCACGCCCATCCTTTCTTTGAGCGAGCGGCTTAGGACTTGGACTCGGCTGACAGGCAAAGTCATTGATCTTTTTGTGGGAGATGTAACCGATTATGACTTTTTGCTCTCCACGGTAGAGCGGTATGAACCCGAGACGATCATCCATTTCGCCGAACAGCGCTCGGCTCCTTACTCGATGATCGACAGAAAGCACGCTGTATTCACCCAAGTGAACAACGTTGTCGGCACACTGAATGTGCTGTTCGCCGTTCGCGAGGTGAATCCGGATTGCCACCTGATTAAGCTCGGCACGATGGGCGAATACGGGACGCCCAACATCGATATCGAAGAAGGCTACATCAATATCGAACACAATGGCCGACGCGATCTCTTGCCCTTCCCTAAGCAGCCGGGCTCCTTCTATCACCTTTCTAAAGTGCACGACAGCCACAACATGATGTTTGCCTGCAAGATTTGGGGCCTCCGGGCCACGGACCTGAATCAAGGCATAGTCTACGGCACGATGACGGACGAAATAGCCTTGGACGAGGCTTTGATCAATCGTTTGGATTACGACGAAGTCTTTGGCACGGTTCTGAATCGTTTCTGCGTGCAGGCGGCCATCGGCCAGCCTTTAACGGTCTACGGAAAAGGCGGCCAGACGCGCGGCTTTCTGGATATTCGGGATACCGTTCGGTGCGTTGAACTCGCCTGTCTTAATCCGCCGGCCAAAAAGGAATGTCAGGTCTATAACCAATTTACCGAGCAATTTTCAGTTCTGGACATCGCATACAAGGTAAGGGAGGCGGGGAAAGATCTTGGAATAAAGGTGGAAATTGACCACATCCCGGACCCGCGAGTTGAGGCCGAACAGCATTACTATAACGCGAAGCATTCCAAGCTACTTGATCTCGGCCTGCAACCTCACTATCTCTCGGAGTCTCTTCTTGATTCGCTTATGAATATCGCTATGAAATATCGCGACCGCATCGACCCCACGATCATCCTGCCGCAAGTGAATTGGCGGGAACCGCGCAACGACCGCCAGCTGCAACCAAGTATCGCCGGCGAAATCTCTGTCAGCGCGGCTCAAGGGGTGTCACGGATCGCATACAACAAAGAAAGGAAGAGCTGAGGACACTGCTTGTGGTTTTGGGGCCCTACGAATTGCTCTTGGTCGAGGAATCCGAAACCAAAGTGTCGGCAATCGTGACAAAGTGGCCGTCTCGTAGTTGATACTCAACGCCGCGCCAGCGGATAGACGATCGCGTGAAACTCACGAGCCAGATGAGAAATGCCAGGACATCCCAAAGGGGAATTAACGGCATTTTCGCCCACAGCCCCGCCTGTTTTAATCCTTGGATTCCGATCAGCCACGTAGTACAAACGCGAAAAATCAAATACGAACCCCAATAGGCGGCAACCACGGCAAACGTAGGGTGGGTCAGAACGGCGAGGGTCGTCCATGGTAGGCCCCACGTAAAAAGCAGCCCAAAATGCCCCCATGGCCGCATGGCTCGCATCACCGTCATCCATCGCACGCGCTTGGCCAGGAGTTCACCCCATCCCTGAAAATCGGGAACGGTCTCAACGGTATACCGCAGCAGCCTTACCTCAACTCCCTGTTCGGCAATCAAGCGTCCAAAGAGCAAGTCGTCCGCAGGCCGGTTCTCCAATACCTGGAAACCACCGAAGCCCCGGACGCGCTCCTTCGTCGAGACCATGGTTGGCCCCAGGGCGAAATGCACGCCGTCCAGTTCCCAGGCAACCAGTGCGGCTGCGTAAAAGTCGGAAATCATCCCTACGGTCTGGAGTTTGTCAACGAAAGTCCTTTCTTGAGAAGATACGTAGAAGCAGGTTACGCCTCCGACCTTGGGATCGCGCAACGGGGCAATCACTGTTCGCAGATAACCGCTGTCCACGCGCACGTCGGAATCATTGATGACCAGATGCTCGAATTGAGCCTCGCGTTCCATTAATCGTAGTTTGGCTACCTTGTCGTTTATAGCCGTGTGACCGGCGCTGTAGAGCAGACGGATTTTCCGCTCGGGGAAGTCCCGCATCAATTTCTGGATTACCGGCACGGAAGGATCGGTCTGATCCGTTACGCAGAAAAGAATCTCGTACTCGGGATAGTCCTGGCTGCAGAAGCTGACAAAATTCTCATATGCATCGGGGTCCAAGCCTCGGACCGGTTTGAGATTGCTTATGGGTGGAGTGAAATCGTGGTTTTTTTCAGGTTGAGTTCGGCACTGCCAGAAATAGCGGGCGGAACTGTAGATCACCAGAAAGTAGAAAATGAACGGAATCGCCCCCGCGAAAAGGACGACATATTCTAAGGTCTTAAGGGGCACGGCACCTCGTTCTTGATTCTACTTCGGCGGCAAAAGCGGCGCCGACGCCCGCCAAGTCGCTGAACCGCAGGCGCACTGCCCGCCTTGAGATTCTATCCCGATCGAGAGAAATCCCCGAACGCCTTCGGATCTTAGGGCGGATTCCCCCGCCGGGCGATGCGAACAGGAGCGTTCCCGGTACGTAATGGGAGGTTTATTAGATCACTGAGCTCCCTGCGTCGTTTCGGTTTGAAATTTCGGACGCTTCTCAGGAAGGTTTTCAGAATCTGGAGGACGTTTGTTCCACTGAGTTTGCTATTCTGAATCCCCGGTGGAAATGAATACGTGACCCACACTCGCAGACTCCAACTGAAAACGATCCCCCTAATTGTAATCAGCATCATTCTGGGACCACTTGGAAACGTGTTTCTCGGAAAAGCCATGAAACGCGTCGGATCGCTTGCGTTGGGAAAAACTCTAGACCTTGTCCCCATCGCCAGTCGCGTGCTGACGTCGGGCTATATCTGGTTGGGCATAGCTTGCCTCCTTGCGTTTTTCGTCGTTCACATGTTGTTGCTGACCTGGGCGGATTACAGTTACGTGCAACCTGCTACTTCCTTGTCTTATTTCTCCATCACGGTGCTGAGTTACTTCCTCCTTGGCGAAGTGATCTCCCCGTTGCGCTGGCTTGGTGTGACCCTGATCTGCTTCGGTGTCTTCATCGTCGGCCGGACCTCGCCCAACACAACCGGAGCAGCAGAACGTGCTTGAAGCGTTCTTCTTCTTTTTCATTGTTGTCGCAGGAACAGGTGGAGAGTTGTGCGTAAGTCGCGCGATGAAAAGCATCGGGGAAGTCCATGACTTCGGTCCCCGGTCGATCATAAATTTTGTTCTGCGATCCTTGCGTTTGCCGTGGATGTGGCTGGGTATCGCTCTGATGAGCTTGGGATTCTTCTCTCTGCTCGGCATTCTGTCATTTCAGGAAGTGAGTTTTGTAGTGCCGGTCAGCGCTCTGAGCTACGCTGCCGGAGCCCTCGGAGCGAAAGCCTTTTTGGGTGAACGCGTCAGCCGAAATCGCTGGATCGGAATTGCCATCGTCTGCCTCGGTGTCACCATGGTCTGGTGGAGCAGAAGGTAGCCACTTGCACCATGGAGCTGAAACTCGGATCGGCTTGCGCTGTGCTAGAACAGCGCAGCCTGACGAACTAATCCTGACAACACAGCGCCCGTTGACTTCCTCTTTCTTGACAAGCCCTCGGTCGTTGGCCTCTTCCCAAATCGGAAGTCTAGGGCACGATGTACGCCAAGCATCCATAACCTCTCCGTAGCTCCTGTCGCGCTTTGCAAGCCATTCCAGGAGGTCGAGAACCAAGGCATCCACTACGGTGTCGATCATGAATGATTCTTCCTGTGCCGCCGCTCACTATACCTTAGTTGCAGCGAGTGGCAACGGGCCGAGCGGCCGGCTAGAAATGCGTGGGACGGTGCATCCCATGCGGACTGAAGTCGTCGCCTGGGCCCGGTTCGTATATGCCTTGACACGTATATGCTCTGTGGGGTATACCAAGGAAATGGAATCGGTGTTCGAAATCATTGCGGAGCCGAACCGCCGCGCGATATTGAGCCTGCTGGTCTCGTCGCAGCACTCCGTTGGCGAGATCGAGCGTCAGCTGCGTATGCCGCAGCCGACCGTGTCAAAGCACCTGCGCGTGCTGCGCGAGGCCGGTTTTGTGGAATCCACGGTGGACGCACAGCGCCGTCTCTACCGCCTTAAACCTGAACCACTTCAGGAGCTGGACGCCTGGCTGGATCCCTTCCGTCGGTTCTGGTCCGCTCACGTAGATGCTCTCGAACGGCACCTCGACCGCTTGGAAGGGACAACAGCAGCGAAAAGGAAGGCAAGGAAAAGAGGGCGCGGCCCCAACCGCGAGGGTGACAAAGGAGCATGAAAAGGACTTCGGTTACGACGAAGTAGACAAACATCATAGGAGAAACGAAATGAAAATCAAAGTGACCAGCGTATACGTGGACGACCAGGAGAAGGCCCTGCGCTTTTATACGGAGGTGCTCGGGTTTACAAAGAAGACAGACTTTTCGCAGGGGCCATATCGCTGGCTGACTGTGGCCTCGCCCGAGGAGCCGGAAGGCACGGAGTTGCAGCTGGCGCTGAACAACAACCCGGCAGCGAAAGCGTATCAGCAGGCGCTGTTTCAACAAAGCCAACCCGCAGCCATGTTCTTCTCCGACGACGTGCAAGCCGAATACGAGCGTATGAAGGGGCGCGGCGCCGAGTTCACCATGCCACCAACGGATGTGACGGCCTCGACGGTCGCCATGCTCAAAGACACCTGCGGCAACCTCATTCAGGTGACGCAGCTGAAGCGCTGGTAGAACGGTGAGCGGATGACCCACGGTGACGTAAGGAGAAGAAGATGACCGATCGCGAGCAGTACACACCGGGTCCGGCCCGCGGGGCGCAGGTACGAAAGGATGGAGAGAAGTGGACGCTCATTCTCGTCAGAGAACTGCGCCACTCGCCGGATAAAGTCTGGCAGGCGCTTACCGACCCAGCGCAACTTCGCGAGTGGGCGCCCTTCGACGCCGATGGGAGCCTGGGTACGGCTGGAGTCACGGTGAAGCTTACCACGGTGGGAGCGCCCACGCCGCATGTTACCGAAACGACCGTGACACGAGCCGACGCTCCGAGGGTGCTTGAGTACAACTGGGGTCACTTCGACGTCCGGTGGGAACTCGAAGCCGTTGGCGGCG
>Ga0181522_10000787_pt1 | contig 21366 bp, 42 predicted proteins | sample PEATcosm2014_Bin_27_FD_121103 | JGI IMG/M metagenome (GOLD analysis project Ga0181522, IMG submission 121103) | Peatland microbial communities from MTU Mesocosm Facility, Houghton, MI, USA - PEATcosm2014_Bin05_10_metaG | ecosystem: Environmental > Terrestrial > Soil > Wetlands > Peat | place... | reverse complement strand
GCCGCGGCCGCTGCCCGGGTTGGTGCCGGGCTTGGGGACACGGCCGCTGTCGGGGGCGGGGTCGGCGGGGGGGTCGGGGTCGTGGTCGGGGTCGCGGTCGGGGTCGCGGTAAGTAACGAAAAGCCCGCGCTTGTTGGCGCGGGCTTTTATCTAGGTTGTCTGGAGGTTTTATGAGCGTCAAGAAGCCGTCGATGATGAAGCGTGAGTATGAGCAGACGAAGAAGGACGCAGCTTTCTACAAGAAGCAGTCTGAAGCCTACGCGGCTGCCATTATGGCTCTCGCAGATGATAACCGCGCACTCAAAGAGATTGTGGGTCTTGCTATTTCTGCTTTACGTGACGCAGTAGGCCCAAAGCGTCCTTCCGGCCGCACACTCGGTCCTGCCGCCATGGAATCACTTATCAAGACCGTGAATGAAGTGCTGGCGGCAAAGGTTGCGTAGAGCTATGTACTGCCCCGTTCTGTACCACTACGCGATCAGTCTCAAGACGTATCTACGCAAGGAGTCCGCAACGCTCAATACGGAGTTCCTTGAGGAGCTTGATCAGGGCGCTAATACATGGCAGCTCGGCCCACCGGCACCGGCTGCGCTCACGCGCTACCGCCTATTTCTTTGCTGCGCCATAGTGAAACCACTACTACGAAACTTGGAGCATGTCAGCCTGCGCCTAGGAGATAGCGCTATCGGGTTTACCATGGAAGGCGTGCTCGCCGAAGCACAGGATGATCTAGAAAACAGAACATTCTGCGTAAATTGCGTGCACCAGTGGCTTCTCAAAGCGGCCGAGGAGCTACAAGTAGACTGCGCCGAATACAACATGACAACCTCCGGTGTGGGCGCGGAACAGCTGCGTGAGCTACGGTTGCGGCAACGCTCTTCTTTCATTAACGCTGCTGTAGATGTTTTTGTCCGCACACGGGATTTCGTGGAGGGTCGCGAGCATAATGCCAGCGCCGGTGAAATAGCCAAGGCAACCCTCGGCATGCTGACCAGCTTCAAGTTGGCGTCAGGTCAATTGATGCACTTTTTTCGACAGCTGGAAGGGATAAAGATTAATGGGGCTGCATGAAGACCAGGTACCTGGAGTTACCTTCCATCTCAGAAATGCAACGCATACTGGGATGTCGACGGGTAAGACGCTGTTCCTACAAGTCGAGCTCGAGGCCATTGTGGACGATGAGCCGCTCTGGGAGGAGATACGAGCAAAGCTCATCGAAGGCATCCGCATCTACAAGGGCGAGGACTTTCACAACGCGCTCGTCGAAGCTGTGAAAGCCGACCTGAACGATACTCTCACTGAGAAGGCGCAGCTTGAACGAGAGCTACGCAAGGAGAAAGCAGCCCGAGTGCTAGCTGAAGAAGAGCTAGAGAAACACCGTACCGCTCTTGCCAGGTGGTTTGGAAGTGCGCTGCGCGGTGGCTGAGCCTCTCTCCGCCGTGATATTCTGTAGATGGAGGTCAGAACATGAGCGTCGAAGACCTAAAGGCGGCATTGCTGTCGAAGCATGCAGATGCCCCGAAGAACAACGAAGACGAAACGAACCGTGGCGTCGCTAATGTCTACGACCCACCGGAAGACCGTAGGCCAGGAACGATTGACGCGAAGTGGGGCGATCATCCGGCTAAGGGGCACTGGCCTGGCTACCCCGATGTCTACGGTAAGGCTGCGCTCGAAGCTGCCCGTGATGGAAGACAAGCCATGATCGGACGCTTGTTCGATTCGCCTGCTACAAGCGGGCCTGTAGAGCAGGCATTGATGGCGGCGTCGTTCGCCCACGCCAGTGAAGGCATGCCGCACTCCCCGCTTCTGCAACGTGGAAAGCTGGAGAAGCTGGCCAACGATGGCTCGGAGACGTTGACCGATTTAGTGCGTCGTGTAGTTGGCCATCCGTACGGCAGCATGTGAGGGTTCATGACCAGCCCGGTTGACGCATACTTCGCAGCGAAGGAGGCTGCGAACGCATACTTCGCAGTGAAGGAGGCTGCGAAGAAGAACAGGAAAGAGCACGAGCTCGAGTTACTCGAGCGATGGAACCAGAATGGCAGGAAGCCAGAACACTTGGCTCCACTTCTGAAACTGTATGACCCTATCATTGGTCAGAAGGTCAGAGCATGGAAGCCCCCGAATGTGCCCGAGAACGCGTTCAAGGGCGAACTCCAGAAGCACATCATCAAGGCGTTCGAGACATACGACCCGAGCCGAGGAGCCGCACTCAATACGCATGTCGAAGCGCGGCTACCGAAAGCGCGGCGCTATGCGAATCGTTACGCTAACCTGATGTACATTCCTGAAGAACAGAGCAACAAGATCGGAAAGATCAACAAGGCGAAGGAAAAGCTCATGGAGGAGCTCGGTCGGGCTCCTACAGTGGACGAGATCGCCGACCACATGGGGCTGTCCCCCAAGAGGGTGAAAGTCATCCTCGATGCGCAGAAGCACGTTGTGCCTATGGGCATGTCTGCAGGCGAAGAGAACTACGACTACGCCTCGGGCGCGGAGCCCACGGCGCACGAGTTCCAAGACCAGCAGATCGCCATCGCACAGAACATCCTACCCGAGCTCTTTCCAGATAAGCCGGAAATGCACACGCTCTTCCACTACACCTTCGGTACCAACGACCACCCGACGATTCTGTCGACCAGCGTACTTGCGAAGAAGATGGGCAAGAGCCAATCGCAGATCTCCCGCATGAAGACCCACATGGGAATGGTTCTACGTTCACACATGGGTCTCGACGATGCCGAGGAGGACGATGAATGAGCCCGGAGATGTACGGCGCCTTCGTCAACGAGCTCCAGCTCATCGCAAAGCACGCTGGCAAAATCAAGAGCAATGACAGGATGCCGCCGCGCACGAAGGCGAATGTCGCAGCGATGATGGTCAACGTACATGCGTTAGAGGAGCCGCACCGAAAGGACGCGCTAGAGTTCGCGGATAAAGTCACACCTACTGGCATGTTCGAGCTACTGCACGGCATGCGTCGGTGGTACTCGGGTGGGACTATGGCCAGAAAGATGTTGGAGCATCGTGATGCGCTTAGCTCAGCGATGCGCCTGGAACCTGATGACGCTATCGGAAGCTACCGTGGGTTCAAGGTGCCGGTCGGGCACGAGCTAGCCAACGCGCAGGTGGGTCAGAGGCTGACGCTAGACGTGACGCGCAATCATGGCATCTCCTCCTGGACTACCTCACCCGACCGCGCGAACAAGTTCTCGGGCGGAGGTAACGGTAAGGTGGGGCTTGTCATAAAGCTCGTCGACAGCGAGGGCATCAAACCAATCCTCGCTCCGCCAGAGCGCACCGAGCCGTGGTTCAACGCGCTCTACGAGAAGGCCATCGGTAGGTCTTGGCGGCCTACAGAAGGCGAGTACCTCATTGCAGCCCCCAAGGTCAAAGTGGAGGTCATGCGCGTGAAGAAATAGAAAATCCCAGGCATAAGACTACTGGAGGTCACCATGGAGATACGAAACGGATACGCCGTCTTCTGGGGCTCCTGGCCGTCGAACTGGGAGCCTTCTACGTTCATCATCGACAAGGTCAGGTACAACTGCGTCGAGCAGTACATGATGGCCGAGAAGGCCAGGCTGTTCGGCGATGAGGAAGTCCGTGCCAAGATTCTTGCATCGCCGTACCCAAAGGCCCAGAAGGCGTTTGGTCGGAAGGTGCGGGGGTACAACGATGCAGCATGGTCAGCGGTTCGTTACAGCATCGTCTTGGCTGGTACATTGGAGAAGTACAAACAGAACGCGGAACTCAGGGCACTTCTACTAGATACAGGTGATGCTGTTTTTGTGGAGGCGAGCCCCTCTGATGCCATCTGGGGTATAGGCCTTCCTGAAGATAGCCCGGACGCTACCAACCCTAGCAAGTGGCGCGGTCAGAACTTGCTTGGTAAGGCCATCACTGAAGTAAGGGGCCTCATACGGCATGCCGAGGAAGACGACGACAACGATGCCGAGGAAGGCTAAGACAAAGCTTCCGCCGGTCAACGCCGTCATGCAGGTCCCTGCGCCTATACGAGAGCTCGCTGAGAAGATCGCTCGTAAATATATGCTCCGTACCGATGACTTGCTCAGGGTCTACAAGAACGGTGTCAGGCGGAAGCAGCTAAACCTTGCGCGCCATGAGCTCTGGGTGGTAACACAGAACACACTTGATCTGTCCTACCCGGAAACTGGGTACATGTTTGGCGTAGACCATACGAGTGTGATGGCCGCGCAAAAGGAGTATGAGTCCAGGCCGACTTGGCCTAAGTTGTAGCAGTAACAATTGTGGCTGACAGGTTTCGACGTTGGAGGAAAGTCAGGTCTGCGTGCAAGAGCGCTCGTCTCTTCAACGAGCAAACGTGAATTGTCGCCAACGACAACCACATCGCCTACGCCGCGGAAGCGGCCTAAGCCGTCTCTTCCTTGAGGAGCTCGAGTATTGGAAGAGGCGTGACTACACGAGCCATACAGCCTTCTCGCAACCGGAGAGCTGGGGACACGATAGGTTGCCGAGCTGCACCGCGTTCTCGACAAGATGCGCGACGGCCGTCCGAGCCCTAGAAGGACTACGCACGTGAACGAAGGCCTGATGCTACTTTGACGGACCCGAGTTCGATTCTCGGCAGCTACACGTAGTAGTGGCAATTGCGTTATCGGGACAGACGGCGGCTCTTCGGAGCCGCCGTTTTTCTTTTAGGAGCCCCATGCACATGATTCAAGAGAACCTGTTCGAACATGCAGAAAAGAAGATGAACGCACGGTTCCGTCTAGGTGAGATGGAAGAAGCAGCCCTCATCGAACAGGTGGCGAAGAATGTCATCGTCGACAAGCTCGTGCCGCCGAGGATGATGGTGTTCCACCCAGCGCACAAGTGCTCAGCTCGCCTCGAGGTCAGCTACAACGCCGAGCGCATCTACAGCATCCACCGACACGCTTTCGGTCAGCTATGCAGCAAGGTCAGCTTTCCTATGAGCTACGCCAACAGCTTGTTGAGCTCTGAGGACTGGCGGCTGGATCTGCTTGCGCACAACCTCAATCGGCTCTTCCACGAGCCCGACTGGTCTGACCGCAGCGGGCCTGTGCGTTTCCTCCATCGTATCGTGGGTGACGAACTCAGGGGATTTCTCTCGAGACGGTACGCACGGCACATGGCCAGCGCACCGCTGCTCCGTGCGTTCATCGACGCGTATCGTCATCAAGGGGCTCGTGCTATCGGTGCCACCACATCCGATGTGCGCTTGCAGCTGCAGTGCCTGCTCCCTAAGGTGTTCGAGGCCTTCCCTGGAGAGAACGTCTGCGTGGGTGCGGCCTTCTCGAATAGTGATTTCGGCGCTGGTCGACTCGCTGTGAAGTCCACCATCTGGCGTGTGAGTTCAGGTGCCTCTGCCGTACTCGATGAAACCTTCTCCAAGGTGCATGTGGGGTCCATCATAGATGAGAGCGAGCTCGAGCTCAGCGCGTCCACCGCTCAGAAAGAGGTCGCTGCGCAGTGCGGGCTCATCACAGATGTAGTCGAGCAGCTGCTCTCAGAGGGCGTTGTTGACCGCCTGCTCCAATTGCTGCGGGTAGCGCACGAAACGCAAATCCCGTGGTCGAAGTTGAAGGGAAGGCTCTCTTCGGTGCTATCCAAGGGCGACCTGGTATGGTTGCAAGAAGCAGCCGACCATGGTAGCGGAATTGTGGACCTCCCGCCTGTGAGCTACACGCCCGATGGCCAACGTACTCCAAATGCTTATTGGGCGGCAGCTGCGCTTAGCGCTATCGCGGCCAGATCTGAGGACGCTGACAAGCGCCTCGATCTACAACAAGAAGCCGGAAAGCTCCTCGCCTGCGCCTGAGAAGATCTGTACGAAATGCGGTGGTACGGGGCCATTTCCTAGGGACCGACGACGACCAGATGGGCTTTTTCCGTGGTGTAAGGCGTGCGCGCGTGAAAATACGCGCATGCATAAGGTCCGTAACCCCGAGAAGGTCAAAGAGTCCGACCGAGTCTGGCGGTCAACACATAAAGCCTCGAAGCGTCAGTACGATATCGAGTATCGAGCTAAGCACGTAGCCGCTCTACGTGCTAAGCACGAAAACTACTACGCCAAGAATCGTGGCCGGCTTCTTCTTCAGATGGCGCTGAGCTACGCCAAGAGCCCAGAGATAGTAAAAGCTCGTGTACGGCGTTACAACCAAAACAACCCAGAGGTCAAAAGGTCAAGTAATAGACGTAGACGCGCTCGATTAGCAAAGGTTGAGAGTACGCTGACTGTGCTGGAATGGCGCGAGATTCTCGAATACTTCGACTACCGCTGCGCGTATTGCTTACGCGACGATGTCGAGCTCACGCTCGACCACGTCATCGCCATCTCACGTGGCGGTGGGCACACGAAAGAGAACGTCGTTCCGGCCTGCAAGAGCCACAATTCGAAGAAGCATGATCGGCCCGTTTTCCTAATGGTGGCCTAGTGGTACGCTCTCTCTATCTCCATGGTCGACGTCCAGGCGCGCAACCAGCGGCTCCAGGCCCTCCTGTCCGCCACGCAGGCATGGGCCAAGTCATCCACGGCGGTCCTCAACAATCAAGTCACGACACTTCAGTCCATCTTGACCGGACGCACGGGATCGGACAGCCTACCGCAGACCGCGGTCGACGCGACGTCAAGCTTGGTAGTAACCAGCATCAATCAGTTTCTCACGGGGACCTAGGAGAATCGATGAACTCAGCTGTCGACGAACCGCGAAAGAACGACAAAGAGCAAGAAACTGAGACTGCGCCGCCGGCGACGAAGCCGAAGCTCGAAGAAGTCGACCGGCTTCGTATCGAGCTACGTCATGCGCGCATGCTCATTCTCAAACTACAAATCGACCTTCTGGACCGTGACAAGAAGGACGCTGGTCTGCAGCTCCTGAAGCTTCAGGATGAGATGCGCCAGGACGGGTTGGATATGCAGAAGAAGTATGGTGTTACTATGTTCGAAGCTGGGCAGATTGCGCGAGATGGAACAGTTCAGCGCAGTACTCCGCCGCTGAGGCCGTAGAAGAACAGCATGTTTCCCCAAGTCTTCCAGCCGGAGAGCGCACTCACGGGCGTACGTTTCGAAATCGACTTCACCATTCTGCCGACGCAATGGCAGGGTGCCTTCGATAGACTGGAGATTTGGAGGAGCATGTGCGGTCGGTACGGTCCGTACACCGCGCTACATGGTTCAACGTGGGCGCCGGCGGTGCTGCCACTCGGCTTCACTGGAACGCCGAGCGGCACAGGGCCGTACGCCTCCGTCGTAGGGCTCGCTATCACGTTCAACGTAGGCGGGCCCAACGGCATCACGCCTATCAGTGTCACCTTCACCGGCACTAATCCACTGACATACGCACAGGCCGCGACCCAGATTGCTTCTGGGTCGTCCGGCCTTCTTTCTAGCTACGTTTCCGGTGACACGCTCGTTGTGCAGACTGTGAGCGTTGGCGAAGCCGTATTCTTGCAGTGTACTGGTGGCGATGCAGCACCGCTACTCGGGCTGGATACACAGGAGCCCAGCAATCTTGCCTTCGGCCAGGACGCGCGCATCGTGCTCACCAACACGCAGGAAGCCTACTCGTTCGTCGATGCCAATGGCTCATCCAGCTACTGGTATCGTACGCGCTTCTTCAACTCGTCCAACCAGCTCACGAGCGACTACTCGCTACCTTTCCAAGGCCCACAGGCGCCTGGTCTGCCGCAGTCGAGCCTAGTGCTCTGCTACGTGGATCTGGTTGATCTCAATGGTAACCCCTACGCTAATCAAGAAGTGCTCTTGTATAGCCGCTTCGAGGGCGTGCAGGTGGGCACGCAGACCGTGACCGGCGGCTCACAGAAGCTCCTCACGGATGTGACTGGTCACGCACAAGCGCTCCTCCCACGTGGGCTTTCTGTGACCTGCAGCATTCCAGGAACTTCGCTGGCGCGAGACTTCGTTGTGCCCACGGACACCTCCATTCAAAGTATTTCGATGTTCGATCCGACAGTATCTTACGACGACCTATTTACGGTGCAGCACCCGGTTATTCCCTACGCAGTGAAACGGACGCTCTGATGATGGAGGCGACGCATGTCTATGCAAAGCCAAGATGTGTTCCGGCGTTGTATGGCGGTCTGTTCGGAGTTAGAGGGGCAGCGGCGTGATGCGGACAGCGTTGCTATTCTTCGTGCCCTGCGTGAGTACTTGAGCGTGCTTCCGGCCTTCCCCGACTTCTCGTGCCGCAATAGCGTCGACGGCCACTTGGCCAAGACATACGGTCGCGTACGCGAGCTCGAACTGAAAAAAGAGAAGCACTGACATGGCCTTTCAGGTTGTTGATTTATTTATTTCGGACACTACGCCGCAGAAGAATCCTGTGTCGAGCGTGACGGTAAAAGTCCTCTCCACGGATGGGACCATCGTTTTTGGGCAGACGATCACAGACGCGAACGGACATGCCGGCTTCCTGCTGCCTGACGGGCAATCATACCAAGCGCGCTTCTTCAAATTCGCTGTTTCTTTCGTCAACCCGCAGCTCTTCACCGTGCCCGCTGGGCAGGCGGCATCCTTCAACATCAGCGCCGAGCTTGTGACCCCGCCAGTGCCCACCGATGCGCGGCTCTGCACCGCCTACGGCTACTTCCGTGACATTACCGGTGCGCCGCAGCGTAACGTCGACATCCAGTTCATCGCGCGTTTTGACCCAACGCTTGTGGACGGCTCTGGTGTACTGAAAGAGCGCAAGCGTGTACGGAGCGACCAGAACGGCTATTGTCAAATCAACCTTTTCAGGAACGCCCATTACGATTGTACTATAGCCGGCGAAGAGGACATCACCAGGAAGATCAGAGTCCCAGACGCCCCCAATTGTAACCTCCCCGACCTTATCTTCCCCATTGTGGCATCGGTTGTCACGACTCCACCTGGCCCCGCTTTCGCCATCAGCGTAGGGCAAAATCTGATGATAGGGTTCCAAGTGTTTGCCAGTGACGGCGCCTGCTTGGGCAGCGGCATCGGCGACATTATTTTCTCGACGTCGGACCAGAGCGTGCTCAGTTATTCAGTGTATCGAGATGGGCTCACTTTGATCGGTGTAGGGCCTGGTGTGGCGCAGCTTATCTTGTGCCGCGCCGACCGAAGCGTGGTACATATTCCAGATTGTCCAATCTCTGGCCAACCCCTAGTCGTTACGGTCAGCCCTTGATGCCCGCTCTTGCGCGTGTGCTCACGTTGTCTCTATGGCGTTCAGTCAGAACGCCGACGACGTATACGACAGCCCTCCGCCTTGATGCCGCACAAGACGCCCTATTTCGTGCAGAGCGCCTCATCGAGGCGCCAGTTGTCATCGCCGAAGTTATCGTCCTCCGGCCCACTCCGACTCCACCACCGCCACCTGTAGAGGACGAGACGCCGTCACCCTGGGACCCGGAGCCAGAGTCAAATCGTCGCCTCGTTATCGCTGATGCCTTGGCGGAGAATGAGGAAAGAGAAGAAGAGACCGAACCGCGCGACCACGCGTCAATCCAACAAGATATCAACGGCGCGAAGACGCTCCTCCTTGAATTGGTCAGGCGTGCCGCTTTTGATTGGATACTGTACCGAGGCTCACGCAGGTTGATGCAGAAGCTGCTCGCCGACGGCGCCTATCGATGGTTGTTTCTGGAGCACCCAGGCACGGCTGACTGGGAGGAGCGGCAGCGCGAAGGGAAGGCCGGTACCGCCTTCGAAGAGATCTGCGAGGCGCTGGACCTGGACGCGGACAGCGTGCGTGAGCACATAAAGAAGCTCACGCCGAAGCACGTAACGAACGTGGGAAGACCGAGTAGCTATCGAAAGCGTCCGGCGCTAACGCTGCAGCAAGAGGATGGCGAAGAGCACAGCCTGCCCGCAGGTCTTCTCGTCTACGAAGAGCCCAGCGACGACACTTTCTACTAGCGCCTGCAAACCTCTCTCGGGCATGGGTATAAGAACGTCGGAGGAGAACGACGATGCCCAAGAAAAAGACGAAAAAGAAGTACCGCGTGCTAGGCGTAAGCCGCCACCAGCGCGGGGACCTTAGGCCAATCGATCAATACGCCGCGGCGTTCGAAGCGGCTATGAACGACCTCGTCGAAGATGGCTACAGTGTACATATTCGTAACGAAGAAAACGGCGTGCTGCTGCTAGGTGAGTTGGAAGCGCAGTCGGAGGATATTACCGCGGAGATCGCAGCAGCCTTCAACGCCGAGAAAATTCGCTTAGAGGCACTCGCCGAATTCAGCACACGGACAATCGAGCTTCTAAAGCGCTTCGTGCTCAAGACCAACGGCGACATAGGCACTATTGAGCAAACCGCCGAAGGCTGCACCGGTGGCTATTCAGCAATGGAGCTCAAAGACGCGATGACGGAGATTCGAATGCATCTTACAGATGGCCATCGTGATGGCGCTCCGTGCAAAGATGAGCGCTTTCTCAAAGCGGTGCTAGCTGTTCTCGATCAACAGGCACAGCAGCGGATGATCTAGATGTCGATGGACGTCAAGGGCCGAATACACCGTCTGATCAATCTAGCTACACACCCCACGGCGAATGACGGCGAGGCCAATAATGCAGCTCGCGCGGCTTGTAGGTTGATCAAGCAACACGGTTTGCTCGGCATGGTGTCAGAGACTGCGCCGCCACCACCGCAGTCTCCTCAGCCACCGCGCGGTTACCACGTTGACTTCGTTGCGGTTGACTTCGAAGACTTTTTCGGTCCTATGAACCAGGTACGCGGTAGGTGGCGGACTAGGCAATACGCGCCTAATCCTAAATCAGTGCGTGTGGAGGGGCTTCATACGGTCAGGTTCCCTCCTGACCCGAATGCCCGAGAGCTACTCATCTCTAACGCTGCTCAGTGCGCCGCCTGCCAAAAGTCGATAAAGCCTCCAAAGCTTGTGATGTGGAGCAGGCATGAAATCTATCATTGCGAGTGCTACGCGGAGGCCATCAGGTGAAAGAGCCGACGTGGAAGACACAGGACGGTAGGGTCATCCCGATTCGTGTGATGGCAGATAGGCACCTCGACAACGCGATCAAGTACTTCGAAGACCGTGGCGCTATAGCGTACTGCATGACGCCAGAAGAGCGGGAGGCAGACCCGTTATCGATGGCCGAGTTCAATATGTGCGACCTTGCTGACTTTGCCATCGAGAAGTACAAGCAGCTTGTGGAAGAGAAGAGGCGACGAAGCCGCGCTGTGAAGAACGCGCGGCTTGCAATGCTCGAACATCCGAAAAAGGAGGAGAACCCATGATTGATTGGTACATAGCAGCCAGGAAGCTGCACAACGCTGCAGACAAGTTGTTCCCGCCTGCTACAACGGTACCGGCACAGTTTGACGAACTGCCCACGGAGATCAAAGAGCGGTGGCGAAAGCTTGCCGCTATTACTGCGGATAGCTGCCCTGCGCCAGTTGTTCTGAATATGCCCCTCATGAACAAAGGCTGCACCTGCGGTGAGATGTTCAGGGACGCAGAGGACTTTCGTGGGCACCTACCCTGCCCCGGCACAAAGGAGCAGCAGGTCATTGCTGACTTGGTGTTCCGCTATAATGACGTGCTACTGGAGTTAGCAATACTTGCCGAGAAGGGACGTAGGCTATTCGGCATGACCATCGCTGACTACATCGCTACAAAGGAACGCGTAGACAGTGAACGCGCTTATCTTAGGGCCGGCGGGTTTATCTGATGTTCAACCCGGCTCTTGCTGACGCGCTGAATCTGAGCGCGGCAGAGCGCGATGCCAAAACGCGCAGTCGACGCGAGCGCATCTGCGCGGCGTGCTTTCGTGAGGGTACCGACCAGTATCTTGGCGGAATTCACAGCGAGCTCGCCTGCATGCGGTGCGGCGTCAAACCGTGTGTGGGCGCCGTAGTAGAGAAGTACGAATGAATATTGACCCAGGTTTGATAACAGAGCTGTTCAACGGCTTCAAAACCTATGGAGAAGACCACATGGCAATCGGCGATTTCGGAAACAGTCACGTCACCGTTGAAAAGGCAAAGCTGCTCGAGGCGATGAAGAAGAACCTTTTGACGCATCGTGCTGCATTCCTCGAAGCCCAAGAGGGTTACCGTGAGCAGGTCATCAAAGAGCTCGACAAGGCGCTCAAGGACGCGCGCGAAGGCAAGACCTTCCGAACGTACATCGAGCTCGAAGCCCCTACTGACCATAGCTCGGAGTACGAAACGATCATCTCCATGCTGGAATGGAGCGTCGATGGCACTATCAGTGTCAGCCAGCAGCAGTTCAATCAATTCGTGCTCGACAAATGGGTCTGGTCGCAGCAGTTCACCGGCACCAACGCGAGGTACTCGAAGAAGTCGTGAGCTCACCGCTCGACCGCGTGACTGACGCAGAGCTTGCTCTTCACGAGGCTCTGCGTCGGTCGCACTGCGATCATCGTTGCAACGATGACCCTACGCACAAGTGTGTGGGCGTCACAATTATTACAGCGGCTGGCGTAAAGTTGAGCTGTACCTTGTGCGGTACGGCCGCTCTACAGGACCGTATTGGGAATGCCATCCACCCAGGGAGCCCTGGAAGCTCCGTGCGTAGTGAGACCAAGAGGCACCTCAGGGTGCTCAACTTCAGCATGAGCAGAGCGCTCTTCAATCTGATGAATGCGACAGAGGAGCTGGAGTACGAGGAGCCATGAGGGCCTACGACTGGAGGCTGCGTAGTGCATTTTTGTCAGGATGAAGCGATGGCTATCGCAGCGTCCGTTCCGTTCATCGGCTTCGCCTGGAGATGGCTCCGGGCGAAGGTAGGGGCGTTGTGGAAGATGGTGCGATGACCGACCGTGACGTTGTAGAAAGCCAAGAGTGCGGCGACGACACAGGCGACTATGAGCGGTGTGGCTTGGAGGCGGGGCACAAAGGGGACTGCTTGGAGCGCTCGGTGGTGTACAAGGAAAAGCTCGCGACATCCAGAAGAGCGGAGCGGAATTACATCGTCGCAGCCCTTCGCTCCAAGGCCGCGTATGACCTCTGCGTGAAAGCGAAGAGCCAGCGAACAATCTCGCAGCTCATCGCCGACTTCGTGGACGAACTGCCCGAGGAGTTGTAGTAACAGAAGAGCTTGAGAACGCGGTATAAGAACTTTGGAAGGCGCGGTTAGCGCGTCGACTGAACCATGAGCGAAGTGGCCGTCCCTCCCTCCGGCCCACGCTCATGGTTCTTTTTTTGCCTCGCGGAAAGGAGAAGTAGATGCCGACATTATTCGAGCAGCAGCGCGAACTTATCATGACGTTTCGCTCGGTAGTACGCAGCCTGCTCGCTGTCCCCATCGGTCTCCCGATCCTCTTCGAGGATCTCAGTGGTGACCTGATGAGGAGCCGTGTGCGTGTGGTTACCAGCCGCCTCGTCGAGTTAGGGCTCATTACTGAAACGAAGGAGACTAAATCTGGGAATCATTTCAAGCATCTTGTTTGGCGCGTCATCGACTTACCAGCCAGGCAGCTGCTCTCTCGTATCGTTGACAGCAATGAACAAATATCGCAGCTACTGTGGCCTGACGAGGAGGTCACTTCGACTACGCTCCAGGAAGAAGAAAAAGAAGAAGAGCCGCTTGTAGAAGTTACCGTTGCGGAGTCAACACAAGACCCTGTGGCCATCGTGGCGCAGGTACTCGAGAGCTTCAACGACCGAATCGCAAAGATGGAGCAGCGACAGGAGCAGCTGGCGACCAGCATGGAAAGCCTGTTGCGTGGAGTCCGTGATTCGATGGCGCAATACCAGGTTCAACTGGTGATCGGCACGAGCAGCATTACCAAAGCCATCAACGACCTGGCGGTGAAGACCAAGCCCTACGACGACACAGAACTTCTGCTTGCGATGAATGAGCAAACCGAGGTCACCAAGGCTGTACGGGAAACGCTCGCCCATGAGACCGCGGCACACCAAGCCTTAGCTGGGGTCACGCTCAAGGTTTTGGACGTCATCAAAAACGTGGACGCCATGATGAGCAAGCTTGCCGAGGAGGGTATTCAGGCGCGCAACGATCAGATGATCGCGGACTACAATCGTATGGTCAAGGCCTTCATGAAGATGACCGAGGCGTTCAAGGAATGGGGGCCGGCGATGACGGAGTGCATCACTGGGCTGAAGATCGTGAACAAGAACCACCTTGCTGCGGGCGAGGAGATGAATGGCATGTTGATGACTGTCCTTCAAGCCATATCGGCGAATGCGCGTGGCGAGAAGTTCGAGGTCAAGGCTACGCCTATTACACACGCACCTTTACGTAGCCGTCGTGCTCAGCTTCCTGGGCTGTCAGCGATGATGGCGAAAAAGGACCTGGAGAAACCGGATGGTCTACACCCATTCACGGCTACCTTGTCGGAGTCCAGTGCAGCGAACGTGCAGGAGTTGGAGAGGGAAAAGTTCACTCTTGGCCCCGACAACGTATTGAGAAGACCAGACGGTACGGCGCGGAACGAAGAGAAACAAAAGGAGGGTGGTTGAATCATAGGGCACTTGCAGAAGAAGAAGCCCGTGCCTGGTTTACGCTGTACCCGGAGCAGCGAAAACCTTATAGGCACGGGCTTAGGTCCTACTGGAAGAAACATGACCCGTCGCGCTCTGGGTATCAGGTAGTGCAGCGACACGCTATCCTACGAGCAAAGTGCGAAGCCTTATGGGCTGAGGTAGAGAAGGGCATGCCACTCGGTACAGCGGCGGCTCTCATTCACCGAGCGCGTGTTCAGGGGTGTTCTATCGAAGAGGAGTTGCAACGCTACTCGTCCGGCGGGTACATCACCAATTTCGGTGATGGACGCGCGATGTATAAGCACAAGAGCACTGCGCCACCGCCTCCACCGCCAGTGCAGGAATTCAGTGTGGAGTGGGCAACGGTGCGTACGTTACTAGAGGGGCTTGCACGCCGCGCCCTCTCGGGTGAGGACATCACGAACGTTGAGCCGCTCCTCGCGAACTTTATCATTGACGTGAAGGAGGGCATCGACGCTTTACGCCGCGCGCTAAAGCACAAGGGCGAATTCACTGTAAGCAGGCAGAAGGTCATCAACGCCTGCAAGTTTCTGCATGTGCAGCCGCCGAAACCAGGTGCTCCAGTAAGCGCGGAGTTCAGAAAGAACGCCAAGCAGTTGCGCTACGAGCACCACCAGGACAGGCTGGGTTCGGCTTACAACCACGAGTACTACTTGAACATCGGGCGGGCATTGGATTACCTCGATGCCTACAACAAAATGATAGGAGAGACCACATGACTGCAGCGGCTGAAGACGCGAACATCGCAAAGGCAAATGTTGCACTGACGAGAGCCATCAACCGTTACGTACCGATGGCCGGCGCGCCGTATGAGACGGATAAGAAGGCGCACTTCTTCGACTACATGGCAAAGGAGTGCCCCTACAAGCACGTCCCATACAACCTCTGCGTCCGGGCTATTCAAGGCCTCACGCGCACACCTTCACCCATCAGCGAGAGCGTCACCCAGTTCGCCAAGTCGATGGTGAGCGTGCGGAAGAAGCTGCTCAAGGTCTACAACCGGGACCTCGACGTTCTCATGGGCGTAGGGGCTCGAGCTAGCGTGGACGAGACCGACCGCCTTCGTCATCACCATAAACTACGAGGGCGAATCGACACGGCGGTGAGCAACGCTGTAGCGCACGCGGCTACTATCGACCCGACAAAGATCAAAGACGTCACTCTGCGCGCGGGTTTCGTCGAGTCACGTAAAGCACTTGGAACTACAAGCGAGGCGGTCAACCGGCTGATGAAGCTGCTGCCGCCCAAGGCTGAGGACAAGGAGTAGGAGCAACTATGCTGCTGGTCAGTTTCGAAAAGTTATTCACGATGCCGCTCGTCGATCTCGCCTATCTCTTGAAAGGCGCAATAAAATCAATCGAAGCTGCAACCAAACCTGTACAGGTCAGAGAGCCTAAGGAGCGCCGCAAGAAACTTACCAAGAAGCTGACGGTGCGGGAGTATGTCGCTAAGTACGGCCCTGTGGAGGGCAGGGCTGTACGCGCCTTGGCATTGAAGTTGAAGAGGCCTGAAAGTAGCGTACGTCGCGACCTTTGGCGGCTAAGGACGCAGAAGCAGTGACAAGCCCGTTTGCCGTCCATGTGCCGGACTGCAAGAGGGCGTACGCCTTAGACAGTTACAGGCGCAGTAGTCTGCTGGCCTCGCCATGCGGTGGCACTTACTACTGCCCAGGCTGCAAGCGATTTTGTGGTTGGTGCTTCGGTTGTCATGACGACCTACCTGAGCTCTGCGATGACTGCTGGAGTGAAGCAACCCAGCTTGGAGAAGTGCATGTCGAAGCCGCTACAACAAGTCCTGGCTGAAGCCGGGCAACGAGCCGCGCAGTGGTCCGTCGATACGGGGGACTGCCTGTTCTGTAATGTCGATAATGCACCCAATGGGCAGTCGCATGAGCCGCACTGCACGTTCTACTACACCACCAAAGAAGACCTAAAGGCGTACCTGAAGACGCTACCAGAATTGGATGATGAGCCATGACAAAGAAAGAACGCCAGTTGAAGGAGCAGTGCGAACGTCTTGAGCGACTCCTTGAGCAGCGAACGCGAGAGCACGCAGCCCGCGTCCATGAACTCCAGGACGCACGGCACGACAGGACAATGGCCGAGGTCAAGTACGATGAGGAACACACCAGAGTCCAGCAACACAAGCGGACTATCGAGGAGCTTCTGAACGAGCTCAGGTTCGAGAAGTCGAGGATGCAGCAAGCTCTAGACATCGCCGAGAATGCCTCGGGCTCTGTGCGCGCTGTCACCACGCTGCTCGACGGCATCAACAACATTGCCCTGGGACGCGGCGCGACAATCGACAACATGAACAAGGAGAAGACGCGATGAGGTTTGCTTGCTACTACGTGGTCTCCGTAAAAGGCGCCGTTCGATTCGAGTCGGTGTTCCAAGTGGATGCCGAGACGTTCGCGCGGCAGGTGTATTCGAGGGAGGGGATCATCGTTGAAATACACGAAGTCCAGCGGCGATGAGCGATGACCTGACCAAGTTGCGACCAGAAGAGCTGGCCAGCGCGTGCGGCGCTCAGGATTCCGAAGGAACTGCAAGGAGCTGAAGGTGAGCAAGTCGAACAAGGCTCGGTTCGGGACAAACTGTAGTGTCTGGAAAGACACCGTCTGGGGGTCCCGCTGCCAGAAGCGGGCGTGGTCCAGGCGGAAGCGGATTCGGGCGCAGCAGGAGCGCTCCCGAGCCAAGGCGAAGCTGCATGATGAGGTAGCCAAGCTGCCTCTGTCTGCCCAGCTTCCGTCTGTTCCGATCTTCGATCAGGAGTAGCTTCAGTGCAGTGCAGTCATCTGCTGGGGTGTTGGCTGCGTGCACCAGGCCAAGGAGCTCGACGCGAGCTACGACGAGTACGTAGGTGTTCAGCAGGCGCTCACGGTATTGCGGGAGATCGAGAAGATGCCTGGCAATGTCATCTCCTCGCCGCTACGTGAGCGTGTACGCGATGCGGCACGTGGCCTAGGGTGTGTGAGAAAGCACGGCGACGCGGACCGAACCTAAGGAGGAAGAATATGGGCATGTGGCAGAAGGTGTATGACGAGGACATGCTGCGTCAGTGCACAATACCAGCGAGGAGACCGGCATGACCGTCGTCAACGTCTGCAAGCAGTGCGGCATCAAGCCGCTCGCCTACCCAGGTGCCGTCTACTGCGGCGCAGGTTGCACAGCTCGGGCTGAGGCACACCAGACACCCTACGAGGAGGGTGTGCAGGCCCTCCTCGCGCTACAAGGACTGAAAGGCATCGCGGAGAGCCGTCGGCAGGCCCTGCAAGATTGGACCAACATGGACGCAGAAACGCGGCAGATCACCATGCAGGCGTACAAAACGTTCTTCGTTCGCCCGAAGGAGAAAGAGAAGGAGAATGAGGCAACACGTGACAAAAGAAGAACGCGCTGACATCGACTCGCGCGTGCTGCAGGCAATCGCTCAAGAGTACTGCGTGCTTGCCGCGATCTGTGCGTGCACCGCCCTCAAAGCGCGTGTGGTCGACCGCTCACTTCAGCGTCTACGTAAGCAGCGTAAGATCGAGTACGGCGGAACAAGGCAGACCTTCTCAGGATGGAGGGTCCGGTCGGCGCTAGGTGGAAAGAAGAAGTAATGCAACCAGTTTGCAGTACTTGCAATGACACGCACGTGATGGTCATTCATAGCGATGACTATGAAGAACAGGGCGTTATGTGCACGCGCTGCCCAGTGCCTTGTCAGGACTGTCGGTCTGGAGGCAACGGCCCGTTCTGCGAGACAACGCCATGCATTTGCGCATGCCACAAGGAGAAATGACGTGACAACTAAGAAAGCGCTCAAGGCACTGACACCCGAAGAGCTCAAGAAGCGCAACGCCGCGTTTTGGCGGTTGTCCAAAGAGAAGCAGCGGCTCGCAATAGCGCACGATGTGATCGAGCAGGTTAAGCGACAGCGCTTCATAGGGCAGGGGGGTAGCTATGTAGCCTTCGAGAACATTCTTTTTGCGTATAAAAAACTGCAGCGGAAACTGCTGACGAGTGACATGAGCTGTGCGGTATGCGGTCTTGGCGCAGCCATCGTGAGCGCAATACGGTTAGGTAACAAGCTCTCTCTGCGGCCCGTAATCTATGGTTTGGGCCCTCACGCACAACTTGAGTGCATCTTTGACTCATATCAGCTGGCCCTGATCGAGTCCGCCTTCGAGGGCGACTCATTTGGTATCTTGGCCTTCGAAGACAACCGACCCTTCAAGGCGTACCGCGAAAAGTACCCTGATAACAGCAAGCGTCTCGTAGCCATCTACCAGAACATCATCCGCAATGATGGCGTCTTCAAGATGCCCAGAGCCAAGAAGGAGAAGAAGTCGTGAAGGATAACGATAGAAACCGTATGCGCGAGAATGAAGCTATTCTCACACGTCTCAATATCCCGCCGAACGTGCTCAAGAAGAGGTACCTGCTCGAGGGCATCCACCCCAAGACACACAAGTCTCCAGGTGCCAATTCGGGCGGTGTGGGGCGCGCTGGCAGGAGGCAGAAGCGATGGGGCAAGAGGAAGTAGCGTAGGGTACCTGCGATGACTAAGGAGGACACGATGACTGAAGAGGCAACGAAGAAGAAGCGCGGGTTCGCAGTACTGGACCCAACAAAGGTACGAGAGCTTGCTAGCAAAGGTGGGGTCTCTGCGCACAAGCGCGGCACGGCCCACAAGTTCACATCCGAGGAGGCCAAGGCCGCTGGTCGTAAGGGCGGACTGGCTTCGCGAGACAGTAAGGAGAAAGTCTGATGGACCTCGACTTCGAAACAACGATGGCCAAGGCGGACATGCTTAGGATCGTGGACGCGAAGATCGCTGACCTGAAAAAGGTCATCGCAAAGGCCGAGGGGCCTTATGTGAAAGCCATGGCTGAGCACACAAAGCACGTCGCAGCGGTTCTTCTGCAGGCTTCCAAAGACGTCGCCTCAGGCAAGGTTAAGCCTGAGAGGGGCTCCTGGTGCCCGCTGCGTCGTCGTGTCGAGGACGACATCGGTGAGGTACCCTCGTTTTGCTGGGAGCTCGAAAACAAGCTCGCCGGCTATGAGGCTGTGCGCACGCAGCTTCAGTACCACCGCGGGGACCCGATGCGCGTGCAGACGAGCCAGGTAGTGAAGTGGCTCAGCGGCAAGACCGTGACGAAGCGTATGCGATGAGAATCACCTTTCGACTCAATGGCGTACTACGTTGAGCCAGTAGAAGCACGGGCAGCGGCCGCGTGCTTCTACTTTTTAGCTGCGCAACTACAAGCGCGTTCTCGGTATAAGAAGCTCGAGGCACATCATGTGCGCCAACCAATGAGGGATCCCATGAACCAGAAGCTCATTACGCGTCTCACCAAGTTCCAGCGTTTCATCAAGAGAGTCGAGGCTAGTAACAAGGAGTTCAAGAGAGCAGGTAGAGCGAAGAAGATCGTGATGGTCGCCAATGACGTTCTTGCCATGCTCGAATTACGTCGCTTGGAAGCCTGCCCCGGTATGTACGTGCGTATTCCTAATGTTGATATTGGACGATTCGGTGGGCTTGAAGAAATGAGTGAAGTGCTCAAGGTTCCGATACTGCCGCCTTGTACAGTCTGCGCCATAGGTGCCGGCATGCTCGCAGCTACGCTGCGTTTGGACAGTGTGTCCATTCTGGGGCCTAGAGGGAATGTTGAGGCAATTTTCGGATATACCGAACGCGACGTGGATGGGTCCAACGATCAAGCCATGTCTGCACAAACACGCAAAGTTTTTCCAAACAACCTGCTACGCAGCATGGAATGGGCGTTCGAGCAGCGCTCCTTTGGTTACACTAGCCTTAACGCCACTAGTCGTCTCCGGGCAATCTACACGAACCTCGTCAAGAACAACGGGAAGAAGTTCACGCATCACCGTTCAGGTGAAGAAGTATGGCCAAAGTATTGCGTCACCATTAGACCGGCATAAGTAGGAGAAGAAATGACCACGCAAGATGAGAAGGACATGCCGTACGTTTACCTCGCGATCGTTCTGATGTTTGTCGGCATCTTCGTATGGCTCGCATACACGGCCTATTCGAACAGCGCCGCCAGTTGTCAGGGTGCTGGTGGTGTCGCGATCATCAAGGCAAACAACGAAATGGAATGCTGGAGGCCACAACGATGAAGAATGCAAACACGACCGTGTTAGTCGCCTATCACAACAACCCCGCAGAGAAGAAAGCGATCCTTTCCCAGCTTCGCGCTCACGCAAAGGCAGACGAGATCGTCAAGGGAAAATACTGGGAGAACGGAAAAGGCTGCGCGGTAGGTTGTACAATCCACTCCAATCAGCATGCTGAATATGAGCCACGGTTCGGTATCCCTCAGATGCTCCCAAGGCTAAAGGACTGTATCTTCGAGGGGCTTCCCAACGGTCGCGCCAAAGAGTGGCCGATCCAATTCATGTCTGCGATTGCCCCCGGTGCTGATCTGTCTTGCGTCGGATGGCAGTTCCTCCACTGGATACTCACGGATGAAAAAGTTGAAAAAGTGAATCCGGGTATCAACCAGCCACTTGTACGCGACGCGGTCAAACAGTGTGCGGATGTCATCGCTCCTCTAACCAAAGGGCAACCTGTAGACGCGAGTGCGGCGTGGCGTGCGGCGATTGCGGCGGAGAGTGCGGCGACGTGGGCGAGGGGTACGGCGTGGAGTGCGGCGTGGAGTGCGGCGAGTGCGGCGAGGAGTGCGGCGGAGAGTGCGGAGAGTGCGGCGAGGGGTACGGCGTGGAGTGCGGCGAGGAGTGCGGCGGAGAGTGCGGCGAGTGCGGCGAGGGGTGCGGCGTGGAGTGCGGAGAGGGCGGCGAGGAGTGCGGCGAGGAGTGCGGCGGTGAGTGCGGCGAGTGCGGCGAGTGCGGCG
>Ga0181522_10000786_pt1 | contig 21374 bp, 21 predicted proteins | sample PEATcosm2014_Bin_27_FD_121103 | JGI IMG/M metagenome (GOLD analysis project Ga0181522, IMG submission 121103) | Peatland microbial communities from MTU Mesocosm Facility, Houghton, MI, USA - PEATcosm2014_Bin05_10_metaG | ecosystem: Environmental > Terrestrial > Soil > Wetlands > Peat | place... | reverse complement strand
GCGCCGGCCCGCACCCAGGCTTCATTGGCCGTCAGCGCCGACGGGCAGCACTGGTTTTTATTCAACGCCTCGCCCGACCTGCGGCAGCAGATCGAGGCCACGCCGGAGCTGCGCCCGCGCGGGGGCCTGCGATCCACGCCGATTGCAGGCGTGGTGCTGACGGGCGGGGATGTGGATGCGATCGCAGGTTTGCTGACGCTGCGCGAGCGGCAGCCGCTGACCGTGTACGCCACCGCTAAGGTGCAGGCCATTCTCAAGGCCAATCCGATCTTCGAAGTGCTCGCGCACGATGTGGTGGCGCGCCGCACGCTGACCCTGGACCGGCCCTCGGAACTGGCGCTCGCGGACGGCTCGCCCAGCGGGCTCACGGTCGAGCTGTTCGCGGTGCCCGGAAAGGTGCCGCTGTATCTCGAGGAGCGCGAGGGCACCCCTCCGATCGTATTGGGCGAGGATACCGTCGGCGTGGCCATCACCGATGCAGGCTCGCGACTCTTCTATATACCGGGCTGCGCCGCGATGATCGAGGCGGTGTCCAGCCGCCTGCTGGGCGCCGAGCTGGTGCTGTTCGACGGCACGCTGTGGCGCGACGATGAGATGATCCGCCTGGGGCTAAGCAACAAAAGCGGACGGCGCATGGGGCACATGAGCCTGACGGGACCCGAGGGCACGATGGCTGTATTCGCGCATTTGAAGGTCAAGCGCAAGATCCTCGTGCACATCAACAATTCCAATCCCGTGCTGCTGGCGGACTCCAGCGAACGCGCCGAGTTGGAAGCCGCGGGGTGGGAAGTGGCACACGACGGTATGAGGCTATCGCTATGAGTTCCGAATCAACCACGACGGCAACGAACACGCTGCGCACAGCCGAACAACTCGAGGCTGAGCTGCGGCACATCGGTGCCACGCGTTATCACAGCCTGCATCCCTTCCATCGGTTGTTGCACGGAGGCCAGCTCAATCGCGGCCAGGTGCAGGCCTGGGCGCTCAATCGCTACTACTACCAAAGCCGCATCCCGGCCAAGGATGCGACGCTGATGGCGCGGCTGCCGACGGCCGAACTGCGCCGCGCCTGGCGTTGCCGCATCGAGGATCACGATGGCACCGGACCGGGCACGGGCGGCATCGAGCGCTGGTTGAAACTCGCCACCGGCGTCGGCCTCGGCCGCGAATACGTGGAGTCGACCCAGGGACTGCTGCCGGGCACGCGATTTGCGGTCGACGCCTATGTGAATTTCGTGCGCGATCGGAGCCTGCTCGAGGCCATCGCCTCATCGCTGACGGAGCTGTTTTCCCCGAGCATCATTTCCGAGCGCGTCTCGGGGATGCTGCGCAACTACAGCTTCATCACTCCCGAAACGCTGGCCTACTTTACGCCGCGGCTGACGCAGGCTCCGCGCGACAGCGATTTTGCGCTCGCCTACGTCAAGGACAACGCGCGCACGCCCGAGCAGCAGGAAGCCGCGCTGGCAGCATTGCGCTTCAAGTGCGATGTCCTGTGGTCGCAGCTGGATGCGCTGCACTTCGCCTATGTGGCGCCTGGATACATTCCACCGGGCGCCTTCGATCCCGGGCCGCAGGAGCGTATCGAAAGACGCGCTTAGGGCTCCTGAATTCGCGGCTCGGGAAGAAATCCCGGGCATGAGGGGATTGAAACCGTGGTTGCGGGGATTCCCTCCCGTGACACTGCGCCTCTCAAAGAAGAACAGGCAGTGTCATGGATCGGCGGATTGTTGGCTTTCGGGTGGCTGCTGCTATCAATTTCTCACTTCTCGCTGCTGGGACGCCGGCGGCCGAGCAACTGTTGTCTGATAGCAACAACCTGGAACTGCAGACCGTGGTGGTGCAGGCGACGGCCATTTCCAGTGTCGGCATCGATGCCGACAAGATTCCAGGCAATGTACAGACGCTCTCGACCGCCGATCTGTCTCGCGAGGGAACCGCGAGTCTGACGAACGCACTCGATTCGAGGCTCGGCAGCGTCAGCATCAACGACACGCTGGACGATCCATTCCAACCCGACATCCTTTATCGCGGATTCGAAGCCTCACCCGTGCTGGGCACTCCCCAGGGACTTGCGGTCTACCAGAACGGTGTGCGATTCAATGAGGCGTTCGGCGACACCGTCAATTGGGACCTGCTTCCGGCCGTGGCGGTGAGGAGTGTCGAGCTGATCAGCTCGAGCCCCGTGTACGGTCTGAACGCTCTTGGCGGCGGCGTATCGATCCAAATGAAAGATGGATTCAGTTATCAGGGCGCCGAAGTCGAGGTGTCCGGCGGCTCATTCGGTAATCACCAGGCTGTCATGGAGTTCGGGGCGAACTCCGGCGGCCTCGGAGTTTACCTGGCCGGCAATGCGCTGCAGAACACTGGCTGGCGGCCGTACTCAGACGACTCCCAACGACAGATCTACGCCGTGATCGGCGCGCAAAGCGATCGCGCCTCAATCGATCTGAGCTACACGCGCAGTTCCAATCAGATGGATGGACAGGGCGCCTCGCCGGTGCAGGAGCAGGCTGTGAATCGCTCACTGGTGTTCACAGGTCCGCAGACCAATATCAACCGGCTCAATTTTCTGACTCTCAATGGGTCGATCAAACCCACCGATACCTGGTCGCTTCAAGCGCTGGCGTATTACCGCCAGTATCAGCAAGTGGTCTCGAATGGCAACACTACTGACTACACCTCATGCACGGATCCGGCCGAGGCCGGCGAGCTGTGTCAATCCGATGGTCTGACGCCGGTTACGAATTCCAGAGGTGCGGTGCTGCCTGATATCTCCGACGGCGGCAATGTGCCGATCGGCGAAAACGACTTCGAGACAATCAATGCCTACGGCCGCGGCGTCGCGTTGCAAAGTGCGAGCACCACTTCCATCGCGGGGCATGCCAATGTGTTCATCGCAGGCGCGACACTCGACTATGCGCAACTGAATTTCTTCTCGGGAGCGCAGATAGGCACCATCAACCCACAGCTGTTCGTGAGTCCTTCCGACCTGATCGTCGACACGCCGGAGTCTTCGCCTTTCGGCGGCAGTCCCACGGTGCTCAAGGGTATCAATCGTAATCTCGGCGCGTATCTGACCGACACATTCGATGTCACGCAGGCCCTCTCGGTGACCGCGAGCGCGCGCTGGAACAGCGCCACGATAGGCATCACGGACCTGCACGGCACGCAGCTCACGGGCAACAACCGATACGTGCACATCAATCCGGCCCTCGGTGGCACCTACAAGCTCACGCCGAGGATGACTGTCTACGCCGGGTTTTCGCAGAATACGCGTACGCCCACCGCCAGCGAAATCGAATGCTCTGATCCGCTGACTCCGTGCCTGCTGCCAACCAACCTGGGCGGTGATCCGCCGACTCTCAAACAGGTGGTTGCCCACACCTTCGAGATAGGGCTGCGCGGCAAGACGCCGTTGGCCGCAGCTGACGGGACGATAGCGTGGAATCTGAGCGCCTTTCGAACTAATCTCCAGGACGATATCTACGGTATCGCCACTTCGGTGAGCAGCGGTTTCTTCGCCAACATCGGCTCCACCCGACGTGAGGGTGTGGAAGCCGGCTTGAACTATGACGGCGCCAACTGGGCTGCCTATCTGAATTACAGCTATGTGCTGGCGACTTTCGAATCGACGCTGGAGACGCCGTCGTCGTCCAATCCGTTCCAGGATGCGAATGGCAACATCCTCATTACGCCGGGCGATCGCTTCCCGGGGATTCCGGAGAACCGAATCAAGGCTGGAATTGACTACAAGGCGCTGCCAAATTGGTTGCTCGGGGTATCAATACGATATGTGGGCGATTCTTACTATGTCGGTGATCAGTCGAACCAGAATCCGCCGTTGCCAAGCTACCAGGTCGTCGGTGTGCATACCTCTTATAAGCCGACGCGCTGGCTCGAAGTGTTTGCCCACATCGACAATTTGCTCAATAAGAAGTACGCGACCTATGGCGTATTCAGCGATCCGACGGGTATAGGGGCGCCGGGCGTTCCCGCGGATGGCGTGACCAATGGTCCGGGAGTCGACAATCGATTCACCAGCCCGGCATATCCTTTGGCGGCCTTCGGCGGCGTCCGCGTAAGGTTCTGAACACTACCATCGAGCTATCTTCTATTCCCAGCCGCCGCCGAGCGCGCGGTAGAGGCAAGCGAGGATAGAGCCCGGCGATTGCCACGCCGATTTCGGCGGTCGCCTGGTGCAGGATCGCTTCGGCGCGGCGGATGTCCGGGCGGCGGCGCGCCAGATCCGCCGGCTCATACGTGGGCAGGTGTGCCTGCGGATTTACCGGCACCGTATGATTTATTCAAAATAGCGCCCGAAGACTATCTGCTCGTTGCGCACGCTATGGGTGTCAAAGACACCGCCCTTGGTGCCTAAGAGCCGTTGCGCGATTGCTCAATAAGCGATAATGGGTTTCCGGAAATTGTACTGCTGCTCGACTGCTTCATTAAGCATGAAGTGAGCGACATCGGCACGCGAGATTTCAGAGGCGTTCTTTGGGATACCACCAGCTTGAACCCGGTAGGTCTTCGTAAGCGGCCCATCAGTGAGGCGGGAGGGGCGTAGGACAACCCAAGTGAGTGCACTCCTTGCCAGAGTTTCCTCCGAAAGCTTCAAGTCGGCATAAATATTCGCCAGAAAAAAGGGTCTTATGATTCGTCGATAGAGAAAGTTCTTGGCTCTTGCATACTCGGGATCTACGCCGGCGGAGGTGACCCAAAGTAACCTCGCGCCTTTCATGTTGATCATCGCGGAACATAGATTTATCGCTCCTTTCGAGAGGAGGTCGCTCTTCTGTCGGAATCGGCGAAAGTTCACCTTCGGCGCGACTGTGACAAGAATGGCATCGTGGCCGCGAACCAGAGTTTCTAAGGAGGCAGGCTCGAGAAGGTCGCCTTTGACAACCGTCAGATGTTCATGGGCGGATTGCAGCGAGGCGGGCGACCGGGCGAGGGCTGTAACGGTAAAACCTGCAGCCAGGGCCTGATGTACGAGATATTGGCCGAGACGGCCGCCGGCCCCGATAATAAGAATTCTCAATGAGTTACCGGAATGGCCAAGAGCCTTCGAATAAGAAATATCTGCAGCGTCCTAGCTTGCCTGTCTGAGTGGGGCAGCGAGGTGGCTTTCGCGCAAATCGTAATAGATCGGGTCGTAGGAGATTGCCAGGCTCGCCGCCTCGCGCATATGAACACCCGCATCCGGATTCTTCATCATCGCCTCGAGATCTTCTTTGCTTCGCCACTGGGCATAATTTGCAACATGGCGCCTATCGCGACTGAGATGGAGATTGGCCGAGATAAAGCCCGGCATGTGCCGCATACGCTCTTCGGTAGCCCGCGATAGAACCGCCAGCAGCTCATCGGCCTTGGCTGGATCGACGGTAAAGGTGTTGATCATCACGAGACACCCGGCGCTAGGATCCAATTTGACCATGACATTCTCCTTCGGTAATTGTCTCAGAGTTAGCTGACCGCGGGGTCTGTCAGCGCGGGTGCCCTGCTCAGTTCATTGTTCGACGCCAAGAGTTTGCGCAACATCCGCATAAAGTCCGGGCGCTCAGCTTCCGCAAGCGGCGCAAGCATCCGATTCTGAGCGCGCATTACGCAAGGCATTAGACGCTCAAGCAAGACTCGCCCCTTGTCCGTCAAGGTGATTAAGCGTACTCGGGCGTCAAGAGCCGAGAGGCTACGGCGCAACAGCCCGCGCGCTTCCAATCTATCGATTACGCCGGCAATGGTTGACGTATCAAAGCCAATTGAGCGCGCGAGACTTCGCTGATCCAGGTCTGCGCTCGTATTCACCATCATCATCGCCGCGCACTGCACCGGGGTGATTCCGTACGGCTCGGATTCCTCCAGGAATATGGCCACCGCAATCTGCTGCAGCCGCCGAATTTGATGACCGGGAAAGTCCTCGAGCTCTGTCGGCGTCTCGGGCAACCGGCGAACCGCTGGTAAAGGTGGTGCCAAGGGTCCGCCCGCTATAGAGAGATCACTGTGTACCGGCCTGGGAAAGTGTCGTACTATAGTTAGTGTACTCATGATTAGAGCTCGAATCAAATAGACAAATGAGCGCGATCATTTCAGAGGCTCCAGTCTTAGTCGCCGGCGGGGGAATCGGAGGGCTTGCGGCGGCATTAGGGCTCGCCCGCCGCGGATTCTCGGTCAAAGTATTGGAACAGGCCCAGGAGCTCGGCGAAATCGGCGCCGGAATTCAGCTGGGACCCAACGCTTTTGCCGCATTCGATGCCTTGGGGGTCGGACCGCGGGCTCGTGCGTGTGCCGTTTACGCTGATGAGTTGGTGATGCATGACGCGCTGGACGAGACCGTGGTGGGGCGCCTTGTCGTGGGTGAGGCCTTCCGCAAGCGGTTTGGAAATCCCTATGCCGTCATTCACCGAGTCGACATCCACCGTGCGCTGCTTGAGGGTGCGCAAGAGAACAGCCGTATCGAATTGTTGACTTCGAGGCGAGTCGAGCGGATCGAACAAGACATGGCAGGTGTAACCGTCGTGGACGCCACGGGCCATAGACACAGGGGATCGGCGCTTATCGGCGCGGACGGTGTCAAGTCAGCGGTCCGATCACAATACGTCAATGATCCCCACCGCGTATCCGGTCATGTGGTCTATCGCGCGGTAGTAAATCGAGCCGACTTTCCGAAAGATCTATTATGGAATGCAACCAGCGTTTGGGCCGGCCCTGATTGCCACCTAGTCCATTACCCTCTTCGAGCGGGCCAACAGTACAACCTCGTCGTGACATTTCACAGCCGGCAGAAAGAAGAATGGGGTGTGACAGAGGGCACGCCGGAAGAGGTGCAATCCTATTTCAAAGAGGTCTGTCCACGAGCTAGACAGCTGATCTATTTACCGAAGTCCTGGAAACGCTGGGCGACTGCCGATCGAGACCCTATCGGGAACTGGATTTTCGGGCGTGTTGCGTTGCTAGGCGATGCGGCGCATCCGAGCCTTCAATACCTCGCACAAGGTGCTGCACAGGCGCTCGAGGATGCGGTTACGTTGAGCGAAGCGTTGCGCGTCAGCGATAACGACCTGGCGAAAGGCTTCGAGCTATATCAGCGCTCTCGGATCGCACGCACCGCGCGGATGGTCCTTTCAGCGCGAGAATTCGGCCGCATTCTTCACGCGAAGGGTGTTGAACGTTTGGTACGTAATGATCTCTGGAAGGGACGTAACGCTGAACGCTACTACGATGCGCTAGAGTGGATTTATGCCTGGAACGTCAATGAGTGTCTAGTGGGGGCGCGCAATGCATGATTTAGGCCGTCTCGAAGATCTGCCTTCTGAGTATGTATCGGCTTTGACGCGACAGAACCTGGTGCCGCTGTGGCCGACGTTGCTGGCGCTATTGCCGCCTGATAAGCCCCGTCCCCAAACGAGGACAACGGTTTGGTCCTATGAGTCCTTGCGACCGCTGCTACTCAAGGCAGGCGAACTGACGCCGATTGAGAAGGCAGAGCGGCGCGTACTGGTGCTCGCGAACCCAGGCCACGGCCTCACGAAGTTGCAGGCTACGCCGGCGATCTATCTTGGCATGCAGTTGCTTCTGCCGGGGGAGCGGGCGCCCGCACATCGGCATACCCCAAACGCAGTACGTATGATTGTCGAAGGAGAGGGTGCCTACACCACCGTCGAAGGTGACAAGTGTCCTATGATTCGCGGTGATCTCATTCTCACTCCGACTGGTCTGTGGCACGAGCACGGCCACGATGGCATCGATCCCGTAGTTTGGCTGGACGTGCTCGATCTACCTCTGGTGTATTACATGGAAGCCTCGTATCACAACAATGGCGAGTCCCAAACTGTCTTAAGAAATGGCGGTGGGTCGGGTTATCCAGGCGGGGGTTTGCTGCCAACCCCGCTGTTCGAACGCGAACCAACAAACTACCCATTGCTGCGTTATGCGTGGAGCGACGCGCGAGCATCTCTGCAAGCACTGGCGCGCGATCGCCCCGATCTTGAGGCGGTTCAGATTGCTTACATTAATCCCAATACTGGCAGGGACGTGCAGAATATCCTCGGTTACTACGCATTGATGCTACGGCCTGGACAGAAGTTGAACCTTCCGTCTCGGTCGCCCGCGTCCATATTCCATGTGATAGAGGGCGCTCTGGACTTTAGGGCGGGGGATCAAGCCTTCTCTCTAATCGAAGCCGATACCTGCTGCGTCCCGTGTTACGCGGAAGTTGTCTTGCGCAATCGATCCGAGAGTTCACCAACGTTCGCTTTCATAGCGGACGAAGCGCCCCTGCACCGCAAGCTTGGCCTGTTCGAGAATCGCGGTAGGACGGCAACCATGGCCACTTCCGCCACCCAGGATCATTGTTAATGGCGCAAATCGATCGGCTGCAACTCCTGCGCATTTCGCGGGTAGGCATATCATGAAAATATGTCGATTCGATGCGGCCAGACTGGGCGTCGTTGAAGGCGCGAGCGTGATCGACGTGACGCCGGCGCTCGACGTGTTACCGAAATGCAGCTATCCGCTGCCGCGGCACGATCTGTTCATCGAGCACCTCGAGGAAGTGAAGACCCGGGTGCGTCAGTTGGTTCCAATGGCCGCCAGACTGCCCCTTAGTGCCGTCTCACTGCGCAGTCCGGTTGCCAATCCGGGAAAGATCATGGCGGCACCGGTGAATTACACCAAACATCTTCAGGAAGCGCGCGAGCAGTCTGAAATACATCACAACAATCGAATAGAGGAGATTCGGCGGGTAGGTTTATTTCTCAAGGCGACGAGCTCGCTTGTGGGGGCTGGCGATGGCGTGCGTATTCGTGATCCGACCCGCCGCAATGACCACGAAGCCGAGTTGGTTGTTATCATCGGCAAGCAGGCGCGCAATCTTTCGCGGGAAACGGCTATGGCTTGTATTGCAGGCTACTGCAGTGGATTGGATATGACGACCCGCGGCCCGGAGGAACGCAGCCTTCGAAAGTCAATCGACACCTATTCGGTGCTCGGGCCGTGGCTGGTGACGTCCGATGAACTCACAAATCCTCACGGGATCGAGTTCTCTCTTTCTGTCAACGGCGAACTACGGCAGCGTGCCAACACGCGCGACTTGGTCATGGGGATCATCGACCTACTGGTGTTCGCTTCCTCGTTCTACACCCTGCAGCCAGGTGATGTTTTGTTCACGGGTACGCCTGAAGGCGTCGGGCCGGTGGTGCCAGGGGATGTAATCGCCACTGAATTCGCTGGAATTGGTGCAATGACAGTCGCGATTCACGGCCCGTCGGAATAGCTGACATGGATAGCGCGAGCGCAAAGGGTCCAATGGACGGGCTCAAGGTTCTCGAATTAGGCTCATTAATCGCTGGGCCCTACGCGAGTTCTCTGTTCGCTCAGTTTGGCGCCGATGTGATCAAGATTGAGCCACGCGGCGCTGGCGATCCGCTGCGCAAATGGCGCAGGCTACACGACGGTACATCACTGTGGTGGTATGTACAGAGCCGCAACAAGAAGTCTGTCTCGCTCGATCTCAAGAGTGAAGAGGGACGCGGCATCGTCTGCAAACTGATCACGGAAACCGATGTGCTGATTGAAAATTTCCGTCCGGGCACGCTCGAAAAGTGGGGGCTGGGTTGGGAGGACTTGTCAGCACTCAACCCGCGCCTGGTGATGGTTCGGATCTCGGGGTACGGCCAAACAGGTCCGCGCCGCTTCATGCCTGGATTCGCCGCGATAGCGGAGGGCATGGGCGGGCTGCGTCACGTTACGGGCTACCCGGATCGCCCACCAGTGCGCACGGGGGTCAGCATTGGCGACACGCTTGCGTCGCTCTATGGTCTCGTGGGGGCGCTGATGGCCTTACACGATGTCAAGGTAAACGGTGGCGCGGGCCAGGTGGTGGAGGTCGCCCTGTATGAAGCCGTGTTCGCAGTCATGGAGAGCCTAATGCCGGAGTACTCGCTGCATGGCGTTGTTCGCGGGCGAACGGGGTCCAGATTACCGGGCATATCTCCTTCGAACACCTATCTTTGCCGCGACGGCAGCTACGTGATCATTGCGGCGAACGGGGATGCTTTATTTCAACGTCTGATGAGTGCCATGGGCCGCGAGGATCTTGCCGAAGACCCAACACTCGCTCACAACGACGGCCGCGCAACTCGCAACGAGGAATTGGATCAAGCAATTGCCGAATGGACGCTGCGACATGACATTGACGAGGTTGTTGCGCGGCTGGAGTTCGCGGAGGTGCCGGTGGGGAAGAGCTACACCGCCGCCGACATCGCCCGGGATGAACATTACGGCGCCCGCCATATGCTCGAGAAGCACTCACTCCCACGCGGGGGCCCGGAAGTACTGATTCCAGGTATCGTGCCCAAGCTGTCTCGCACCCCGGGGGAGACTCGCTGGTTAGGTCCGGAAGTGGGTGAGCACACGAATGAAGTCCTCGCATCGTTAGGTCTGGGAATCGATGCGATTGCCGCGCTCAAGGCAAAGGGCATTATATAATCGAGGCTAATTCCATGAGCTCTCTTGGCTGCCCACGTTTGTACATTCAGGAAGTGTCTGCGCGCGACGGTTTCCAGATGGAAACGCGGGCCGTTCCTACCGACGAAAAGATTGCTTATATCAATAGACTAAGCCTCACAGGGCTTGCGAAGATTGAGGTCACCTCATTCACGTCTCCGGTGGCGATTCCCACACTGGCGGACGCGGAAGCCGTCGTAGCCGGAATTATCCGCGCTCCAGGAGTCATCTATACGGCTTTGGTGCCCAATCTTCGCGGATGCGAACGAGCTTTGGCGACAGATATCGACGAAATCAACCTAGTGATGTCCGCAAGCGAAAGCCATAACCTTGCGAATCTACGCATGACGCGTGAGCAGTCGCTGGCGCAACTGACGAGCATTGCCCGACGGGCCAGCGGTTCGGTTGCGATCAGCGCTTCAATATCCACCGCCTTTGGTTGTCCATTCGAAGGGCCCGTCGGCGTTGCGCCCGTGCTCACCCTGATCGAACGACTTGTGGACATAGGCATCGATCAAATCTCTTTATGCGATACCACGGGAATGGCCAATCCGGCACAGGTGGAAGCAGTATTTACCCAGGCACGATCGCGCTCACCGACAGTGGAGCTCACTGCTCACTTTCATAATACCCGCGGTATGGGGCTCGCGAATGCGGTGGCGTCGCTGCGGGCCGGAATCATACGGTTCGACGCGTCTCTTGGGGGGCTGGGCGGCTGTCCATTCGCCCCCGGCGCCACGGGCAACGTGTGCACGGAGGATCTCGTCCACATGTTTCAGGCCATGGGTTATGAGACGGGCGTGGAACTCGATAAATTGCTGATGATTGCATCGGATTTGCCCGGCCTCGTCGGTCACGAAATACCCGGTCAGGTGGTTAAAGCCGGATCATCGACGCGGCTCTATCCAATTCCGGATATTGCGGAGCGACCGCGCACGCAAGTAGCCCTCAATTGTGCGGTCGACTCGAAATGAATCAGCGGCCGCTGTTCGAGAAGCTATGGCAACGGCATGTCGTACGAGAGGATGAGACCCGGGCGTAGCACCTGCTCAGTCTAAAGTTCGCACACCGCTTCAAGGTCACGTGCATTCGAACGGAGAGTGCTCTGTTGTTTCCTGATCACCTGGTCCAAGTCAGACGCTAGAACGACTTCGCTGGCTATCTGCGGCATGAGCGCAAGGCGCACATACCACTCATTGAGCGATGCGTGCAGCCGCGATAGTGGGTAACCGCAGAGGCAAAGTCGATGGACGTAGACAAACCATGCGATATCCACGACGGAGAGCGTGCTGCCATCGATGTAAGCTGACCTCTGTAGGGTCCGGTCTAAATCCTCGAACGCTGTACGGAGACGATGAACCGAATCTCGTACCGCCTCATCAGATATTCCATGTGCCTCAAAGTTCTGCCAATAGGTTATCTCGCGCGCAATGTGGGAGTCCTTCCTACCCTGGACGGTCCCTGAGCCGCTGGTAGAATAGCGTGCTAAAGCGTCGGGGGACATGCGAGGGATGGGGGAAGGAGGGAAAAGAAATCGGAACGTCACCGAGCGCATATCAAGATGCAGGTCATTTTCATGCTTCAAGACTCTTTCAATGCGCAGCTCCCGGGTGGACGGAATGAGCACAGGTTCTGGGAAGGCGCGTTCGAGATGCAAAATGATCTCATTGCTCTCGATATGGACTTGGCCGTCGTGTACCAAGCACGGCACGAGGCCGCGGGGATTAATTCCCAGGTAGAAGTCGCTGAGATTCTCGATCCTTCCGAGATCGAGCACATGAGATATCCACTCAATATTCTTGAGATTTAGAAATATGCGCAATTTTTGGGAGCAGGAAGAGAACAGGGCGTGAAAAACATGCACGCCCTTCCACGACAGCACCTCGCGCGTCCGAATGTCCGAATCGATCAGCCGCACCACGGCGGCCTCATCGCTAAACTTGCGCCCTTCACGGGCCGTGCGTCTTGCGCGTCGCGGTGCACGACATCACATATCGCATGGGGCGATCATTGACGCCCGGCGCGCTAATCGTGGTATATCTCATCAAGCGCTCAGCGCGATCGATTTCGGAGGTCTCCGAGCCTAAGTACCAAACGGAGTCTGCTGCCGCCGCATTATGATGCATAACTAGAGCGGCTTTGTTATTGGTTCGATCCACATGAACCACAACCGCGCTTAGGCTCTTCGAGCTGGTCCGCATCGCATCGGCCCAGAGCACAATCCGTGACAGCGCAGCGTCCACGTTTGCACTGGGTAATTTTAGGACCTGCAGATCCACTGTTCCGGCGAATGACGGCCCGATGACCAATGAGTCGTCATCCGATGTAATGACGCGCTCTACAGAATAAAAGCCCACTTCTGCTGAGGCGAGACTTTCAACGACCGGCAAATGCTCATGGAACTCTGAGCGTCTGAATGCGGCTGCAAGATGTCCTGGAGTACGCCATTGGACGTACTCGCCTATAGTATCGTGAGACTCGTTTATAAAGAATGATACTGAAACAAATCCGTCCAAATGCTTAACACGGGCTTCAGTTTCGGAAGCATTCAATAGAAGGATGCCACGGCCGTTCGTGGAGTTCCCATGGATGATAATCAGGAGTGTATGTAAGGAGTTGACCACCGAGATGCGGGCTTGATCGCTGAACATGAACTTATTCCATTGCGGAAGCAATTGATTCCAAGTCGAAGCTATGTGTGCGCCGAAGGCAGCGTAAGGGCGTAGGCCGCGTGAGGCTTCTCGCCGCCGCGTGGCGTGGAAATACTCTCAACGACGATGAAGTCATCCCGGAAGTCAGGCGTGCCAAGTATTGATGGTGCCACGTTCGCCGCGGAGGACTCAGACCCGTCGCCCGAAAGCAGAACGATACTCGTATGATCTTCGGCCATTTGCACAAATGAATGATGGTGTTTTAGGTCGACGCTGGCTCTAAGGTCATCGAGTGACTGTGGCCAGGCTTTAGGAGCGTCCGGTCTGTACACGGCCATCGAGAAGCGTTCTCCTCGTGCGAATGTGATGCGCTTGGCGCCGAGCGTCATGTAAGAGGAGCTAAACGAGACGTGACGAACAGTCGTATGGTGTTCGACAATCCTGATGTGCTCCCAAAAGATCGGGGTGGCTCTGGCGGCGGCTAGTGCGGCGGGGTTCTCCCAAAGCACGTATTCGAGTGCGAAGCGACCGCAGTTGCTGGCGAGGAACGCGGCTTCACGGAAGCCCTCCAAATACTTGAGGCGATTCTCGCTGGAAGATGCGGAGAACAGCGCGACGCACTCGGCTTGGACCGGGGCGCACTCGAGCAGGATAAAGCCTGCAATCTGATCGCCAGCGCCCTGAATGACCAACATTGGCCTCTAGAGAGATCCGAATTTGTACAAGAGAGTGAAGCCGTAAGTGCGCGGGGGATTTGAATAATCGATCGCGTAGCCTTCCGGAGGGCCGGTCACGTCCTCAGTCTCAACCGCCTTGTTGAGAACATTGCGCGCCCACAGTTTGATATTCAAGCGCCGATCGGGGGAAACCCAACTCGCTGAGAGGTTCAAATAGTCGTATGACGGCTGGTGCAGATAGTTGTCCGCCTCTGTGAAGTAGCCATTGTTGAATTCGTTGGTGACGTTGAGATCCAGCTGTCCCGTCGGTAGGTCAATAAGGTAGTCGGCGCCTACATCGAACGTGAGCGTTGGGGCATACGGCAACCGGTTACCCTCCGCACTGGCGGTATATTGCACGAGACCTCCCGTGGGTAACGGGGTGCTGAAGTCGGCCTTGGGAAAGCTCGTGAATTCCGAATGCAGCCCCTCAGCCGTGGCAGTGAGCTGAAAGGATCTCGTTACCTGAAAACTTGCGTCCAAATCGATTCCGTACAGCCTCGCCGCTGCCCCATTATAAAAATTCACGAGCGCGCCGATGTAGTTGGTTTCCTGAAGGTTCTTATAGTCATAATAGAAGGCAGCGGCATTAAGACGCAATCGATGGTCAAGTGATTCACTCTTCAGTCCAATCTCATACGCGTTCAGAATCTCGGGCAAGTATGGCAAGTTGGCGGGGTCGTTTCCATTGAAGCCGCCACTCTTGAAACTTCGATTGTAGGAGACGTAGGTGAGTACGTCATCGGTCACTTTGTAATCGAGTGCGGCGCGGTAGCTCGGCAGTTCTATGCGAGTAGCCTCGTCAAAATATGGCGCCAGCAATCCGATTGGAATTCCGTTTTCGAGAAACCCTGCTATGTAGCCATGAAGCTTGCGCTCCTCCCAAGTATCGCGAGCGCCCAACGTCAGCTGCCATTGAGGTGACAAGTTGATTGTTGCCTGTGCGTAAGGGGCTACTGATTCTGTAATGAGAGTGTCGGCAGCCTCCTGGTCGCCAAACGAGAACGGCGTCGGTGCCAGCAGTCCATGTAGGTAAGTGTTGACTGGGTCGATGGATCCTTCGTTATAGAAGAGATAGATCCCAGTAGCCCATTGGATGAAGCTGTTGTTCTTGGAAATCAATTGCAGCTCTTCGGTGGCGTCTCGACCACTTTCGAAATCGCTGATGTTGATGCCCGGCACAGGAGTGAGCGACACGACCAAGTTGTCGTTGAACGTGTAAGTGCGGAACGATGAGATGCTGAGGAAATCGGCGAATCCGAGACCCTGTTGTACGGTGAGACTCGCTCCGCCGTTCTTCTCTGAATTGTGTCCGGTCTGATACGTATCGACGTCGTAAGGGTTCGACGTCGAAACATATCCAGGAAACAAAGGCTTTGTGCCGGGAGCGGGGGCGAAATTTCCTCCCAGAGTACCGGATACGTTGGAATAATCTAGATTAAGCCGAATGGTCGTTTCATCAAATGGTGTGTAAACCCATTTGGTGCGCGCGGCGAGGTCCTTGTCAATGCGTTCAACTTGGTCACCGTTGTAGGTGTTACGGCCCCAGCCGTTTCCCTGTGTGGTATATCGAAAGGACGCATTGGCATCCAAATTCGCTGCGATACCACCTGAGACATAGGCGTAGTTCCGACTTGTTATGTAATTATCGAGCGACGTCTGGGCCTCGGCTTCAAAAGCCTGCTGCGGATCCTTCGTAGTCATCTGAATGACGCCACCGGTGGCGTTTCGGCCGAACAGAGTCCCTTGAGGACCCTTCAGAACGGAGATTTGCGAGACGTCAATCAGGTCCGTAGGCGCTTCCAATTGCGAGGGGTAATAAACCCCATCGACGTATAGGGCGACCGGATTTTCCACGTCGGGACCAAAGGCGGCTGTACCAATCCCTCTGAGGTGCGGTGCAAAATAGTTCGCCGTGTTGGCGATCGATAGGCCTGAAACCAGTGTCGGGAGGTCATTGGCGGTAATCACATTGGCTGCTTGCAGCTGAGCACCGCTCGCCACGGTGATTGCGATAGGCACTTCCTGCAGATTTTCAGCTCGCTTTTGTGCGGTGACGATAACTTCTTCGAGCGTGTCGGACGTTGCATTGGGTGGCGATGTCGACACCTGGGCATTCGCCGAGGTGATTGCGCCACAGCCCAGCGCTATCAGGGAGGAAAGACAGATAACACCCCTGCTTAGGTGCCACGGCAGGAATCTCGAGCCGGATGCAGTCTCTTTTGGTTTCACAAGTCTCATGCCCCCCCTCCCGATAGTTATGCTACGGATCCCCCGCGTCTGGCGGAGACCGACTTTTTGCCTGCGGAAGATCGGTTTTTACCCCACCCATAAAGATATTAGACATCGAATAATGCGACGTCAACTAATATTGACCAGCACCGTAGGCTCTTGCATCATTTTGAGCCGCACGACATTGTAGGGGTACGACATAGGATGCGCAGACCGCATCGGCATCCTGAGGAGAGATCAAGGGTAACCGGTGATTGATGGGGTCTGTAGATCTATGGCGTCCTAATGTTGGAACAGAGCAGGATCAAACAAAGTGAGCAGAATCAGCCGCCGGCTACCGAGTGAAAAGCCAATGCGCGAGCCAATTGAGGCGCATGCACGGCTGGATGAGAGTTTGGGTTACCTGGTGCGAAAGACGCACCACGCCTTTGTATCCCGACTAGACGAGCGGCTCGCTGGGCGTGGAATTTCGCCAAGCACTTGGTCATTTCTTCGGCGGCTCTGGGATGAGGACGGTCTGACGCAAAAGGAGCTCGCGGACGCACTAGGCTTGACTCCGCCTACCGCGGTTTCTGCAATCGACAATCTCGAGCGTCGGGGTTTGGTCGAAAGGCGCCTAAACGGCTCAGATCGCCGCAAGCGACACATCTTCTTGACTAAGAATGCGCGGAAGCTGGTCGCGGAACTTCGCCCACTTGCTACTGCTGTAAACAATCTTGCCGTCGTCGATCTCACCCCTGCTGAAGCAATTGATCTGAAACGTCTGTTGCACAAAGTTTCGGACGCATTACTTCGCAGTGGCAGGAGCAAACGGGTGGCGCCTATCCTCGAGGATACCGTGTCGGAGGACCTGGAGTGAAAACGACCGAATCGCCCCACGAGGTGCGCGCTGAGACTCTGGAGAGAACCTACTCTGGCGGCGGTTTAGCCGCGGAAATCAATGAGCTCGTTGCGGCAAATCGCATCTTGTTTCGCCAGGGCGTGGTTGATGCGTATGGACACGTTAGCATCCGCCACCCGCGATTGGCGGATGCGTTCCTTATCTCCTCCGGCAAGGCGCCAGCGCTGGTGTCAGCCGAACACATCGTCGAACTGGACTTCGATGGCCGCGAGATACGAGGCGCGCCACAATCCCTTTATCTGGAGCGTTTCATACACGCGGAAATATATCGAGCACGACCGGACGTAGGGGCAGTCGTGCACAGTCACTCGCCCAGTGTTCTGCCATTCAGTGTCGTGCCTGGCGCGCCGTTGCGTCCGATCTGCCACATGTCCGGCTTCCTTTACGCTGGGGCGCCCGTCTTTGAAATACGCGAGTCGGCCGGCAATGGCAGTGACCTGCTGATAAGCACGCCCCAGCTGGGGCGCGCGCTGGCGCAAACTCTGGGGTCTCGCTCAGTTGTGTTGATGCGCGGACACGGCTCGACGGTGATCGGCGGCAACCTACGCGAGGCAGTATTCCAAGCTATCTATACCGAACTCAATGCGCGTCTCCAACGCGAGGCATTGGCTCTGGGAGAGCCTGTTTTTTTGACCGACGAGGAGGCTGCCGCATGTGTCGCTTCCGTCTCCGCGAGCGCGGATCGAGCCTGGGACTTGTGGCTCGATCAAATCTGATACACAGTCCGCGCCGCCAGACATCGGGAGTTGTGCGATTGCGCACCTCGGGCCGGGTCGAGTGCATTGGAGTTCGTCCCGGACAATGCGCCTGCGCGGCGCGTATATTACAATGACAAGCGGAAACGTCGCGACGTGCAGGCAGGGCTTCCGGGCGCGGTTAGTCCAATCTGGCGTACCATTCCATGAAGCATGTCAATCTGAAACGTGGCAAGTGATCAAAGAGAACTGTCTTCCCGCGCAGGGTACAGCGCGCAAGGCAGGCTGTTTACCGAACTCGTTCTAGAGGTTTTCCGTCTTAACGGACGATTGGTGTTCGTCGGAAACCGTATGACCAGGGCGTTGGGGCTGTCTACGGCGCGATGGCAAACCCTTGGCGCGATCGCTTTGGCAGAAAGACCCCTGACAGTGGCGGAAATTGCCCGGAATATGGGTCTTCAGCGGCAGAGCGTGCAGCGCACGGTGGACATGTTAGTGGCTGCCGGTTTGGTGGTGACTCACGACAATCCAAACCATCAGCGCGCCCGCTTGGTCCTGTTTACGAAGAAGGGGCGGGGAGTGTACGCCGAGGCCATTGCGATCCAGATTGGTTGGGCAAACAAAACTGCGGCATGCGTACCAAAAGCGGAATTGCGCAAGGCGGTGGACGTTTTGCGCGTTTTGCGGGGGAGTCTCGAAGTGCGACGCAAGAAGCACGCGCACTCTTCCTAATAGCCCTTTGCGAAACTTGCGCTACCGAACTACCTCGGGTGCCGGCGACTCATCCTCCGTCGAGTTTTGCTTTTGAGCGCTGAGAAGTTTTTGCAGTGCACGCCTAACCCTCATGCCACCCGCATCACCAAGAAGAGACACCGGATGCAGCGATAATAGATCCGCCGATCCAATAGAGACCTGTTGCGCTTCGAGCATGGGCTTATCCTGGTATGTGAAAGCAGCTATCACGCCAGCACGGATCTGCTCATTGAACTCGACACTCTCGCCCTTGATGTAACGAGCGCTGCCGAAGAAGTAGTGCGTCGTGTTTTGCGTCTCCGGTGTCATTATGTGCGCTGCGCGCACATCGACTCCTTCCTCCCGCGGCCTCCCGGCTGGAGTGACGCCAGCGCGCAACAACATAAGGGCGGGTGGATCCCAGCACACCTCGAACCACTGGTCCACCGGATCATCCGGCTCGGCAAGGTCTCGCCGGAAGACTCCAATCGCGCGGCTATTCGGCAACCACCAATCACAATGTACAGAGGTTCCTTGCTCCCAAACTTTGGCCTTGGTCTTGGCTATGGCTCCCTGGGTGTCGAGGGATCCGACATGAAGGTAATCGGCATGGCTAAGGTCCATGATGTTATCAGTCGCCAGCTGATAGTTACATGCGGTCGGCAGATAGCCGGTGAAAACGGAGTCTGGCTTAGGCTGCGTTAAGAATGAGTAGTCCGGAATCAGGTCCTCGTTAGCGAGTCCGGCTTCACCGAACCAAATCCACACGGCCTTGTGCTTTCTTGCGACTACGTATCGCTTGACTCGAGCGCCACGAGGAATTTTGCCGTCGCCGTGGGGGCTCTTCACGCATTCTCCAGTCGGTGCGAAACAGAGTCCGTGATATCCACATTGAACGACATCGCCCACCAGGCGTCCCAGGTGCAGGGGAGCAAAACGATGCGGACAGCGATCACTCAGCGCGACAATGTCGTCCGCGGGCGTTCGGTACAAGAGCACCGGCTCGGTAACTAAGGTCCGATGAAACAGGGTGCCGCGAGGTATCTCGTCTTCCCACGCCGCAACATACCAAGCATTGCTTAAAAAGCTCATTGCAGGCTCCATTGATCGTCGCTTCCCTTCCAACACCGACGCGTACAGGCGAGGGCACCCGTTGAGCTAATGTCGCCCCGTAAGGGAACGACGTCAAATCACCAATGACTGAGAGCGCAGCTTTTTTCGGGACATTGACAGGCTCCTGTCAAGATGACAGTATACTCCTCCTGTTGTTGCGTCAAGTTCTCGCAGGGGGTCAACATGTCCGATAGCAAGACGGCCGCGAAAGGGCCGGCGCCTCTTACGATTCCGCCCCCCTCTGATGTGCGACCACCCCTCAAGGTCAACGTATTCCGCCATATGCGGATATCAAACACTGCATTGTGTCCGATGTTTCCCTATCTGGAGGAAGGCTGCTTTGCCCCCGCGGTTGCGGTGTACAGCGGGGCACCCGGCCGTACCGTCGGTATGTTTAAGCACTTCAATACGGTCGACGAGGTACTGGTGGTATTTGGAGCCAAAGGGTCGCGGCTGAGACCTGGAAACACGATCGCTGACGTACGGGAGCACTTAGTTAACATTGCGCTCAGCGACTTCAGCGACCCAAACAATCACTTTCTTGCGGCTGTAATCCAACGGCAGTCGGAACATCGCGAGGATCAACGCGAAGTCGTTACTTTTATTTGCGAGAAATGCAAAAAGCCACTTAGAGAGTTTCCATTTCCGTCGCAGCCTGCGACAGATGCGGCCGCGGAACTCCTGGACTATCCAGAGTATGCGCGTGGCTTTGAGACACCCATCGGGGCCTGGCGTGCAGCCGAGCAATTCAACAGCGACGAGCAGGGGCGTCACTGCGCGCATTGCGGGCATATAAGTGCTCCATTTCCGTTCCCCGAGTGGGGATGGGGCAAATACGCCGAGCAGTGCCGCGCCGTTGACAACGCTTTACAGGCCTACCCCGGACTACAATCAACTGTCGAGACGGCCGATGGGGGCGCGGTCAATGCATAGGAAACGGATGATCGATACGTTCAAAGAGGCAGAGACTCTCGGGCCATACGACGAATATCCGATGCTGGTGCCGAATGTTGACCCGCAGTTGCATCTCAGCCGCAATGACCGACCGCAACCATTCTTCTTGATCTGTAGCAAAGACACGCTGCTCGTGCAGATGAGCGGTACTGGGACGCTCTCGATGAAACACCCGGACGTTATCAACTTCAGACTTGTTCCTGGGGATTTTGTGTATGTACCGGCGGGAACACCCCATCGTCTGATTCCAGATGGCGTCTCTATAAATCAGCGATATAAGGCGGAACAAGCGGGATTGGAAGGAGTGGCCTGGTATTGCCCTCAATGCGGACTTGAATTACACCGCGAGGTGTGGGACACGGCTGTTGAACTTCCGCAGGAGGGGTATGCCAGAAGCACGGCACGATTCAATGCGGAGGCGCAGCTGCGTAAGTGTGGCAGCTGCGGTGCAGAGCATCCGCTGCTCGACTTGAAGGCGTTTCGGTGGACCAACGTGGCAAGAGACCTTCGTGCCGGGCAGGAAGGGCAGAACATCTGACAATAGGCCGCCAGTAGTTGCAGCACGGCGGCGCTGCCGAAGCCGCTTGGCGCTGGCGGCATCATCACACCACGCGATACCTATAGCGCAGTCGCCAATCCACCGTGATCCAGAGATCCGTCCCGGAACCCCGTATCAGCCGCTCCTTGCGGTTGAATTTCATGGGCGATTGGGGGCAAGCTAATTTTCACCGGATTTGTGCCTGGCTGTGTCAGGAGGTCTGTGACCGATCGGGCCCGAAGACTCGAGTTGCAATTTGGAACACTCTGAGTGGCGGCATCGATATGCCCGACGCCGTCTTTGATGGCGAAATGGATTTGTGCCTGGCGACCCCGG
>Ga0181522_10000780_pt1 | contig 21505 bp, 25 predicted proteins | sample PEATcosm2014_Bin_27_FD_121103 | JGI IMG/M metagenome (GOLD analysis project Ga0181522, IMG submission 121103) | Peatland microbial communities from MTU Mesocosm Facility, Houghton, MI, USA - PEATcosm2014_Bin05_10_metaG | ecosystem: Environmental > Terrestrial > Soil > Wetlands > Peat | place... | reverse complement strand
TCGAGGCGAGACGGTCGAAGCATATCAGTGGATGAGAGTTGGAAATCTGCCGGATAGTTCGTGCGTGTTTTAGGCAGGATATTTTGCAATGTGCCACGCGGCACGCACTTGCAATTAGCCGCACGCATTTGCGATGGAAGACTGGTGGGCGCTGTAGGATTTGAACCTACGACTTCCACCGTGTGAGGATGGCACTCTACCGCTGAGTTAAGCGCCCAACTCTTGCGGGACAATCACTTGCGGACCGTCCAAAACAGCCACCGTACCAAAGCCTACCAAATTTTTCGTTTTCTTGATACTTCTTGCCGCTTCGTCCATGGCGTCAGCTCTGCCTAGAGAAGCGCTTCGTCAAGTCATGTTTGGCTGTCCTTGAAACTTTTTCGTCGCCGATGGCTCTCATCAACGCGCGAACAGAATCTGCCTCGGTGTTGTTTCAGGAAATCTGTCAGGTTCAGGTTTCGTGCAATCCCCGATGAAGGAGTTCAAGATGTTGAGGACAGGACGAATTTTGCTGATGGCGGTGATTGCGATTGGTGCGACATTGCCAACGCTCAGCCAGGCCCAACTGGAAAAAAATGCAGGCGCGGTATTTGTGATGACAAATGCAGCCGCAGGCAACGAGGTCATCGCGTTCAAGCGCGCTGCAGACGGATCGCTTCAATTGGAAAAGGGATTCCTGACGGGTGGCCGCGGAAGCGGAGGAGTCACCGATCCTCTAGGATCGCAGGGTTCTCTCACTCTCAGCCAGGATCATTCTCTTCTGTTTGCTGTGAACGCAGGTAGCGGTGACATTTCCGTGTTTCAGGTTCATGGCGCCAATCTGTCGCTTGTCGACAAGGTGCCTTGCGGAGGTGCTTCGCCCGTTGCTGTAGCTCAACATGGCAACCTCGTTTACGTGGTCAATGAAGGAGCGAGCAGCAGTGTTACCGGTTTCAGCTTCAGCAAGAGCGGAAAGCTCAAGCCGATTTCGAACTCGCTCGCGTATCTCAGCACGGCAAACTCCGGGCCAGCGTCTTTGTCCTTTAGCCCGGATGGCCAGTTCCTCCTCGTCACGGAAAAGCTCACCAATAGCATCGACGCGTTCCACGTTCAGCTCGATGGCACTCTGGCGCCGATCGTCGTCAATGCCAGCGCGGATCCTGGAGTGTTCGCCGTCACATTCGCGCCCAATGGCGCGGCCCTGGTGGCGGAGACCGGCCCCGCTGGGGGAACGAACGCTTCTGCCATTTCGTCCTACTCGTTGGGGGCTAACGGCACGCTCACTCCCATCAGCTTGGGTGTTCCTACTCTGGGGGCGGCAACCTGCTGGCACGTGGTCACTCCCAATGGCCAGTTCGTCTACACGTCGAATGCTGGATCGGCCACGGTTTCTGGCTTCTCGATCTCCGCGACCGGGGCACTGGCGGCGATCGGTGGAACGGTCGTAGGAATCAATCCTTCCGGCAGCACCAATCTAGATCTCGCCGTCACCGAGGATGGGAAATTTCTCTATACGCTTGATTCTGGCACCGGATCGGTCAGCATCTTCGGAATCAATGAAGACGGCGCTTTGACCAATCTAGGCGAAGCAGGTGGCCTCTCCGCGGCTGCCGGATTCAACGGAATCGCAGCCAACTAACAAAAGCGGTGAGTTGCGGCGTGCGTCGCAACTCGCCTTCCTGTCGCAACTGACTTTGAGCACGACTTAATTCCGCGTGTAACTTTCACTCTCAATCCACATCTCATTGGCGGGCGCAGCAAACCGGGCGCCAAACAAGTTTCTAAAGATATCAGGAGGATCTATGAAAAGAATATTGAGCAGTCTGATGGCGATCGGTTTTCTGGCCGTCTCCCTCTCGGCATTTGCACAGTCCGGCGACGCGATGAAGCAGGACGATGCCAAGCAGGACACCATGAAGCAAGATCAAATGAAAAACGATCAGATGAAGAATGACAAGAAGTCCGCGAAGACCAAGAAGACCAAAACGAAGAAGAACGACATGAAGAAGGATGACGGCATGAAGAAAGATGACAACATGAAGAACGACGATGGCATGAAGCACTAACCAAGTCGCAACTTCTTCGACTGGAGTTTGGGTAGCTGATGTTAGAGATCATCAGCTACCCCGTTTTTTGTGGAGAACTGATTACGCACTGCTCAAGTATTGCTTCATGCACCGCACGCAGGGCGCGTATCCTTCGCGCATGGCTTCGTGCGCAGTCATCGTTTCGACGTGTGCTTTGTCAAGAATGAATGGACAACCCGGGCGATGGAATATCTTTCCATCCTTCGAAACCACGACCTGCATTTCTGGCGGAACCCCATTCCCCGGTTGAGCGAGCTGCGAACGCAAATTCGTACCGCCGAAGATCGACGCTCTCGCCACCCCCAGGACTCCCGCCACCAGGCTTGCCGTTGCTCCCACCACGATCCATCCCAGAAAGTTCCGCCGACTGCGCGGCATATTCTCTTCCAGTCTGTGTTGCAACCGCCGGCTGAAGCCCAGCGGTACTTCAGCCATCCGTTCGTCGCCATACAACTCGATCACGTTCCGCGTGCCGTTCAGCACTGCGGCGCAGCGCTTGCAACCGCGGATATGCTCCTCCAGCGCCAGCCGCAGGCCTGGCTCGACGTCGCCCTCAAGGTAGTTCGAAATCTCGCGCCACACATCTTGGCAGTTGACTACCATGGCTTTGTCCCCTTTTCGAAAGACAACCGGCTGCTCCAGCTTCCTCCGAGGCCGGGTGCCAACAGATCGCGCAGCATCAGCCGGGCCCGCAGCAACCGCGTCTTCACCGACCCGGTTGTAATGCCCAAGGTCTGCGCCGTCTCTTCAATACTCAGGTGCTGCATGTCGCGCAGCACGAACACCTCCCGGTATTTCTCTCCGAGCGACGCCAGCGCCTCGGCGAGCAACTGCCGAACCTCTTTACGCTCCAGCGTCTCCGACGGAATTTCCCGCCAATCAGCGAAGTCACGGGGCGTGTAATTGCCCTCTTCGTCTTTTTTGTGATCCGTGATCGGCTCGGTCATGTGCGCGTATTGTTTTCGGACCCGCATACGAGCCTCGTTGACCGTGATCTGGATGAGCCATGTACTGAACCGTGATTCCGCGCGAAACTGGCGAAAATGCCTGAAGGCCTTCAGCACAGCTTCCTGCGAAACGTCCTCCGCATCATGCTCGTTCCGGACAATCGAAAGAGCCGCCGAGTAAACTCGTCCTTCATACGGCCGCACGAGCTCATAGAAGAGTTCATGCTCGCCGTCCCGTATGCGGCAGATCAGCTTCTCTTCGTAATCCTGCACTGCTGGATCTGTTGAAGTCGCTTCGCCCGGCATCAATCCTCACCGCACCCTTGCGCTCGCGCCACGCTACACCGAACTACTCAGCCGGATATTCCGGTTTTTTTTCCATCTCGTCAGCATCGACACAAAATTATCCGAGCTTTCCAACATCATCTTTAACCGGCGACCAAAGACAAGCGTCTGGCGGCGATCCATTCGGGGGTTCATCGGTGCAAGCCTCGCAGGACGACAGATACGTTCATATATGATTTGCTGACCTGCCGAAAGTTACAACGTCTGCGATGCGCTCCCGCCCGATCATGTTACCGGGCGCCGGGATTTCAATGATGTTCCCCGCGGTCGACTTCGAGAAAATGGAGGCGCGGTTTCGTCGCGCGCTAGTCGTGGTACCGCTGCTCGCCTGCCGGAATCGCTACTGTCAGCCGGTTTTGTTGCGGGGGCAGCGGACAGGTGGCGTAGGGCGTGAAGGCGCAGGGTGGATTGATCAGGCGGTTGAAATCGAGCCACAACTCTCCCGGCTGCGTCAGGCCGTGGTCGGGCAGACTGGTGTAGAGAAAACGTCCCGCGCCGTAGGTGCTCGATTTGCTGGTGGCGTCGCGCAGGATGAAGAACAGGTCGGTGGCCTTGGGGTCTTCGAGCACCGGCTCGAGGCGCACGGTTTGTCCGTCGATGGTGAACTCGGCCGCGCCGGGAGCGGGCGAGTGGGTGGTGGTTCCGAGGACAGTTGGAATGTCGAGCATCTTCGGCGTGCTGTAGGGAATCCAGCGGGCATGGACTCGATAGGCGGGGTTGGGCGCGTACCAGCGCAATCCGTGAAAGCCGGTGCGGGTCGCGGCTTGCGGGTCTTTGATTCGCAGGGCAAAGCGGCCGTCGCGATTGATGACGATGATGGTGATGCTGCCGACGGTCAGCTTGGAGGGATGCTCGGCGTCATCGGCGAAGAGATCCTGCTCGTGCGCCGGATGACCATCGACTTGGAAGTCCTTTGGAAAGCCGCCGGCCGGCGGTAGCAATCGCAGGGTGCTCTTCGTCAGCCGAATAACTGCGACATGCGCGGGAATTTTCGCGCCGATCTGGATGCGATTGTCGGCGTCCGAGCCGAATGTGTTGTCGCCGTCCTTGAGCCAGTCGAGTCCAATCAGTGAGAGCCAGCCCTCGGGGGCCTGAAGGTTGGTCGCGCGCTGCGCGCGCCAGGATTCGAGTTCGGTCTGCCATCCGCTGTCATCCGGTGAGGCGCCGAGAGCGGCGGAGGAGAGCGCGAAGGCCACGAACAGAGCGATGGCGGATAGAGAAACAGCGGGCAACAGCAATTTTTGTCTCATTGCTTTGAGTTTGACCTCGACCTCATTTTGAAGACTCTATTTTGTACCGGCGCAGCACTCCCACAAAATCAATTGGATGATTGTACTTTGCCGGAGGTCGCGCCGGCAGCGGGCGAGGTGGTGCTGCGTGAAGGATAGCCGCGCAAAGCGCACATTCTTCGTTCGTAACTCAAGGCTTAATTCGGGGCGCGGCGGGTGTGTTCATGAATGAGCAAAGAGCGGAGCGCTTCGAAGAGCTGGTCGCGTTCCTTTTCGTCGCCGGTAGCGGTCCGTGCAGAGATTTTGGTGAGTCGCTGGTTGATGGCAACGCGGGCGCGATCACAGAGCTCGGGAACTCTCTCGGCATCGAGCTCCTGAAAGGCTAACCGGTAGAGCTGTTCCCACATTTCCGGCATGGAGCGCTCCTAGGCCTTGGGTTGGAAGCTGGGCTGCTGCGGGCTCAGTGACTTGAAGTCCGAGGAGAAAGGATGTGAAGGCGGCCTGCGGGATGCTTGGGCCGGGTCCGCATTCCAGCTGGTGAATTGCCGGTTCGGAGTAACAACTCAAGCATAGTCCTTTCCGGAGCGCGAGTATGTAGCGGGGGGCACTTTATTCTGGCGTGGGACGACGCCGAATAGTACATACGACGGGGTCCGTCGCTTCGCCCTCTTGACCGCCCCCGCCGAGCCCGATAGCCTCATTCTTGACACTCTTCATGACCGCCCCTGACAACTCCGGCCAGAAGCCCGTAAGTGATTCACCGGGAAGTAGTTCCTCGCCGCGGCCGGATGGCACTGGCGCGCAACTTTCTGGCCCGGATGGGGTTTCCAATGATGTGAGCAGTGTAGCCATCGATCGCGGTCTGCTCGGGTTTGCGGGAACGGCGCCTTCGTCTGGGCCGCGGGCGGCCGCGAATTCAGGCGGGGTGAATTCACCGGCTATCGATTCTGACGCGGATGTGATGCTGCGCGTCAAGGCCGGGGACGATTCGGCGTTCGGATTCCTGATTCAAAAGTATCGCCGTCCGCTGGTCGGTTTTATGTACCGGCTGTGCCATAATCCGGCGACCGCGGAAGAACTGGCGCAGGAAGTATTTTTGCGCGTGTACCGGTCGCGCACCGGTTACGAGGCGAGCGCCAAGTTCAGCACGTGGCTGTATCGCATCGCAACGAACCTGGCTGTCAACCACGCGCGCGACACTCGTCACGAGCGCCCGGAAAACACCGTGCGTCTCGACGAACCGGATCAGGAAACCGGCACGACTCCCGACCTGGCCGACGACTCGCTCACCGCCGAAGAGCAACTGCTGAAGCGGGAGCGGCTGGCGGCAATTCGCAACAAGGTCAACGCGCTGCCCGAACGGCAACGCCTGGCTGTGATGATGCATAAGTATCAGCAAATGGACTATCGACAGATTGCCGCAGTGATGAAACTGAGCGAGTCGGCAACCAAGTCGCTGCTGTTTCGCGCCTACGAAACGTTGCGCGAGCAGTTAAAGGAATTCGTTTCGGGGAAGTAAGAGGGACGCGGTATGGATTGCAAAGAGATCAAGGAACTTTTGCCGGACCTGGCCGCTGGCACGGAAGTTTCGACGCCGGAGGTTCAAAAGCACATCTCGTCCTGCGACGCGTGTTCTGCCCAGCTCCACGACTTTCAAAAGACCATGGCGCTGCTCGACGAGTGGCAGGCGCCGGAGCCGTCGCCTTACTTTGATACGCGGCTCGAGGCACGTCTGCGCGAAGAGATGGCGCGCCCGAATGAGACCTGGTATCAGCGGCTTCTGCCGAGATTGGGCTCGCGCCAAGCATGGCTGACGTCGATGGCCACCATTGTTTTTATGGTGGCGCTGGCCATCGGCAACAAGTCGTATTTCGTGCAGACCGAAACGATTGCTACTCGTCCGCCGGCGCTTCTGACTCCGGTGCAGCCCGGAACCGCAGTGGGGGATCTACAGGCGCTCGAGAAAAACGACGACCTATACGCCGATTTCGACATGCTTGACGAGTTGCAGGTACAGGACGACGTAGCGGCGACAGCGAATCCATAAGCGTCGTCCACCGGTCAAGGAGACCAGACGGGCAAGGTCGAAAGGCCGGACAAAGAATTCTGAAAGAGAGACACAAGATGTTGGGGAGGAGACACATTGCGGGCTGTGTGGCGGCAGCATTATCGCTGCTCGCGCTCGCATCGGCGCAATCGTATCGGCCGTCGCAAGCGCCATCGGCTCCCCGGTCGCAGCCGCAAACCAGTCAGCCGCGTGCGCCTCAACCAAACCCACGCAACCAGCCCGGCCACGCCGGGGCCTGGCTACGCCACTACAAAGATCTGCCACCCGCTGAGCAGCGCCGCGCGCTTGAAAGCGATCCGCTGTACCGGCGGCTGACGCCGCAGCGGCAAAGGCAGTTGCAGAACCGCCTGCAACATTTCGCTAATCTGCCTCCCGATCAACAAGAGCGCATGCTCGGCCGCATGGAGACATGGGAGCACCTGACGCCCGGGCAGAAGCAGCAGGCGCGCACGCTCTACCGGCAGTTCAAAGAGCTGCCACCCGATCGGCGGCGCGCGCTCAACGATGCGATTCGCGGCATGCGTGGCCTGACTCCCGAACAGCGGGACCGGTTGATTAATTCGGATCAGTTCGCCCGGCAGTTCACGCCCTACGAGCGCAATCTACTGAGTGGCGCAGCCCGCCTGCCGCTCGCGCCCGGCGGTTTGCAGTAATCCGGGCGAAAGCAAGCCCAAAGCGGCCAGCAGAGACCCGATACCTTCCTCACTTGCGCAGCAGATTCTTCAAAATAAAAAAGGCGTTCGCCGGGCGCTCTGCCAGCCGCCGCATGAAGTAGGGATACCACTCCGTGCCAAACGGAATGTACACGCGCATGCGCCAGCCCTCTTTTACCAGGGACTGTTGCAGGTCCCGCCGAATGCCGTGCAGCATCTGGAACTCGAACGCATCGCGCGCCACGCCCTCGCGGGTGGCAAAGGCCTTTGCCTGGTTAATAATCGCTTCATCGTGCGTGGCAAGCCCGTGGTAGACGCCGCTCTTCATCAGCACCGTCATGAGCTTCACGTAATTGGCGTCGACCTCTGACTTCTTCTGGAACGCGATATCTTCCGGCTCTTTATACGCGCCCTTGCACAGCCGAATCCGAATGCGGTCGGCGAGCAGCCCTTCGACATCGGCCTCGGCGCTTCGCATATACGACTGGATCACCGCCCCTACAATGCCCGCGTTCCCAGGCACGCGATGCAGTTCGTGCACGAAGTTGAGCGTGCGTTGCGTGTACGCCGATCCTTCCATATCGACGCGCACAAAATTTGGCGGCGTCATGCCGGCTGCCTCCGCAACCAGATTACGCACAATGTCGTAGGCCATCTTTTCGTCGACATCGAGGCCCATGTGGGTCAGCTTCAGACTGATGTTGGCATTGAGATTGTTGGCGGCAATGGCGTCGAGCAGGTCGTGGTAGAGGCGGGCGCTGGCGCGGGCCTCTTCGGCGTTGGTCACGTTTTCGCCGAGGTTGTCGATCGAGACGCCGGCCCCAAACTGGTTGACGGCGGCCGCCGCGCGAATGGCATCGGCGACCTGCGTGCCGGCGACGAAGCGCGCCGAGGTGCGCTGCCCAAAGCGTGAGCGCTCGGCGATGGCGCGCAGCGACTTGCTCTCCGAGAGAGCAATAAAAGCAGCTCTCAGCACGCGGCACCTGATTTTGACGGATTAAGACTGCCCGAGGCGTTCATTGGCACAACAGTTTTTTACCACAAAGGGGTGCTTTTCAGTGTGAGGCAGATCACGGAGGCTGAAAGCGGTGCTGTGGCGGGGCTCGTCGAGTCACAACTCTCCGCCCGCTTGCCCTCATGTAAAATAGTCTCTTGTCTATGGATCTCCAAGCCATCCAGAACGCTCTCCGCGAGCGCAACATCGACGCGTGGCTTTTTTACGACCATCACCATCGTGACCCGATCGCTTACCGCGTGCTTGGTCTGCCCCAGGATCTCATGGTCACGCGCCGCTGGTACTATCTCATCCCGGCGAAAGGCGAGCCCGCTAAACTTGTTCACAAGATCGAGGCCGGACATCTCGACTCTCTGCCCGGCGCCAAATCGCAATATGCCGGATGGCAGGAGCTTTTCGACAGCCTGAAGCGCATGCTGGCCGGACATCGCGATATTGCCATGCAATATTCGCCCAACAACATCGTCTTCACGGTTTCGATGGTCGATGCCGGAACCGCCGATCTCATCCGTGGACTGGGTAAAAATATTGTCAGCTCGGCCGACCTGGTCGCGCAGTTCGAAGCCACCTGGACGGACGAGCAGATCAAGACTCACTTCGAGGCCCGCGACGCCATCGACGCAATTACGGGCGACGCATTCAAAGAGATTGGCCGCCGCGTGCGCAACGGCGGCACCACGGAGCATGAAATTCAGCAGTTCTTCATGGAAGGCTTTGCGCGCGAAAACCTGGTGACCGACGATCCTCCCATCGTGGCCGTCAACGCCAACAGCGGCAATCCGCACTACGAGCCACGCGCCGACCATCCTGTTCCGATCCGTGAAGGCGACTTCGTTCTGCTCGACGTGTGGGGTAAGAAGAGTAAGCCGGGCGCAGTTTATTACGACATTACGTGGGTCGGCGTCGTCGGTAAGGCTCCGTCAGACCGGCAGCAGGAAATTTTCAAAGTCGTGCGCGACGCGCGTGACGTCGGCGTCAAAACGGTGCAGGATGCCATCGCCGCCCGCAAGCCGATTGCCGGCTGGGAGGTCGATCACGCGGTCCGCGGGCTCATCAAAAACGCCAAGTACGGAGACTATTTCATTCACCGCACCGGCCACTCCATCGGCACCGAGGTTCACTCCAACGGCGCCAACATGGACGACCTCGAAATTCACGACGAGCGGCTCATCCTGCCTAATTCATGTTTTTCGATCGAGCCCGGCATCTACCTGCCCGAGTTCGGCATGCGCCTGGAAGTCGATGTCCTGGTCCGCGACGCAGGCGCCGAAGTCACTGGTAAAATTCAAAAAGAGATTGTGATCATCTGAAAGTACCCTTGAATGCCTAAAGCATTACCAGAGAAAACCGCGCTTGCTCCCGAGTACCCGCTTACGACCAATGCGATCATCGCGCCCATTGTCGGCTGGCTCATTCCCGGAGCCGGTCACATTTTCCTCAAGCGCTACGTGCGAGGAATTCTGTTGCTGATATCGGTCTTCGCCATGTTCTTCATCGGCCTTGGCATGAATGGGCGCATCTACAAGCCGAATGGCGGAGACATACTCGACATTCTGGGCTTTATCGGCGACGTAGGCGCGGGTGGCCTTTATTTTCTCGCGCGCATTATGGATTGGGGCAATGCTCTCGCGGCCAACGCGGCCGCCGATTACGGCAAGACCTTCATCATCGTGGCCGGGCTGCTGAACTTTATCGCCGCCGCCGACGCCCACCAGATCGCGCTGGGGAAAAAACCGTGACCTTGACGCTGACCCACTTCTCGGCCGCGGTCGTGTTCGCGCTCTTCACCTCGATCGTCTTCGGCATCACGCAAAAAAACACCGCCAAAGAACAGGTTCGCTACGGCGCTTACTGCTTCGCCATGTTTGTGGGCGGAGTCTTTGTGGCGGGCTGGCTGATGTGGCTGATCCGGCGCTAGCGGCGAGGGAGAAGTCACCAGCTTCCATGGTAAGATTGTCTTACCATGACGACCAAGGTTTCCACCAAAGGTCAAGTAGTTTTGCCCGGGCCCTTGCGCCGCCGGCTCGGCATCTGCGCGGGTGATCCGCTGGAAGTGAGGATCGAGGACGGGAAGATCATACTCATCCCACAGAGGAAACGCCCGTCCAAAGCGCAGATCATCACGGACCCGAAAACTGGACTTCCTGTCTTGACGGTGGGAGCTGATGCACCCAAGCTCAGCAGTAGGGAAGTCGCCGAAATCTTGACCAACTTTCCATAAGCGGTTCGTAGCCCAGCGGGATCTCTTTCCTATGACATACCTGCTCGATGTCAATGCTCTGGTCGCCCTGGGATTTCTTCAACATGAGTTCCACGACCGGGTCGTCGCCTGGATGCGGTCGCAACCATCTCTGAAGTTCGCCACTTGCTCGATTACTGAGCTTGGCTTTGTGCGCGTGCTTGCGCAGGTTTCCGCTTATGGACTGACGGTTGCTCAAGCGCGAACATTGCTGACGCGCATGAAGCAAGTTAGTTCTCCTGCGTTTGTGTTCATCACCGACGACCATGATGTCGCGCAATTACCCGGATGGGTGAAGACTCCGAAACAGACGACGGATGGCCACCTGGCAAAGCTGGCAACATCGAATGGGGCGGTTCTCGCGACCGTGGATGCGAGGACTCCGGGAGCTTACCTGATCCCGTAGCGCACTCTGTCGAATCGTGGGACAGTAGCCTCAACTCTAACTGCTCAACCATAAGGACGACTTCTGCAATCGAGGGCAGACAAATGCGACCGTGCGGCAGTAATCCAGCCCGCCTGCCAACCTTTCTATTTTCCGTTCACGATAAGGGTTGCGATGTTAGCGGTCGTGATCGGCAACTCCTCTCCCGCTCTCTTAGTCTCGATGAGCTGAACCGCAGTTAGACCCATGTCTCCCCGATTTGGGAGTGGGTTATCGTTCGGTTTGAATATTCCATCGGCCATAAACATCCTCCTATTTTCCCGATTGTTTCTAATCGTCAAGAGTAATTTGCCCGCCATTTCAACATGGGCTCCACAGCGAATTCAGCCAGCACCACCCGATCGACATCCATCTCCTATGCTCCCCATCCGGTTTTACTGCTGCGGAGGAACGCCCAACGCCGTCAGCACCTTCGCTCCGATCGGCGAGCCTAATCCGGTGCACGCATCCCACCCCGGCCCCGCCGAATACGCGCCATTGTTGCCCGCAGTAATATCGTTGAAGTCGGCCGCCGTCGCCGCATTCGGATAAAGCAATGGACTAATCAAGCCGGCTGGCTTTCCGTTCGTCTGATTAATGAGCGCCACGAGTGCCGCCCACAGTGGCGCTATCGCGCTCGTCCCGCCGATTACTCCTGACTGCCCATCGACCAGAGTGTCGTAGCCGGTGCCCGGGTCGGCGTCGCCGGCTACATCCGGAACGCCGCGCCCCACGTGCGCACCCGGATTGGCTGAAGGCGGAACGCCCACACCGTTTTGCCAACTGGGCAGCGGAAAAACATCGCTGATGCCGCCACCGGTCGCGCCTTCGTCGCTCGCGAGTTCGTTCCACACCGTTTCGCTGGAGATGGTTTTGCCCATCGCCACTAGCGTCGTTCCTCCGCAGGCCAGCGCATTCGGACTCGAGGCAGGGAAGTCCACGTGATTCAATCCATCGTCGACTCCGTCGGTCGAGCCGTCGTCTCCGGCGGCCACGCAAACCGTCACTCCCATCGCCGCGGCAGACTGAAATGCCTCGTCCATCGAGGTCATCGCCTGCGCGGTCCAGGATGATTCAGGCCCGCCCCAGCTGATCGATATGATCGAAGGATTATTTGTGCTGTCGTGCACCGCCGTGGTGATCGCGTTCAAAAAACCGGCATCGGTGTTCTCTGCAAAATAGGCGACGATCTTTGCGCCCGGCGCGATCGAGCCCGCTACTTCAATATCCAGCATGACTTCGCCGTCGGCCGAGTCCGGGTCGCCGGTGGGACTGTTGGTTCCACCGTCCACGGAAACCGAGGACACAGTTGGAGTGGTCATGAGCTTGAGCTGCTTCCAGTACGTGGCGAGATCGGACGCGGTGTACCCGCCGCCCAGCTCGATTAGCCCGATACATTCTCCGGATCCATTGACGCCCGCGGGAAAGTCATAAAGTGCGGCAACTTGTGGGGGCGTGTAGGACTGACTGCCAGCGTCGGCGTGAGCGCCGGCTCGCGCACGCCGTCTACGAAAATGTGGCTTGGCCTGCGGGCGATTGTCCAGGCCAAAAACGCCTTCGACTACTCCGTGCAATTCCTCGGGCAATTGAATGGCTCCGGTGCGTCCGCGATATTTGCCGCCGGGATGCCGATACTCTCTGAGCTCGACGCCGAATGCCGCGCTCAGTGCAGCAACTGTGCCAGTGAGAATGACGGTGCGCCGGGCCGCGCTTGTTTCCTTTACCGTCAGTTTATGCTCGCGGGCAAAAGATTCGACGCGGGCTATGCTCGCCGGGTCGGCTCCGTGTTGGCTTTCGAATTCCGCGCGCGTCAAGATTGTGCGATCTTTGATGGGCTTCCTGAGCTCCGCGTCGGAGACAATCGGCTTCTTGCCCGCGCGAGAACGCAGGCGAATCGTAACGTCAACTTTTTCATTCGGATTTGCCGGACCAATTTCCTGCGCTCCGGGCATGGGAGTACGCTCGCTGCCGGCAAGTGGAATCCGCTTTTTCGGAGTAGACATTGTTTTTCCTTTCTTGGTGGCCGAAGTTCAGGGCGAAAATCAAGACCAGACTCAAGACGAAGGTAGGCGTGCGAAGAAGCGAGGCCGTAATCGGCCAGGATCGATTCAGTGTAGTTTAACTTAGGAAGGTGCCTAGCCGTGTGCTTATGGCGCGGGCTGCGAGCGCGAGCGCTGGGCTCTTGCTTGGATTTGGTTCATTAGAGAGGTCTTTGCTGTCCTAGATTCCTCGCTTGGCCGCTCGGAATGACAAGGTTAAGAGGTAGCACGAAGTAAGAGAGTTGATTCATCCTTCCCAAACGAACGCGTCGAAGACGCGCTTCGCTTCGAAGCCGATCCGCTTGTAGAGGGCGATGGCCCGGTCATTCGCTTCGGTCACAGTCAGTGAGATGGCTTTGAACTTGCGCTCACGCAGGCTTTTTGTGGTGGCCGCGAGCAGGACTAAGCCGAGCCCAGCCGAGCGATACTCCGGCAAGATGCAGACCTGCGTGATGTGACCGACGTCGGCGCGGACTTGCGAGCATAAGATGAGGCCGACGAGCGTGCGCGTGCGCCGCTGAAAAATCGCGAACGACGCGTGCGGATCGAAGGTGCCGCACCCAGGGAAGCGCACAATGTTATTCAGAAAACGGAGCGAGCCGCTGAGCGTGCGGTACTGGTCGTTGATGTCGGAATCGACGTGGCCGCGATAGGCGGCGGTGATGAGCGCGGCGGCGGATTGGTACTGCTCTTCAGACCACGGTCGGAGTTCGAACTCGGGCGAGAGCGGCGGCGTGGTCTGCGGATGCTCGGACATCTCGAAGTTCATGAAGACCCGCGGATGGCGGCTGAAACCCTGCGCCAGAAATGGACGAGAGACTTCTCCGGTCTCGTGGGCCAGCAGTTGCGCTTCGACTCGATGGATGCCGGGCGATTGCTGGAGCGTTTCGATGACGTGCGTCAGCAGGCGCTCCTCCACTTCGAGGCGGTTCACGGAGGGGCCGCCATCGTGAACGAAGAGGTCGCCGATCACCCCCTTGCTCTGCTCGTAGACGAAAAATGAATATCCGAAAATATTGCCGCGCTCGATGGCCGCATAACCCGGAAGTATCTTCGCCTCCATGTAGCGGAGAATCATCTCGGCCGATTGCGCATAGTCCCATGCCAGCAGGTTGGACCATACGGCAATCTCTTCCTCGAGCAGCGCTCGAAGATCGGCGGAAGAGAAATGACGAAGGTCAAGGATTTCCATAAGGCAGCTCTCGGCTGTCAGCTCTCAGCTCTCAGTTTTGGTTCCATGCGATTAAGCTTGGGACACATCAATTTGGGTTCACGCCGAACGCTGAGAGCTGCCAACCGCGTGAGACGTCATTTCTTTCCTATCCAATATATTTCCAGCTTCTGCGCGGGAATATTGGTTAAGTATGACACTTTGCGGCCCGGTATAAGCGCGCTGAACCCGGGCTCCGCGCCCGGGACTGCAACTAAAAAATGGGCTGCGCCCGGTACCTGGCCATCGTCGTAAGTCTGCGTTGGACGATTGAGATAAAAATCGAGCCCATATTGCTGCGTGCGGCCCACGTGATAAAGCGCAACCGGCGCGGATTCGTACGAAAATGATTCGTGCGAAAAAAATTCACGTGAAAACGACCGAATGGTTTCCGCGATGGGGCGCGCCGACTGCGTGGCATCAATGACGGGCGCGGCCAGCCGAATAACCGCGGCGACGCCGACGATGGCAGCCAGCATGGTGAACGGCCGAAGCAGTTGCGATCCGGCGGGCAGCACGAGCCCGATCGCAATGCCGATGGCAAACATGGCGCCAATGGCCGCTGCGATGTAGGTTCCCTGGCCGACGATCAGATGATGAGTCACCGCGACGGAAGCGGCCGAGGTCGCAGCAGAGGTTGCAGCCAAGAGAGAGGCGAAAATCAGGAGCCCGCAGAGAAGGCCATGCGTAGCCGCCAGTGGCCACGAGATTTTTGTATTCTGCTCGCGTCGAGCCGCCAGATATTCAGTGACCAGTAGCGCCGCCGCCGGCACCGCCGGCAGAATATACCCCGGCAGCTTCGACTGCGAAGCGCTGAAAAAGAGAATGGGTACGACCATCCACAGAAGAAGAAAAAGCGCCCAGGAATCTTTCTCGCCGGCGGAGGCTTGGGCACCGGTGAACGCTTCGCGGCGCTCGCTCCAGATCAGGCGCAGACGTTCGACGACAGCCATAATCAGCCACAACGTCCAGGGCATGGTGGCGAGCAGAACAACCGGCAGATAAAACCAGACAGGCTGCGGATGGTGATAAACATTGCTCGAGAAGCGCGCCAAATTGTGCTCAAGGATAAAGACCCGAAAAAAATCTGGATTGTGCATCTGCACGGCTACGTACCAAGGCAGCGAGACGGCGAAGAACAGCGCAATGCCGGGAAGCCAAAGCGTACGAACTAAAACGCTCCAGTCGCGCTTGGCAGCCGTGAAGAGTAACACGATTACAGCGGCGAGCGCCGGCGCGACCGGACCTTTAGCCAAAGCGCCAAGCGCGAGGCCTAGATAGAAGACGGCAAGAGCCACGCGCCGCTCGCTCTCGTACCACGCGTACCAGGCCAGCAACGCGATCGTAAAAGTTGCGGTGAGTGGCATATCGGTCGAGGCGGCGTGCGCGAATCCTATGACGCCCGCGCAACTTGCAGTAATCAGCGCGGCATCAAGTTCGCGTCCGTTGGCGGAGTCCTCGCTCAATGACTCAGGCCTGGATGGGCGCGACCGCGCATCACGCCATTTATTTCTTTGGCGCAGAAAAAAATAAATAGCTGCGATCATAAGCGCGGCGTCGATCGCCCCAGGCAGCCGCGCAGTCTGCTCGTTCACGCCGTCGCTGCCAGTTGACAATGCTCTGGCCACGCGGTATGACGCCATCGCCTGCCAGTAATAAAGAGGGGGCTTTTCGAGCCACGGCTTGCCATTCAGCGTAGGCGTGACCCAATCGCCGCGATCGAGCATTTCGCGCGCCACCTGCGCATAGCGAGGCTCGTCGGCCCCCAGCAGGCCGAAGGCTCCGAGGCCATAAAAAAGCAGGAATCCGCATCCGGCCACCAGCAGCAAGAGTTCGGTTCGAGATCGCATGAAGAGTTAAGCCGGCTGCGGACGGAAGAGCGCCCACAAACTGACGATGGTCCAAACTCCTTCGAGCACAAGAAATCCAATCTGAAAAGGATGCAGCGCGATCCAAAAGAGAATCGCTGAGCCGGTCGCGTTAAGAATGTTGTAAGCGGGCCGCCGCGCGTTGATCCATGCCGTCTGGTGGCCGACATAAGCGATCAAGATGAGGAGCGCGCCGACGAAAGAGATGAGTTGCCGCGTCATGTCCATAAGCCTTTGCGATGGTTCACTATTCGGATGCCGAATGCAAGGCCGCCGGTTCGGCGCGCAAGCGCTCGACGACCTTTGCGACGGCGATGGCCAGCGGGCCGTCGACCGAAAAACCACTCGCGCATTTGTGGCCCCCTCCGCCAAAACTTTCGGCCACGGTTGAGACGTTGACCTCGCCCTTGCTGCGCAGGCTGACACGATAACGTCCATCCGGCAGTTCACGGAAAAAGATAGCCACCTGCACGTCGCCCATCGAGAGCGCGTAATTGACCAGGCCTTCGCAGTCTTCTTCGCGCGCGCCAAAGCGCGCCATCTGTTCCTGCGTCACCCAGATCCAGGCGAGCGGGCCTTCGCGATGCAGATGGCTGAGTGCGGCTCCGAGCAGACGCATCTTGGCGGTGGAGTGCCCAAAATAAATGTGGCGCGCACACTGCGCGGGATCGGCTCCGGCCAGCGCCAGCTCGCGCGCGACCGTGAAGGTGTGCTCGTTGGTGCCTTCGAACATGAACGAGCCGGTGTCGGTCATGAGCGCGGTATAAAGGCAGGTGGCGATATCGCGATCGATGGGAACGCACGCCACCCGCGCCAGCCGATAGACGAGTTCGGCGGTGGCCATCACGCCCGAATCGATCCAGTTGATGTGGCCAAAATTGCGGCCGCTGACGTGGTGATCGATATTAATAAGGAAGCACTGGTCGAGGCCGCCGAGCAACGCGCGCCGCGTGCTGTCGCACTCCAGCAGGATGACGGCATCGTTCGCGGGCACGGTCTGCGCCTGAATGGCGCGATCCGCAAAGGGCAGATTCTGATAGATGCGCGGGATGCCGTCATAGATGACGACGTCGGCGTCTTTACCCATCGCGCGCAGGATCTGGCCGCAGGCGAGAGCCGAACCGATGCCGTCGCCATCGGGCCGAGCGTGCGAGGTCACCACAAAGCGCTGGCGCACGCGAATCGCCTTTAGAACCTGGTCGAGCATAGGGAGCTCTTTGGTCGTCAGTCGTTGGTCGGCGGTCGATGGCAACCGGTTGCCGATCGTTCGGCCATCGGCTGTTGTTACCAGCCGATCGATTTTCCTCATGCGAACGGCTTAGGGCCAGCGACCAACGACGGTCAACTGACAACCGACGACTGACGAACGCCAGCTACTTCTTTCCGCGCTTCTTCGCGCGGCCCAGCAACTCTTCCACGCGACTTTCGAGTTGATGAGACCGGTCAATCTGAAAATAAAGTTCGGGTGAGCGGCGCAGGCGCAGACGGTCGGCCAATTCGCGCCGGACGAAATTCTTGGCGGCATTCAGACCTTCGAGCGTGCTCTCCGCCTCGGCGTCATCGCCATCGACCGTGACCATGACATGCGCCGAACGGCCGTCCTCCGCCAGGTGCAGGGCCGAAACGCTGGCCAGCCCAATGCGCGGATCGCCCAGTTCGCCTTCGAGGATGGTTTCCAGCTCCTCGCGCAGAGCCTCGCTCAGCCGCTCACGATGATATTTGACTCCACGGCGCTCCAAGGCAGGCCTCGATGAGAAAACCGATTAGCATAGCAGAAAAGCAGGTTTCGGGTCGCAGGCGTCAGGTTTTGGGTCTCAGGAAAGCAGCTCTGAGCTCTCGGGTTCACGTTTTACTGAGAACTGACAACTGAGGACTGACAACTGCCTTAAAGAAATTCAACAAACGAGTCTATGATCTCCGCGCCGTGATTATTAGCGATCCGCATCGCGGCGCGCTCCACGTTTTTCATGAGGCCGTCGAGATAATCGCGCGAGTGCGATACGGCGACCACGCCGATGGTAGCCTGGTTCCAGAGGTTCGAGGGATCAAGCTCTGCGGCCGACACGTTGAACGAGGCGCGCAGCCGGTCTTTGAGGCTGCGGACAACTTGCCGTTTGTCCTTAAGCGACTGTGCCGCTTCAATGCGCAGCTCTAGCGTGAGGAAGACGATCATGCGCGTGTATTCATGGGCATGTATAGTCTAAATGTGGAGCAGGAGTCTCCTGCCGTGACAAGCGGAAGTCTCGTGCAAGGGCAAGGTTTTTACCGGGTGGTCGCCTTTCTCTGTGTCTCTGTGACTCCGTGGTGAAAAACCAGATCAGGACCCCACCCAAACTTTTGACTAAACTTACCTCTCTCACTTGTGCTATACTATAGGAGCTAAGTTTGACTCACAGTGAGTTGAAGGTCGGTACCGCCAACCAGCGTCACACCACTTCCACAAGCAACGAATCTTCTCAGCATATTTCAATCAGAGACAAAGAATAGGAACATCAACAAATGGCAGAACAAGGAACAGTGAAGTGGTTTAACGACGCCAAGGGCTATGGTTTCATCAGCCGTCAAAATGGCGAAGACGTTTTCGTGCATTTCTCCGCGATCCAATCTGGCGGCTTCAAGAGCCTGCAAGAAGGCCAGACCGTGCAGTTCGACGTGACCAAAGGCCCGAAGGGCTGGCAAGCGGAGAACGTAACGGCTGTCTAACTAGCCGCGAAAATCTCGAAGCAACAGGTGCCCGGCATTCGTGAGAATCCCGGGCATTTTTGCGTGCGGGGGATGACCGGCTCGTGGCTATTTCTGAATTCTTGAAAGGCGGCTTCTGGGCCGACCGCCTCTAAATCCGCAGTGACCCTTTGAACAGCCAGAATAGCTCAATAATCAGAATGATGACGACCAGAAACTCCAGCACAAACGCGCGGCTTTGGTGGAATTGGTCGACCATGAAGCGGTACAGCTCTTCGGCGGTTTGGACTTTCTGATTGACGAGGTCTTTGTAATCCGTCACGCCAATCTTGGACGCGGCTACCTTGTAGAGACGGGCTGAAAACATATCGCTGAGGAACTTGATGGCGTTATCAGCGCGCTCAGTTAACTCGTCCACATCGAGCAGCACGGTGTGCAATCGACTGGCTCGCCTGGCCGTGCGCCAGCGCGCCCAAATGCCGGAACCGTGGTCCATGAAATCGTAGACGCTTTGCAGTTCGCGCGTGAGCAACTCGTCGTAGTGGCGGAATTCCAGCAGCTGCGAGTTGGCGTATTCGAGGAGCTGGATCGCCGTGTCTGCGCCCGTCTGGTTGTCATAAAGGAACGCCGCGTTCCATCCGATTACAGCGAGGTCGTTCGGGTAGTATGAGATCTTCGACTGGAGGATCTCCTGCCGCTCGCCGTCTGAGAGCGCCTGGTTTTCTCCGCGCACGATCTGGGCAATGCGTCCGCCTTCGGCGGCGAGCAGGTCGGAGGCTGAGACATTGCCGGCGCATTCGCGCACATGGAAGATGAAGTAGTCCTCGGTCAGCCACTCGGCGTAGGGACTCGGGGCGTCGGTGCTTGCGGCTTCGGATTTAGTTTCGTCGCGAGCGGCGTCGTTGAACACCGACTCGTTCGACTTGGCTTCGGCACGCTTGCCTTCACGCGGATTAACTTCATATGGTTTGACGAGGGCGGGATAGGCCCGGTCCAGTTTCTGTTCGACTATCTTCTTCGCGAACGCGGTGAAGTCGGTGTCCCAAACCCAGCGACTAGCGAGGCGGACGAGCGTATCCCAATCGCCCGCGAAGGGCAGTTCGAACACCACGCTGAGCACGCCGTAATCGTAATACTTGATCTGCGCATCGAGACGCTCGCCACTCTCGAGGACGAGTGGCTCAACCCGCTCGACGACTGGTGGACGCTGGTAGCGGACATATCCCGGGGTAGGGTGCTTGAAGCTTGCCTCTTGCCTGCGCGCACCGAAAATCGTGCGCAGCAGGTCAAGCCGAATCTCTTCAGAGACGTCGAACTGGATCAGAACGAGGACCGAGCCCTGGAGTGTTTTGTCTGTCGCGGTCAGCGCAGCGCCTGACGAGACGAGACTCGACGATGTCACAGCTGGCGTCGAAAGCAGGACTGAGGTCTTTTCGATTTCCATAAGGCTCGCCAACGAGAGATGCGGCTTGAGCAAAACGACTGAAACAGCGCACGGGACCACGAACTCTAAAGATACATTGTCCCAGAAAGAGCAGCTCAATGGGATGGCAAAACTAAGTCATTGATTTGCAATAGCTTGCTTCTACGATGGAGTTGTCGAATCTGGTAAGTCGGCGTGAAATGTGGTGTACCTAAGCAGCATCTTTGTCTTGATCTGATCGTTCTTACGGAAACTATGTTCGATTGGCCGTGCTAGCATGTGGGGTTTAGAGCAATGTCAGACTTGTTTCCAGGATCGCATACGTGGCTGTTGTTCGATCAGTTGTGGGATGCGGTACGAACTTGCGAGCTAAACTCGAAATTTCACCGCAAGAAAGCGAAGCAGTACGAGAGTCAGGAGCGGTGGCTGGAAATCAGCGCGACGCTGCCGGTGCAATTGCGGGCATGGGAATTCTCTCCGGGATCAGGTGGGTTCCGGATTCAGTTTGGGGTTGGGGTAAGGCGTGAAAAAGACGTTCGAAGTACATCCAACGGTGCCTTGGCCAAAGCCCAAAGACCATCCACGTCCCAAGCAATAAGGCCAGCTTGGCTAAGGGAACCTGCGTCGCCGCCGCGCCCGGAGTTAGCTCCCGACAAAGCGCGCAAGAATTCAAAACCTAGCGTTTTCTCGCAATCGCCCATAGCAGCGCAGCTCCTGCCGCGATCCCTGCAATTCCCAGACCGGTGCGCTTCATCGATTTTTGGACCGCGGCTTCGTGCGGGCCGACCCATGCATCTTCGGGATAGTGTCGCGGGGCAGCGTCGAAGAGGGGAAGGCCTTCGGGAGTTTCGGTGGATTCGCGTAAGGCCATCTGGAGAACCTCTGCCAAGTGCAGGGCGTGGCGGTCGGTCTCCTGCGCGATCTGCTCGCGGCAACTGAAGCCGTCAGCGACGATGAGCCAGTCGGTGGGGGCCTGACGGACGGCGGGGAGGAGTTCGAGTTCGCCGATGGCGCGCGAGATTTCGTACTTTTCTTTTTCGAAGCCAAAGGCTCCGGCCATGCCGCAACATCCGGGAGCGGGCGCGGTGAAGTCGATGCCCATGCGGCGGAGAACAGATTCTTCGGCGGTCATCTTCATGAGCGCTTTGTGGTGGCAGTGGCCGTGGATTAGCGCTCTGCGAGCGAGATTCGGGATGGGAAAATCTTTGGCGAATTGATCGAGGAACTCGCTCAGCAGGAAAACTTGCCTGGAAAGTGCGCGGGCGCGCTGGTCGTTGGGGAAAAGGTTGACTAATTC